>Ga0187766_10001879_pt1 | contig 12354 bp, 10 predicted proteins | sample 0216_QUI02_MP05__4_FD_132971 | JGI IMG/M metagenome (GOLD analysis project Ga0187766, IMG submission 132971) | Tropical peat soil microbial communities from peatlands in Department of Meta, Colombia - 0216_QUI02_MP05_20_MG | ecosystem: Environmental > Terrestrial > Soil > Wetlands > Peat ... | reverse complement strand
CCAGAAACGACGGAGAAAACGGAGGGATATGTTCACCCAAACGTCATCGAGGGCGGAGTTGAAAGCACATCCGTCAGATTCATCATCAGAGATTTCGACGATGACGAGCTGAAGAGGAAGGAAGAAATGCTAAGGGCTCTCGCGGAGGAGACGGTGCGAAGCTATCCCGGCTCGAACTTCACTTTTGAAGTTAAAGAGTCCTACAGGAACATGAAACGTGTACTTGACAAGCATCCACAAGTCGTAGAGAAAGCGATGCAAGCTGTCAGGATGGCGGGGTTGCAACCTAGACTCGAGAGGATCCGTGGAGGAACAGACGGAGCCAGCCTATGTTACAAGGGGCTTCCAACGCCAAACTTAGCGAGCGGCCAACACAACTTCCACTCGAAACTTGAATGGGTCTCAATTCAAGATATGAAGAAGGCATCAGAAGTAGTCGTGAACCTCGTCAAGATTTGGGCAACAGTTCCGGAATAATTGTTACACTTGGGCGTTATTTGATGAGTAGCCCTCATCTTCTGGGTACGGCCCGATGTGATCAGAGTTGTTCAAAGAACTGACAAGAGGTTCTCTCTGTACGACACAGGATTATTCATGGCCACGGCAGCAGCTCTAACCTACTCGCTGAATCCTTCGCCATCTGTGGGGCGACAATCGTAGATATGCGTGCGGTGTCGGCAAGAGATTCTCACCTAGAGATTCTCAGCTAGATCTTTAGGTTTGAAGTTAAGTACCAATGAACAGTTCCTGTTGTTGCTGAGGTCTCGTTAGTTGTTTTCGATTGAAAACAAAGATGCCATCGACAACCTTGTCGTTGGAACCACCATCCTTGGGACAGGCGGCGGAGGTAGCCCAGAAACTGGGAGAAAAACTCTCGAAGGTGATTTAGAAGCTGGCCGCAAGCTTCGGGTTGCGGATCTTGACGAAATTCCAGATGATGCGCTGGTTGTAAGCCCATATTACATTGGATCCATAGCTCCCGGAGTCAAGGCAAACAGGAAAGTAACCATACCCGAGCCCTTCGCCGTTGCATTAGAATCGGTAGAGCGACATTTCAAGCGTAAGGTCGCGGCAACGGTTGCTTCGGAGCTTGGAGGAGGAAACACGGCTGCCGCATTGCATGTTGCGTCACGGTTGAATATTCCGCTTGTCGACGGTGATCTCTTAGGACGAGCGGGTCCGGAGCTTCATCAAAGTACCGCTCACATCTTTGACGCGTCAATGGCCCCCTCGGCCGTCGTGAGTGAGACTGGTAATGTTACTTTCATTGAACGTTACGCTGACATCGACGACTACGAAGCACTAGCTCGGTATGTGGCAGTTATCTCAGGCGGTCACGCCGCAGTAATTGATACGCCCCTCACAAAACCAACGGCCCTAAAGGTTGTAATCAGAGGGACCGTCTCCAAATCCATCGCAATTGGAAAGGCAGTGAGAGAAGCCAATCGAGATGGCACTGACCCCGTAGAAGCTTCAAGGCGAACCTTGGGCGGCTGGCTCATATTCAGGGGCAGCGTCGAGAAGTATGAGTGGAAAAACGAGAAGGGTTTTCTCTTCTCGGAGGTGTCCCTGAGCGGCAAAGATGAGTGGCGGGACCGAACATTTCGTTCATGGATTAAGAACGAGCACATATTCGCCTGGTTGGATTCCAAGCCCATAGTTATGCCGCCCGACCTCATCATCTTCCTAGACAAGAACGGCTACGGCGTAACAAATGACACGCTAAAGCAAGGACTTGAAGTCTCCATAATCGCTTCTAAGGCGCCGGAAGTCTGGCGTTCCGAAAATGGATTAAAGTTCTTTGGCCCAAGACATTTCGGGTTTGATTATGACTACACGCCAGTAGAAGCTCTAATCAAATAGTGCGAAGCAAGACGGCCCGTGTTTAGCAGCATCTACGGAATACGGTAAATTCATCTAACTTAGTCGGTCTTTTATGACGTTAGAGATTCTTTGCCGTAAAGGAGTCACGCAAGGATGGGTTTGGCAGACCATCTGATCAAACGTTTCATCCATTCGGTTCTTCTCGTTCTTGGCGTGATAGTGCTTACATTCCTGCTAACTCACATCGTAGCTCCAAATCCCGCAGCCGTTTGGGCAGGCCCACATGCTTCCAAAGCGGAGATACAGGCAGTAATCAACCAGTACCATCTGAATGACCCTGTCGCAACCCAACTTTACTACTACATTATCTCCTCATTCAGCTTCAACTTCGGGGTCTCTCCTTTCTTCAAGGAACCCGTTTCATTATTGATTGAGACATACTTCCCTAGAACCCTCGAACTAACCTTCGTCGCTATGGGGATAACCATCATACTGGGCGTCTTTACTGGAGCCTTTGCAGCCGCTCACCACGAACGCGCAGGCGACCATATAGTCAGAGCAATCTACTTAGTCGGCTGGAGCATGCCCCCCTTCCTCGTCGCACTCTTACTGCAGTTCTTTCTAGCATATCAGAACCCGATTCTGCCGCCGAATCAGCTAGCGGACTCCTCCCTTACGCTCCCAACCCCTGTCACCGGTTTCATAACAATAGATGCATTGATTGATGGAAACTACGGGTTCTTTTATTCATCTCTGATTCACTTAATTTTGCCATCCGTTTCGCTCGCCCTCATCTCCTTTGGACTAATCACGAGGATTACGCGGTCCGCCATGCTGGATAATCTGCGCGCGGATTATGTGAGAACTGCCATAATGAAAGGAGTTGGCGAAAGACGCGCGACATACGTTCATGCTTTGAAGAACTCGCTCATTCCCGTGATAACCATCATATCACTTACCTTCGCGTACTTGGTAGCCGGTGCGGTTGTTATCGAGGAAGTTTTCAGTTATGAAGGAGTTGGTTATCTGATCACACAAGCATTGTACAACTACGACTACCCAACGCTCGTAGGATCTGTAATAGTCATAACGATATCAGTGATCATAATCAACTTCGTTGCCGACATTCTCTACGCTGTGATTGACCCCCGCGTAAGAACAGAGTGAGGGAATGAAATGAACACATTACGAAATTTACGGAAGTTAGCCTCTAGGCCATCCTCACTCATCGGCCTCATTATCATAGTCGCATTTTACGGTTGGTCTCTGGTTGAGGGGATTCTACAAGCTGTTGGATACCTGCTGCACACGCCAAGCTTGGGCTGGGTCCTAACACCGTACAATCCATACCAGTACACACTTACAAACTCCTTACTATCCCCGTCCCCGAACCACCTAATGGGCACCGACGATCTTGGCAGAGACATATGGAGCAGGATACTTTTTGCTGCGCCAACAGACGCGATGGTCTCGATCCTGGTAATTGCGGGAGGCATCTTGATAGGAGGATTAATCGGATATCCCGCGGGGTATTTCGGAAAGTCTGTTGACGAGGTTAACATGCGTGTGACCGACCTATTTCTCGCCTTTCCTGCCCTGATACTCGCGCTCGCCATTGAAGCAACCTTGGGACGCGACGTCACCTATGCCATAGTTGCGTTAGTCGCTGTGTGGTGGCCCTCCTACGCAAGACTGGTGCGCGGCGAGGCACTTAAGATAAAGAGTATGAAATTCATTGACGCAGCGCTTCTGTCCGGGCTCTCAAACTTCGCAATAATCTCTAAACACGTTGTAACAAGCTCGCTCAATACACTGATCTCTTACGCAACATTAGACCTCGGCAATACCATTCTAGTTTACTCTATCCTGAGCTTTCTAGGCCTAGGCGTTCCAGCTCCTGCTCCAGAATGGGGAACGATGGTTGCATCCGGCCTAAACGAATTTCCTCAGTGGTGGTGGTACGCGGTCTTCCCGGGAGTAGTGATCGCCGTGATCGTGATTGGCTCTGCACTCCTCGGGGACGGACTAAGAGACTTGTTTGCAGGCGAGCTGTGAACATGACTAGCATTCTAGAAGTTGAAAATCTGAGCGTTGACTACGCCACATCTTCGTCAACGGTGCACGCACTGCGAAATGTTTCACTTACCGTCAACGAAGGAGAGGTTCTCTCCCTAGTAGGCGAAAGCGGCTCGGGAAAGAGCACCTTCGCCCTAGCCGTATCTAAGTTACTTCCTCCCAACGCGACACTCCTCACAGGAGGCAGGATCCTTTTTCGCGGAAAGGATCTCATGCAGCTAAACAAGTCCCAGATAGAACAGATCCGCGGACCTGGAATCTTCATGATCTTCCAAAACGTCTTCCTAAGCCTCAACCCTTTGATGAAAATCAAGCGTCAAGTGATAGAAGCAATCAACGTCCGATCTAAACGAATCTCCAAGAACATCGAAAAGAGAGAGGCGGAAAGTGAAGTCGCCTCAATCCTGAAATCCGTAAGGATAGGCGACGCAGAAGACGTCATGGAACGCTATCCGCACCAACTGTCTGGTGGGCAGAATCAACGCGTCATGCTGGCCATGGCCCTAGCAGAGAAACCGAGCCTGCTAATTGCGGACGAACCAACCACCGCGCTTGACGTGACGACCCAAGCGCAAGTGCTCTTACTTTTGAAGGAGATTAGGGAGAAGTCAAAGATGTCAATTGTATACGTCACCCATGACCTCGCGGTGGCGGCATCGATCAGCGACAGGATAGCTGTTCTCTATGGAGGAATGGTCCAAGAGATTGGATCCGCGAAGCAGATCCTGTCAGACCCAAAGCACCCCTACACGCTTGGACTAATCAAGAGCATCCCGTCGAAAGCTAAGAACGAAGGACCACTCGACGCGATAAAGGGTGCATTTAGCTGGGACGACGTAGGCGACGCCTGCGCTTTTGCCCCCAGATGCCCTCTCGTACGCGAAACTTGTAGAAAGGGCATCCCCGCATTGAATCACTTGGACAAGACACTGATCCGCTGCATCAATTACGGTGAAACATATGAGCACTAACAACCAACCCTCCCTTCAGATAGAGAACGCCGTGAAAAAGTTCAGCATTGGAGGACAAGGAATTTGGACGCGCCTCCGCCGCGAAAAGAGGCGCTACATAAACGCAGTGGACAATGTCAGCCTTGGCGTGGCAAAAGGAGAAACGCTCGTAGTTTTAGGAGAAAGCGGCTGCGGCAAGACCACACTCGGGAGACTCATAGTTGGCCTGGAGAGGTTGGATTCCGGACGGATTTCCTATGAAGGATCGGAGGTAAAGTATGTTCGCGACAGAGGCTCTGTTAGAGGCCGACTTCAAATGGTCTTTCAAGACCCCAGCTCATCTCTCAACCCTTACCTGAGCGTTTCAACCTGCATCGCCGAGCCAATCAGCAAGATGGGCCTTAGAAAGTCGGAGGTCGCAGCAAAAGTATCCGAGGCCCTGAAACTTGTGGGAATGGAATCCTTGTTCATGACCAGACGTACATCGGATTTGAGTGGAGGCCAGAAACAGAGAACAGCCATCGCACGGGCACTCATAAGCGACCCCGCAGTGATCGTGCATGACGAGCCAACATCCTCGATAGACGTTTCGATCCAAGCGCAGATCCTGAACCTACTAGTCGAGCTTCAATCTCTAAGAGACCTCACATACGTCTTGATCACACACGACCCAAACGTCGCGAAATTCATGGCGGACAAAATCGCAGTAATGTACCTCGGTAAAATCGTCGAATACGGAATGCCTCGTGATGTATTGAAGAACCCCAAGCATCCATACACCCAGGCACTTTTAGCATCCGCTCCGAAACTTGACGGATCTTCGCCTGAAGCCATTGGCGGAGAACCCCCAAGCCTGATCAATCTGCCAAAGGGCTGCCGCTTTGAACCTAGGTGTCCCCACGCGATGCCAAAGTGCAGGGAGAGGGAGCCAATGTTGATTTCGAAGGGTGATGAACTCGTCGCTTGCTATCTATATGAAGACAGTTAGGAGGTGCTGTAGTACATCAGCGGGTAGTAGAACCCCAATATTCCAGGGTTGTAAATTATCCCACTTAGGTAGGTCCTTTGCACCCAGTACGGGTTTATTCCATAAAGCCAAAGGTCCGGAACCTGCTGGTAGACTATGTTATAGACTTGGGTCACATCCTGGTTCACTTGAGTTGAATTCGTAAGGAACGGAAGATTGTTTGTCAGGTTGTTCACTTGCGTATTGTTAAACCAGGGAACGTTGCCTGATATCCCTCCATACTGAACATTAGTCTGGACCACTAGATCTTGATAGACAGGGTCGAGCCAGCTCGGATACCAGTACCATAGAAGCATACCCGGATAGCTCGCCGCAGTTCCGGGTTGCGAAATAAGCGATTCCTCCGCCTGCGTCGTGACCCCATTGAGCTTGAATTGCAAACCAACATCTGCGAACATTGTCTGCATTTCTTCAGCGATCTTTGTTTCGGCCGCGTCGGGTGTGACATATGTGATGCTTAGCTGCACAGTTTTTCCTCCAGGGTTTATCGTGGTTCCGTTCGGCAGGTTCAACTCGAACCCAAGTTGTTTAAGCAGTGCAATAGAGTTGGACGGGTTGTAAGAATAAGGCGGTAGATTCGCTGGGTTGTAGAATGGAAGGCCCGGCGTTATCGGCCCCACGAACGAACCCGTGTAACCGTTGCCCACGGAAGAAATTATCTCTGTGTAATTAACGGCGGTTGAGAGTGCGACTCTGAAATTCGTGATGTTATATGGGTACTGCATTGTGTCAAGAGTTGCCATTAGACATAGGAATATTGGAGCGTTCGCTAGGTTCGTTACTTCAACCCCTGGGTACGTTGCGAGTGAGGGTAGATAATTGGGTGTGAGCGCGGGGAGCGGTGGGCCCTCAATTAGCGCAGCTTTGTTGCTTTCAATACTCTGAATCATCTCAGTCGCAGCGGTTGCATATTCTATCACGATTAAGGGTATCTTCGGAGGCGAGAGCATTATGTTCGATTCACTCGCCGGTAGCTTGGCTGCCCAATAATTCGGGTTCGCGATCTCGGTCAGCACTTCCCCTTGCGTGTAGCTCTCAACCTCATAGGGCGCAGTGCCCATGGTATGCGTGTTCACGTAAGTGTTTTGCGAATTCGCTTGAACTCCGCCATTTTGATCTACGAAGGCCGGGTCAACTTGCCCAGCGCCAGGGACACACACTACCTGTAGGAAATAGACATAGGGATTAACGAGATTGAAGGTAACCGTGTAAGGATCCACAACCACAACCGCCTGATTGGGATAGCTCATTATCTTCTGAAGGGTGGCGTTGGCCGCGTTGAAATTGCTCAAAATTCGGGTGAGGTCCATTGAAGCCTGAATCTGTCGGAGCGTTGCATTCGTCGGGGACAGCTGGTAACCGCCTGCTTCTAGTGCCCCCGGAATTCCGGATGGAACCGCATAGCCTGTAGAAAACGCTGTCGAGCCAACATACAGGAGATTGGTAAAGTAGGATGCACCGATCTGATTCATGACGATGACCCTGTTAAAATTAAACCATGCAACTGACGCGTTGAATGCGTCACCGTTGGCGAAGTAGGCATTATTCCTCAAAGCGAAGGTATAGGAAGTATAAGCCGAGTTAACGGTCCAGCTCTGGGCGAGAATCGGAGCGAATTGAGAAATGCTCGTGTAGTTAAACATCGCAAGTTCTTGGTACGTATTTACGAGCACTTCGTCCTCTCCCGCGAAGAATCCAGACGCCGGGTCATACGAGTTGGGCGGTTCATTTTCTACAACGACAAGCTGACTGGTGTTTGCAGGCCCAGGAGTCGAGCTTGAACCCGACGTCGCCATGGTACTTAGGCTGGTCGGCGGAGCTGTGGATGTCGGCCTAGTTACGAAATACAGAGCGACGCCCGCTAAAACTATAACTACAATCACGATCGCGGCTTGAACAGTTGATATAGCACGCTTCGAAAACACGCCGTTAACACCAAGCGCGTCGTTCCCCTCATTCGATATTTATAGCTATTGAACCCTATGTGCGGAACCAATCCCGGTTTTTCCTTGGCTAACCTTTTTCGAGCTTCTTCGCCAACTCGGCAAGCTCTCGATGAACCAGTTTACCCTTGTCGAAGATTTGCAGCTCGTCGAGCCAGACGGACGTGTTCAGGCATACGCCGTCGGTGTGTGAGGCCGCTGTGATTGGTTTTCCATCATTTGTAAGATCTGGCCCCACGTAACCGAGGCCCCACTCCGTACTGCCCCAGACGCGTTCGTCCTCAACAATATTCCCTGTTAGTTTAGCCCCGGGGTTCGATCCGAAGGAAAGATGCGCCACGCGAAACATTGATGGATCGTCGAAGCTTCTCAACCAAGTATCCAGCGTTAGGGCGTCTTTTCCGCCCTCAATCCTCTCCACCCTTCCATTTCTTACGTGCAGTTTTACGGGCTCTTTCACTAAGCCGATTGGTGGAACTACGGATCCGTCGAAGACGATTACGCCGTTCACTGAGCTTGAGTATCCCGGTGTTAGTTGGCCGCTCAGGAAGTGTGGGCCGGGTGTGTCGGCGAATCCCACGTCGTTTACTACTGGCCCTTTAGGGTCAAAGCCCATTTCCACATCTTCTCCAGCTGGAGAGGTTAGCCGAATCTTCTTGGCTGCTTTCACCATGCCCGCGAGTTTACCCTGAAATTCCTTGAGGGCTTGCATATCCACTCTGCCTATTGTTCTTACGAGCATGTCAACGTTCATCCCGCTCAGGTTCATGTACCTGAGCTTCTTGTTCTCCCTTAGAGCGATTTCGAACGGAGTTGAGTATAGAAGATACTTGTTGTTGAACTCAACCCAAGCGTCCGTAGCCTTCAACGCGGCTGTCAATGGTTCAAGGGGAAGCATAGGATCAGCTGCCTTTCCAACGCCCAAAGGTGAAGGCATCCAAACTACCATAGGTTTAGCACCAAGAGTGAAAGCTGCAGTCGCCAACGCGTCCACCGACCTCCTGTCGGATTCCGTGTCCGCAGTTATGACTAATGTTTCGCCGACCTTTAGTTTGAATAGTTCTGAGGCTATCTTGTGAGCCGCCACTCCCAATTCGTATTCAAAATACTCAGGCAATGAGATCTAATCACTTTCGAAAGCTGCACCGTCAATACCGCTAATAATCCTTCAGGGCCAGAACCGCGAAACGATTTTGAGGTACAAGATGGATTTACCAAATCATCCTGCAAAACATGGATGAGGAACTGAAACCTTGTCAACATCCACAGACTTATTCGAAGTCCTGAAGAGAAGACGAGCCTGCAGAATCTTCGTACCCAAACCAATTCCAGAAAAGGTCTTGGACAGAGTGGTATACGCGGCTCACAGAGCCCCGACTGGAGGCAACATCCCTTACAGGTTCCTCATCGTGGTCAAGGACCCTAACCAGCTGAAAATGCTAAAAACCGTGTCTCCAGGTTACTTCGGAGATAGCACTGCAGCGATTGTCGTGTGCACCGACCTCCGTGTCGGCAAGGGAGTCTCTAAGGTTGACGAGGATCAATGCTCACTCTACGACGCTGGAGCCGCGGCCGAAAACATAGTTTTAGCCGCCTACGCCCTCGGGTTGGGCGCCTCGTTCATAAAATCCTACGCAGAAGCCGCAGTCAAGACCATTCTGGGCCTGCCAGACGGATGCCGAACTGAGCTTATTGTTTCATTAGGTTACCCCGCCCCAGACGAGCCTCCGCCGGTAAGAAAGCCACCTGAGGGTAAAATCACGTACTATAACAAATATGGAGACGGAAAGGGCTCGGTAAACAACAATTCATCGAAAACGCCTAGCACGCCAGACCAATTTCTCTTTGAATACGCACTCTTCCTCGCAACGGCAGCTCGCGGAATCCCAGATGAACCACAGCACTACGGCGCAATACGACTCCTCGACGCTATTAGCAAAGTAACTGGATTATACACCACAACAACCGCGTTGAAACCTGACCCGTTCTTGATCGAGGCAAAGAGGAAAATAGACGCGGAGCTTGACACGGCGATGGTTTCCGAGAAAGATTTCATGAAGTTCATCGACGACCTAGTCAACGAGTTTGCCCATGAGCTCATGAAGAGACATGGAAAGTAAACACGAGGAGAGTCATCACCAGCCTCTCAAAACTCCCGGATTCTGAGAACAAAGGTGCGCTTAAATTTCGCAACCGTTGGGTACCTGAGAGGACTTCTTGAAACAAGTTTTGAAAGTTGGCGAGATTTCAGCGGAACCAGGCCAGAAAACTCATGGACCAGCTACATGGGTTGAACTAAGGGACGGGTCTAGAGTTCATCTTCCCGTGATTCTAGTCAACGGGCAGGGCGAAGGGCCGAAGGTTGTAATTAACTGCGCCACTCATCCCACCGAGCTCGTAGGTTACGCGGCTATTCAAATACTAACCAGGAAGATCGATGCGGCGAAATTGAAGGGAAGCATTATCGCATTTCCCATCTCCAACCCGCTGGGAATGCAGTGGGGAGAATATGTTACCCCGCATGACTACGTCAACATGTACGTCGCCTACCCCGGCAGCAAAGACGGCTCGATAACATCTCGGCTTGCGAACTTCATATGGGAGAATGCGTCGAAGAGCGCGGATTTGGTGATGGACGTTCACGAGAACGTCAAACCATGCCTTCATTTCTCATACGTAGAATATTGCAAAGACAAGAAGGTGGAGAACAAGGCCCTTGAAGCGGCGAAGGCTTTCGGCCTGACGATTATTCGGCCGAAGGGCGACTTCGCCCTGGCAGGCATGAAGCCAGGCGATGTCGAATACGTTGACGCTTTACTAGCAAATGGTGTACCCGCATTCACTCCCGAACTAGAGGCGGGCACCGACCTAACTATGGGAGAAGAGTGGACAAGTGTAAGGGTCGCGGTGCGAGGAATAATGAATGTGCTAAAGCAGCTTGAAATGATCCAAGGAACCATAGAACCCCAAACCGAAGTCAAAGTCTTTCCCGGTAATTTTGCATTTTACGGCATGAGCGTGGCCAACCGAGGAGGTATCGTAAATCGCCTCGTCGACGTCGGAGTCAAACTGAGGAAGGACACTCCGATCGCGACCGTTCTGAATCCCTATGGAGAAACAATTGAAACTCTCAAAATGCCTACTGAAGGGTATCTCTGGGGCTGGAACATTGGTTCACCACCAAACTTCAACTGGAGCGTCCAATCAGGCGACAGCGTCGCCTTCGTCTACCAAGACGCATGAATTCTAAAGCGCCTGTTCGTCACGGGAGGGCGCGTCTAAGCAGTCTGACCCAGTTACCGCCAAGAATGTTGTCTATGTCGATTTGAGAAAAGCCGGCGTCGCCAAGTGCTTCACCAACCTTCTGCAGGTCTGCCGCCGTGTCTAATTCGGCGGGAATGCTTTCTGCTCCGAACCCGCCGTCAAAATCAGAACCAATTCCCACGTGGAGCCTATCGCCGGCCAGGTCGCACATGTGGTGAATGTGTTTCATGACGTCTGAGAGGGTGACTTTTGATTTTATTGCGCCCGTTTCCCTCCAGTCTGGCTGCAGGAATTTGTTGAATAGCACTGCCCCAATGACGCCTTCGCGTGCTACTAGGGCTGAGATCATTTCGTCGCTTAGCTGCCTGTCAGTAGGGACGATGCTGCGGCAATTCGAGTGGCTAGCTATCACGGGTCCGTGGAATAGGTCCAGCGCTTCAAAGAAACTAGCTTCCGCCATATGGGACATGTCTAGGATTAGGCCAGTGCGTTCCATTTCTTTCATCAGTTCGCGGCCGAGTTCGGTAAGCGGCCCCGGCGCTCGTGTGCCGCCCGCGTAGTGGGTTGCGTGCCAGGCTGGGCCCACAATTCGCACTCCGGCTTCGAACCATTCTCGGGTCTGTTTCGGAGTTACAATTGGGTCGGCCCCTTCCATAAGCAGAACCGCGCCGAGACGTGGACTGTCTGGGTCGAGGACAAGGTCGATGTCACTTTTTGATCGAATTATTATGATGCGTGGGTCTTTGGCTAGGTCGTTGTAGTACTCAAGTTGCTTTCTTGCCAAATCATAGGCCTGCTGGGGGGTCTCGTAGCATGGTTTGATTTTGGGTTCGGGCATGTTGCATGGCGCGGCCCACAGAGTTGCGAAGACGATTCGTACGTTTGCTTGAATGAGTTCTGGCAAACCAACGGTTGCGATTCCCATGCGGCTGTCGGGCGGGGTTTCGAGCTTTCGTTTCTCGAGAGCTGAAAGCTTGAAATCACGTCCTAGCACAGCGTTGTCCGCGATGTCTTCGTGTGCGTCAACGATGAACCTGAATCGCTTCTCACGAGAATGAGATTTTGTTGGCATAAGCCAGGTCCTAGCAACAGGATGCGAAGCTACTTGCTGCGTTCCTCCAGAAGCGCCCTCAACCATTGCTCGAATAAGTATTTGCCCATTTTCCGGTAACCCTTTGTGTTTAGGTGAAGCCCGTCGCCGGAGTAATCCTCTGAGAGCCTATTGGTCTGTGGGTCGGCGGTTGCCGTGAAAAAATCCACGAACCGTATG
>Ga0187766_10001874_pt1 | contig 12363 bp, 15 predicted proteins | sample 0216_QUI02_MP05__4_FD_132971 | JGI IMG/M metagenome (GOLD analysis project Ga0187766, IMG submission 132971) | Tropical peat soil microbial communities from peatlands in Department of Meta, Colombia - 0216_QUI02_MP05_20_MG | ecosystem: Environmental > Terrestrial > Soil > Wetlands > Peat ... | reverse complement strand
TTCCGCTTCATCGTCGCGACCTGCCTTGCCACCTCAGGGAATTCTTCGGAGGGCCTGAAGACCTCTACTACGTCCACCTCCTCAGCCACTTCCGCGGGGATGTCCGCCAGCGACGGGTAGGATTTCAATCCGTTCACTTTGTCCGTCGTGGGGTTCACGGGGATTATCGTGTATCCATGCTCACGAAGGTACGCCGGCACCGTAAAGGCCTCCTTCTCCGGGTTCTTCGAAGCCCCCACCACTGCTATCACCTTGTACCTCCTCATGACTTCGGTGGGACTGAGAGTAAACTTGGGCATGTTTTCGCGCCGCCCCGCCCGCCTAATATCGGTTCCTGGGCTATCGGCGCCTGGGCTTGGCCTCCGCCTCGTTCATCCTCATCCGTGCCCTAACGAGCCTCTTCCCCCTAAAGACGGGAGCCTCGTCCATGAGCTCCTGCGCAATCCGGACTCTTCAACAACATTCCCAGCTTCGCCCGTGATGCGGCTGATCAGGTGCACCCTGCCTCTAAAACCTAAAAGCCCGCGTGAATGACCCGTCCCCGATGTTCGGTTCGCTGCTCTCGAACGTCCCGCCAGGCACAGCAAACACCCTTTCCTACGCCATGCTCGTAGTGGTGGCCATCTTCCTGCTGTCGGGGCCGTCAATAACCTACTACTATTGGCGGAAAAACAAGAGGATGAAGGCGGCTACGCCTACTGGCTCTGCTTGACGCCCTGCCGAGATTTCTCGTGCCTCTGGATCGGGATCAGAATGGCGGCCGCGACTCCCGCCAGCGGGAGGACAATTGCGGCGACTTCTACGATGCCTTCGACGACGTTGAGGAACAGGCCCCCTACGTGTCCGAAGAAGCTGCCCACCGACGAGGAAGATGGGGCTGAGATTACCTTTACGGTGGCAGTCTGTTGCACCACAGTGCCGTTCTGGTCTGTGGTGCTTACAACCACCCTGTAGTCGCCGGCCTGATTGTAGGTGTGGATGACTATCTGTCCCTGGGTTGCGGTGCCATCGCCGAAGTTGTAGTTGACCACGTAGGGCTGCGCTCCCCCCCTAACGATGGCATTGAAGGTAACGCTTAGCGGAGCGGTCCCGTTCTCTGGAATGGCGCTGAGCGTCATGGTAAGAGGCGTCTTCTGGGCAGTCTCGGTAACCGTCACGTTGATGGTCGCGTAGTTGATCAGCGTCCTGGTCTGAAGGATCTGACTTTCCACATCGTTGATCTGCTGGTCCACCTGCTGCAGCTGAGATTCGACGGCCAGTGTCGAGTTGATCGAAGCGGTCTGATTGAGGAGCTTCAGAAGGGCGCCCTGTTCGGCGCGCAGAGACGCGAGAGTTGCGTTCATGTCGGTGTACTGGACCGACACGTCGTTGGAGTTGGAGCTCTCGCTGACGAACGCCCCCATGGCCAATACCTGGCTCAGCGCCCGTTGGTAGTCGCCTGAGGGCACTCTGATGACTATGTAGGCCGAGCTGCTGAAAGTTGACTGATAGGCAACGTATCCGCCAAGGGAGTAGGCGAGAGCTGAAACCGCCGAGGCCGTTTGCTGAGGAGCGGACGCGGTGATTGCAAGGTCGGTGGAAAACTCAATCATGCCGCCGGCACTCCCCGGAGACCCCTGGGTCACGTTGGCATACTGTCCTGATCCCGGGACCCCCGGCAGGGACGTAGTGGTGGAGGCTGAGGCAACCGTCGTCGACATGGTGACAGTCTGTGTCCCCAGGACCTGGGTAGTGCCCTGGCCCGCGTTGTAGGTGCCTGGGACCCCACCCACTGAGTATGTCAACCCCGAAGCTGCATTCTGGGCCGCGTTCACCTCAGAAGTCAGGTCCCCGAGCTCTGAACTGGGTGTCGCCGCTGTTCCGTAAAGGCCTAGGTCTGATAGCAGAGCCAGCCCGAAACCGCCGATGACAATGAGGGCGACGACTCCGTAGAGCGCCCTCCTTCTCGACACGCCTCCGAGCCGGTTCACGGCATGAGGGTCCACTGGGGCAGAGTTAGTCCCAGCGAGGAGAACGAACTGTTCTCAGAACCCGAACACACACTTATCTCCGCGAGGATGGCCGACTGGAGCCGTTGTCCGAGAGCTCCAAGGAGAAGGTCGAGTATGCGCTACGCGGCAAGACCCTCACGGTCTACCTCTACATCTTGAAGCACGGCAAGGCCGTGGGCGTCCGAGAGGTCCAGAAGTCCCTCGGCTTCTCAAGCCCTTCAGTGGCGTTTCATCACCTGGACAAGCTCGTCGAGCTGGGCGTCGTGGAGAAGGATCAGTACGAGAGGTACGTCCTAGCGAAGAAGGTGGACACGGGGATTCTCAGCTCATTCGTGAGCATAGGGGGGCTCACCCTACCAAGGCTGGGATTCTACGCCGCCTTCTTCACGACGATCGTGGCCGCTTACATATCGGCCAACAGAGGCTCCCTAGACCTCTACGCCCTCATCGGCACCCTGGGTGGGGCCGCCGTCTTCTGGTACGAAGCGTGGCGAGTATGGAGGCGGAAGCCGTTCTGAGAACTAGAACTATCTACCCGCGCAGGGGGGACTCGTAACCATGGAAGGGAAGCAGTTCGGAGTTGGCCTCACCGCTGGCCTCCTGGTGGGTCTTGCCCTCGTGGCAGTCTCTGGAGGCCTGGGAGCCTCCCCACTCGCTTACTTCGGCGCCCAGGGAAGGTCGGCCGTTACAAGTGCAACTATGTCGACATCGACCACGCCCATGACCACAACCGCTTCCCAGACAGTGACCTACACCGTGGCCAGCACAACCACCAGCGGAGGGTCTTCGATTCCGTCCCAATCGTCCAACGGGACCGCCGCCCTCTCGACATCGACCACCATCGTCTTCAGCGCCACGACGACTCTGACCAGCACGACGAGCGGTCCGCCAAACGGCGAGAGCGTTGTTACGAATACCAACGGCGGGACAGCGAACGGTGCCCATATCCCTGCAGCGAGCTACAACCCCACGCGTCTTGCAAACATACCGCAACAGCCGATCGTATCGAACGCCGAGATTCTCGCCCCAGTTTTGGTAGCTTTCCTACTGGGCGTGTTTCTCTACAGGGTCGCAGTCAAGGAAAGAGAAGGACCTGGGGCCGAAGCCTAGGTTCCTCCTACTTCGGGACTAGGAATTCCCTGCTGTTCGGCTCCTTGCCTGCCCAGCGCTTCGACCAGTTCGCCAGGTCGCAGAGAATCTTGTAGACCTCGTGACCCTTCACAGTCAGTGAGTACTCGATTCTCGGCTTCTCCTCCGCATACACCTTCCGCTGGACCACCCCGAACTTCTCAAGCTGTGACAGCCTCTCGGCGAGGGAGGTCGCGCTTATGCCCTTGATGTGGTTCTTCAGCTGGTTGAACCTGGCTGGCTCCATCTGCCCAAGCATGTGGATTGTCGGTAGCGTCCAGGTCCTGGTTATCTGGTTCCAGGTCTGATGGACCACCGCACAGGAGTCGAGTGTTTTCTGGTCAATTTGCTCGGACTTGGTGAGGTTGCTCATACCTAGTTAGTCAGGAAAAACTACCGGTTTTAAAAACCTGTCCCGCCGACGTCGTTCAGAATTGATGGAGAAGGATAGAATCGCAGGGAAGGTGGTCAGCTTCAGCGAAGCTGAAGCAGGTTACCTGGCGGAGAACTTCATCGGTCGGGTAGCGACCGTCTCGTCTGCAGGCCAGCCCCACGTCGTCCCCGTTGGCTACCAGTTCGACGGGAGCACCATCGCCTTCGGAGGGTGGAACCTGGTAAGGAGCCTCAAGTACAGGAACCTGATGTCGAATGACAGAGTCGCCTTCGTCGTCGACGACATCGTGTCTACGAAGCCCTGGAAAGTCAGGGGTGTCGAGATCAGGGGGAGGGCGGAGCCCGTAACTTCGAAGGACGGCGTGAGCGTGGTTAGGATAATCCCGCTCAATATTAGGAGCTGGGGACTGGAGGTCTGAGCATGGCCCTTTCAGGCTTCGAAAACCAAGTGACCCAGGCCGTGGAGAGGCTGAGCGAGAGCATCGTCAGTGTCAGCAGCATGCGCCTTGAGCGGCGCTTCTTTGGGATAGTCCCCAGCGAAGGACAGGGCTCGGGCATAATACTCGACCGGACCGGGCTGATAGTCACCAACAATCACGTCATTGACGGCGCAAACCAGGTCTACGTGAGCCTCAAGGACGGCAGGACCTTCACGGGCGAGGTGGTGGGCTCGGACGAGAACACCGACGTCGCTGTGATCAGGGTGAACGCATCGGACCTTCCCGCCGCAGAGCTCGGCGACTCGGAGACGCTCAAGGTAGGCCAGATAGTGCTAGCGATAGGCAATGCCCTGGCGCTCCCTGGCGGTCCCACCGTCTCGATGGGGGTGCTGAGCGCCAAGGGGAGGCCGTTGCCAGGCTCTGACTTCATCTTCGAGGGGCTGCTCCAGACGGACGCCGCGGTGAATCCAGGCAACAGTGGTGGGCCGCTTGCCGACCTGGACGGCAGGATAATCGGAATAACGACCCTGATGATACCTTTTGCCCAGGGAATGGGGTTTGCAATTCCCATCAACACAGTGAAGAAGATCGCCCAGGAGATCCTCGAAAACGGGAAGGTGACCCGTAGGTGGATAGGCATCTCAGGCATCGACGTGACGCCCCAGCTGGCCAGGAGATACAATTTGCAGACCGAATCCGGCTTCCTGGTGGCTGAGGTGGTGCCAAGAAGCCCTGCCGACCATGCTGGGCTACGCATCGGTGACGTCGTCGTGGGCGCGGCCGGGGACGCAGTCAGGCACACCAAGGACCTGCTGGTCGCGACTTCGAAGGTCGAAGCCGGTAGAAGCATCGGGCTGGACGTGAACAGGATGGGGCGGACTGGTGTCGTGGAAGTGAGGCCCATTGAGGCTCCACCAATCCAGAGCAGAGACGGAAGGTAACGCCAGCAGTCGCGCCAAAAAAGGAACGAGATTCCCGGCTCTTTGAGCCACGCCCGCCTGGGCGGCTCTTACGCGGTGCGATGACCACGAGCTGCAGGGTAATGCGTGAACCCGAGGTGTACAAAGCCGCGGCGAGATTCCCTCCCTAAGTGCCGGTCTAGGACATTCTGTCCTGAAGCCCTCTCTCCTTCGCCCTCGCCAACGCTATCTCCCCCCTCAACCTCGAGGTGAATCTGAGGTCGCTGATGCCAACGTAGAGCCAAAGAAGGGTGAGGGACAGGACCAGGAGCTCAGCGGCGACAAGCGTGGGGTCCGTGAGGCTCACCGTCTCACTCGAAGTCCCCGTTAGCGGGAGAGCCAGCTGAAGAACATAGGCGACGGACAGCAGTGCGGCGACTGCCACAGTGACAGCGGCGAGCGCTCTCATCCGCCATGCGCCCTGCTCGATTCGGGAGACCAGCTCCTGGTGGGCATCCAGAATGCTCGGGCCATTTTCTGCATCCTCAGACATGGTACGCTTTCACCTCACTTTCGCATAAAAGCCCTGCTGACCTCAGGTCACTCGAGCGGGAGTCTCCTCCAGATTTCGAGCCAGTCTTTGTAGAGCTTGTACCCCTCGTCGCTGATGAAGAACACATCGAGGCCGTCCACTTTCTGCGACCTTATCAGACCCTTCGCCAGCATCGGCTTGGTGAAGTTCTCCATCCTCCCCAGGTTCACGTTGCACGACTGTGCCAGCCTGGTGATGACCTTCGGGGATGCGAAGAGGGATGCCAGAATCTCCATCTGAATGAGGATCGGCTCTCGCTTCCTCAATCTCCGACCTTCCGGATGTCCCGCAGGTCGTTAAATAAGGGGCACTCAGTCTTCGCGCCAGCGGAATAACCTAACCGCCAGCACGAACACCACTATCGAAAGCACCACGAGTAGACCCCCGTCGAAGAGAGCCGGAGCGTAGTTGGCGTATATCATGACGTTGTTGAGACCGTCGATCATGTAGTAGAGCGGGAGCACGTGCGCTACCCCCTGTAGGTACGCGGGCATCGACGACACCGGGAAGAACGTCCCCGACAGGAACATCATAGGAAAGGTGACGAGGTTCCCGACGACCGCCGCGGACTCGGGGCTGTTGGAGACTGTGCCTACGAGCATCCCGAGGGAGACGAAGAAGAACGGGCCGAGCAGGAGGAACATCCCGATGCCCCAGCTGAGGGCGATGTGCGCGCCGAAGGCGTACACGCCGACCGCAGACATGAGGGCAAAGGAGACCACGGTGGTCCCGATGTACCATATTATCTTGGAAAGGAGCCATTCTGTCTTGGTGAGAGGGGTGAGCGAAAGCAGCTTGAACACCTTGTCCCGTCTGTAGTTGGAGACGATGTTCACCATGGCGAACATGGGGCTGGTCAGGGCCGAGAACCCTATGAGACCAGGAATCAGGAAATCGATGTACTTGTAGTTGGAGGAGACCGCCGTCCTCGATTCGATCCCCAAAACCCCCTTCGACCCGTGGAGGTTGAACGCGTTCACGACCTCGCTTGTTATCCCAGACACTATGGCGCTTGTGGTCGACGCAGGGTTCCCGAAGAGTGTGATGTTCACCGGCTGGTCTGCCTCGTAGGCCGCGCTGAAACCTGAGGGAATGACGATGCCGTCGGACGCAGACTTGGAAGAAAGGTACTCAGAGAAGTTCTGGTCCGCTGCCACCGGCCTGAGGCAGAGCCCGGAGGAGGCACCTGAGCTGCAGTTGTTTGACGTGCCGTTAAGGGCGGAGATGAACGCGGTCCCGATGGGTCCGGTGTCATGGTTCTGGACATAGACCGTGGTCTGACTGACGCCGCCCCCGGAGAATATGGCGCCAAAGAGCAGCACCAGGATGATTGGGAATATCAGCGTGAAGAAGAAACCCTCCCTACTTCTGAGGTTGCCCCTCGCGTAGACCTTCAGTTCTGCCGCCAGTCTCTTTGTACTGAAAGCCAAATTACTGGCCCTCCTCTGACTTGGCCTCCGGTCCGACCAGTCGGAGGAACACGTCTTCGAGGCTGTCTCTCTGCACGGTAAGGTCCCCCCATTGAGCGCCGGACTCCTCTATGGAGCCTAGCGCCACCATCGCGTCGTCCCTGTCTCTGAGCGAAATAATCACAGTCCCGTTGGCCCCCTTCTCGGCCTTCAGCCTGGTGTTCTCCCTCAGGAACTGGAGCAGGTCGTCCTTGGCCTTCACTATCATCTTCTGCCCTGAGCCGTACCGGGTCTCAATTTCGTCCATCGTTCCTATGGCGGCAATCTTGCCGTGGTTCATGATGGCGACCCTGTCCGCCAGCTCTTCAGCCTCCTCCAGGTAGTGGGTCGTCAGCATCACCGTCCTCCCTTCGGCCTTCAACTTCCTGATGACCTCCCACACCGCTCTCCTGGCCTGGGGGTCAAGACCGGTTGTCGGTTCGTCGAGGAAAATGACCTGAGGGTCGTTGACCAGCGACAGGGCCATTCCCAGTTTCTGCTTCTGCCCCCCAGAAAGGTTCTGGAACCAGACGTTGGCCGCGTCTTCGAGTATGACCCTCCTCAGCATCTCGTCGGGATCGACCTTCACGCCGAAGAGGGCGGCGTAGTAGACTATGGCCTCCCTCGGCGACGGGTAGTCCAGGAACTTGAATCCCTGGGGAATGACGCCTATCCTCTTGTGGAGGTCGTATCCCTTGCTCCAGGGGTCCAAATCTAGGACTCTGGCCGTTCCCCCGTCCTGCTGCCTCAGTCCCTCCAGGATCTCGATAGTAGTCGTCTTCCCCGCCCCGTTCGGCCCGAGGAGCGAGAACACTTCCCCCTTCTCTACGCTGAAAGAAACCCCGTCAACTGCGCGAAGTTGCCCGTAGCTCTTCTGGAGCCCTTCGACCATGATTGCGGGCAAGAAGACAAGGTGAGCCCCATTCGTATTTAGATGATTCTGATGGTTGGGGTTAGTTGCTCGACGCGCTTCCAGCTCGCAGAGTCTCCCGTCAGTTCGAACCCCGGGCCGGGGTGGGGGTGCGGAAGGTTCCACCCGTCCGTTCCGATGGATATTAAGAGCCCCTCGCCGCTGCCCTACTCCGACCAACAGCTGACACTCTCTATCAAAGAATCGGGAATCATGGTGGAACCCCAGCTCGGGATGAGCATGGATGGGCTGGTGGGGATCGCCGAAAAGGCGGAAGAGCTTGGATTCGGATACTTCTTCCGTTCTGACCACATCCTCCCCACCGACGAGAGGCGAGGCATGGACTCCCCCGAGTGCTGGACCAGCCTCGGCGTCCTCGCCGCGTCGACCGGCAGAATCAAGTTCGGGCCCCTCGTCTCCCCCGTCGGCTTCCGGAACCCCGCTCTGCTCGCGAAGATGGCCTGCACCGTACACTCGGTCTCCCGCGGGAGGCTCCAGCTTGGCGTGGGTGCAGGGTGGTACGAGGCAGAATACAGGGCCCACGGGTACGAGTTCCCTGGCTTTCGGATCAGGGTCGCGCAGTTCGCTGAGGCCCTGGAGATAGTCTCGACCATGGTGAGCAAGGGAAAGGTTGACTTCGACGGGACCTACTTCTCTGCCCACACAGACTGCCTCCCTCGGCCACAGGGGCACATGCACCTGATAGTCGGCGGGAGGACGAAGTCCGTCGTGAGGTTGGCGGCGAAGTTTGCCGACGAGTGGAACACGTTTCGCAGTTCTAGCAGTGATCTTTCAGGCCTGAAGACACTCCTCGACGAGGGTGCTGGCGCGCGCCCCGTCGAAGTTTCTGAGATGGGTCCCTATCTCATCGCCAGAAGCCGCGCGAAGCTCGAGGAATACGCCAAGCTTCAGGCGGCCACCCTCGGACAGAGGGTATCGCCCGGAGAGGTCATCGCTCGCATGAAGGCCCGGGGGGCACCCTGCGGGACCGTGCAGGAATTCGTCGACCAGCTGCGCTCCAAGGTGGACTCGGGGTTCAAGCGCGTTTACTTCCAGACACTCGTCCCCAAGAACGCAGAGATGATAGAGCTCCTCGCAGACACGCTGAAGGGGAGGCTCTGAAGACGCGCAGTCTTCCATGACCCGCGACTGAAAAGGTAGTGACCTGAAGTCACGACTTGAGGTCAGCAACCCTCTATAAGCCATGACCTTCCTTCCGCGACATGAGTTCCCATCAGCTCTGGATGGGGTACTCCCACGGGGGAGGAAGGGCGACCCTGGACGCGGGGGACCCCGGAAGCAAGATCCTCCTCCTGGGGTCCAGGGCCGCTGACCTGGCAAAAGTGGTCGCGCTCTCGGCCAAAGAAGCTGGCGCTTCTCCAGTCGTATTCGACCTCGACGGCTCGGTGGCCAGGAACCTCTCTGGCCACATCGATACCTACGACTACCGGTCCTTTCTCTACGACTCCTTTCGGCTCGAGGAGCCCGAACCTTGGCATTCGCAGATGGCGGCAGCGGCTTACGCCCAGGCGCTGGACCTCTCCTCAGAGGAGGAGGCGATACTGAACGCAGCAATGCAGGTGGTGGCCTCCGACTCGGCTCTCCTGAGCCCCGTCTGCCTGCACGACGTCCTGGGGAAGGTGGAGGGGTTCAGGGGCTCCTACATTGATAGGCTCAACGGCAAGATAGGCGCCCTCCTTCTCTTCGACGCTGTCGACGACCAGGACTTCAGGCACCTAGTGGAGGGAGACCTGATCATAGATTTCCATCTCGCTCCTTATCCCTTGGCGGCGGAGCTCGCTGCTGCGCTCTTCATTGCCAAGATGCTCGCCATAGCTCACTCGAAAGGAGAGTATTCGGGGTTCCTATTACTGACGGAAGCCCACCGGGTGTTCAGGGCGTTTCCAAGGCCGTCCCATTCGAACCGCCTCCTGAGCCAGTTGCTCGGGTGGCAAGGGGCCGTCGCCCTGTCTACCGGGCAGCCTCTCTTGCTCAGCCCCCTCCTACTTCGATCCTGTCCAGTCAGCGTTTGCTCGAGCGACGTCTGGAATTCCACATCGGGGAAGGGACGGAGCGTGCTGACGGGCACCTTCGTCTTGCGTGACCGGCGGAGCGAGCGGAGCCAGTCATTCGTCCCACGCCGCATCTTTGCGAAGACCGCCGACTACGCCCAGTCAAAGGCTGGACGGTACCCTTCCCCCGAGCTCGCGGTGGCAGTACTCGACGTGGTGGAGCGGTTCTCGTTCTCGACCCCCGAGTCCATAGCCCAGTATGTCGCTCCAGACTTCCTGCCCGCCGACGTGAGCGTGACTCTGTCCAGCCTTCAGAAGGAGGGGTGCGTCGTCCTCGAGCCGAAGGACTCAGGGTCGGGTTCGAAGGTGTTCGCTTTCACCCTCTCGGAAAGAGGGAGGGGGCTCCTGAAGGAGCTGAGGGGCTGATGGAGCGGATACCGACTCAGTGCAGGGCTGTGGACGAACTCCTCGACGGGGGGCTCGCGACGGGAACCATCACCCAGATCTTCGGGGAAAAGGCGCTCGGAAAGAGCATCTTCTCTCACCAGGCCGCCTGCTCGACCGTTGTGGGTGGCCACTCCGCGGTAATCCTCGACACCGAGCAGTCCTACGGGAGCTACCTTCTCCCCTACAGACAGGAGGGGATGAACAAGCGCTTCGGCCGGGAGATTGCTGCGATCGAGCTCAAGCCTGTCCGAATAACGAAACCGGCGGGAAAGAGGAAGGGGGCCACCCGAGGAGAACTCCTCACCGCCATGGGAACAACGCTCGACAGGCTGGGCGTGTCCTACACAAACGCGCAGATGGGCTCCATAGCAGACATCCTTTGTCCCTCGTTAACGGTGGAGGTTCCGACGAAGGACCCTTCGGTCTTCATCATGCAGACCCCGGAGGTTGTGGATCTGCTGAACCTCCACGGCGTCGACGCCAGCAAGGAGGTTTCCAACGGCGGGAGGGTGGAGCTCAGGCTGAGGCAGACGCCCGCCTATGACTCCATCCTCCGCAGCATCATTCGAGAAACGGGTGCCCGTCTCTTGGTCTACGACTCCATCTCCGCCCCCTTCAAGTCCTCTTTCCCGAGCACGCAGGACCTCCCCGCGCGGAGCGCTGGTCTCGCCATGCTCCTCTCCCACGCCCAGCGGCTCTGCGTCGAATTTGGAATTGCTGTGCTGGTCGTGAGCCACGTATCTATCGACCCCATCAAGGCCTGGAACCGCCATCCGTACGGAGGCGTCATTCTGGGTCACGAGGCGAAGTTCTCCCTCGAGCTCACCAAGAGCACGGCGAGGCGCAACGGGGAGGCAGAGGCTGAGAACCCCGACGAGATGTCAGACAAGGGGCGGGCGTTCTGGATCGCGCGCCACCCGGCGATGGAGGAATACTCCAGGTTCGGGTTCGCCACCATCGACCAGGAGGGGTTCCACTGATGGGATGGAAGGCGAGGGTGCTGGCCGGGATCCTTGGGGTGGCCCTCCTTGGCGCGGGTGCCTGGCCCTTGGGACTCGTCTGCTTCCTCTGTCTCGCTCTTTCGTTGAAGGCGAAACGCAAGTCCAGCGAGGGAAGGTCGGCGCCGAGGAGCCCACTTCGTCCCCGAGCCCTCCTGGCCATCCTCCTCTTCGCCCTCTCGGCCCTTGCCCTTGCATCCGGGGGTTCGCTGTCGCCCCTCGTCTTCTTCGCCGGAGGCGCGGTCGTCCTGGCGTGGCCCGTACTAGTCAGGATCCTCCCCGTCGCTGAGCTCACTCCGGTAAGCGATTCGGTCTTGCTGAAGTCGAAGTACCTCCCTTTCCATTGGTGGTCCATCGCCGAGCTCAAGCCAGGGGCCGAGCCGTTTCCTCTGGCGGCGTCAGCTTTCTCCGGCACCCTTCTTGCATTCACAGACACCGGCAGGACGTACTTCGCTGTGGCCTGCCGTTCGCTCGAGAGGAAGGACGCAGAGCCTCGCCTCCTCGCGGCGTTCAGGGCGTCGTTGCCGAGGGGACGCGCAGGCGCCTTCCTCCTCCCCTTGGACGCGGGGGGAGCTGCTGACCTGCTGAAACTGAAGCTGTCTCCCTTGAAGGTGGGTGGGGACCTTGCGAAGTCTGTCGCCTTCGTCTCGGGCCTACTCGTCCTAGAGTGCAGCGGAGGGAGCGTGACGAAGGGAGCAGCATTTTCGGTGGAGGGGACCGCGAAGGCCCCTTCGTCCCCCCGGAAGCCCCACCTTCTTGATGTGTCCCCTCTTACCTGGGAGATATTCGACGCGATAGGCAAGAGGACCCGGTGGCCCGACCCTGACTGCTACTCCGACCTCCTCGATTCGATGCTCGCGACTAAAGGCGCGTCCTTCGCCGAGCGGTTGACGCAAGTAGAGTCGTCAGGAGACAAGTTGACAGTCCGATCTCTCGCTGGGCAGGAGGTCGTTACCACACGCCCTCAGCTCAGGGCAATCGTCTCCGTCTACTCGTGACTCAGCGTTCTTTATAACGGCGCCACGTCCGGGCCGAAAAAGTTGCAATCCACCCCAGCTGCCTCCATGCCGCCCACCGGACAGCCGGGAGCAACGAACCACCAGTT
>Ga0187766_10001873_pt1 | contig 12367 bp, 6 predicted proteins | sample 0216_QUI02_MP05__4_FD_132971 | JGI IMG/M metagenome (GOLD analysis project Ga0187766, IMG submission 132971) | Tropical peat soil microbial communities from peatlands in Department of Meta, Colombia - 0216_QUI02_MP05_20_MG | ecosystem: Environmental > Terrestrial > Soil > Wetlands > Peat ... | reverse complement strand
CGCCGCCGATGACCAGGCCGGCGATCTCGCCGCCGACAAAAAAGCTATGGCCGCTGTGGGGGCGAATGGGGCTGTCAATGGTGCTGTAGGAGAGCGAGGGAATGATCTTGCTGGTGAGCACGCCTTCCAGCGCATTGGGCCCGGAGAGATTGCGGAACTCCAGGGCCTCAAAGAGCTGCTGGGTGGCGTCGTTAAAAGTCTTGATCGTGGATTTGTCGAACGAATAGGTAAGCCCCACTCGCTTCAGGGAGTGGCGCAGCGTATAGGATACCGAAGTAGTGAATCCGGTGGTCGACTGGCTGTAATTCTGCAGGGTGTTCAGGACCGTCGTGGGCACGTTCAGGGAAGTCTGCCCCTGGCTTACCGCGACCTGCTGGGCCTGGTTGTATTCGTACTCGCTGTCAAAGACGGTGAATCCGTACTGGATGGGCTTGTCGAAAAGATAAGGCTCAGTGAAACCGAATGAGATGTTGCGCTGGTGGTTGCCGCCGTTGATGGTGACGGAAAGCGTCTCACCCAACCCGAACAGGTTGTTGGTCGAGTAGTTCACGCCGATGAAGCCGCCGGAGAGCCCGCTGACGCCGCCGGTGAGTCCGATCTGGTTCTTGCCTTTTTCTTTGACCTTCAGAGTCAGGTCCACCGTGCCGTCGTGCTCGTTCTTCTTGGTGACTGTGTCCTGGTCCGCCTTGAGTTGGTCGAAGTAGCCCAGCTGGTTCAGGCGGAGAATGCTGAACTCCCAGCGTTTGCTGTTGTAGATCTGACCTTCTTCCACCGCCAGTTCGCGACGGATGACTTTGTCGCGCGTGGTGGTGTTGCCTTCGAATTCGATGCGGCGCACGAAGAATTGTTTGCCTTCATCAATATCGATGTCGATGCTCACCATCTTCTTTTCTTCATCAATGCCGGTGTTGGGAACAGGCGTGAAGTTGATGTATCCCAGTTCGCTATAGAGGCTGTTGAGGTTCTTCAAGCCGTCGCGGATCTTGGAAGTATCGAAGATGTCGCCGTCCTTGATCTGGAAGACAGAGCGCAGCGCTTTTTCATTGTTGATGGCTTTGTTGCCCTTGAAGTGGATGTATTGCAGGTGGTAGCGCTCGCCCTCTTCGATGGGCATGGTGATATCGACCGCTTTCCCTTTGCCGCTCTGGAAAAAAGGAATGTGCAGCATGGTATAGCTGTCGCGGATCTTCGTCTGCGGGTCTTCGACCGCCGCCTTGAAGTAGCCCTTCTGCTGATAGGCATCGCGCACGCGCTCGCTGTCTTCCGTGAGTTTGCTGACGTCGTAGGTCTTGGAAAACAGATCTTCCAGAAAGATGGAGTGCGGAATGCCGATAGGATGCAGGTTCTTCATGGCAGCCTTCAATTCGCGGCTGCTCAGGTTCTTGTTGCCGGTAAAGCTGATCTTGCCCACCTTCACCTTCGGACCCTCTTTGACCACAAAAGTGACGCCGACCGCTGCCGGCGGAATGGGCCGGATCTCAGTCTTGACTGTAGCGAACTGGCGGCCGTGCTCGCCTTCGAGTTCTTTCAGTACGACCTCCGCTCTTTTGACTTTGGTGGGGTCGTACTGGCTCTCGACGCTCAAACCGACCTTGCTTGCTTTGAAGCGGTCGAGCACGTCGCTCTTGGAAACGGCATTCAACCCTTCGTAGTCGATGGTGCGGATAGTCGGCTTTTCTTTGACGTAGATGTTGATGATCCAGCCTTTGGCGCTCTCTTCACGCTCGATGCGGATGTCATCGAAGAAGCCGGTGTTCCACAGGGCATTGAAATCGCGCTCCAGCGAAGCCGGGTCGTAGACGTCACCGGCACGGGTGGAGATGCGGGCACGGATGTTCTCAGCAGGGATGCGGCGGTTGCCGTGGATCTGAATATCTTCGATGACGCCGCCCTCCTGGGCGCTGACCAGACCGGCAAGAACGCCCACCACGGCCAGCAAGAGGGCCAGAAGGTACAAACCCAATCGGGGAAGTATGTTGGACCTGTCGCGCCGGCGCTTCATGGCCAGGACAGGGTTCTTCCGTTGAGGGTCAGAAATAAGAAGACCTCGATAGCGAAATCAGAATCGCTCATTATAAAGCAGCGTTGTGCTTCCTTCCACATAAACCGTTGAAAAATCAGGGACAAATATTTTGTGTTGGATGCAAAAGCGCAGCGCAGGGAAGGCTGCTTGACAATTTATTTTTATGATTTGAGCACACGAACCTTGCGAGCTCGTTTACGCCCGTTCCACCTCTACCAGGGTGGAGTAAAACGTGGCCGCGCGGCCGATATCCGTCAGCTTTTCCGAGGTGAGCGCATTGATATTAGCGCCATCGGCTGAAAGCTTGGCCCAATTCAATCGCGCTGCCACTACGCCGCGCTGGGTCGCGCCATTTACACGGGCGCGCAGCTTCACAGAGCCGCGAGCATTGAAGACGCGGACCGCGTCTCCTTCGCGAATGCCGCGCGCGCTGGCATCAGCTTCGTGGATCTCGAGCAGATCAGGCGATTCCAGGGCCTGGGTGGCAGGCAGATTGCAGAAGGTGCTGTTCAGGAAGTTATCGGCCTTGCGTGCCAGCAGTTCCAGAGGATACAGCTTCGCCTGTTCCACGTGCCGCGACTCGCTGGGCGGCACAAACTGAACGACCGGATCGACTCCTAGCGCGGCGAGTGACTCGCTATAGAGCTCGGCTTTGCCGCTGGGAGTGAAGAAATTCCCATCGGCAAAGGGCAGAAACGGTCCATCGCCGGCGTTGATGCGGACAAAATGCTCCTCTTCCAGCCGCTCGCGGTCAATGCCTTCGAGCAGGGGGTTCTCGACGCTGAGGGCTTCATCGATCATCTCGTCGGCGGATTGGCGGAAGCATGCCTCTTCCTTATCGAAGCCGAAGCGCGCGGCCAGAGCGCGGAACAGATCAACGTTGCTGCGGCATTCGCCCAGAGGCGCGATGGCCTGATTCGAGACCTGCAGAAAATAGTGGCCGTACGAGGTCTGCAGCTCTTTGTGCTCAAAGAATGTGGTCGCCGGCAGCACCAGATCAGCATAATCGGTGGTATCGGTAAAGAACTGCTCGTGGACCACGGTGAACAGGTCCAACCGCTCGAAGCCGCGAATCACATGGTTGTGATTGGGAGCTACCGCCGCGGGATTTGAGTTGTAAACGAAGATCGCCTTGATGGGCGGGCCCTGGAGTTGCGTCAGCGCCTTGCCTAGCTCGCTCATGTTGACCATGCGGGCGGCGCGCCCCAGCGGGGAGCGCTGCATCAGATCGGGCCGGGTGAGCGCGGAACTGTTGAGCTGCCATGACCCGGAGACGGAAAGCTGCAGGCCGCCGCCCAGCTCCTTCCACGAGCCGGTGATGCAGGGCAGCATGGCGATGGCGCGAACCGCCGAACCGCCATTCTCGCAGCGCTGTACTCCGTAGTTGAGGCGGATGGCTGCGGGACGCGCGCCGACATACTCATGCGTCAGTTTGCGGATGTCTTCGGCTGCAATGCCAGTCCACTGCGCGACCTTTTCCGGTGGATACTGCTTCACGCGTTCGCGCAGCGCGTCGAAGCCCAGCGTGTACTTGCTGACGAAATCTGCATCGTAGAGGTCCTCGCCGATGATGACGTGCATCATCGCCAAAGCCAGCGCAACGTCTGTGCCAGGATTGATGGGCAGGTACCAGTCCGCGCAAGCGGCGGTACGAGTCTTGTAAGGATCGATGACGATAAGCTTTGCGCCCTTGCGCCGCGCCTCTTCCACGAATGGCCAGAGGTGGATGTTGTTGCCGTGGATGTTCGCGCCCCAGGCGATGATGTACTTCGAGTGCCGGAAGGCCTCCGGTTCGGTGCCCATCTTGCGGCCGATCACCGAGATCAGTGCCTCGCCGCCGGCTGTGGCGCAGATGGTGCGGTCGAGCTGGCTGGCGCCCAGGCGGTGGAAAAAACGCTGGTCCATGCTGGCGTTATTCAAAACGCCAAGCGTGCCGCCGTACGAGTAGGGAAGGATGGCCTCGCTTCCATACTCGCGGCTGATGGCGGTAAAGCGCTCATGGATCTGGTCGAAAGCAGAATCCCAGGAGATGCGCTCAAAATCTCCGGCGTCGCGCCCGCCCGTTCCCTTGGCCACGCTTTTCTTCCGCCGCATGGGATACAACACGCGCCCGGGCGAATAGACACGATCGAGATACTTGGTGACTTTTGCACAGAGGAATCCGCGTGTGATTGGATGGCTGGGATCGCCCTGGATCCTCGTAGCTTTGCCGTCTTCCACCGTGATAAGCACACCGCAGGCGTCAGGGCAGTCATGCGGACATGCGGCAAAGACCTGCTTCTTCATGGTGCTTAGATTATAGGTTGGCTTGACGCGATTCAGAAGTCAGCGCTTGATCGATGCTTAACCGGTCCGGCGCGCTACTTGATCTCCAGCACTTCCTTTTCTTTGGCTTTGCTCATCTCTTCCATCTTCTTGATCTCGTCGTCGGTCAGCTTCTGGATCTCTTCCAGGGCGCGGCGCTCTTCATCCTCGCTGATCTTCTTGTCTTTCATCGCCTTCTTGATGGCGTCGTTGCCGTCGCGGCGGATGTTGCGCACCGCCGTGCGGTGCTCCTCCAGCACCTTGTGCAGGTGTTTGACCATCTCTCTGCGGCGTTCCTCGGTGAGCGGCGGGACCGGAATGCGGATCATCTTGCCGTCGTTCATCGGATTCAGGCCGAGGTCGGCGGAGCGGATGGCCTTTTCTATCTCTGCCATCGTTCCCGGATCGAATGGCTGCACGGTGATGAGTTGCGCCTCGGGCGCATGCACCTGTGCGATCTGATTCACCGGCATATCGGAGCCGTAATAGGGTACGCGGGCGGTATCGAGCATGTGCAGGGTGGCGCGGCCGGTGCGGGTGGCGGTAAGTTCGCGGCGGAAGTCTTCCACTGCCTTGTCCATCCGGGTCTTGAGCTGCGTGTAAGTCTCTTTCAGGGCGGGAATGGATGCCATTTGTGCCATGGGCTTCTCCCGAAGAAAGCACAGATTATAAGACAAGCGGCGGCGCGGAGTAATAGCGCGGTCATTCCAGATCGCGCCAGTTCGCGCCAGTGCCGATCTCGACCACGAGCGGCACCAGCAGCCGGTGGGCCGATTCCATCTGCTGACGCACCAGGGAGCGCATGACCTCAAGCTCCGGCGCCACCACCTCAAACACCAGCTCGTCGTGCACCTGCAGCGTCATGCGTGAGCGAAGCTTCCGCCGCCTGAGCTCTTCGTCGATGCGGATCATGGCGATCTTGATGAGGTCGGCTGCGCTCCCCTGCAATGGCGTGTTCACCGCGGTGCGCTCGGCGAATCCGCGCATGTTGGGGTTCTTGCTGTTGATGTCAGGGATGGGCCGGGTGCGGCCGAACAGGGTCTTCACCCGCTGCTCGCGCCGCGCCTCGGCCAGTGTGCGATCAATGAAGCGGCGTACGCCGGCGTAGCGCTCGAAATATGCGTCGATGAATTGCCTGGCCTCACGCTGCTCGATGCCGAGCTGTTGTGCCAGCCCGAAAGGCGAGAGTCCGTATACGATGCCGAAGTTGATGACTTTGGCGCTGCGCCGGTGCTCGCTGGTCACCATCAAAGGCGGTACGCCGAAAACCTGAGCGGCGGTCAGCGTGTGAATGTCATCGCCGCGGTTGAAAGCCTCCACCAGCAGCTTGTCTTCCGAGTAATGCGCCAGCAGCCGCAGTTCGATCTGCGAATAGTCTGCGGAGAGCAGCAGATTGCCCTCTTCGGCGATGAAGGCGGCGCGAATCTCGCGGCCCAATTCGGTGCGGATAGGAATGTTCTGCAGGTTGGGATTCACCGATGAGAGGCGTCCGGTCGCGGTGCCCACCGCGTTAAAGGTCGTGTGCAGACGCCCGGTCCTCGGGTTAAGCAGCTGCGGCAGCGCGTCAACGTAAGTCGACTTGAGTTTCGAAAGCTGGCGGAATTCCAGGACGCGCCGCACCACCTCGTGCTCTTCCGCCAGCTCTTCCAGCACATCGACGGCAGTGGAGATCGTCTTGCCCTTGCCGTATTTCACCGGCTTGGGCAGCGCCATCTTATTGAACAGCACATCGCCCAGCTTCTTGGGCGAGTTGATGTTGAACTCCACTCCCGCCAGCTTGTGAACTTCTTTGGCCTTGGCTGCCGATTCGCGCTCGAGCTGCTTCGACATCCTGGCCAGCGCGGCGATATCGATCTTTACGCCTGCGTCTTCCATGCGCGCCAGCACCGGAACAAGAGGCAGATCGATCTCCTCGTAGATATTTTTCAGGCCGGCTTGCTCGACCTCTGCCCGCAGGCGGGCCGCCAGACGGCCTGTGAGGTCGGCAGCCTGGGCCGTCGTGCCCGAGAGTTTTGCGTTGAAGTTGCGGAGGGCGACTGCTTCCAGGCCGTGTGACGCGATCGTGGGATTGAGGAGATAGGAGTAGAGCTGCGGGTCGTGTTTCACTCCGGCGAGGCCGATCTCCTGTGCTGCCAAGGCGTGTATGGCACTCTTGCAGTCGTGGACCGCCTTGGGCAGCGAAGCATCCGCGAGCGCAGCGGCCAGCGCTCGGCGCAGATCTTTGGACTCGAGCCCCACGGTAAGCGCCTCGCCCGGTTTGGCGGAGATTGCCAACTGTAAATGCTGCGGCGCGCCGGGCTGCTTCGAAGCTGGAGCCAGCGGAAGCGAGGGATTATTTCCCTCAGCCTCATCTTCTTCCACCTCCTCTTCGACTGACTCCGCGTCAGGTCGTCGCACAGCTACAGCCAGCACACCCTTGCGCGCGTCTGCTATCACACTTTCAATTTCCTCCGCAGACGTGGCATGCTTGTAATCAACCTCTTCTAGCTCCGCGCTGGGCGCGGCGATCTCGCTCAACAAGGTAGTGAATTCCAGTTCGCGGAAGAGCTGGCTGCAGGCCTCAGCATCAGGCTCCTGCGCCCGCATGGCTTCAAGATCGAATTTGACCGGCACATTGCGGTCGATGGTCACCTGCTCTTTGCTGTAAAGGATCTGTTCGCGGTGATTGAGCAGTGACTCACGATAGGTCTTTCTTTCCACTTCGGCCGCGTGCTCCAAAGCATTCTCCAGCGTTCCAAAGCGCCTGATGATCTCGACCGAGCCCTTGTCGCCGATGCCGGGGGCGCCAGGAATGTTGTCAATGGCGTCGCCGCGCAGCGCCATCACGTCGATCACCTGGTCGGGACGCACGCCCAGAATCTCCTCCACCTTCTTCGGGTCGGAGATGAGGTTGTCTTTGGCCGGATTCAGCACGTGGACCTTGTCATCCACCAGTTGGAACATGTCTTTGTCGCTGCTCACGACATAAACATCGTGCGCGGCTTCCGCCGCCTGCCGCGCCAGCGTGCCGATCACGTCATCGGCCTCGAATCCGGGATATTCGAGGATGGGAATGCGGTATGCCTCAAGCGCGCGGCGGATGTACGGCAGCTGCTGCGCCAGGTCTTCGGGCATGGCCGCGCGGTTCGCTTTGTAGCCGCCGTACGGTTCTTCTTTGAAGGTCTGAGTCTTGATGTCGAACTTGCGGATGGTGGGTACCGCCTCCGCCTTCACGTCGCGAAAGGTCGGCGCGGCCACGTCAAACACCGCGGCCAGATATTCCGGCGAAAAATCTGCCCGCAGCTTGCGCAGCATGTTTACAAAGACATAGGTCGCAGCCGTGGGAATGCCGGTCTGGGTGGACATCGGCCGCTGGCGCGCCATCGCGTGGTAGGCCCGGAAGATGGAAGACATGGCATCGATGAGAAAAATGCGCGGCTTGGCAGAAATCGGAGGAGGCATGAGCGGCAACAGAAAAGTCTAGCAGGCGAAGTTGGCGCGGAGGTCCTGGCCAGCCTAAGAGCCGGGCGCAGGTTTCGCGGGCGGGGTAGCTGCAGGCGGAGCCGGCTGTGTCGCCGGCGGCTTGGGAGCGTCCAGTTGGTCACGCAGGGCCTGACGCCGAGCGGCTAGAGGGGCGGCTTCTTCGTTCCGCCCTTCCTTAATGAGCAGGGCCATGAGTGGCTCTATAGCCCCCAGCACCCCTGGACTCGATAGCCCATCGGCCTTCTCGATCATCGCCAGGCCTTTGCGGTAGTAGGTCTCCGCTTCTTTGTTCTGACCTTTGCTTTCGTAGATCTTGCCCAGAGTAACAAACTCCTGCGCCACAATGGAGCCTTTCTCACCGGCATCCATTTCAGTGAGCTGCATGTAGAGAGGCTGCGCCTTGTCATAGTCTCCGTGCCAATAGTAGGCCTCTGCAAGTGCCAGCACGGCGCCGCGGTTCAAGGAGGAGCCGGGTGCAGACCGTTCGGTAGCCTGCACTCTTCGTTCGAGGAACTCTTCGGTGCAGGCGAAGTCATGCCGAGCACGGCAGACATCAGCCAGGGTTCCCAGCAGCTCGAAAGAGTTCGAGGTCGCGCCAAACATCTGGTCAGAAACCTCTAGTCCGCGACGCAATACAGCTTCAGCTTCATCGAATTTGCGCTGGTACATCAGCGTCTTGCCCAGGCGCGCATAGCTTGTCACGAGGTGCTCGTTCTGGGGCTGCATGCGCTGGGCCTGTTGTAATGCTTCGCGCCATGCAGCTTCCGCCCCCGCGTAATCCTGCTTGCCAACGGCGTCGTTAGCTCTCTTCAGGGCTGCATCCCAGGCAACCAGGGGATCTTCGGAGCTCTTGTGCTCGACGGACTGCAGGCGTCCTTCCAGTTCATCGGCTTCGGCCTTCTTGCCGCCCTTGCGCAGCTCCTCAATGTGCTTTCTGGCACGCTGGCTCACAGCGCTAACGTCTTCTTCTGTCGCAAGCCGGAGCTTGAGCATCTCCACGTATTGCTGCAGCGCGGAGGCGTAGTCTCCCTGCTTTTCCAGAAGTTCTGCGAGGGCTTTACGAGGATATTTATTCTCAGGCACCAGCTTCATCGCTTCGCGATATTGGTTCAAAGCGCTGGGCGCATCGCCGTTTGCTTCGCGCGCCAGCCCCAGTTCGTAATGGGCGCGCCAGTCATCAGGAGCCATCTGGATGGCGCGTTCGAATTGCGCGGCAGCTCGAACCGGGTCCTTCTGTTCCTCAAGGTAGATCTTGCCCAGCCAGTACGTTCCTTCTTCGCACTCCTGATCCTGGCCCGTTTTGAGCTCAGCGATGGCAGCCTCGATCTTCTTCTGTTTGTAATAAACGATCCCCAGCCCGCAGTGCGCATCAGAAAACCCTGGGTCGGAGCGCAAGATCAGCTGAAATTCTTCCGCTGCCTCCGTGAGCTTCTGCTTTTCCAGAAGTGTGAATCCCAGACCGTCGTGCGCCAGGAGAGAATCGGGAGCTATCTTCAGGGTCTCCCTTTCAGCTGCTTCAGCCTCGTCGAGTTTGCCGAGTCTGCGCCACAGGCTAGCCAGATTGTCCCGGGCTTTAAGGTTATTGGGGTCATATTGTATTGCCAGGCGGTATTGCTGGATGGCCAGCAAATAGTCCTTCTTCGCCTGTAAGGTCACTGCCAGGCTGAAGTGATAGTTGCTGTCGGTGGGCGCGATGAGGATCGCCTTCTGGAACATCGCGATGGCCTGCTCATAGTCGTGCTTCAGGTAGTTGGCCAATCCCAGATCGAAATAAGTGATGTCCAGGCCCGGCTCCAGCTTGAGGGCTTCTTCGTATTCCGCGATGGCCGCATCCTGGAGGCCCTTGTCGCCGTAAGCCAGGCCCATCATGCGGTGCGCTTCGGCATTTTTCGGTGTCTGCTCCAGCGCCCACTTTGCCTGTTGCAAGGCATCATCGGGTTCGTTCAGCTTGTGATAGACCAGGGCCAGTTTGGTATGAATCTCGGGAAACGCCGGGTCGCGCTGCGCCAGCTCCGAATAGATGGCCAGCGCATGCGGCCACTCGTTCTGTTCGGTGAGCAGCTTGCCCATCACAAAAGCCAGTTCATCGGCTTGGGGATCACTGCGCAAGGCATCGGCGATCTGCTGCGCGGCTTGCGTGAACTGGCGATCACGCATCAACCGAGCCGCCTTCACCGCCGCCTGCGTGACTGCCGGATCGGCCGGCCGGCCGCTGCCGAGGCTGACCTTGGCAGAGCGAACGGCTGTGATGGCTGCGGCCGAGGCGCCGACATCGCGCAGCATCTCAATATCGCCCTGCTGCGGCTTGAAGTTGATGCCGCGCATCTGAACGATGGCGGTAAGGTTCTTCCCGGTCACGCCGCCGGCGAGCATGGCCGCCAGCTCCGACTGGTTCAGAGGGCGTGCCTGCGGGGCCTGATCGGCGTCTACGGCCAGGCTCGCTGCCAATAACCAGCAGACAGCAAGGGGTCGAAGGGCTTGCATGAGCCCTAGCATAGCCCAGCTTTTCTGAAAACCGGTGGCAGCGGCTAAACTTTCGTGAAATCGCGAACCCTGCCCGTCCGCAGGTGAATCACATAGAAGGGGGGAGAACATGAAACCAGGAATGAACTTCGAGGAGCTCCTGGATTACACCGAAGCAGAGACGCACCAGTGGCAGAAGTGGCTGGAGCGGCATCCGGAGACGCTGGCGGTCAGCGCCGGCATCGCCGGCGAGGAAGATGTCGCCGGGCTTGTGGTCCACATCTTCGCCGCAGAGTTGCGCTATGCCGAGCGGCTGCTGGGTTTGCCGATCACGCCTTACGAAGAGTTGCAGCGCGGCGACCTGAGCCGCGTCTTCAGCATCGGCAGCGATGCCCGCGGAAAATTGCGCCAGTTCCTCAAGAACGCGAACAAGAAGCAGATGGAGGAGACGCTGAGCTTCGAGACGCGCACTGCGGGAACGCTGACCGCGAGCCGCCGCAAGATCGTGATGCACACGCTGATGCACGGCGTGCGCCACTGGGCGCAGATAGCAACCGCGCTGCGCAAGGCCGGCTATAAGCAGGATTGGCAACATGACTTCATCTTCACGGAAATCATGCCGTGAGAGCGCCTAGAGCTTAAGCGACTTCAGCCAGCTGCGGAGGTCCGGGCCAAGATCGGGCCGCTTGAGCGCCAGTTCCACGGTAGCGCGCAGGAATCCAGCTTTGTCTCCGGCATCATAGCGCGTGCCCTCGAAGCGATAACCGTAGATCCTTTCATGCTTCAGCAGCAGGCGCAGGCCGTCGGTGAGTTGCAGTTCGCCGATGGCGCCGGGTCTGACCTGGGCCATCATCTCGAATAGCCGCGGCGTCAGAATGTAACGGCCGATGACGGCCAGCTTCGAGGGCGCCTCGGCTGGCTTTGGCTTTTCCACCAGGTCGGTGACTTCGAAGAGGCGGCCGCCGAGTTTTCCGGTAGGTTTGGCGGCGATCACGCCATAAGCTGAGATGGCCGGGCCTTCCACCTCCTGAATCGCGATCACCGAGCATCCGGTCTCTTCGTGAGCACGCAGCATCTGCTGCAGGCAGGGCGTGGCGGCGTCAATGACGTCATCTGGCAGGAGAACTGCAAACGGTTCGTCGCCGACCAGCTCGCGCGCCATGAGGACGGCGTGACCCAGACCGAGCGGCTCCTTCTGGCGGACGTAAGCGACATGCGCCATGCGGGAGACATGCTGCACGGCGGCGAGCAATTCCTTTTTGCCTTTGGCTTCGAGAGTCTTTTCCAGCTCGTAGCTCAGGTCGAAGTGGTCTTCCATGGCGGCCTTGCCGCGGCCGGTGACGATGACAATCTGCTCGCAGCCGGAGGCGATGGCCTCTTCCACGCCGTACTGGATGATGGGCTTATCAACCAGCGGCAGCATCTCCTTAGGGATGGACTTGGTCGCGGGCAGAAAGCGCGTGCCTAGTCCGGCAGCAGGGAAGACGCATTTGCGGACTTTGCTCTTTGACATGGACGATTGATTCTAATCGGAAGTCATCGAACGTCAATCGTCAAAATCTGTATACCCCTCCCCCATCGGTCCTGTGGAATCATGGGTTTAGCTAGGATTTGTCTGGCAAAATATCTGGAATCAGTTAGTTACGGGCAAAATCTTGATTCTAATGGGGTTATGTTTGTAGGGCGGAACCGACAGCAAGCGAGACCATATATTCGCTTATCTTTTGCTAACTGTCAAGCGAAATCTCTCGGAACGAGTTCGAGTCGGTTTGACAGGCAGCTGGAAAATGGCCGCCTAGCCAAGCTGCGGTGGGTTACCCCTCCCTATGGACATTTTCCGACGTGGGTCTGCCAGATACGCAAAGAATGATTGTTAGAGCGATACCCAAAGAAAGGATCGGGATAGACAGGAGCCAGCCAAATCGCAGCCAATACAAGGCAGCGCCAATGAGGACCCTATCAAGGAGAGAAAGTCCCACACCCTGAGCTGCCCAGCGGTCCACAATAGAGAGCATGACCCTCGTGAAGACGGACATGCCCCCTATAAAGAGACAGGCAACAAGTATGGGCACAACACGAATTCGGTGATTCATCAGTGACGTATGGCCACCGTTT
>Ga0187766_10001872_pt1 | contig 12371 bp, 15 predicted proteins | sample 0216_QUI02_MP05__4_FD_132971 | JGI IMG/M metagenome (GOLD analysis project Ga0187766, IMG submission 132971) | Tropical peat soil microbial communities from peatlands in Department of Meta, Colombia - 0216_QUI02_MP05_20_MG | ecosystem: Environmental > Terrestrial > Soil > Wetlands > Peat ... | reverse complement strand
GTCGGTCCAGGTGACGCCGTGCGCGGCGGCCAGGCGTCGTTGGGCGGCGATCCACAGCGGTTCGGTGTTGACGAGGGTGCCGTCCATGTCACACAACACTGCGGCGGGCAACGCGCTCATTGCGTGGCCTGTGCGTTGCGTGCCAGCTCCAACGCCCCGATCGCGGCGCCGGCCAGCGGCGCGTCCTGGCCCAGCGCACTGACCACCACACTGACCGGTGTGGCTGCCTCGGCGCTGAGGCGGGTGGCCAGCCCGTGGGCCATCGCCTGGGTCCTGGCCAGCGGTCCGCCGAGCACGATGTGGCCGGGATCGATCATCGTGGCCATGTTGGTGACCATCCGCGCGAGCTCATCGAGAACTGCGCTGAGTGCGCAGTCGCCGTCGGGGACATCGAGAAGGACCTGCGCGCGCTCCACGTCGATGCTGCGCCCGTCGTCGGTGCCCAGCGGGGATTGCGCCAAACGGTGCATCAGTGTCCCTCCGCCGTCGAGGCGGGTGAAGGCGATCTCTCCGGCGAATCCGGTGGCGCCGCGATGCAGCCGCCCGGACAGGAACAGGCCTGCACCAACACCGGCGCCCAGATACAGATACAGAAAGTCGCTGGCCCGCTGCATCGACCCGATCCGTTGCTCGGCCAGGGTTGCCCAGTTCACGTCGTTGTCGACGCGCAGCTGCTCCCCGGCGCCGAGTCCGAGAGCCTGAGCGAACCCGGCCACCGTGCCCGCGAACGGCGAATCCGGCAGTTGGAGCACCGTCGCCATCACCGGGTCGACCGGAGCAGCTACCGATACTGCCGTTGCCAGCCGAGGGCTACCCGCGCGGTCGGCGCACTTGACCACCAGGTTTCGGGCGTCGGTAGCTGCGGTCGGCACATCGACCTCTCCGGCTTCGATCTGATAGTCGACGATCACCTCGCCCCGGTAATCCAGTGCCCGCACCGCGACATGACCGCGCTCCAACACCACGCCGAGCGCGTGCCCGTGGGCGGCGTTGATGTCGTAGAGCAAGGTAGGGCGGCCCCGCTGACCGGTGGCCTGACCCACTTCGACGATCACACCGGCACCCAGCAACCGTTGCGCGGATTCGGAGATCGTCGGCTTGGAAATGCCGGTGGCCTTGGCGATCGCCGCGCGCGAGGACGGCCCTCGGCAAAACAGCACCTCGACAAACGCGGCGTCGGTGAACTGCGCCAGCGTGGCCGGCACTGGCGCAGGCGCTTTAGCAGCTCTCAGCGTCAGCATGCCTGACATATGTCCCCTCCTCCTCGGGCCATCACATGTAAAGGCTTACCGTCAGAGCCGTCACCGGTCGATTTCCGAAGTCGTCCGTGCGTGCTACCGTCCTCTTTTGTAAGGAAACTTTACTTGAGGGCCGAGACGATTGCTATGTCCCACACCATCGACTGTGTCGAACACATTCCCGCCGATGTGCCCGCTGCCATCCGGCAGGTCAAAGCCACCCTTCGTAGTCGGATGGGCGACGTGAACGCCGCATTCGCCGAGATCGAGGCGATGGTGACCACCGAGATCGCCGATATCGAGGCGACGCGAGCCCGTGGTGAAGAGGTGTGGCCGATCATTGATTACGCCGACATCGCCGAGCAGCGCGTGCCCGCCGACCTCGTCGCTGCGCTGCGCCGCCGCGGGTGCGTCGTGGTGCGGGGTCATTTCTTGAGGGCACAGCTCGCGGCTGGGACCGTGACTTGGTCGACTACGTCGACTCCAACGACTTCGATGCGCAGTATCGCGGGGCACCACCTCCCAGGGTCTGGGCGCCCACACCGATTCCGGCGCACTGGAGCGGTGGGTGCTGCCCGCCTACCAGAACGTCTTCCGGCACGTTTTCGACGGGCGCGTTGCCGAGTACGACCCGTGGGATGCCGCGCACCGCACGCAGGTCAACGAATATGCCGGCGGCATGACGATGTGTTCGGTGTTCCGGACCTTCCAGGGTTGGACGGCGCTGTCCGAGATGGCCCACGACCAAGGTGTGTTGTTCACCATGCCGATCCCGGCCGCGATGGCCTACATCCTGCTGCGGCCACTGCTCGACGACGTGCCCGACGACGAACTTTGCGGCGTCACGCCCCGCCGCGCTCTGCCCATCAACGACACCTGGCATCCGTTGCTGATGCGCGGGCTCAGCGTCATCCCCGACCTCAAGCCCGGTGACTCGGTGTGGTGGCACTGCGACCTCATCCACGGGGTGGCGACGGTCACCGATCAGCAGGGCTGGGGCAACGTGATGTACATCCCCGCTGCCCCGATGTGTGAGAAGAACGCCGCCTACGCCCGCAAGGTCGCCGGCCGCTTCGCCGCCGGCGAGTCACTTGACGACTTCCCCGAGGAGCACTACGAAACCCAGTGGAGCGGACGCTTCACACCCGCGGAGCTGAACCCGATTGGGCGCCGCGGACTCTGCCTGGATAGCTAAACCCACCGCACTGCAACCTCTTTCGGTCCACCACCCGGGTGGTCCGGTGATCGACCCTATCCTTTGTACGAATCAGGAGCTCCTGCACGACCCCGCATCGATACGCGTTGCTCGCGCTGAACCCCCAGCAGGCGGCCGTGGTCAGCGCGATAGCGGTCACGGTGGCCCCCGTCGATCAACCGCCGTACGGTCGCCAACCCGACCAACCCGAACGCGCCGGTGACGAGCACAGTGTCTGGCATCCGCCTGATCTTGCCGCAAAGCGCGACCCGTGACACGTTGAGTCGGAAAACCGATTCGGCAGTGGTCCTCCTGAAACGCGTTGTGGAACGTCGTTTCGCGGCAAGATTGCTGCAGCAGACAGAAGGTGATTGCAATGTATGACCGCAACTTGGATAACACCTGGCATGTTGACATCGAGTTCGACGAGGACGACACCCACACTCATGCGACGGTGCGTGCCCAGCTGAGCGACGGCGAGACTGTGACAACGGGAGACGCCTACCGCCACCCGAAGGACACCAGCCAGCCGATGATCGGCGAGGAGATCGCCGCGGCCCGCGGGTTGATCGCTTTGGGCACCGAACTGCTGCAGCGGGCGTCGACGCAGATCGAGCAGGTCACACACCACCCGGTCCACCTCTACAGCTGAACCGTGGCCCTGGCCGTCTGCCTGCTATTCGACCGGCGGTCCGAGCGGGCGATTCGCGCGCTGTGGGATCGGATCGAGCAGGAGGGGGTGCCGAGCCTGCGTTCGCACACCCACGGACTGCATGTGCCGCACGTCTCCTACGCGGTATTGCGCCGCTGGGACCAAGCGGCGGTGACCGCTGCGCTGGCCGATCTCGCCGACGGCTCCCCGGTCGAACTCAGCTTCGACGGGGTCGGACTGTTCCGGCGGGGCCGCACGTGGCTGGTCGCGGGAGTGAGCGCCGAGTTCGTCGCGCGGCAGTCGCGGGTCGTCGAGGCCGTCACCGCCACCGGCGCCGAACTGCACAAGCACTATGTGCCCGGCATCTGGTTGCCGCACTGTTCGCTTGCGCCCCGCGCGATGTTGGCTCAGCTGCCCGCGGTCGTGGGCACGGTGTTGGACGTGTTGCCGCTGCAGGCCCGGCTGGACCGTGCCGCATTGGTTAACAGCGCGACCGGCGAAATCTGCCCGCTGCCCGCGCTGCCATGACCGTCCGCTGGGCACTCGATCTTAGGCGTGCGCCGGCAGCGGCACGGCCGACGCCGCGTGGTGCTTGGCGGTCGCTTTGACAGCATTGAACAGCTCGATGTAGTACGGCAGGCACTCCTGCATCGCCCGCTCGGTGGTGAACGGCGGCCGGTAACCCAGGTTGCGCTCCGCCTTGGCATTGGAGAAGTTGTTGTCCAGGTAAAGCCGTTCCACCGCAAGCGGTTCCAGCGGCGGTCGGGGGAAGCCGAACTGGAAGTGCAGCCGTTGCCACGCCGACATCACCGAGCGGACCAGGGCACCGGACTGGTTTCAATGTCAAGTTTCTTCTGCGTCGCGCGTGGCTAATGCATCCGCCACTCGCTTACGTGCGCCAGCTAAGTGCTCTCCACACCTTTTGGCCAGCTGTTCGCCTCTTTCCCACAGCTTTAGCGACGCCTCTAGGTCAAGCCCGCCCTGCTCGAGCAGACGCACAACCTCGATCAGCTCGTCGCGGCATTCTTCGTAGCCCAGTTGACTAATAGGCGTAATAGATTCAGTCTTGTCATTCCCCATCAGTGCGTCCTTCGCTAACCGCCGCCACCGCGCCGTCGGAAACCCGCAGCCGCAGCCTGGTGCCTGCCGGCGCGTCGTCGACCGACCGCAGCACCGCCGTCGGCCCTGACGCCGACACGGTCTGCACCACGGCGTACCCGCGCGCGAGCGTGGCAGCCGGGCCCAAGGTGGCCATCCGGGCGGCCAAATGCCCGACGCGTTCGGTCTCCGCGGCAACCAGCCGGGTGGTGTCGCGGCGGATCGCTGACCGGGCGCGGTGAACCTCGTCGGCGCGCACCGTCAGCGCCCGCAGCGGCTCGGCCAGTACCGGACGGCTGCGCAACTGGGCGAGTGCACGTTCTTCACGGGATACCCAGTTGCGCAGCGCTTGTGCGCTGCGCCGGCGTAAGTCGTCGATCAATAGCTGCTCGGCGGCGGTGTCCGGGACGATTTTCTTCGCAGCGTCCGTGGGGGTGGCAGCGCGCAGATCGGCGACCAGGTCGCACAGCGGGTTGTCGGGTTCGTGACCGACCGCGCTGACCACCGGCGTGCGACACGCTGCGATCTCGCGGCACAGGGTCTCATCGGAGAACGGCAGCAGGTCCTCGACACTGCCCCCGCCGCGGGCCACGACGATCACATCCACGTCTAGGTCCTTGTCCAATTCGCGCAGCGCGTCGACGATCTGCGGGACGGCGTTGGGTCCCTGCACGGCGACGTTGCGCACTGCGAAGCGCACCGCGGGCCAGCGCGCGGCGGCCACCGTCGTCACATCATGTTCGGCGGCGCTGGCCCGGCCAGTGATCAGCCCGATGGTGTTGGGCAGGAACGGGATCGCCCGCTTGAGCCGCGGGTCAAAGAGCCCTTCGGCGTCCAGCAGCCTGCGTAGGCGCTCGATGCGTGCCAGCAGCTCTCCCACGCCGACAGCGCGAATTTCGCTGAGCCGCAAGGAGAATGTGCCGCGTGCGGTATAGAACGTGGGCTTGCCGCAGACCACCACCTGAATGCCTTCGGCCAATTTGACCGGCGCGCCCAGCACCAGGTCGCGCGAACATGTCACGGTAAGCGACATGTCGGCTGCTGGGTCACGCAGCACCATGAACACCGTCTTGGAGTCAGGTCGGATGTTGATCTGGGCCAACTGCCCCTCGACCCAGACGATGCCCAGTTTGTCGATCCAGCCCGCGATCCGGACGGCCACCGCGCGAACCGGGAACGGGTTTTCGGCCGAATTCGCCGGTTGAACCGGCTGCGCTGGGATCACTTCGCGGACGCGCGGGTGATCCTGTTGGCGAGCAACGTCTGGAACGGAGCGCGGGCCTTGGTGGCCTCCTCGTAGGCCAGCAAGGCTTCGAGTTCGTCGACGTCCAGCGTGTGCAGTCTGGCCCGCAGCTGGGCCAGCGTCAGCGCGTCATAGTCAAGCTCAGTGGCCACGGCCGGCGCAGGCACCGTCGGTGTTGGCGTTGTGGCGTGTCTGGCTGGCATCGGCGCGGTTCGGAAATCGGTGGAGGTCCCGGACTCCTCGGATACCGAATACAACGCGAACCGCCCCTCGGCCCGGCGGTCGTTGTCGACGGCGTCGACGCCGGGCGTCTCGTCGTTCGCTTCGACCAAGTCCTCGTCGAACGTCACCCACTCCGGCAGCTCCTCCTTAGGCGGAAACAGCGTCTCCAGGGTGGCGTCGCCCTTGATGACCAGCTCAGCGAGGTTCTGCTGAAACCGCATCACCAGGTGGGCCGCCTGACTGGCCAGCGTCATCGGGTACATCAGGATGGTGCGCGGCAGCTTCAGCGTTTCCTCGACGGCGACCGTCGCCACGCCCACCAACAGCCGGAACCCATACGGTGCAGTAGCCATGAGTCCCAGACTGCCTTAAGCGGCGGTCAAGTCCAAGCCGTCGGCGTGAGCTGGCGGGTCCGTGTCGAGAGAAAGTACGCTGATTGCCATGCCGCCGACCGTTGACATGGGCATCCCCGGCGCATCCACCTCAGTAGCCGATACTCCCACCGGTAAAAGGGTGCTCTTGGCTGAGCCTCGCGGGTACTGCGCCGGTGTGGATCGCGCCGTCGAGACGGTCGAACGCGCGCTGGAGAAGCACGGCGCACCCGTCTACGTCCGCCACGAGATCGTGCACAACCGCCACGTGGTGGACAGCCTGGCCAAGGCCGGCGCGGTTTTCGTCGATGAGACCGACGAGGTTCCCGAGGGCGCCATCGTGGTGTTCTCTGCGCACGGGGTGGCACCGACCGTGTACGCGGCCGCGGCCGAACGCAACCTGCAGACCATCGACGCCACCTGCCCGCTGGTCACCAAAGTGCACAACGAGGCCAAGCGGTTCGCCCGTGACGACTACGACATCCTGCTTATCGGCCACGAAGGCCATGAGGAAGTCATCGGAACCGCGGGCGAAGCCCCCGAACATGTGCAGCTGGTCGATGGAGCCGGCGCCGTCGACAAGGTGAAGGTCCGCGACGAGAACAAGGTGATCTGGTTGTCGCAGACCACGCTGTCGGTCGACGAGACGATGGAGATCGTGGAGCGGCTGCGTCAGCGTTTCCCGAAACTGCAGGATCCACCCAGCGACGACATTTGCTACGCCACCCAGAACCGGCAGGTCGCAGTCAAGGCGATGGCACCCGAGTGTGAGCTGGTGATCGTCGTCGGATCGGCCAATTCGTCCAACTCGGTGCGGCTGGTCGAGGTGGCGTTGGGTGCTGGCTCACGGGCCGCCCATTTGGTCGACAGCGCCGACGATATCGACCCGACGTGGTTGGACCGTGTCACCACGGTCGGTGTCACCTCCGGTGCGTCAGTCCCCGAGGTGCTGGTGCGCGGTGTGCTGGAACGGCTGGCCGACTACGGCTACAACGTGGTGCAGCCGGTGACAACGGCCAACGAGACGCTGGTGTTCGCGCTGCCGCGGGAGATCCGGCCGGCCCGACGCTGATCGGCAACCGATCAGACGTCGTACTCCCAGGATTCGGCGTCCGACTGGCGCGAACGCCGCCGCCGGGTCCGCGACTCCGCGGGCCCCTCGTCATTGCTGGCTGAACCCCGATAGCGGACCCGTGAGATGGGGTGATGTGTTGCATCGGCGCTGTTTGTCCCGGTAGATGCCGTCCGACCGCGCTGCGGCTCGTAAGGCCGGATCGGCTCGGGGGGCTCCATGGGCTCGTACGGGTCCAATCGGCTCCTGCGAGTCGTAGGCCGCTCGTAAGGACCACGGCGCACGTACGGATCTCGCCGGATTTCCCGTGGCGGCTGCGTCCGAAGGTCCGGATCGCGCGCCGGCCTGGGGCGGCGACGTTGGCCAGGCGGCTCGGCGTCGAAGTCGCGCGCGGGCGTGGGGCGTCGGCGCCGAGGACGCTCGAACGTCGGTTCGGGCTCGTCCAGGGGCGGTCGAACGTGCCGGGAGCGGGTCGGGGCGGGACGCCTGGTGGGCCGACCGCCGCTGGCCGACCTTGCGGACTTTGGGGAATGACCGATTGCGTGTTCCCGTCGCGAGCCGGTCGCCGGCGCCTCGTCGGCCTTGCCCGCCGAATCGCGGCTCCAGACGGCGGTCAGTTTCGCAATGATGCCGGGTTTGCGCGCATCGGCGGTCGCGGCGCCGGCGTTGGTCTTCGCCGACACGCGTCTTGTCATCCCGAAAAACCAGCGGGCCATCCCGATCAGCAGCACAACGGCCGAGGTGAATAGCATCAACGGGAAACGCTCAATCAGCGGATAGCCGCAATTGATCAGGATGTCTTTGATGCCGGTGACTTTGGCGCCGTGGAACAGCCAGTAGGCACCGGGCACGGAACAGAACAGGATCAGCGGTGGCTGGATGACCGCAGTGAAAACCCCCGACCGGCGTACCGCGAGCACCGCCCCCACGCAGCCCACTACATACAACGCCGCGAAGACATTGGTCAGCTGCTTGTTGCCCGATCCGGCGTCGAAGGCAAACCCCACTGCCGTGGCGGTCGTGGCAATAACCACCGCTCCCCACCAGGGCACACCGGGGATACGAGGGTAGATCGACTGGTGACCTGCCGCCACTGCTGACCTCGTCCGCTGTGCTGACACACGTTGACCGTACCGGCTTGGCCTTAAAGATCGCTGCCGCCGCACTGGCGTGCCATGCTTCTCGGTCCCGGCGGCCTACCGCCGCAAGGCGGGCGGTACGGCCCCGGACGGCCCCTGCATCGTCGCCGAGGCAAAACTCGGATTGCCCGCTTGCCCCCGTAGGCGGGAAACCCCCACGCTCCCGTTACCCGGCCCGCATCGTCGCCGGGCCATAGACTTGGGTCCCAGTGAGCTTGAGCCTCGGTATCGTGGGTTTGCCGAATGTCGGCAAGTCGACGCTGTTCAACGCCCTGACCCGCAACAACGTGGTGGCGGCCAACTACCCTTTCGCGACGATCGAACCGAACGAGGGTGTGGTTTCGCTGCCCGATCCACGGTTAGCCAAGCTGGCCGAGATTTTCCATTCGGAGCGCATCGTCCCGGCGCCGGTTACCTTCGTCGACATCGCCGGCCTGGTCAAGGGCGCGTCCGAGGGGGCCGGTCTGGGAAATAAATTTCTCGCCCATATCCGCGAATGCAACGCGATCTGCCAGGTGGTGCGGGTGTTCTCCGACGACGACGTGGCGCACGTCGCCGGGCAGGTGGACCCCCGATCCGATATCGAGGTCGTCGAGACCGAATTGATCCTCGCCGACCTGCAGACACTCGAACGCGCGGTGCCGAGGCTGGAGAAGGAAGCCCGCAGTAACAAGGACCGCAAACCGGTTTACGACGCGGCGGTGGCCGCCCAACAAGTGCTCGACGGCGGGACCACGTTGTTTGGCGCCGGTGTGGACGCCTCCGAGCTGCGCGAGTTGAACCTGCTGACCACGAAACCGTTCCTGTATGTCTTCAACGCCGACGAGGCGGTGCTGACCGACGCCGCACGGGTCGCTGAGCTGCGCGAGCTGGTCGCGCCCGCGGATGCGGTTTTCCTGGACGCCAAAATCGAGGCCGAGCTGGCCGAGCTCGACGACGGGTCGGCCGCCGAGCTGCTGGAGTCAATCGGGCAGACCGAGCGGGGGCTAGACGCATTGGCCCGGGCCGGTTTTCACACCCTCAAGCTGCAGACCTTCCTGACAGCGGGACCGAAGGAGGCACGGGCGTGGACCATCCACCAGGGCGATACCGCGCCGAAGGCGGCCGGGGTGATCCACAGCGACTTCGAAAAGGGTTTCATCAAGGCCGAGGTCGTGTCGTACGACGACCTGATCGCTGCCGGGTCGATGGCCGCCGCCAAGGCCGCCGGCAAAGTCCGTATAGAAGGTAAGGATTATGTGATGGCCGACGGCGACGTGGTCGAATTCCGGTTCCATGTGTAAGCCTTCGTTTCCAATCATATGACCGGATCGGCTGGTGCTTGGGTGACTGAAGTTAAGGTCGGTCGCGCGGCAAACCGCGGGGAGACATGGAGCCACGCGGAGTCGATCTGTCCAGCTGTCCGCCCATCCACCGCAACCAACGGATAGCGAAGGTGCGGTTTAGCGGGTCAAACGGCTATCATCGCAACGCGCCCGACGATGTGGACTACGACGTGGTCGTCGCCATCGCGTCAGGGGCGAGTCGACTACAGGCCAGCACTGGGTGTCCAACCTTAAGGGGCGGCAATGATCTTCATCGTCGTCAAGTTCGAAACGAAACCGGAGTGGACGGACCGTTGGCCGGATCTGGTCGCGTCGTTCACCGCCGCAACCCGTGCCGAAGCCGGCAACCTCTGGTTCGAGTGGTCTCGCAGCCTGGATAACCCGGCCGAATATGTCCTAGTCGAAGCGTTCCGCGACGGTGAGGCCGGCGGCGCCCACGTCAACAGCGACCACTTCAAGCGGGCCATGCGGGAACTGCCGCAGGCGCTGGCGTCGACTCCGAAGATCATCAGCCAGAGAATCGACGCCACCGGGTGGTCGGCAATGGCGGAGATGTCGGTCGATTAGCCGGCAACCACAGCGATCTCGCCGCCCAGCTGATAACCCGGTGTCAGCGGAAGCGTGTCACCGCTCCAGAACGAACCGGGGTCAAACCAGTTCGAGTACTTCTCCGTGGTGAGCAACCCCATCTCCTCGTACGTGATCGCCACCGTCTCCGCGCAATACGCAGTTTCCAGGCCAACCCTGCGTCGCTGCGCCTTGCGTCGCTGCGTCGACTCGCGAACCTTCTCGTCCACCACCGGGATTCCCCGTATCCAGTCGTACGCGGTGGGGATTCGACCGCGCAGCCATCGGCCCGTGAGCCGCGCGGTGGCAGGGAACGGGGTGCCGTCCATGCGTGCGATGACCCGCAGCATCCGGTCCTCCTGTTCACGGTCGGCATACGGCGTCAGCTGGCGCAGCCAGCACCGCTGCCGGTAGCGGCCCATCCACTGCTCAACGGCTTGGCGGGCATCGTTGAGCTGCACGCCGCGGTGATTGGTGCCGGTCCAGACGTCTGTGAGCTTGTCGCCGAGCTCGGCGTGCCAGAGCAGCGGTGGCAAGTCGTCGATGGCCACTGTCATGCCGACATGGTTGACCGGGGCATTTGTCAAGGTCTGGATGGTGCGGTCGGGGCCTGAGGCGCCGCGGAACAGCCAGATGTCGCCGGTCCGAGTTTCCTCCAGCGCCCGCTCCAGTGTCACCGTGCTTGAGTCCACGACAGCACCATAAGCAGCTATCGGGCGGGCTGGGGAGCGGCGTGCATAGCCTGAGGTCGTGCGCAGGATATGGAAGTGGCTCGGACTCGCCGGTGTCGTCGGCGTCGCAGCCGGGGGAGTGTTGGTCGTGCGCGATCAGCGGCGGCGAAATGCATACACACCCGACGAGATCCGGGCCCGGTTGCATCAGAGGTTGGCCGAATCCCGGGCGCGCTAGCTCGGCGACAATGCGGGCCGCGGAGCGGCCCGAGGAGGAGCCGGGCAATTGGACCATGCTCGGCGACAATGCGGGCCGCGGAGCGGCCCGAGGAGGAGCCGGGCAATCAGGCTTAAGTGAGTTAGCCGCTGCTTTCGACCGCGTACAGGCGGTAGCTGCCGGCGAAGCCCTTGAGCTCGGCGTCGCGGCCCTCGTCGAAACGGATGTCGTCGCAGCCGCTGACGGCGTCTCGTACGGGTTGGCTTACCAAGACTTCGCCGCCCGCGGCCTGTCCGGCGACCCGTGCCGCCATTGCGACGTTGCGACCGAACAGGTCGTCACCGCGGCGCACCGACCGACCCATGTGGATGCCGATTCGGACTCGAATGCCGTTATGCCGCTTCCGCTTTGCGTCATCCTGTAACGCGCGCTGGATGTCGATAGCGCATCGTACCGCTTGCTCGGCTCGCGCGAAGGCGATCATAAATCCGTCACCTTGACTCTTCACCAAATGCCCGGCACGACGCTGGACGAGCCTGCGGACGAGCTTGTCGTGCGCGCCAATCAGCTTGACCCAGGCACGGTCACCGATCCGCTCGTTAAGAGCGGTCGACTCCTCGATATCGGAGAACGGGATCACCACTCGGCCGTCCGGGGTGACGCGGGCAAGGTCGGGCCGCTCGACCTCGGCCCAATCGGCGAGGTCTTCGATCGAGCTGCGCACAGCGGCCCCGAAACCCTCTCTGCGCATCAGATTCGCCGTTTGCCAGACGGTCTTAACGGCCTCCTGGCCACCGGACAGCAGGAGATTTCGGGTATCGACCCGGCGCCGCAGTGTGTCGGCCTCCCGGCGGCTGCGGGCAAGCAACACCGACACCGCGGCCAGCGCGGCGGCTTGGATCACCGCGAGGCCGGCGAGTGCGTAGACCACGATCATCGGGGCAGCACCCATGACAGGTATTTTTGCCGACGTGGGCCCGCCTGTGACACACCGCGGCTAAACGATGATCCGACCGCGGCGATGTGGACGCGGGCACCAAACCATCGCCTGCAGACCGGAAGTCGTTGCAGTTTAAGGACTATGGCTACACCGGCCCAGCTGAGCGGCCCGTGCACCGACAATGTTTAGTTGACCTGAAAACCGGTCACTTATGTCGCGGGCGCGTCCTCCGCCATGCGATGCCTCGGCGCGGCCTCTGTGCGGGCTGGTGTTGTTGCGCACACCGACCTTGCTTAGGCCGAAGTTCCCCCTGGGCTGGTGACGGGTTGGGTGTGACCTGCGTTTTTGCGGTCGGGTTGTGGGGTGTACTGCCTACATGTACCCGAAGCGGGGAGAGACGTTGAGGAGTTCGAAGGCTCGC
>Ga0187766_10001871_pt1 | contig 12375 bp, 12 predicted proteins | sample 0216_QUI02_MP05__4_FD_132971 | JGI IMG/M metagenome (GOLD analysis project Ga0187766, IMG submission 132971) | Tropical peat soil microbial communities from peatlands in Department of Meta, Colombia - 0216_QUI02_MP05_20_MG | ecosystem: Environmental > Terrestrial > Soil > Wetlands > Peat ... | reverse complement strand
TTTTGAGCGGCCTGCGGAAGGACGGGCTTTTCAGTAACCTGCTAGGGCGCGGAGGCGCGGGGATTACAGACGGCGGGCCCCCACCGGCCCGCCGTTCGCGTTTCTCGAGCCTTCTTCTCCCCGAGCACCAAGGGGGCCGCGCCCGGGTCCCACCCGCAGGCGCGAGCAGCGGGTCCATCCGATATGCCGGGGCCCCCGCTTGCGGGGGAAGGCCTCGATGGAATGTCGGGCCTGCGCAGCGCCGAGGATGGGATCCGGGCGCAGCCCCCGTCGCCAAACACGGTCTCTCACGCCGGAACTCAGGAGCCAGGGCCGCCACCCATGCTGGCGCAGCACATCGTCAACGGGCTGGTGCAGGGGGCCCTCTACGCCCTGGTGGCGGTGGGGCTCACGCTGGTGTACGGGATCCTCGAGGTGATCAACTTCGCCCACGGGGAGCTGTACATGCTGGGCGCCTTCGCCCTCTACCTGCTCTTCGCCTGGGCCCACCTGCCCTACGGCCCGGCCCTGCTGCTGACGGTCCTGGCCCTGGCCGGCGTGGGCCACCTGCTGGCCCGCGCAACCATGGTGCCCCACCTGCGCCGGCCCTTCGAATCCACCGTGCTGGCCACCCTGGCCGCCTCCATCATCCTGCAGAACGGCGCCCGGGTTGCCTTCACGGCCACCCCCCGGCAGGCGAACCCCCCGCTGGAGGACGTGGTGGTGCGCCTGGGCGATGTGGTGGTGACGGGCCAGCGGCTGCTGGCCCTGGGCGCCGCCCTCCTCGCCTTCGCCGCCCTCCACCTCTTCATCCGGCGCACCCGGGCCGGCAAGGCCATGCGGGCCGCCGCCCAGAGCAAGGACGCCTGCGCCATGGTGGGTATCGACGTGGGGCGTGTGGCCGCGCGGGCCGTGGCCCTGGGCGGGGGCCTCTGCGGCCTGGCCGGCGCGGTGGTGGCCCCCCTCTACGACATCTTCCCGGGCATCGGCACCATGGCCGTGTTCAAGAGCTTCGCCGTGGTGATCATGGGGGGGCTGGGCAACGTGCCGGGCGCCATGGCCGCCGCGGCCCTCCTGGGCGTGGGGGAGAGCCTGGCCGGGGGCTACGTCTCCACCACGGCCAAGGACGCCTTCGGCTTCACGCTGATGATCCTGGTCCTGCTGGTTCGGCCCCAGGGGCTCTTCGGCCGGCGGGTGCGGGTGTGATCGGCCCCGCGCGGCGGGCCCTCCTGCCGGCGGCGGCCGCGGCGGCGGCCGCGCTGCTCCCGCTGGTGGCCCGCTCCAACTACCTGCTGCACATCCTGGTGATGACCCAGATCTACGTGGTCCTCGCCCTGAGCCTCAACCTCATCCTGGGCTACGCCGGGCTCCTCTCCCTGGCCCCGCCGGCCTTCTTCGGCATCGGCGCGTACACCTCGGCCCTCCTGGCCCTGCGCCTGGGCTGGCCCTTCTGGCCGGCCCTGGCGGCCGCGGCGGCGGCGGGGCTCCTCTTCGCCGCGGCCGTGGGCGTGCCGTCGCTCCGCCTCTCGCGGCACAGCTTCGTGATCGTCACGCTGAGCTTCACCCTGCTGGCCCAGTTGGCCGCCACCAATTGGACGGACCTCACCCGCGGGCCCATGGGCCTGCCGGGCATCCCTCCGCCCGCGCTGCGCGTGCCCGCCATCGGCCCCGTCCGCATCGCGGGCAAGGCCGGCTGGTACGAGCTCATGCTGGCCGTGGTGGTGGCGGCGCTCCTGGCCTTCGCGGCCCTGGTCCGTTCCCGCCTGGGGCGGGCCATCCTCGCCGTGCGGGAGGACGAGGTGCTGGCCCGCGCCCTGGGCATCGCCACGGACCGCGTGAAGCTGCTGGCCTTCGCCCTCTCGGGCCTCCTGGGGGGCGTGGCGGGGAGCTGCTACGCCCACTACATCAGCTTCATCGATCCCTCGCTCTTCGACTTCTACTACATGGAAAACCTCCTCATCATGGTGGTCCTGGGCGGGGCCGGCACCCTGTGGGGCGTGGTGGCGGGCGCCGCCATCTTCAACGTGGTCCCCGAGCTGCTCCGCATCCACCCCGAGCTGCGCGCGTTCCTCTACGGCATCGCCCTCCTGGCCGCCGTGAGCGTGGCGCCGGGCGGGCTGGCGGGATGGGTGCGGGCGCGGCGCGCGGCGCGGGCGCCGCGGCCGGAGCCCGCATGAGCCCCGCCGTGGCGGAGGGCGCGGGGGCGGAGGCCCTGCTGGAGGTGCGGGGGATGACCGTGCGGTTCCTGGGCGTGCCCGCGCTCCAGGGCGTCTCCCTGGCCGTGGGGCGCGGCGAGATCGCGGGGCTCATCGGCCCCAACGGCTCCGGCAAGACGACCCTCTTCGACTGCGTCACCGGCTATCTGGCGCCGGATGCCGGGGAGGTGCGCTACCGCGGGGAGGACATCACCGGGCGCCCGGCCCACGCCATCGCGCGCCGCGGGCTCCGCCGCATCTTCCAGCAGGCCCGGGTGTTCCCCGCCCTCAGCGCCCTGGAGAACCTGCGGGCCGCCGGGCAGGAGGCCCAGGGGGCGACGCTGGCCACGGGCGTGATCCCCACCGCGCGGTCGCGGCGGCTGGACCGGGCGCTGGACGAGCGCGCCCGGGAACTCCTGGAGGCCCTGGGCATCGCCGGCACCGCGGCCACGCCCGCCGGCACGCTCTCCTACGGGCAGCAGAAGCTCCTGGGCATCGCCATGGCGCTCATGCCCCGGCCCGAGCTGGTGCTGCTGGACGAACCCGTGGCCGGCGTGAACCCCACGCTCATCGAGACCCTCAAGGGCTTCCTGCGCGCCCTGAACGCCGCCGGGACGACGCTCCTCATCGTCGAGCACAACCTGGAGGTCGTGATGGACCTCTGCCGGCGCGTCTTCGTCCTGGACTCCGGCGAGCTGATCGCCGCGGGCCCCCCCGCGTCCGTCCAGGCGGACGAGCGGGTGCTGGCCGCCTACTTCGGGCGATGACCGCCGCGCCGCTGCTGGAGGTGCACGCCCTGGAGGCCGGCTACGGCGGCCTGCAGGTGCTCCATGGCGTCTCCGCCACCATCCGCCCGGGCACGATCACCTGCGCCATCGGCCCCAACGGCGCGGGGAAGAGCACGTTCCTGCGGGCGCTGGCCGGGCTGGTGGGCTGGCGCCGGGGCACCATCCGCTTCCGGGGGGAGGACATCGCCGCCTGCGCCCCCGGCGCCGTGCTGGCGCGGGGCATCAGCCTCGTGCCGCAGGGGCGCTGCAACTTCCCCCTCATGACCGTGCGCGAGAACCTGGAGATGGGGGCCTACACCCGGCGGGACGCCCGCGTGGCGGAGGACCTGGCGGCCGCGGAGGCCCGGTTCCCCCTCCTGCAGCGGAGGCGGCGGGTCCTGGCGGGGAATCTGAGCGGCGGCGAGCAGCAGATCCTGGAGATGGCCATGGCCCTGCTGCTGCGGCCGGCCCTCCTGCTGCTGGACGAGCCCTCCCTGGGGCTGGCCCCCGGCCCCATGATGCAGGTCTTCGCCGAGGTGCGCCGCCTGGCGGCGGAGGGGACGACGGTGCTGATGGTGGAGCAGAACGCGCGGAGCGGGCTGGAGATCTCGGACCAGGCCCTGGTGTTCGAGCTGGGGCGCCTGCGGCTGGCGGGGGCCGGCCGCGAAATCCTGGCGGACCCGGAGGTGCGGCGGCTCTACCTGGGGGGCCGGCGGGCGGAGGCGGCACCGTGACGGCGGCGCGGGAGGGCATGGAACGGCTGCCCATGCGCGGGGGCCGCCCGCCCATGGATTTCCACGTGCACGTGGGGCCCGAGATCCTGGCGCGCCGCTACAGCGCCCGGGAGATCGCCGAGGAGGCCGAGGCCTCGGGCTTCGGCTGCATCCTCAAGAACCACTTCATCCCCACCACCGGCCTGGCCGCCGAGGCCCGCGCCCACCGCCCGGTGACGGTGCTGGGGGGCATCGTCCTCAACTACGCGGTGGGCGGGCTGAACCCGCACGCCATCCGCGCCGCCCTCAGCGCCAACAAGGGGGCCGCCCGGAACCGCGCGCCGGACCCGGAGCGCTTCATGGTGTGGATGCCCACCGTCCACGCCGAGAGCCATTTGGCGCACAACGGGCGGCGGGACCTGGTGCCGTCCTGGGGCGTGGACGAGCGCTACTGCCAGGTCTTCCCGCCGGGGGCCGGGATCACGGTGTGGGGGCCGGGCGGGCCGGGGGGCGGCCTGGCGCCCGCCGTGCACGAGATCCTGGACCTGATCCGCGCCCACGACCTGCTGCTGGCCACCGGCCACCTGAGCGCCCCCGAGGTGCAGGCCCTGGTGGCCGCCGCCCACGAGAAGGGCATCCGCCGCATCGTCATCACGCACCCGTTCTACGGCGCCAGCAACCTGAGCGTGCGCCAGCAGGCCGCCCTGGCCGAGCGCGACGGCGTGTACCTGGAGCACTGCTACAGCAACCTGACCATGGACCGGATCCCCCTGGAGCGCTACGTGGAGTCCATCCGCGAGGCGGGCCCCCGGCACGTGATCCTCTCCACGGACCTGGGACAGCCCCACAACCCCACGGTGACCGAGGGCCTCCGCGACTTCTTCCGGCAGCTCACGGCCGCGGGCATGGGCGAGGACGATCTGCTCACCATGCTGGTGGACAACCCCCACCGCCTCGCCGGCACCCCCTGAGCCTCCCCCCGCAGCGCGCTTTACACCGCCGGGCGCCGGCGCGTACGATAGCCGGGGCGCGGCGCCGCGCGCCGCGCGGGTCCCCCGTTTGCCTGCGGCCTGAGAGGACTGGCGATGGCTGGTGAAGGCGCGATGGACGAGGTGGTGATCGACGGGGACATCCTGACGCTGGAGGCGCTGGAGGCCGTGGCGGCGCGCGGCGCCGCCGTGCGCCTCGCCGAGGGCGCGCGGGAGAAGATGGCCGCCTCCCGCGCGGCGCTGGAGGCGCGCATGGGGGCCGGGCGCCCCCTCTACGGCGTCAACACCGGCTTCGGCAGCCTGAGCGACGTGACCATCGAGCCCGCCCAGGTGCAGGCGCTGCAGCTCAACCTCCTGCGCAGCCACGCCTTCGGCGTGGGCGCCCCCGCGGGGCCCGAGGCGACGCGGGCCACCATCCTGCTGCGGGCCAACGTGCTGGCCAAGGGCTTCTCCGGCGTGCGCCCAATCGTGGTGGCCGCCCTGCTGGAGCTGCTGAACCGCCGCCTCCACCCGGTGATCCCGGAGAAGGGGTCCGTGGGCGCCAGCGGCGACCTGGCCCCGCTGGCCCACCTGGCCCTGGTCCTGGTGGGCGAGGGCGAGGCCATGGTGGACGGCGCCCGCCTGCCCGGCGGCCGGGCGCTGGCCGCGGCCGGCCTCACCCCCCTCACGCTCCAGGCCAAGGAGGGCCTGGCGCTGGTGAACGGCACCTGCTTCTCGGCCGCGCTGGGGGCGCTGGCCCTCCTGCGGGCCGAACGCCTGGCGCGCATCGCGGACGTGGCCGGCGCCATGTCCCTGGACGCGCTGCGCGGCACCCCGGCCGCCTTCGATCCCCGCGTACACCGCGTGCGCCCCCACCCGGGCCACGGCGCCTGCGCCGCCAACCTGCTGCGCCTGCTGGAGGGCAGCCAGATCCGCGAATCCCACCGGGACTGCCCCAAGGTGCAGGACCAGTACAGCCTGCGCTGCATGCCGCAGGTGCACGGGGCCAGCCGCGATGCCCTGGCCTTCGCCCGCCGCGCCTTGGCGGTGGAGGCCAACGCCGCCACCGACAACCCCCTGGTCTTCGAGGACGGCGAGGTGGTGAGCGCCGGCAACTTCCACGGCCAGCCCATCGCCCTGGCCCTGGACGTGCTGGGCATGGGCCTGGCCGAGCTGGGGGCCATCGCCGAGCGGCGCATCGACTACCTGGTGAACCCCAAGCTCAGCGACCTCCCCCCGTTCCTCACCCGGGAGTCGGGGCTCCACTCGGGGCTGATGATCGCGCAGGTCACCGCCGCGGCCCTGGCCTCGGAGAACAAGCGCCTGGCCGTCCCCGCCGGCGTGGACTCGATCCCGACCTCGGGGGGCAAGGAAGACCACGTGAGCATGTCGGCCGAGGCGGCGCGCAAGGCCCTGCTGCTGTGCGACCACGTGCGCGACATCCTGGCCATCGAGCTGCTCTGCGCCTGCCAGGGGCTGGACTTCCTGGAGCCCCTGCCCTCGGGCCGGGGCGTGGAGGCCGCCCGGCGCCTGATCCGCCGGCACGTGCCCCCCCTCACCACCGACCGCGCCATGACGGCCGACCTGGAGGCCATCCGCCGCCTCCTGAACGAAGGGGCCCTGCTCGCCGCCGTGGAGGCCGCCGTCGGCCCCTTGGCCTGATCGATCCTCCGGCCGGGAAGGGTACGGCGTTCTCTCGGGGGCAACCAGAAATGCGTTCACCAAAGGGAGTGGGCCGGCTGCGGCGGATTTACGGCGTGGACTTCAGTGGGGCCGAGGAAGCGGGCCGGAAGATCTGGATCGCCTCCGGAACCGCAGAGAGCAACGGCTTCCGCATCGAGGAGTGTTTCCGGGCGGAAAACCTGCCGGGATCGCGAAGAGACCGCGCCGGGTGCTTTGAGGCGCTCCGCGAATTCGTTCGAGGACGGGGGGCCGGCGCCTTCGGCTTCGATTTCCCCTTCGGCATTCCCGGCCATCTCGTCGCGGACGAAAGCTGGGAAGATTTCATCCGGGGCTTTCCGTCTCGCTACGGCAGCCCGGAGATCTTCCGCGAGTCCTGCCGGAAAGCCGCCGGTCCCCACGAGGTGAGGCGCGAAACAGACCAGGAGAGCCGCACGCCCTTTTCTCCCTACAACCTCCGCATCTACAAGCAGACCTACTTCGGGATCCGCGATCTGCTGGCACCTCTCGTCCGCGAAAATGCCGCGTGCGTGCTTCCCATGCAGGCTCCCCTGGCGGAGAAGCCTTGGCTTCTGGAAATCTGCCCGGCGTCAACCCTGAGGGCGCTGGGAAAACGGCGGCCCCCCTACCGGTACAAGGGGAAAAAGAAGAAACATTCCCAGGCCCGGACCGAAATCCTGACGGCGCTCGAGCGGCACAGAGGGCTCACCCGATTGGCACCAGGAATCCGTGCGGCCATCGCGGCCAACTCGGAAGGTGACGCTCCCGATAGCGTCATCGCCGCTCTCGCCACGCATCGAGCCCTCAGGAATCCGCGGATCCTCCGGCCGCTGGCCGACAGCAACCCCTGGGCCCGCGAGGGTGACGTTTTCGTTTGATGGCCCAGTTCATCTCCCCTCTTCCAGCCCGACCTCCGCGGTCCCATTCCCCCGCGGGCGCGGGTCCCACCGGCCGCCTCCAAGCCGTTCGCCTTGGCCGATCAGGGGCGCAGCTCCAGGAAACCGGCCTGGGCGAAGTGCCCGTCGAAGGCGAGGGCCTCGCGGAGCCCGAGCTTTCGCATCAGCGCGAAACTCGTGCAGTCCGTAAAGCTGAAGTCTGTGTCCGCAAACCGCTTGAAGATGGTCCACCCCTGCTCGATCACCTCTAACGTCACGTACTCGATTCGGACGCTGCGGCTGATGCGGACCGCCTCGCCGAAATCGACCGCAATCCTATGCCCTGCGCGATGACGGATGATCGTAGAGCTCTCATCCAGGACGTAATCGGACGTGATCAGGAGCCCGCCGGCCTCCACGACACGCTTCCGCAGGGCCAGCCCTGCGTCATGGTGAGCGTCTCGATGATTCTCGATGGCCAGGAAGGCGCTGGTATCCACGAAAACCATGCCGGTCAGCGCCGTTTCCCGTAGAGGTACTCATCGTGCCTTTCGGCCAGGTCCGGCGGCCCCTCGAACGATCCCCGCCGAGAGAGAAACGGATCCGTTCGAGCGGTTCGGCCTCGCCGTCTCGCCGGACCTTCCTTCAGGCCGGCGATGAGATCGCGGAGGACACCGGAGAGCGTTGTTCGCCTCACGGCCGCTTCCCGGCGCAGCACCTCATATTGCTCCCAGGGGATCTCGACGTTCAGTCGCTTGACCGCCATGGCCCTCCTCCGGTGTACGTACGTACGTATTCTAGCCGAGGGCGGGATGCGGTGTCAAACACCACCCCCCTTCCGCCCGCCCCGCCGGGGGCCACTTCAACCCAAGAGGCTCTCTCTGTATCTTGAAAGATACTAAAAATTGAGGAAATTGGGGGATTGACGCGGGGCGGGGTACAGCGTATATCTTATTAAATTTAGGGCGGGAAAAAGCCTGCGGACCGGTCCCGCCGGTCCGAAGCCGATGGTCAAGCTGAAGCGGATCTACGAGCCGGCCAGCGCAGACGACGGCGCGCGCTTCCTGGTGGAGCGGCTCTGGGCCCGCGGCGTCAGCAAGGAGGCCGCCCGCCTGACCGGCTGGCTGAAGGACCTGGCGCCCAGCCCGGCGCTGCGCCAATGGTACGGTCACGACCCCTCGCGCTGGCCGGAGTTCCAGAAGCGGTACGCGGCCGAGCTGCGGGCGCCCGAGAAGGCGCCCCTGCTCCGCCTCCTGGTGGACAAGGCGCGCGGGGGCATGGTCACGCTGGTCTTCGCCGCCCGGGATACCGAGCGGAACAGCGCCGCGTTGCTGCAACGCTACGTCCAGAGGGCCCTCGCGCGCGGCGGCGGGCGGCGCCGGCCTTCCGGAGGGTCCCGACATGCCTGAGAGGCAGACGCTTACGACCGAGTGGCTGTCCCGGCGGATCGTGGAGGAGGCGCCGGACGCCATCATCTTCTCGGACCGCGAGGGCACGATCCGGCTCTGGAACGCGGGGGCCGAGGCCGTGTTCGGCTGGCGCGCCGAGGAGGCCCTGGGGCAAACCCTGGACCTCATCATCCCGGAGAAGCAGCGGGCGCGCCACTGGGAGGGCTACCGCGCCGTGATGGCCACAGGCACCACCCGGTACGGGCGGGGGGAGCTGCTCAGGGTGCCGGCCCTGCGGAAGGACGGCCGGCGCATCTCCGTGGAGTTCAGCATCCTCCTGCCGCGCGATGCGGCGGGCGAGGTGCTGGGCGCGGCGGCCATCCTGCGCGACGTGACGGAACGCTGGGAGCAAGATCGGGCGCTGCGGCAACGCCTGGCCGCCCTGGAGGGCAGGGGATAGCGCGGCGGGACGCATCCGCGGAGGCCCCCCGGAGGGCCGCCCGCCTGGGGCCGGCCGGCCGCCCGGCGGCGCGGCATCGCGGGCAACGCCATCGCCCGCAGACGTAGGGCCATGAGTCATTCGTTCTTTTCCAGCCTGCGCTTCCGGCTGCTGCTGCTCGTCCTCATCGCCCTGATCCCGGCGCTGGGGCTGATGCTCTACTCCGCATCGGTGCAGCGGCGGGAGACGGCCGCCGCCGTGCAAGCGGACGCCCTGCGGCTCGCCCGGCTCGCCGCCAGCAACCAGGAACAGGTCATCGAAGGGGCGCGCCAATTGCTCCTCATGGTGGCGCACCTCCGTGAAGTGCGCGGGCGCGATCCGGCCGCCTGCAATGCGCTGGTGGCCGACCTGTTGAGCCACAACCGTTCCTACGTCAACCTGGGTGCCGCGGACCTGGAGGGCAACGTGTACTGCAGCGCGGTGCCCTCGGCGCAACGGCTCACCACCACGGACCGGTCGTGGGTGGAGCGCGCGGCGCAGACCCGCGACTTCACGGTGGGCGACTACCAGGTGGGCAGCATCACCGGGAAGGCCCTGCTGGTCTGCGCCTATCCCGTCCTCAGCGCCACGGACCAGGTCCAGGCCGTCGTGTTCGCCGCCCTGGATCTCACCTGGCTCAATCAGCTCGCCACCGAAGGGCAGTTGCCCGGAGGGGCCGCGCTGGCGGTGACGGATCGCCGGGGCACGATCCTGGCCCGCCATCCCGACCCGCAGCAATGGGTCGGGAAGGTGCTCCCCGACGAGCTCCTCCTCCTCACCATGCAGGCCCAGACCGAGGGGGTGGCCGAGGTGGCCGGGGCGGACGGCATCACGCGCCTGTACGCCTTCACCGCGCTGCGGGGCACGCCCAAGGCCATCCACGTGAGCATCGGCATCCCCAAGAAAACGGCCCTGGCCGGCGCCAACCGGATCTTCACCCGGAGCCTGTGGGGGCTGGCCCTGGGGGGGCTGCTGGCGATGGTGGCGGCGTGGATCATCGGCGATCTGGTGATCCTGCGGCGGGTCAAGGTGCTGGCGGGCGCGGCGGAGCGCCTGAGCGCGGGCGACCTGAACGCCCGCGCGGCGCTCCGCGGCGGGGACGAGATCGGGGCCATGGCCCAGGCCTTCAACGAGATGGCCCAACGCCTGGAGACCATGGTGGGCACCGAGCTTCGGGCCCGGGAGGCGCTGGCCGAACAGGTGAAGCAGCTCGTGGCCGAGCGGACGCGCGAGGTGGAACTGCTGAACCAGATGGCCGAGATGCTGCAGGCGTGCCAGAGCATGGAGGAGGCCTACAGCGTCGTGGACGAGCTGGCGGGCCAGATCTTCGGGGGGGACGCCGGGATCGTCTTCATCCTCAACGCGCCGCGCAAGATCCTGGAGGTGGCGGCGGTGTGGGGCAGGTCCCCGGCCGGGGAACGGGAGGTGTTCGCCCCGGACGAGTGCTGGGCCCTGCGGCGCGGCCGCGCCCACCTGGTGGAGGACACCGGCTCCGGTCTGCTGTGCAAGCACCTGCCCACGCCCCCGCCCGCCGCCTACCTGTGCCTCCCGTTGGTGGCCCACGGGGAGGCCCTGGGCGTGCTGCACCTGGCCAGCGCGGCGGAGCGGCCGCCAGGCGCCGCCGGCCTCACCCCGGCCAGGCAGCGCCTGGCCGACGCGGTGGCCCGACAGCTGGCCCTGTCCCTGGCCAACGTCAGGCTGCGGGAGACGCTCCGCATCCAGTCCATCCGGGACCCCCTCACGAACCTCTTCAACCGCCGCTACATGGAGGAGATGCTGGAGCGGGAGGTGCGCTGGGGGGAGCGGAAGCTCCGGCCCGTGGGGGTGATCATGCTGGACATCGATCACTTCAAACAGGTGAACGATACCTTCGGGCACGATGCCGGGGACGCCGTGCTGCGCGAGGTGGGCGCCCTGCTCCAGTCCAGGGTGCGCGCGGTGGACGTGGCGTGCCGCTACGGCGGCGAGGAGTTCGTGCTGATCCTGCCGGAGGCCTCCATGGACAATACCCGGAGGCGGGCGGAGCAGCTCCGGGAGGCCGCCAAGCGCCATCACATCTCGTACGAGGGGAGGGCCATCGGGCCGCTCACCATCTCGCTGGGGGCGGCCGTCTTCCCGGACCATGGGGCCACCGCCGAGGCCGTGATCCGCGCGGCCGACGCGGCCCTCTACCGCGCCAAAGTGGCTGGCCGCGACCAGGTCGTCGTGGCGGAATAGGCGCCCCGGGCTCCCCCCGGGGCGACGAGACCGAGCCGCGGGCGGCCGAGGCGGCGGCCCTGCCGGCCTGCGGCCGGGCACGGCGCCCCGGCGTCGCCCGACCGCCCTGCGGGGGCGGGCCTGGAGGTTTGAACGTCCCGCGGCCCAGGCAAAACCCAGGGGTCGCGGCGGGCCGAGGGACCATCGGTTGGGGAACCCAACGCCACCGCGCCGTGCGTTGGGGCCGAGAGGCACATTCCATGAAGGAACGCCCGGGCCGCCGGGACAGGTCGAGGGGGGCATCGCCCTCCGCCGCGCGCGGACGCGCGCCAACCATCCCGACCCCGCTCGGGGCGGGGATCGGCGGTGGAGGCCCCCCTCCTGACAGGGCCCGCGGGGAGGGCCCCGCGCTTGCCGGTCCTGTGCGAGCCCGGGAACCTTCCCCGCAGACGAAGCGTTGCGGAGAGAGAGGCAGATGACGTACCAGGGAGGGCGAGGGCTATGAAGCGCCTTTTCGGCTCAAGCCTGCGTTTCCGCATGCTCCTGCCCTTCCTCCTCTCCCTCGTCCCGATCCTGGCGCTCATGCTCTATTCGGCATCGCTCCAGCACCGGCTGGTGGCCGCCGAAGTCCAGGCGAACTGGCAGAACCTCACCCGGCTGGCCGCCGGAGAGCAGGAGCGTTCCATCGCCGGGGCGCGCCAGCTCCTCGCCCTGGCGGCCACACTGCGGGAAGTGCGCGGGCGCGATGGGGCCGCCTGCAGCGCCCTGTTCGCCGACCTGCTGAAACGCTACCCCTCCTACCTGAACCTCGGTGAGGCAGGCCCGGATGGCACGGTCTACTGCAGCGCGGCGCCCTCCGGCGGACGCCTCGCCCCGGCGGACGCCGCCGTCATCGAGCGGGCGCTTCAGGCCGGGGATTTCGTGGTAGGCGCGTACCAGGTGGTCCGGATCGCCAGCAAGGCCTTGCTCTTGACCGCGTATCCCATCGCCGCCACCGCGGGTCGGGCCGAAGCCGCCGTCTTCGCCACCCTGGATCTGAGCTGGCTCACCCGACTCGCCACCGAGACCCGGTTGCCCGCCGGGGCGGTGCTGGTGGTGATCGACGGCCAGGGCACGATCCTGGCCCGCCACCCCGA
>Ga0187766_10001870_pt1 | contig 12375 bp, 8 predicted proteins | sample 0216_QUI02_MP05__4_FD_132971 | JGI IMG/M metagenome (GOLD analysis project Ga0187766, IMG submission 132971) | Tropical peat soil microbial communities from peatlands in Department of Meta, Colombia - 0216_QUI02_MP05_20_MG | ecosystem: Environmental > Terrestrial > Soil > Wetlands > Peat ... | reverse complement strand
TCCGGCGGTCGAGACGTAGCTGAAGTCATCGATCACGCCGGCATGGGCGAGGGCGGCGGCCGTATCCCCGCCACCCGCGACCGTAAGAAGTTCGCCCGACCTGGTCAGTGCCGCCGCCCCGCGAGCGACGCGATTTGTCGCGGCATCGAATGGCGGAACCTCGAACGCACCGAGGGGGCCGTTCCAGACCAGCGTGCGAAAGCCTTCAAGCTGCTTTTCAAGCGCCTCAGCCGTCTCGGGCCCGATATCGAGAATCATCTCATCCTCGGGCACCTTCGCGATATCGACAACGCGACTGCGCGCACCGGGTGCGAGTTTTTCGGCGACGACGGCGTCCAAGGGCAGCAAGATCGAAGTCTTACGGCGCGCCGCGGAAACGAGGATCCGGCGCGCGGTTCCAACGAGATCTCGCTCGCACAGCGACTTGCCGACAGCGATACCCTGTGCGGCGAGGAACGTATTCGCCATTGCGCCGCCGATGATAAGCGCGTCGACCTTTTGCACGAGGTTGCCGAGGAGGTCGAGCTTGCTCGACACCTTGGCGCCGCCGACGAGGGCTGCGAGCGGCCGTGCGGGCCGTTCGAGGGCGCGGTCGAGGGCGTCGAGTTCCGCCTGCATGAGTCGTCCCGCGGCCGCCGGCAGAATGCGCGCCAGCGCCTCGACCGAGGCGTGTGCGCGATGGGCGCAGGAAAACGCGTCGTCGACATAGATATCGCCGAGTGCCGCGAGCTTCTCGGCGAATGCCCGGTCGTTCGTTTCTTCCCCGGGGTCGAAACGCAGATTTTCGAGAAGGGCGACTTCGCCGGGCTGAAGCCTTGCGATGGCGGTCTTTGCCTCGGGACCCACGCAATCGTGGGCGAAACGCACGTTTCGCCCACCGAGCGAGCGGCTCAATGCCGGGGCAAGCGGTCCGAGCGAGAATTGCGCCGAGGGCTTGCCCTCGGGACGACCGAAATGGGAGAGGACGATGACGCGCGCACCCTTTTGCGCGAGTTCGTCAAGGGTCGGCGCGAGGCGCTCGAGACGCGTGGCGTCCGTCACCTGACCGTCCTTCATCGGGACATTGAGGTCGGCGCGCACGAGGACCCTTTTGCCGCGCACGTCGAAATCGTCGAGAGTCCGGAACGCCACCATCGTCACTCCATTCGCCGATCTTGTTCGTCCCCGGTCTTGCTAATCCTTTGCCGTGGCGACTTTTTTAGCGGGGCCTGCGAAGTGCTGCAAGGGCTCGACTTTCGCTCGGACCCCGGGTACGCGTAGCAATGATTTTCGCCCCCTGCGGACAGTCCCGCGAGGGCTGCGCAAGAGAGGAGCAGGCTCATGGGATATTCATTCGCCGCAATCACGGGTGCGACGAGCGGCATCGGTGCGGCGTTTGCGCGACTGTTGCCGCGCGAGACGGGGCTGTTATTGAGCGGGCGGAATGCGGCGAGCCTCGATGAGTTGCGTTCGATTCTCGCGAATGGACGTCGTTCGGTCGAAACGGTCGCCGCCGATCTTGCGACGGCCGAAGGCCGCGAGCGGTTCATCGCCGCAACGCGCGACCTGCCGATCGATCTTTTCGTCAACAATGCCGGCCTTGGGCGGCTCGGTCCGATTGCCGACAACCCTCCCGAGGACGAGCGTGAGATGGTGGAAGTCAACGTCGTCGCCGTCGTGGTGCTCACTCGCGCGCTCCTTCCCGGGATGCTCGCGCGGGCCAACGCGAGCGGACGTCGCGCAGGGTTGATCATCACGGCGAGCACGGCGGCATTCCAGCCGCTGCCCTACCTCGCAACCTATGGCGCAACCAAGGCCTTCGACCTTCTTTACGCGGAGGCGCTCGCCGGCGAGCTTTCCGCGCGCCCGATCGACGTCCTGGCCCTTTGCCCCGGCGGAACCGACACCCAATTCTTCGCGCGCGCCGGCATGGTGGGCAGCGCCTACGGTCGCATGGCGACACCGGAGCGCGTGGCGCGCGAGGGGCTTGGGGCGCTCGGGCGAAAGCGGGTGCACGTGGTGGGCGGGTTCAACAAATTGGGCACATTCCTCGTGCGGTTCGCACCCCGCCGGCTCGTCACCGACATCGCTGCGCGCGTAATGGCACGGACCATTCCTGCCTGATGCACCAGGATGCCGCCTTACCCGTAAACCGAGCCCAAGCTTTTCACGCAATGCTCGATCCACCGCCGCGTCAGTTTCTCCTGCACACTATTTTGGCCCAGGCGCTCGTGAAGTGCGACCAGGTCGACGTCGTCGATGGAGAGGTTTTGATCGGCGCACGCAAAGAGGATCCGCGTTTCCCCACTCACGGGATCGCGCACGGGCTGAAGGCAACGCGCGCAAATCTCTTTCATCATGCACTGCATCGGTGCCGCGACACCGGCGACGAAGCTCGGGCCGGGGCCAAGCAAGGACGAAAGCACACCCTTCCTTTCCGCGGCGAGCGATGCCATAAGCCCGTCCGGCCCGAAGGCGAACGTGCGCGCGACGGTCCCGAGTGGTAACGCCACATCGCCCAAGGCGCCGGTGCCATAGGCTGCGATCGCGGCCGCGATGTCGCCCACGAAGCTTTTGTCATGGGGTCGGCTGGGTGCTATCGCCGGCCCGCGCCCCACGACCCAGACGACGCATTCCGCGAGGTCCGCGATCTCCGCCTCGTAAAACCGCTCGTCGCCACGACCGTAGCCCGCAAAAACGAGGAGGCGATTTCCGCGTTCCTTGCAGGCGCGCGCAAGGGGCATAAGCGCTGCGACGCCATAGCCTTCGCCCGCGAGGAGCACTGCACTTCCCGTCGGCAAATCGACCGCCGTGCCGTTCGGACCCATGAGGGACACGGCCTCGCCAGGGCTGAGGAGAGCGGCTAGCCGCGACGACCCGCCCTGATCGGGAAGTGCGAGACGCACGATGCCACTCTCGCGCTCGACGCGGCTCGGCAACGCCGCCACCCCCTCCATGGCGAGCCGCGTGCCATCGGTCGACCGCGCGAGTGTCTCGAAATTCTGAAGACGGAAGAATTGACCCGGCCGCCACGCCTCGGCCGCGGCCGGTGCGCGCAACGTGATTTCGCGGACATGAGCGCTTAACTGCTCGATCTTCTCGACGCGCGCCTCGAGGGTTGCGGCAAGTTGCGCGAACAAGGCCTCATCCGATTGCGTCGAGGGTGGGCGCTTGTCGAGCAGCCGGCCGATCAATGGGTAGGCGCGCTTGGCGCCCGCCATCGCCTTGACGACATTCCCCGCGAAGGAGGGATGGAGGTCGCCGTGAGCGCTGATAGCGCGGCCGTCCGCGTCGATATGGACGAGCACATGGGCCTCCTGCGGTTTGGAGACGCGCTCGGGTGTCACCTGATTCCCGTGTTCGTCGAAGGCTTGAAAATAGCGGCCATCGAGCTTGAAGTGCGCCGGGTCCTCGCGGGCGAGCACGGTATTCGGCTGCGTGCCCGCGGCGACGAGAATGCTTTTCGCCGGTAGGTTTACGATTTCCCCCGTCTCGGCGAGCTTGCCGTCTGCACCCGCCGCCATGCGCTTCATCCGAATCGCGCATGCGTGGCCGAATTCGTCGATCTCGATTGCATCGGGAACGACGCATTCGACGAAACGAACGCCTTCGTCAAGGGCGAATTCGACCTCTTCGTGGTTGAGCGTGTAGCTCGGCGAATCGATAAGGCGTCGACGGTAGGCAATCGTCACTCCGCCCCATTCGTCGACCAGCTCGCGAATGCGCGGGGGCCGACCCTCCCGTGCGGCGACCTCGCGCTCGGCTCGGATCGCACGCGCGTGGGAAATGAATTCTTGGGCGATCGAGGATTCTTCCTCGCTCCATGTCGTGCTAAGGGCCGACTCCCCGTGCATGGCCACGAGCGATTCATACCGGGAGAGGAACTTCTCGACCTGGACCGGATAATAGGCAAACGATTCCGTCGCGGTGTCGCCGGCCGTCAAACCGCCGCCGATCACCACCACGGGCAGGCGGATTTGCAGGTCCGTGACCGACGCCTTCTTGCCGCCGCCGCCGAGCTGGATCGCCATGAGAAAGTCATTCGCGATGCGCACACCCCTGGCGAGCCCGTTCGGCACGTCGAGGATTGTAGGCCGACCAGCGCCGACGCAGAGGGCTATGTGATCGAAGCCAAGCGCCCACGCGCGGTCGACATCGAGTGAGCCGCCGAAGCGCACGGCGCCGAACATGCGGAATGTCGCGCGCCGCTCGAGGAGGAGTCGGATCGCCTTCAAGTAGTTTTTGTCCCAGCGCACGGTGATGCCGTATTCGGAGAGCCCGCCGAAACCGGCCATGATGCGTTCGTCGAGCCGCTCGTGTAGGGCCGCGAAAGACTTGACGGGCGCGAAGGTTGCGCGCATTCCGCCAGGTGCCACCCCGGTGAGCGATGGTTCGAGCGGTTCGATCTTGAGACCATCGACGCCGACGACCGTATGGCCCTCATTCAGGAGATGATGGGCAAGATTGAACCCCGCGGGGCCGAGGCCGACGACGAGCACCTTCTTGCCCGTTGCTGCTCTCGGTACGGGCCGGCGCAGGTCGAGCGGATTCCATCGGCCAAGCAGGCCATAGATCTCGAGGCCCCACGGAAGATCGATCACGTCCTTCAGGATCCGGCTCTCGCTGCGCGGAATGTTCACGGGATCCTGTTTCTGATAGACGCACGCCTTCATGCAATCGTTGCACACGCGGTGGCCCGTGGCCGCACAGAGCGGATTGTCGACGCATATGACGGCGAGAGCGCCGAGCGGATGACCCGATGCCTTGAGCGCGTGCATCTCCGAAATCTTTTCCTCGAGCGGACAACCGGCAAGCGTGACCCCGAAGACGCTTCGCCGAAATCCGCCGCCCTGTTTTTCCTTGAGGCCCTTCGAGCAGGAGTCCTTGTTCTGGCTGTGGCACCAGATGCAGTAATTCGCATCGTCGAGGCCAAGCGTGAGATCGGCCCCCGGGTCGGTGAGATCGAACCCCTCGCGGCGCCGGGCGTGGCGAAGATCGGCGCGCATCACCTCATACCCGTCGACCTTTTCCGTCTCGACGGGAACGAGGCGATAGGGGTCGAGCTTTTTCGGAATCTTGAAGAGGACACCTGTGCGATGACGCTCCCGGCCTTCATGCGAAAAGACCGCCCATGAGGCATAACGGCGCGCGAGTTCGAGTGCCGCAGCACTCGCGGACTCCGCCTCGCGCCATTCCATGACGCGGCTTGCGAAAGCAAGCTCGTCCCAGCCTTCGCCAAGTTGAGCGTTGAGGGCCACGCGCAACGCGTTGCCGTCGAACCCGATTGCCTCGCCCTCGGGATGGGCGCGCGTCGCCTCGCGTTGGACGAAGAGACGCTTGCAGGTGTAAAGCGGCGCCAAGCGCTCGTGCTCGGCCTCGAGGGATGCAAGCGCGGTTTCGATCCCGAAGAGCTCGGCGATGAAATCCTCGAGATGGGGGGCGAGTGCGATGCAGAAATCGCCCTCGTCCTTGGCCGTGAGGGCGTCCGGATCGACCCGCCCCGCCATGAGGCGATTGAAGAGTGCCGGGTCATTTTCCTTGAGCCGGGCGCAAAAAAGCGAATCGAGGCGAAGGCACCCCTCTCGCGTATAAAGCTCCGCAAACGACAGTCCGTGCGCCAGTGCGAGATCGCTCACCGATTCCTCCACGCGGCCTCGACGCCGGCCTTTTCCCGGCTTTTCCGATGCCCTGTTCGATGTAAGAAGGCCGGTGGCCTGGAATCAAGCGCAATCGTAAGTGCGCGCGCGACCGACGACGTCTTGTGCAGAGTCCCAAGTTTCGATGGCCGGGTAGGCTGGACCCCGGATCGGCGCACGGGAGCGAGAAAAAGGCCGGCGTCCTTTCGGATGCCGGCCCGAGTATCTTTTTGTTATCGCGTGCGATGCGACGCTATCGGACCCGGTTCTCCTCACCCCGTTTTTTGGGGGAAGGGTGAGAAGGTTTCCGAACGTCAAGTCACCTCATCGCGTTCATGCTTTTTTTCACGTCATGCGATTTCAAGATGCCCCCAGCTTAGAACACGTACTGGGCGCTGACCTGAATCCGGTTCGCCTCGCCGTAGCTGCCGCCCGGAATGCCTGCACCGGACGCCAAATTGCGGCGCGTGACCGAGCCGAAGAGATATTCGACGCCGAGGTTCACCGACTTGACCGGGCTCCAGATCAGGTTCGCGTGGATCGACGTGACTTGCGTGATTTGGCTGCCCGATGTGGTGACCGGAACATTGAGGCCGAGCCAATCCTGCTCGTCGATGCCGAACGCGACGTTGCTGCGTACCTGATCGGTCCAGTTGTGGAGCAACCAGACGTAGCCGCCATACTGGGTCTGGGTGTGGATCGTCTCGCTCAAAGTGCCGCCCGGGCCGACATTGATGAAGTTGATGGCGTCGCCTTGGCGTGACGAGGTGTCGATGTAGCGATCGATGCCTTGGCCGATATAGCCCTGGAACCCGACCTGATCCTTACCGAAGGCGCCGCCAATGAGCTGACCGACGTTGTAAGTCGTGCCGAGGAGGGCGCCGCCGCCGATCGCATCCGCGGTATGGCTTGTAGTCGGACCGATAGAGTTGGTCGGGTCGCCGCCGTCATCGGTCGCCAAGTAGCGGACGACGCCAGAAAGCTGCACGTGGCCCCAACTGTCGTTGTAGTGGACCGAACCCGTGATGTCGGGTGCCCGGTCGACGACGTTGTTTGCACCGACTCGAGGTGCGCCGGAGCCGACGCTGACCGGCGAGCCTGGGGTGAATGTGCCACCTTCGACTTGCGCGACCTGACCGGCAGGGTTTTCGAGAGCGCCCACGAACTTCCAGTTGCCGACCGGCAAGGTGTAGCGAAACTGCGGCTGACGGGCCACGATTTCGCCCGCGGGACCTTCGAAGTCGAGGGTTTCCGGCGCGTCTTCGACGTCGGTGAAGTTCGACCAGGTCTGGCCGGCCAGGAAGTTGCCGAGGGTGCCGTAGGCGTGGCGGATGCGGAAGTTCGACGTATTGTTGCCGCCCTGGCTGCCCGGCGAGGTGCCGAAGAAGTCACCCTGGATATAGGTCCCGACCTGCCCGTAGTTCGTGGGCGTGCGGGTCTCCAGTGTGATGCGCGATTGACGGGCGGTGATGTGGAGCTGAGGGCCCGTGTTCGAGAGCGCGTTGTGATTTCCGGGAATCGTGGACTGGACGAACGAGTCGCCGATCCTGCCGTTGAAGTCGTACTGGGCGTCCACCTTCGTGTAGCCGTGGATCGCGATCGACGTGTCCGAGCCCGGGAGTTTGAACGAGCCGGGGAAGTCGCCGCCCACGACCGCGTCAGCCGGAGCCGTGGCGGCTGCGGGTTCGGTCTTCGCGTCGGCGACCGCCGATTGCTTCTCGAGCTGGTCGAGGCGCGACTGGAGCTGGTCGATCTGCGACTTCAGGTCTTGCTGCTCGTCGGCGAAGGCCGGCCCGGTCGCGAGGGCGAGGATCGCGCCTGAGCCAAGCAGCGCCGCCCTGAGTTTCGTGTTTGTGGTCATGAAGTCTCCTCTCTTGGTTCACGTTCCAAGAACAAACCCGCCCCCGATTCGGGTGAGGCCGTTGACTTGGCGGCCGCCCCCACGAAACGCCTGCGGATCGGCAACCAAGCCATCCAAGTCTGTCAGGAGGTTCCGGCGCGGGACTCAGCCAAAAAGATTTCTGGCCGAATCCCATGTATTCGGTCAATTAAATCCAAGAATATATTTCGCGAAAGTTGTTAATCGTTGTGACATGGCAACAAATAAAATTACTCTTATATACAAAAATCATAATGATGTAGAAATATTACTGATTTTCACAAAAAAGATATTTGATATGACGCGAAAGTGATATATTCACGACTTAGCCTAACCATCGACGAGGCGCCGGGCGGCATTTGGCAAGAGAGTCAAGCGATAGCACTTGTAGTTCGCCGAATTCGGGAATAACTCGGTCGGGATACGAGTTGGGCGGGAATGGGGGGAATGTCGTCGGCCAGAGCGCGCTCGAGACGCGGGCCGGTCAATGCGGCTTCGGGGGATTTTGGGGGAAAAAGCGCAGCTATTGCGCGAGACAAGACGAATGGGAGGTTACCCCTTGCAGGCCGATACGCGGGACGGGCGCCCCGCACCCCAACCCATCACGGCGATGTCGCCGGAGCAACGCGCCGAGGCGGTCGTGCGCTCGATCTACGAACGAAGTGCCAGCGAGGAGTCGCGTGTCCGTGCCGCCCTCGCCGTGGCAATCTCCTCCGCAATCATCGAGGAGCGGCGGAACTGTGCGCGGCTTCTGGACGCGATCAAGGACGAATACATCGACTGGTGTTCGGTCAATCGCGTCTCCACCTCGGACCAGATGCAAGTCGCCAACATGCTCAGCCGCGCTGCCGCTTCCGTGCGCGATGAGGCAAGGCGCCTCGCGCTGCGGGATCGCGACAAGGCGATCACGGACTAGTGTGGCGAATCCGAAATTCGCCACATCTGGGTGCGGGACCGGGAGCGATTTTCGGATTCAAAGCATAGTCGTGCGTTGTGTCCGACAAATAATTCTGGACTTCTCCAATCGTCATGCCCGCCCCCGGACTTCGATCCGGGGGTCAGACCCGGGCATCCACGTACTTCTGCCCAATCGGTGAAAGACGTGGATGGCCGGGTCTCGGCCTTCGGCCGGCCCGGCCATGACGTTAACGAGAACGAACCATCAGACTCAGCGCGCTCACAAGAGGTTGTCTCTCGCGTGGTATTCGGATTTGAAGTTCCTAAACGCTGATGCCGCCAAAATGACGGGAACTTCAAATCCACCACACGAGCGCGCCTCACACCCGTTTCGGACAATACCTTCCGCAAGCGAATCCCATACGGAATCGCCTTACGATCCCCACAAAGCACCTGCGTTTCCGAACAATCGGCACCAGGACGAAACGCCTGCTTCGATCTGTATCCAGGTCGAATTGGGAATCGGCGCGCCGTAGGGCAGCGCGCTATTGACCACCAGTGCCGCAGCGAGCGCTGCGATGGTGATGCGACGAAGCACTTCCGATTCGTTCTCGGCCATTCGGCACCCTCCCCTGATGGGCGGATCTGCCGATAATGCGATAGCACTAAAATCGTGCCCGACCGTGTGAGTGGCTTCACAGCAAGGCGAGCGCACGCGACCTTTTGTTCACGATCGACACCCCATTGGGACCGCGGCGATTTTCCCAGATGCGGTTTTCCCAAGATCAATTTACATTGATTAGCCTTCATAGATGTGCGGGCTACCGCGCCGGGGAAGGGAAGCTGCGCGTCTCGCGAGGGTGCCCTATGAGCGATATGCAGTTCACGGCCCTTCGAGCTATCATGGTCCAGGAAATCCTGGCTCACGCGCAATTCGCTCGCGAACAGATCGGCAAGGACCAGCTCGACCGCGCGGTGATCGACGCGCTCGGACGCGTGCCGCGGCACGATTTCGTGCCCGCCCAGCTTCGTGAGTACGCCTACGCGGACTCGCCCCTCCCGATCGGCTACGGGAAGACGATCTCCCAACCCTTCATTGTCGCACTCATGACCGATCTCCTCGAGATGCGGCCGAGCGACAGGGTACTCGAGGTCGGAACGGGCCTCGGCTACCAGGCGGCGATCCTTGCAGAGCTTGCAGCGCAGATCTTCACGGTCGAGATCGTCGAAGAACTGTTCGAGGAAGCGAGTGCCCGCTTAAAACGCCTCGGCTACAAGAACGTCGAGCTAAAGCGCGGCGACGGACACTACGGCTGGCCCGAGCATGGCCCCTTTGACAAGATCATCGTGACCGCAGCACCGGAGCTGGTGCCCCCACCGCTCCTGGTCCAGCTCAAGTCCGGCGGCCGCATGGTCATTCCCGCTGGCATCTCCGACGCCCAGCAGCTCATGCTCGTCACCAAGGACGAATCGGGGCGGACAAGCATCCGGGAAATCCTGCCAGTGCGCTTCTCCGTCTTCGAGCTTGGCGAGCGCGAGGCGTAACGCGTTCTCGTCAAGCAGTTGCATTCCGCGTGGCAAGAAATCCCACCCGGCCGTCCGCGACCACCTTGTCGAGCAGCTTGGCGCACGCATAGACCGCGTCGAAACGCGGCGTGGGCGTTCCGGTGAGCCGGCCAAGCTCGACGAGCACGCCGGCGAGCGCTTCGATTTCGAGCGCCTTGCCGGCCTCGACATCCTGCAGCATCGAAGGCTTGTGGCCGGCGACTTTCGCCACGATGGCGATCCGCTCCTCGGCCGTCTGGCGGAATCGGACGCCGAGCTTTGCGGCAACCGCACGCGCTTCGCCCATCATGGCGATCAGAAGCTCGCGCGCTTGCGCGTCGGATGCGATCCGGTCGATCGTTGCGTGGGTGAGGGCGCCAATCGGGTTGAAGCACGCATTGGCCCACACCTTGAACCAGATCTCACCGCGGATGTCGTCGAGGACGGGGGATTCGAAGCCCGCGCGAACCAATTCCGCGGCAAGGGCTGCAGCCCTCGAAGTGTGTTTGCCGTCGAGTTCGCCCACGGGCAAGCGAGCGCCGCCGCCGTGGCGCACGCGACCAGGCCCCAAGACCTCCCCGGCGAAATAGGCGACGGCCCCGACGACCCGTTCGGGCTCGATCGTGGCACCGATTGCGCCGCCGGGATCGAGCGCTGCGAGGCAATATCCCTCGAAGCGGCCGCCATGGCGCTGGAAGTACCACCAGGGAATGCCGTTCTGAAGCGTCAAGACCATCGTCTTCGGCCCGAACAATGCGCGGATCGCGGGACAGACGCCGGCAATCTGGTGCGCCTTGAGCGCAAGAATGACCGCGTCCTGGGGACCCGCCTCGGCGCAAACGGACACGGCGCGCAAATTTCGCACGACATGGGCAGCGCCCGAGGGATCGACGAGGGTGAGGCCCGTTTGTGCAATCGCGTCCCGGTGCGCCGGATTTCGTACGACGGCGGTCACTTCCGCACCCGCTCTGGCAAGCCTGCCGGCCAGCACCCCGCCTATCGCACCGGCCCCGATCACGCAAAACCGCATCGACACTCCCTTCACGTCGCGGTACTCATCGCCCGCGAAGCACCCATAAGTGCTTATCGCAAACCCGCGTCAACGCGGCGAGCGCCGACCGCGGAGCGCGGATGCCCAAGATATCGTGCGGACGCGCGAAATCCCATTGGCCCGGTGGAGCGCCTTTGGCTATGCTGCGGCCGAAATCCTTGCAGTGCCTGGATTGCGAGAGATAGGGCGTGTGTCGGACTGCGCACCCGCACATCCCACGGGGGAGAAGACGCGCCCGCGCGAATGAGAGCGAGAGGAGTTGCATGACCGTCATCGATATCCACACCCATATGTTGAGCCAATCCTGGTTCGAGCTTTTGAAGAACAAGGGCGCGCCGCGCTTCGAGGTGAAACGCAGCAAGGATTATCCGGCCCCCCTCGGCATCTACTCCGACGGCGCACCCTTCATGACGCCGCAGCCCGGCCATTTCGACTACAAGCTTCGCCTCGCCCAGATGGATGAGGCGCGCGTCGATCTGGCCGTCGTCTCTCTCACAGCACCCAACTGCTATTGGGGCAATGCGGAGACGAGCCTCGAGGCGGCCCGGCTCGTCAATGACGACATGGCCGAAGCCCAGCGCACCTACCCGAGCCGAATTCGCTGGCTTGCGTCGCTGCCGTGGGAGCACCCGACACTGGCGGTCGCCGAATTGGATCGCGCATGCAAGAAGGGTGCTGTTGGCGTCATGGTGTTGGCCAATGTCGCCGACCGCTCGCTGACCGAGCCGCACTTCGAGCCGATTTGGCAGGAGATCGACAAGCGGGGCCTCCCCGTCCTCGTGCACCCGACGGCCCCGCCCGGGGTCAAGCATCTTGACATGCGCAGCTACAATCTCGTCGCCCAGATCGGCTTCATGTTCGATACCTCCCTCGCCGTCGCGCGCATGATCTATGACGGCTTTCTCGATCGCTATCCCGCGATCAAGATCATCGCCTCCCACGGCGGTGCCGCCCTTCCCTACCTCGCTGGCCGCATGGATATCTGCTTCGACAACATGGTCGCCGTGCGCGAGAAGATTGCCGCGCCGCCGCGCGAGTACCTGAGCCGCATCTATTACGATTCGGTCGTCTACCGCCAGGACGCGCTCGAGATGTGCGTGAATGTGGGCGGGGAGGACAAGGTGATGTACGGCTCGGACTGGCCGCACAACATCGGCGACATGAAGGGCTGCCTCGGCCGCGTCAATTCATTGCCGGTGCGTGCGCGCAGGGCGGTCAGCAGCGCAAACGCCGAACGCATTTTCAAGCTCTGAGGTGGGATCGGGAAGACCGTATCGTCCCCCATGCCGACGATGGGGACGCAACCATGCCACTCACGCGATCTTCCGCGGCGCTATTCCCGCCTTCTCATCGACCATGACCTTGTCGAGTAGCTTGGTGCAGGCATA
>Ga0187766_10001869_pt1 | contig 12375 bp, 17 predicted proteins | sample 0216_QUI02_MP05__4_FD_132971 | JGI IMG/M metagenome (GOLD analysis project Ga0187766, IMG submission 132971) | Tropical peat soil microbial communities from peatlands in Department of Meta, Colombia - 0216_QUI02_MP05_20_MG | ecosystem: Environmental > Terrestrial > Soil > Wetlands > Peat ... | reverse complement strand
TGGCGCGAGGGGTTCGCGGCATGAGCTCCGGGTCAAGCGAACAGCTGCTGGACGAGCTGCGTCCGACTGCGTTCGCGATCGCCTACCGGATGCTCGGCAGCGTGGCCGAGGCCGAGGACGTCGTCCAGGAGTCGCTGCTCCGCGTCCATGGCGCGCTCGAGGCCGGCGAGCAGATCGATTCGCCGCGCGCGTTCGTGGCGACGATCACGACGCGACTCGCGATCGACGAGTTGCGCTCGGCCCGGGCGCGCCGTGAGCGCTACGTCGGGGATTGGCTCCCGGAGCCGATCCTCACCGACAGCCGAGACGACCCGGCCGAGCACGCCGAGATCGCCGACTCGCTGTCGATGGCGATGCTGGTCCTGCTCGAGACGCTGTCCCCGGAGCAGCGCGCGGTGCTGCTGTTGCGCGACGTGTTCGACTATGGGTACGGCGAGATCGCGGCGATCGTCGGCAAGAGCGAGGACAACGTGCGCCAGCTGGCGACGCGAGCGCGAGCTCACGTCGAGGCGGGCCGCCCGCGGTTCCGGACCACGCGCGAGCAGCGCGACGAGCTCGCCCGGCGGTTCTTCGCGGCGGTCAACGAGGGCGATCTCGCCGGTCTCGAGGCGCTGCTCGCCGACGACGTGGTGCTGACGGGCGACGGTGGCGGCAAGGTGCCGGCGCTGGCCCGGGCGCTCCAGGGTCGTAGCCGCGTGGCTCGGGCGCTGGCGAACTGGGTCAAGCTGGGCGCGCGGATTCCCGGCGCCTGGCTACGCCAGGTCGAGGTCAACGGGATGCCGGGCGCACTGCTGCTCGACGCCGACGGTTGCCTCCTCGGCGTGTGGGAGCTCGAGATCGGCGCCGGCGGGATCCAGGGCATCAACTCGGTCGTCAACCCGGAGAAGCTCGCCCACCTCGGCCCACTGGCGGACGTCGGGGCGCTGCTCCGCGCAAGCGTCGCCTCGCGCCGCGGCGGCGACGTCACATCCTCAGATACGACGCCCCGTTGACGTCAAGCACCGTCCCGCTCGCCATCTCGGCCTGCGGTGAGGCGAGGTACAGCACGGCGGTGGCAACCTCCTCGGGCGTGGCCACGCGCCCGAGGGGGCTCTCGGCGCGGCGGATCCGTCCGCGCTCGCCCTCGAGCTCGCTCGCGGCCATCTCGGTCTCGGTGAACCCCGGCGCGACCGCGGTGACGGAGATCCCGCGCGGCCCGAGCGCCCGGGCCAGCGATTGGCCGAACGCGATCAGGCCAGCCTTGCTGGCGCCGTACCCCGGCTGATCGGGCTCGCCGCGAAACGCGCCGCGCGAGGCGACATTGACGATCCGACCGCCACCGCCCATGTGCTGGAGCACGCACCAGGTGACGTTGGCCGCGCCAACGAGGTTGACGCCCAGCGTGCGCCGCCACGACTCCTGCCACTCCCAGTAGGAGGTGTCGGTGATCGGGTGCTGCTCGAAGATGCCCGCGTTGTTGACGAGCACGTCGATCCCGCCGAACGCCTCCGCGACCTCGTTGACGACGCGGCGCACGGCGCCGGCGTCCATCAGGTCGGCGCCCACCACGATGTGCCCGTCGCCCGGCAACGACGCCTGCACCGCGTCAGCCAGGTCCTGACGCGCGCCGTAGTGGAGCGCGACGCGGTCGCCCGAGCGCGCGAACGCGGCGGCGACGGCGGCGCCGATGCCGCGCGAGGCTCCGGTCACGAGCACCGCCCGGCTCACGTTATCGGTGTCGGGCATGGGCGGCGGGGTGGCTCAGACGACGCGCGATAGCAGCGAGCGCAGCGTCGCGCGCTCGTCGTCGCTGAGCGCGGACAGCAGCTCGTCCCCGATCGTCTCCTGGGCGCGCTCGGCGCGCTCGAGCGCGGTCCGGCCCTCGTCGGTGATGTCGACGACGTGGCGGCGCCGGTCGGCGGGGTCCCGCCGGCGCTCGACGTAGGCCAAGTCCTCTAGTTCGTTGAGCAGCAGCACGCAGTTGTTAGGGTCGAGCCAGAGCGCCTCGCACAGCTGCTGCTGGAGGGCGGGGGCGCGCCCGCGCAGGTAGCTCAGGAGGATCAGCTGCCGCAGCTTGATGCCCAGGCGCTCCTGGGTGCTGCGCTTGTGGATGACCCTCGCCAGCCGCAGCAACATCACCACCGTCCCGGGTGAGGTGTCTACGTGCATCGCAATCCTTTTTCGGCGGCGGCTACGCCGGCGCCTCCGGCGATTTGCAGCCTATCAGGATTATCATCTTGCTTCCAATGATAGTCCATGATACAGTGATCATCGCGAAGCGCTCAGCACGCGATGAGCAAGTTCTGCACCGAGCGCTGGAACGCCTCGGTTGTGAAGCACTGCGGTTCGGCGAACTCCTCCATCGCCAGCGCGTGGTCCCACGAGGCGTCGGCCGCCGCGCGCAGCAGCGGCTTGGTCATCGCGATCGCGTGGGCGGGCAGCGCAGCGATCCTCGTGCACCAGTCGCCGGCGGCGGCGAGCAGGTCGTCGTGGGCGACGACCTCGTGGACGAGGCCCAGTTGGCGTGCGCGCTGCGCATCGAGGTGCTCGCCCGCGGCGTAGAAGGCAAATGCGCCCTGGTAGCCGAGCCGGCGCGTCAGCGCCCACGAGGTTCCCACCTCCGGTAGCAGGCCGAGGCGTCCGAACGCGGGAACGATCCTCGCGCGCTCGGATGCGATCGCCAGATCGCAGGTCAGCGCCCACGCGAGCCCGACGCCGGCGGCGGCTCCGTTGATGGCAGCGATGAATGCGGTGTCGCTCCGGGCGATCAGCCGGGCGATCGCGCCGAACTCGTAACGGATCCAGCGCCAGATGTCGGTGGACCCTTCGGGCGCGGCCAGCGCCGCGGGCGCGTCGTTCATCATCCGCAGGTCGCCACCGGCCGAGAACGCGGGGTCGGACCCGGTCAGGACGATCGCGCGGATCGCGCGGTCGGAGACAAGGTCCTCCAGCGCCGACCTGAGCTGGACGACCAGCGGCGCGCTGAGGACGTTCAGCTTGTCGGGGTCGTCGAGCGTGACCACGGCGCGGTCCGCGCCGCGCTCGACGCGGACGCGCACCTCGTGGCTGTTCCGTCTGCCGTCGACCAGATCGTCGTAGAACGTCATCAGCGAATCTCCTTGAGCGTGTTCCAGGCGGCATCGGCGAGCGCCTCGGTCACTGCGACCGGTGAGCGGCTGCCGCGGCTGTCGAGCCATTGCCGTGTGTATTCATGCGCCGGGCCGAACCACAGCGCGTGAACGAGGTCCAGCGACAGCGGGCGCAGCGCTCCGTAGTGGACGTGGGTGTTCCACCACGCCCTGAGCTCGGCGAGGAAGGCGCGGTTGAGCTCCCGGAGCGCAGCTTGCTCGGGCCGGTGACCCACTAAGGCGCCGCCGTCAGGCGCCGCCGACCATCCCAACAGGATACGGGCGCCGGCGCGGTTGCGGGTGACCCAGCGCAGGTAGTAGGCAACGCCGGCCTTGATCGCCCCCTCGGCGGTGGGGTGCCCGCGAAGCTCGGCCAGGAAGCCGATCTGGAAGGCCTCGGTGAGCTCGAGGTATAGCGCGTCGACCAGCGCCGCCTTGTCCGCGAAATGGTGATACAGCGCACCGACGCTCACGCCGGCGTGCACGCGCACGTCATCGAGGCTCACCGCCACCGGACCGTCGGCGCCGAACCGGTCGAGAGCGGCCTCGAGCAGGCGATCGCGGGCTGATGCAGTCATCACCGACATAGAGCTATTATCTTTGCATACCGAGGAATCCTCTGTGCCTGTCGCCGCTACGCGACTTCGATGTAGCGCGCGCCGAGCGCGGCGGCGAGGTTGCGGTGCGCGGGGCCCGTCCCGATCAGGAGCGAGCGCGCCGGGTCGAGATCGTGGGCGCGGGCGAACACGAGCGGCAGTCCCGGGAGCGGCGGCCGGCACCAGCAGACCGGAGGACCGCCGGCATGCGGGCACAGCGCCGCCTCCGCGGGACCGTCGACGACGGCCGCGAGGCGCGCGAGATCCGGCGCGAGCGCCTCCGGCGAGGTGCCCGGGCGCCAGTCGAACAGGAGGTGCGGGGCGACCCGGTCGCCTTGGCTCAGCGCAAGCTCGAAGGCGGCGCGCTCGGTGGCGCGCGCGGCCACGAACACGCCGGCGCGTTCCCGGCCCGGCACGTGGTGACGCACGAACTCGATCGTCTCCACGCCGGCGAAGCCCTCGTCGATCGACGGGGGCTCGAGCTCGCGGAAGGTTCGCATCTGCGAGGTCGGCGCGAGCACGCCCGGGTGGCCGCGCGCCAGCGCGCGCAGCTCATCCGGCGCTGGGAGCGCGCCGAACTGGTCGAGCATGCGCTCGACGAGGTTGACCTGGGCCGTCGCCAGCGGCGTGTCGATCCACACGCATCGCGTCGCGATCCCGTGCCCGGTCGCGGCGTCGATCACGTGGCTGCGCGCCGCCCGCGTCAGATACGTGTTGTCGAGGACCACGTGGCGGGCGCCCGAGGAGAGCTCGGCGTCCAGCGCGCCGGCAAGCTCTGTGAGGGCTCCTCCGCGCTCGTCGCGGTTGAGGCGAACGTAGCCCCGGGCGACGTATTCCTCGGCGATCCGGGTCTTGCCGGCGCCCGGGATTCCCATCACGAGGATGACGTCTCCGTGCTGTGCCCGGGCCCGCCGCTCGCGGGGAGCTGGCCCGGCGGCACCTAGGGCGCGGGCGAGGCCGTCGCGGGCGCCGGGGTCGAGGGTCAGCCCCGCCGCGCGGGCGGCCGACCGGGCCGTCTCCGGGCGGCGCGCTCCCGGGATCGCGATCACGACTGGCGACAGGTCGAGCACCCAGGCGAGCGCCGCCTCGGCCGGCGTCGCGCCGAGGTCGCTCGCGATGGCCGCCAGGGCCTCGCGGCGGCCGAGGCCGCCGGCGCGGCGCGGGCCACCGAGCGGGGAGTGCGCGATCACCGCGATTCCGAGCTCGGCGCACCGCTCGACGATCCCGCCGCGGAGCGCGCGATCGTCGTGGACGCTCAGCGCGATCTGCAAAGCGGCGAGCGGGACGAGGTCGAGGGCCTCGTCGAGCTGCCGGCGGTTGACGTTCGAGAGCCCGACGCGGCGGACCAGGCGTTGGTCCAGCAGCCGGGCGAGGGCTCGCACGGAGGTTCGCCACGGGGTCCGCGGGTCGGGGGCGTGGATCAGGTACAGGTCGATCGGGAAGCCGCCGAGCGCGGTGAGGCTCGCTTCGCAGTCCTGCTGCAGAGCCTTCGCGCGGCCGTCTGGTAACCACGCGCCTCGCGTCCGTGTCATCCCGCCCTTGGTGACGATGCGTGCGGTCCGCTCCGCGCCGGCGTCGCGCAGCGCGTCGGCGAGCAACCGCTCGTTGTGCCCGAGGTCGGCTTCGCCCCGTCCGTACGCGTGGGCGGTGTCGAACACGGTGACGCCCGCCGCGAGCGCGGCCGCGATCGTCTCGCGCGCGAGGGCCTCGTCGCGGTCGGAGTCGGTCGACATGCGCATGCAGCCGAGGCCGATGCGCAGCTCCGAGGCGTCAAGCCAGCCAGGACGATTCAGGCGCCGTAGCGTACGTGACGCCCGACCCGGCTCGGGGTCGACTGTGGTTTCACGGGCCCGTTGCAGAAGGAGTGAATGCTGTGGCGCGTCGAGGAGCACGAAGCGCTCATCGAGCGGGAGTGGGATCCGTCACGCGCCCACGAGGCGATCCGGGCGATCGTCGCCGATGCCGAGGGGGCGTAGCTAGACGACGGGTGGCCCGGGCACCCGCTCGACGACGTCGGCGAGGACGAGCGTCTGTGCTCGTTGTACCTCGGTGGCGTGGGGGCGATGTGGGCGCTGTCGAGGCTCGGGTTGTCGGTGGACCTTCGAGGCGCGCTGGCCTTGGCGCTCGAGCGATACCGGGCCGCGCCGGACTTCGATGAGGACGAGCTGGTGAACTCCTGCCTCGACCGATCCTCGACGCGTTCTAGGAGGTTTGGGTGTCTTCTCCTAGCGGGCGCGTTGCTCACCCAGCCGGAGCCCCCTTCGCCCGGCAATGTGGCTTAGGTTCCGCCGGCATGTGTGTCCAGGCGCTTGCCGCGTGCCGCGTCGCCCCGCGGCGCATGCCCTCGGTGACGGCCGTCCTCTCCCGGTGGCGGGTGTCGAGCTCTCGATCGATTGCCGCGAGCTTGCGGCCGAGTTCATCGATGAGAACATCCAACTGATCGAGTTCGTCATGGTCTGAACCAGCGACCTCGATGTAGTCGGCACGCTGGTCATCCAGCTGGGCTTGGCTCGATGCGAGATCTCTGCCGAGTTCACGCAGTGTGCTGGTCGAATAATCATGGTAAGGCCGATCAACCATTTCTTTTCGCCCTTCTTGTCCGCCCAAGGACATGAGACGTGCCCTCTGGGCGGAAATAGCTGACGCGGAATCGCTGTTACCTCAGCATGTCCGACGGGTCGCCTCGGTGCGAGGGTGGTCTGCCCCAAATGATCTGCACGGAACTACTCGCGTGCGCTCTTCGTGTCCCGGCGGCGCCGTGCCCAGCGCCCCACGGCAAACGCTCCGAGACCGTGGTTTTCCACATAGACGGGAGGGGAGCCACCGGATACGCACGACGACGATTCAAGACACGATTGCTTCGAAACAAACGTCACGAGATGAACCCGTGTCGTCACGAGATGAGCCCGTGTCCGCGCTTCCGCTTCAATCCGAACCGTATCTCCGCAGCCGCGCGGTCGAAATCATCGTGCGTGTCGCGATGAACCGGCACGGCGCCTGGGAGCTCACCGTGACCGACGAGCCGACGCGAATTGTGTGCCAAACCCTTGCCGACGCTAAGCGCCGGGCGAGAGCGATCGCCGGCAAGCGCCCGTCCGAGTTGATCATCCGCGACGCCTACCACCGGCTCGTCGAGCACGAGCGTTTCGGAATCGCCTGCGGGCACCACGAGTGACGCCGCGCAACAGCCGCGACCGGCCGGCGCGCCGGGCAAAGCTCCATTCTCATGACGCCGTGCTCGGACGTGCCAGCGGTCAGGGATCTACGAGCGCTAGGCGGCCACGGCCTTTGCCGCGTCGTGGCTGCTCAGCGACTTGGCAGCGCTGTCGACGACCTCGTGGAGCAAGCCGTACCCCGTGTGAACGAGTTGGTCAGCCATTCCCAACCCGGATTCGGTGACCTTCTTCGCCACCTCGGCCGTGCCCGTGACTTCCTGGGGAAGTGCATCCTCGATCGTGATCACGAACTGCCCGACGGCCTTGATTGCGGCGCGCTCGCTCGTGTCGAACGACTTCAGAAGCTCACCGGACAGCGTTGCGGTCCGATCGACCACGTCGCCGAAATAAGGCGGCAACAGGCCCGACCCATGGACCCTAGTAGCAACGGTGGCCATTTTGACACTCCTTTCCGAACGTATGTTCGTACATCACTAATACACCGACGGCGGGCCTTGCGTTACACGTGGACGGGACCCGGACCGCTGCCGCGCGCGTAGGATCGTCGTTCCCCGCGGAGACGAACGGAGGAGGTAACGGGATGGTGAACGGTGACGTCGATGTCGCTTAGCACGGCGCCGGGCGGCCGCCGCGTGATCGTGACGGGCGCCGCGGGTGGAATCGGTAGGGCGATCGTCGAGGCGCTCGCCGACAGCGGCTGCGCGGTCGCGGCCTGCGATGCTCCGGGCGCGCCCGTAGGCCGCTTGCCCGGCGCGGCTGCGACCGCCTCCTTCGACGTCCGTGACCCGGCTGCTGTGCGCGAGGGGGTTGTGCGCGCGATCGCGGGGCTCGGCGGGTGCGACGCCGTCGTGGCCAACGCCGGCGTAGTCGACGCGATCGACCGCGCGGAGTGTTTCTCCGAACAGGAATGGCGCCGGGACATGGAGACGAACCTGCACGGCGCGTTCTGGCTCGCACAGGCGGCGTTCGAGGCGCTCGCCGCATCTGGTGACGGCCGCGTCGTCCTGATCTCCTCGGTCGCGGCGCAGTCCGGGGTTCGGCGCCAGGTCGCCTACGGCGCTTCGAAGGCCGGCCTCGTCGGCGTGGCGCGGACGCTCGCCGCCGAATGGGCGGGGCGGGGGATTCGCTGCAACGTCGTCATGCCGGGCTTCGTCGCCACTCCGAAGGTGCTCGCGATGCCGGCGCCGGTCAGGGAGGCGGCCGTCGCGCGGATCCCGCTCGGGCGGCTCGCGAAGCCCGAGGAAGTGGCCGGCGTCGTCAGCTTCCTGCTGTCCCCGGCCGCCGCGTACATGAACGGCGCGGTGCTGCGCGTCGATGGGGGCTTCGGCTTGTCACTCTGGTGACACGCCGGCGATGAGATTGCGCCGTGCCGACCATCCTGGTGACGTTCGTGACTGTCGAGGCGCGCCCGACCGCGGTGATCGCGCAGGCAACCAGCTGGGAAGACTTCCCGAGCCTGTGGGGGCAACTGCTCGACGACGTCTACCGGTTCGTCCGCCGCCGAGGCGATCTAGCCACCGGCGATGCGTCCGAGCGCTGGCAGAACGTGATGCTCCACAAGGACGACCGGCCCGACGTCGAGGTCGGCGTGCTGGTGGCGGGACCGTTCGAGCCCGCGGGGTGTGTGATCTCGTCGATGCTCCCCGGCGGAGAGGTTGCGACCGCGATCCACCGCGGCGACTACGCGGGCCTCGGCGCTACCCACGACGCCGTCCGTGCGCACGTCGCGGCCGGCGGGCGTGAGCTGGCCGGCCCGCGATGGGAAATCGACGGGCATTGGCGCGAGGACCCGGCCGAGCTCGAGACCGAGGTCTTCTGGCTGCTTCGCTGAGCGTTGGCGGGCTCAGGACAGCGCGGCGCGCTCGCGATCGGTGAGGAGCCGCTTGGACCGGCTGACCGGGTCCCACGCGACCACGACCGAGCTTCCCGACGCGGCGACGGTGCCGTCCGCAAGTCGGATCTCGTTGTCCAGCGTGAGGCTCGACGTGCCCACGCGAGCCAGGCGGACGACGACGTCGACCTCGCCATGGTCCTTGCGCACCTCGGTCAGGTAGGCGAGGTCGACGTGGGCGAGGACGTAGCCGCCGGGCGAGTCGTCCTCGCCGAGGCGGCGAACCAGCTCGGCGATCAGCGCGACCCGTCCCTCCTCGAGCAGCTCGTGGTAAACGGACTGATTGAGGTGGCCGAGCATGTCCATGTCGCGCCACCGAAGCTGGACGCGCACGCTGTGCTCGAATCCGGACGGCATCGGCCGGCAAGTCTAGGTGCGGGTGACGATTACCCGCACCAGGAGGTTCTTGCACAACCCCCTGTGCGCGGCTTGTTGTGGAAACCCTCGCCAAAGATGGCTTGGCGAGGCGGGGGCTGAATCGTGCGCCCGCTGACGAGCATGCCGACTCCTGGAGCATCGGCTTCCCGACACGCATGAACGGCGGGCGCCTGGGGCGGGTGTGGAGGGTTCGCCGCCCGGTTGACCTCCCCAACTCCCCAACTCTCCAACACGACCTGCAGATCACGCCATTTGACGCGCTTCTCGTGGACCGTGACGTGTGAGGCATGTGGGGGATGCGGTGTACGCCACGGTCTCGCCGGCGGGCGCCCATTGGCGTGTCATGCATGCTCCGGGGCCGGCCAGGAGACCGCGGGAGGACGCCACACGTGAGGGACGCCACCCCACCCTCAGGTGCCCGCCGTTCATCGTCGCCGACCGACCGGTCCCGCCCGGGGGACGCGACGCAACGACCGCTCGGCGCAGCCGACTCTCGCGTCACAACCTCTCGAGGCTTGCGACGGCCTCCCAGGGATGCGATTCGCGCCATGCCGGAGAGACAGCCGAGCATCGCGGTTCGGATCTCGTTGTACGCCCTGCTCGTCGTGTCGCAGCCCGGTTCTTCGGGCAATGACGAGAGTGGGGGGCGGGGGATCGGGCCCGCGCGAGCCGCCCGCACCGACCGGCGCCCGGAGTGGCGGTCTGCCGCTGCCCGATGCGGAACAGCCGCGCCACCGGGTCCGCGACCACGATCGCCCCGGCCGCCGGCGCCTGCGCCCGCGCCGGCGGTAACCGAGACCCTTGCTCAGCGCAGCGCGGCGGTGACCTGCTCGAGGAGCCCGAGCGCGTCTTGCAGGCCGTCCTCCATCCCGGACTCGACGATCGCGTCGCGGGTCATCCTGTTCCTGGCCTGGATGAGGATGGTGAGCTTGGTGCGGCCGTCGGTTTCGGTGAACCTCGCGCTGTTCAGCGTCGTCGCGTCGTCCTCGGAGATTTCCTCGGGCACGCCCTCGTAGAACTCGGTGCAGACGATCCGCTCGTTGGGGACGATCTCGCGGTACTCACCATGGAAGCCGAACTCGCGACCGCCCGAGGCGGTCATGACGTAGCGCCACTTGCCACCGACACAGAGGTCGATCTCGACGAGGGTCACCTCGCCGCGGTTGGCGTGCCACCAGCGCTCGACCAGCTCCGGTGTCGTGTACGCCTTGTACACGAGGTGCTTCGGTGCGTCGAACTCCCGCTCGATGAGGATCTGCTCGTCGGTGGGCAGCGTGACCGTCGCTCGCCTGTTACTCGTCACTGCCATCTCCTTGCTCCTTCCGCTTGAGTTCGTCCAGCACGACATCCATCTGCTCGAACCGATCGGACCACAGGCGCTCGTAGTTGCTGACCCAGTCGTGAATGGGTTTGAGCGCGGGGCCGTTCAGTCGGTAGACCCGCTGGCGGCCTTCGTCGCGCACCTCGACGGCTCCCACCTCGCGCAGCACCCGCAGGTGCTTTGACACCTGGGGCTGGGGGATTCCCAGCAATCCCACCAGGTCGTTCACAGGCCGTTCGCCGGTGGCGAGGAAATCGAGGATTTCCCGCCTTCTGGGCTCGGCTACTGCGTTGAAAGCGTCCGTCGTGGTTGCTGCTCGTGCCACGCCCGAATCATATTCCGATATGGGAATATGTCAAGTCTGAGGATGTTGTGGACGTCGGCACGGGAACCGGCCGGCGCGCCAGGCGGCGTCGTCTGCTAATCCTGCCGAGATGACGAGGATCGCGGTGACGGGCGGGAGTGGCAAGGCGGGGCGTGCGGTCGTCCAGGACCTGGTCGCGCACGGGCACGAGGTGCTGAACATCGATCAGGCGCCGTCGCCGGAGTCGAGTTCACCGGAGTCGCCAATCCCGTTCCTGCGGGCGGACGTGACCGACTTCGGCCAGGCGCTGAAGGCGCGGAGCGGCGGCGAGACGCTCCGGGCCAGGCCGGTCGGACCTGCCTAACACGACAATGGGCCGCGCTTGTCGTGGCCGTGTCGTATCTCGCATGCCCCCTGCGTCACACGACAGAGCCTGCGCCAGTCGCACCGAGTGTCGTAATTCGCAGGTCGGCACACCGCGGGGCCGGCACGCGCTAATCGCCGAGCACGTGTGCGGTCAGCCAGTCGTTGCGAAACGGCGTCGAACATGACAAGCTCGGCGGAGTCGGCGCCGGTCAGTTCAGCTCCGCGCGCTTGACCTTGGCGTCGACGGCCTCCACGACGTCGGACACGCGGTGGCAGATCCCGACCCCCGACAGGGATCGGAGCTGGCTGCTCAGACCGCGGCCACCGATCACGAACTGCGCCGTGGGGTACGCGGCCCGGACCTGCTGAATCGATTCGAGCACCCGGACCGACAGCGCCGGCATCGTCGCGCTCAGGCAGATGACGTCCGGCCGGTGGCGCAGCACGCTGGCCACGAGCGCTTCCGGCGGTACGTCGGCCCCGAGCATCACGATCCAGTAGCCCGCCCCACTGAGGAGGTTGCTGACCATCCGCAGCGCGACGACGTGGCGCTCTCCGGCCGGCGTCGCGAGCATCACGCGGTGACCGCGGCGACCCTGCATCACCCGGTCGGCCTCGCGCTGGAGAGCCAGTACGCGCATCGCGATTTCGGTCGCGAGATGCTCGTCGGCCACGGAGATCTCGCCCCGCTCCCACAGCTCGCCTAGCAGCCACAGCGCGGACGTGATGACATTCTCATCGATCTCCGCCGAGGTCAGCCTGGCGTCCATCGCCTCGCGGATGGTGGTCTCCGCTGCGATCTCGTCGCCCGCGATCAGTGCGGCGGCAAACGCTCGCTCGAACTCGCCGACCCTGCTGCGCAGGTCGCGCGACTCGTTTTCACGGTGCGCCATCGTTCTCACGCGCGACCATACCGGGTGCCCCGCGTCGGTTGCGGCTCATCCTGACCGAACCTCACGACGACGGCCGTAGCATCGCATGCATGGACGCGTCGCTGAACCCCGCGCTGGCCGACGCCCGGTTCTGCCCGCGGTGCGGTCAGCCGGCGGAGGTGGAGTTCCCGCAGCGGATCACCTGCGTGCACTGCGGCTACGCCGCCTACTACAACCCCAAGCCGGTTGCCGGGGCGATCCCGGTCGACGACGAGGGCCGGGTGATCCTCCTGCGTCGCGGGTTCGAGCCTGGCCGCGGGCTGTGGACGTTCCCGGGCGGCTTCGTCGATCTCGGCGAGTCGGT
>Ga0187766_10001866_pt1 | contig 12383 bp, 11 predicted proteins | sample 0216_QUI02_MP05__4_FD_132971 | JGI IMG/M metagenome (GOLD analysis project Ga0187766, IMG submission 132971) | Tropical peat soil microbial communities from peatlands in Department of Meta, Colombia - 0216_QUI02_MP05_20_MG | ecosystem: Environmental > Terrestrial > Soil > Wetlands > Peat ... | reverse complement strand
TCGGGCCGCGCGAACTGGGTGCGTGGAACGGCGCCATCACGTACGCGCCGGCGCCGCTCGGGAGTCTGGGGCTGGTCTTCGGGTACCGCTTCTCGCTGCTGAACTACCGCGACGCGCAGCCCATTCGCACCGCGTCGCAGAGCTTCTCCATCGGACTCTCGCGGTACTTCGGCCGCGGCGCACCATGAAGCGACGCGCCTTGAAGCGTCGTCGCGTCGCCATGCTGGCGCTCACCGTCTTCTCGGTGGCGTGCTCGGCCTGGGTGACGAAGGGCGGGGTGTCGAAGGCGAGACCGCCCGCGATGAGCGCCACCAGGGACTCCGTCCGCACCTCGACGCCGCCCGCGCCAACCGAGACGTCGAGTCCGCTCGCGTTCCAGAAGCGGGTGCCGGCGGTGACGAACTGGTCGTAGGGCGAGTTGACGAACACCGTGAGGTCGATGCCGCGGCCGTCGGCGGACAGGTCGTAGGCGATGATCTGCCCGGCCTGGAGCCGCCGGTAGTAGACGGGCGCGCCGATGCCGAGTGAGCCCAGGTTCTCGGCCCTCAGGCGGAACTGGTGGCCCGGCTGGCCGCCGGTGACGATCGGCGGCGTCTCCAGGCCGGTGAAGCGGCGCTCCGGCCTCCGCGACTGGCCGATCTCGAACCCGATGTAGTTGCCGGAGAGCAGGGTGCCGAGGCCGGAGACCCCGCTCAGGGTGACGCGTGGCTCGACGACCCAGAACTTCGCGTCCTCGACCATCAGATCCCCGGCGCTCTTGGCGATCTTCGCCTTCACCTCCACCTTGGTGTGGTCGGCGGTGAGCTGCACCGTCGTCACCTGGCCGATGTTCACGTCCTTGTACTTGACGAAGGTCTTTCCCGCCTCGATCCCCTGGGCGACCGTGAACACGATCGTGATGGTCGGGCCCTCGTTGAGGATGCGCTGCACGGCGATGCCGACGGCCACCACCGCGGCCAGGATGGGAATGACCCAGACGACCGAGATGCGCGCGCGCCGCGGCTGCACCACGGTGGCCTGGGGAACGCTGGGGAGATCGGGATGGTCAGCCATGGCGCTCCCTTGCCTCGGCGGGCGAGTCCCAGACGAGCCGGGGGTCGAGGGACTCCGCCGCGATCATGGTCAGCACGACCACCGCCGCGAAGAACAGGACACCCGGCCCGGGCTGCACCGACATGAGCGGCTGGAGTTGCACGAGGGCGACGGTGAAGGTGTCGACGAACACGTCCAGCATCGACCAGCGGCCGATGAACTCGACCATCCGGTATAGCCGGGTCCGCTCGCGGCTCTGCCGGGCCGAGCCGCGCTGGATCGAGATCAGCAGGTAGCTGAGCGCGATCAGCTTTCCCAGCGGCACCATCACGCTGGCCACGAGCACGACGAGGGCGAGCGGCCACGACCCGGTGGTGTAGAGGAGCATGACGCCGCCCATGATGGTGTCGGACTCGGTGGTGCCGAGGGCGGTCGTGTTGAGCACGGGCAGGGTGTTCGCCGGGATGTAGCAGATCGCCGCCGCGATGACCAGCGCCCAGGTGTACTCGACGGAGCGGTGCTGGCGCCACTCGAGCTCCCCGCCGCAGCGAGGGCAGAAGCCCGGCTCCGCGGGATCGGCGGGCCGCGACAGCAGCCGACAGGTCTCGCAGGAGACGAGCCCGACCCGGGCAGCGGTGAGGGCGCCCGTCGTCACCGGCTGGCCCCCAGGTCTGCAGTCGCCACTGCCCCGCGCTCGGGAGGCATGCGGCCGTCCGCCCACTGCACGCGCTTCCAGACCTCGCGCGGATCGAACGTGACCATGATCGCGGTGAAGAGCACGACCAGGACTCCCACCGCGTACATCCCGATGCCGGCGTCCACCGACGCCAGCTCCGCGATCTTGATCAGGGCGACCAGGATGCCGAGTATCATCACCTCGTTCATCGACCACGGCTGCATGGAGTCCGCCCAGCGGAGGAGCTCTCCCACCCACGCCGGCCCGGGCGGCCGCCGCACCGCGAGCAGGATCGTCAGCATGAACAGGATGTAGCCCCCCGGGGCGACGATCGCGCAGAAGCCGACGATGATGGCCGTGACCGGCTCACCCTGTTGCCACATCTGGTACACGCCCCCGCCGATCGTCGTGCTCGCCTGCCGCCCGACGGCGGAGAGGCCCATCAGCGATGTCGTGTTGGCGATGATGAAGACGATGGCGGCGGCCACCGCGAGCGCCAGCGGGCGCTCGATGGCATCGGCGGGCCGGCTGGCCAGGGTGTTGCTGCAGCGGCGGCAGCGCGCCTTCCCTCCCGGGGGCAGCTCCGGGATGTGCTGCAGCAGGTCGCAGTCGGGACACGCGACGGTTTCCTCGATCGCCGGGACCGACATGGGCAATGAAGTCTAACCCGGCGATCCGGGAGTATCCATAGGCGGATCGCGAGGAACGGGCGCGTGGCGATCGCCGTGGCCCGCTGGCTCCAATCCGAAATTCCCGATGCCGCGCGAGGCGCAGAGCAGCAGGGTCTGCGCCACCCGCTGCTCCGCGGCCCCATCGAGCCGGCTGGAATTTCGGATTGGGATTGGCCGGCGGCGGTCTCTGGCCCGGGGAGTCGATCGGGCTCTCGCGCGTCCGACCGCGGCTGCGCTCGACACATTTCCCATCAGCGCCGGAATCCTCCGCGAAAGCCGCCGCCGCCCCAGCTTCGCTCGCCACCCAAGCTGCCCCAGCCGCCGCGGTCCCAGCCGCCTCCGCGATCCCAGTCGTCGCCGGTGCTGGCCCAGTCCCCGCCTCCGCGGCCGAAGTCGCTCCCCCACGCGCTCGAGCCCCAGGAGGCTCCCGCCGAGCGCGCATCTCCCGCCTCGCGGGCCGCCTGCTGCGATTCGAGCGCCGCGGTCTGATCCGACCTCTCCACGCTGTTCCAGCTGCCGCTGTTGTAGCTCTGCCATCCGCTTCCGGTGTTGCGATAGACGTTGCCGTCGCGAGTGGCGTAGTAGTCGTTGCCGACTCGCGCGGCTGAGGCGCCCTGACCGCCGGGCCCGCTGGCCGCTCCCCACCTGGTGGTGCTCTGCTGGCCGGTGTAGGCGTTGCCGTAGGTCGCCGAGCCGCCCCTCGCCGCGACTCCGGTCGTCGGGTTGTAGGTGGCGCCGCGCTGGCCGGAGGCGTAGTTCCCCGTGTACACGTTCTGGACCGCGGCTCGCTGGCCCGCCGAGATGCGACCCGTCACGGAGTTATACGAGTGACCGACCTGGCTGGCCCACGCGTTCCCCGTCCACGCGTTGTAGCCGCCCGAGGTGCGGGTGACCGCCCCGGTCGCGCCCCAGCGCTGGTACACGTTGCCGGAGGTCGCCGCCCAGCCGGCCGGTCCCCACGCCGCGGCGGCGCCGTGGTAGCCATACGCCGCGCCGCCGTAATAATGCGCGTAGGGCATGGGCCCCCAGTAGGGGGCGGGACAGTAGCCCCAGCAGCAGTGTGAGGTCCCGGCGACCGCGGCTCCGAACGCAAGCCCGAAGCCGAAGCCGACCGCCCACCCGGTCCACGGAGTCCAGGCGACGGCCGCGCCATAGCCGTAGGTGACGGGCGGGGGATACCAGACGGTGGTTCCGATGTACGGCGTGTAGGCGTAGCCCGTTCCGTACACGACCACGCCGCCGGTGACGACCGCCCCGAAGTAACCGGGCGTGTAGCCGACCACCACGTACACGGGAGTCGCGTCGTAGACCCGCACGTAGGTCACGTAGTGCAGAGGCGAGCTCGGCGGGATCGAGTAGATCACCGCCGGGATCGACGCAGCCACGGCCCATGGGCCGAGGGCCGAGGTGGCGGCGAACCACACGCCGTTCTGCACCGCGTACCACTCGGCCGGCGACACCATGATGATGGGCGATGGCGAGTTGAACACGTAGCTGAGCGGCGTGTCGGGGATCGGCTCGAGGTCGGGGCCGCCGTCGATCGCCGGCGTGAACGCCGCCTTGGCGCGGTCGATGGTCGCCATCTGGGGGATCTCGGTGGCGATGACGGCCTCCTGGGCCTGCGGGGTCCCGGGCACCGAGGCCTTCACGTTCTCCTTCGGGCTGTCGTCCGGCATCTTGGCGAAGTCCGGCGGAAGATCCGCGGGGGCCACGTATTCCCAGGGGCCGGTCAGGTAGGATCCGCGGAACCAGCGTCCGCTGACGAGGACGTAGGTCCTCTGATCGCTCAGATAGAGAAAGACGTTCGCGGTGGTGTTCTTCACGTAGACCAGCGCGCTGTTCTCGATCGGCGTCCAGTCGGGCGCGCCCTCCGTCACGATGAGCTCTGTCGGCACCGTCGCCACGATCACCAGGGGCGCCCCGCCCTTCAGCGTGGGCACGGCCTTGCCCTTGTCGCCCCCCCGCGGTCCCTCCATCAGATCCACCGCACCGGTCTTGGCGAGCGCGGCGGCGGTGGCGCTGACCTCGCGGGGAACGCCGGCCGCCACCGTCCACGGGCCGGCCAGGGCCGGCGCCTCCACGAAACCGTCGAAGAGATGGAGGTAGATCGGACCGGCGGCGCTGGACCGCAACAGCAGCGCTCGCGAGTTGAGGACGCGCTCGAGCCCCGCGCCTGGCACCGGGCGCCAGACCGGTTCTCCGTCGATGGGGACGAGGATCGCGCTGGTCGTCGAGAAGACCAGCTTCGGCGGGTCGTTCTTCACCGGGACCGACCGCGCCTTCTTCTCGGCGCCATCGACGGCCAGCATCGCCTCGAGCCGGTCGAGCGACATCGTGGACGGCCCGTTCGCGACCATCGCCTGGAAGCCCTGCTGGTACGCCGACGCCCGCTCCGGCGCGGAGGGGAACGTGGCCTGGGTGATGACGATGTCCGCGAAGCGCACGGTGCGCGAGGCGCGGGAGACGTTCGTGACCGCGGCGATCCCGATCACGCCGAACACGGGCTCCTTGGCGCCCGCGGCCAGCACCGACACCGCCGCGTGCGCTTGGATGAGGCGCCCGTCCCACGAGTCGAGCTGGGGCTGGTAGAGCGAGTACTTCACTCCCTGCGCGGTGGTGATCCGGGGCCACGGGTCGGGGGTCACCTGCTCGGCTGGCGGCGGAGGCGTCGCCCGGGATTGAGCCGCTCCTTCGCGGGCCAGGCCGGCCGGGAGGAGGAGCAGCGCGCAGACGAGGGCCAGCCGGCGCTCGAGCCTGCTCGCCGCTCTCCTGCCCTCTCTCGAGCGCCGAGTCATCGCACGCTCACCGCCGCCGCGGAAGCCGACGGGGCGCGGGCGTCCGAGCGATCCCCGAGCATACGGCAACCGTATCGCGGCTCGCCGCGGAGCGCATATAGGACCTTCGGCCTATGTCTTCCACGAGACCGACTGCCGCCGACCGCCGCGATGTCGCCGGAGGGCGGCGCGATGTCGCCACCATCGACCCGCGGCATGGTAGGGTGGCGCCCAATGGTTGGGTGGCGCCCGAGGACTGGAGCCGCGAACGTGGAGGGCCGCCGCTCCGCCGGTTCGGTTGCCTTCGCGCTGGCGGGCGCCCTCGTGGCCGGCTGTGCGAGCACCGGCACCATGACCGGTGAGCTGGCCAAGCCGGATGGACCGCCCCAGCGGGTGACGCTGAGCTACGTGGCGGACCGGACCCGCGACAGCGGCGACCTCTCGGTCACGCTGCCCGACGGGGAGTCGTTCGCGGGCCGCTACTGGGGGGCCGGGTCGACGGAGGCGGCGGTGGCCGCGCCCGGACTCGACATCGACTTCTCGGTGGATGCGGAGTCCGAGATCGGGAACAAGTGGACCTTCGACCGGGGCGATCCGAGCACGGTGGTCGCCCTCCTCCAGGGCAGCCGCGGCCACAAGATTCGCTGTCGCTTCACCCTGCTCTACCCCGCGGGCGGCGTGAGCGACGGCGGCACCGGCGAGTGCCAGGTCAGCACGGGCGGACGGATCAGCGTCCGGTTCTGACGGCGCCTACTCCCTGATGAACCGGCCGGGGCCCGTCGCGAAGCAGCCATCGCCCTCCTCTGGACAGATCACCACGAAGGTCGTGCGCTTGCCGCAGCCGGCGACGCCGACGGTGTACTCGGCCCGCTGCAGCCCTCCCACGAATGCTCCCTGCATCGCCGGCTGGACCACTTCCCTCGAGAGGACGGTTCCCGTCGCCGCTGGGCAGTTCATCTCGAATTGCCCGCGGTTCACCGCCGTCTGCACCGCCATGCCCTGCTTGCCGTCGAGGAACTGGCCCTGGCTGGCGCAGCCCGCCGCGGTCAGCGCGGCGAGCACGGCAGAAAGCGCGAATGATCTCACCATGAAGGTCCCCTCCGCGTTCGGTCGAGGGCACCATCTCAGAGAGCGGAGGTCGGGACCATAGGACCTTGGTCCTATCCCGCGAGTTGGGACGCGGGGTGATAATCTTCCGGCCGTGAAGGCTGGCCGCAAGACAACGGAGGGGATAGATGACACAGGCCGTATCGTCACTCTCGCGAATCGCCACCGGGGTCGGGCTGCTGGTCCTCGTCTGGTTGGCGGCGGAAGCTCGTGGACAAGCAGTCGTGATGCCGCTGCCGGCCAGCGATCAGCAGAAGCTCGCCACCTATCTCGGCGCCGGGGTCGTGGGCGCGGCGGTGCCGAGCGAGCGGATCGCCGACGGCGCGCAGTACTTCCCGCTGAGGGAATCGGAGTTCATCTACCAGGTCACCTCGGGCAAGAACGCCGGCAACACCCAGAATCTCAGCCTGAGGAAGGCGTACCGTCCGGACGGCTCGTCCGCGTGGCGCTTCAAGCTCACGCCGTCGCTGGCCGGTTTCATCAACGTCACGCCGGGGAACGATCTCTGGATGCCGGCGGTGAGCGACTCGGACGAAGGCGTCATCGTGGTGACGACGCCGGCGAACCCGTTCGTGCTGAGCGGCATGCAGCCGGGAGACTCGCGGAGCTTCAGCCAGACGGTCGCGGTGAACTATCTCGACGACCCGACCAAGCGCGACTGGGGCGGGAGCCTGAACGCCACCTACACCTACGTGGGCACCTACCAGGTGACGGTCCCCGCCGGTATGTTCACCGCGATCCTCATCCGCTTCGCGTACCAGGGCAAGGTGGGTCCGGCCGACGTGACGTACACGGCGTGGTACTTCTTCGCGCGCGACACTGGCCTGGTGGCCATGGTCAACCTGGAGGACGTGTCGGCCTTCTGGGTCATCCACATCGACACGACGGTGGGCAAGGTCCTGGCGGTGAAGTGAACGCACCGGAGACAGTGAATGCGCCGGGACGATAAGGAGGGCACGGAGATGCGACATATCACGAGGCGCCGTCTGGGGATCCCGTTCGCGCTGTGGGCCGCCGGCCTGGCCGGCCTGCTCTGTCTGCCGGTCGCCGCGCGGGCACAGATCACCGCCGACGCGATCCTGTCCAACATGGGGCTGTCGGCCGACGACAAGCAGAAAGTGCTCAACGGGGAGTTCGTGACCGCCAACGTCCCCGGCGTCTCCGACCGGGACCTGGCGTTCGCCATCGCCTTCCTGGTCAAGGCGACCCCGGAGGCGGTCAGCAAGCAGATCGTCGCCGGTCAGCTCATCACCGCCGACGCCCAGGTGCAGTCGAACGGCGAGTTCGCCAACCCGGGGAGCCTGGCCGATCTTGCCAAGCTCAAGATCACCGACGATGAGGCCAAGGCACTGGCGGGCGCCAAGCCCGGCGACGCCATCAACCTCAGCACCAGCGAGTTCGCCGCCTTCCAGGCGATCGGGTCGGGCACCCCGCAGGCCGTGCTGCCGGTGCTCCAGCAGATGCTGCTGGCGCGCTACCAGGCGTACCGCAGCTCCGGCCTGGCGGGCATCGCGCCCTACGATCGCGGGGGCGGCAAGAAGAGCGATCTCGCCCCCGACCTGCGCAAGGCCACCGAGGCGCTCAAGGTGCTCCAGAAGGAGATGCCGGGATTCTACGCCGTTCTCCTCAACTATCCGAAGGCGACCCTCCCGGGGATGACGGAGAACTTCTTCTGGACGAGATCGGTCATCGAGAAGAAGCCGACCTACGCCCTGAGCCATGTCCTCGCCGCCGCCGACGGCCCGAACCGCGCCGTCGTTCGCCGCCAGTACTACGCCAGCACCGGCTACAACGGCGAGCAGACCGTGGCCGGCTTCCTGCCCGTCCAGGGCGGGACGGTGGCCGTCTGCATCAGCCACGCCTTCACCGATCAGGTCACCGGCTTCGGCGGGTCGATGAAGCGCAGCATCGGCAGCAACATCATGGCGAGCAAGATGAAGGAGATCTTCGAGTCGGGCCGGAAGAAGGTCAACCAGTGAGGTCGCCCCGCGCTCCGTCTGGCGCCGCGAGCATCTCATGGCCGTTCTGGAGGCGCGGAGGATCAGGTCCGTCGGGGCCGCGGCGGATGCCCGCCGCCTGAACCCGCCGGAGGAGGGCGTTGACATGGAGCGCCCAGCCGGGGCGCGCGGCGAGGGCGCAGAGCACGCGGGGCCGCGCCGTCGACGCATGATGTCCAAACCGCTCGCCGGGCCTTCATGGGAGGCCGGTCCCACGGCGGGCGGTGGTCCGAGGCGTGCTTCCGCCGCGGCGGCCGGTCGTCTTCCATGTCCGCGTTGAAAGACATCGCGAGCGAGTACTGGGCCAATCGACCGATGGAGCTCGCCGCGGCCCTCTCGTACTACACGCTTCTCTCGCTGGCCCCCGTCGTGCTGATGACCGTCGCCCTGGCGGGCCTGGTCTTCGAGCGCGTCACCGTCGAGGGCAAGGTCGTGGCCGAGCTGCGCGACCTGATCGGCGACTCCGGCGCCGAGGTGGCCCGCACCATCCTGCACAACGCCAGCCGCGCGGGGTCGGGCGCGCTCTCGGTGGCCATCGGCGCCGTCGTGCTGCTCGTCGGCGCGACCTCCGTGTTCGCCCAGCTCCAGAGCTCTCTCAACCGGATCTGGAAGGTCGAGGCGAGCCCTCGCGAGAGCGCCGTCTGGGGTGTCGTCAAACAGCGGCTGCTCTCGCTGGCCATGGTGCTCGCCGTGGGCTTCCTCCTGCTCGTCTCACTCCTCGCCAGCGCGGCCCTCACCGCGCTGGGGGATTCGGCGGGGGTCACCTTCCACGAGCCGGCCGCCATGGTGCGCAGCGTCAACGCCCTCCTGTCCCTCGCCGGCATCACGCTGCTCTTCGCCATGATGTTCAAGGTGCTCCCCGACACCGCTGTCGCCTGGGGCGACGTGTGGTTCGGCGCCGTCACGACGTCGATGCTGTTCGCGCTGGGCAAGTACTTCATCGGGCTCTACCTGGGCCGGGCGAGCATCGGCTCGGCCTACGGCGCCGCCGGCTCGCTGGTCGTGGTGACGGTCTGGGTGTACTACGCGTCGATGATCATGTTCTTCGGCGCCGAGCTCGCGTACATGCGATCGCGCCGCCGGGCCCAGCGCGCGGGCGGGTGCCCGCTGGCCTCAGCGATCGACGGCGCCTCCGTGGCGCGGCTCGGACTCGGGAACGGCCGCCGCGACTGATTGCCCGTCGCCCCGGAAGTCGCGGAGGCGGCGCCAGGCGACCCGGAGGCCGGCCATCACGGGAATGGAGAAGAACATCCCGGCCGGCCCCGCGAGCTCGCCGCCCGCGAGCACGCCGAAGATCACCAGGCCGGGGTGGAGCTCGACGCCCCGCCCCATGATCAGCGGGCTCGACACGTAGTCCTGGCAGAGGCGCCAGGCCACGACGAACAGGATCAGCAGCCACGGGTGGGCAAAGCCGCTGAACAGGGCGACCCCGATCACGATGACCGCGGCCACGACCGGCCCCAGCATGGGGAGGAACTCCAGCGAGCCGCCGATCGCCGCGAGGACCATCGCGTAGGGGACGCCGGCCACCCGGAAGACCGCCGACCAGACGGAGAAGGTCAGGACGCAGAGCAGGATCAGCGCGCGGATGTACTCGCCGAGGAGCGTGTGGAAATCGCGGGCGATCGTCAGCGAGAGCTGCCGCCACCGCTCGTTGTCGATGAGGTCGATCGCCGTGTCCGCGATCTGCTCGGCATCGCGGAGGAAGAAGAACCCGAAGATGGGGACGAGGATGACGACCCAGGCGCCGCTGGCCCAGGCCAGCGCGCTGGTCAGGGCATACTGGGCGTAGCCGACGACCGCGGGGAGGTGTGACTCGATCAGGCCGTCGAGCACCCCGGCCCCGCTCCAGTTCGGAAAGATGTGGCTGACGACGCGCCCGCTCTCGATCTGCGCCGACATCTCGGGAATCTTCCGGCTGAGCGCGGTCAGCTCCCGCCCGAGCCGGGGGCCCACGAGGGCGGCCAGCGTGCTGATCGCGGCGAGGAGGGCGAGGTAGACCACGGCGATCGCGATCGAGCGCCGCCGCGCGACCGGAATGCCGCGCTCCACGACCCGGACGAGCGGGAAGATGAGATAGGCGAACACCACGGCGAGGACGAGGAGGAACAGGACCTTGCCGAGGAAATAGACGAGGGCGAGTGCTCCGGCCACGGCGAGGAGCGTCGCCGCCACCCGCAGCGTCCGGATGTCGAGCAGGCCCATCGCATTCAGCCCTTCATGGCGAGTCGGTGGCGCGCGACGCGTCGAAGACGACCTGGTCGTAGTGCCAGAGGCGCTCGAAGAAATCTCGGGCCCGGCCCGGCCCGCGGCCACCGTCGCCGACCGACCGCAGGATCTCGGCGAGTGTTCGCTTGCCGTCGATGGCGCCGAGCAGCCGATCTTCCACCGGATCGACGGTGAGAGCGAGATCGGGAAATGCGTGGGCCCGGTTGATCAAGACCGCGGCACTCCCCGGGGGGATCCTCTCCCGGACGCGGACCGTCCACGGCAGGCGAATCGGCACGTACTGCCGCCAGCGGTCGCCGACGAACGCGATCCGCTGGCTCTCGCCGGCGCGGGCGTCGCGGTACGCGATCAGCTTGTGCCTGACCATCGTTCCCCGGAACAGCTCCACGGCCGCGTGCTGCACCGGGGCGGGAAGCGAGGCCAGCCGCGCGGCGTGCGGGGTCCGGGCGATCATCCCGCACCGGGCCAGATAGGGAGCCTGCTCGACCCAGCGCCCGAAGGACATGCCACAGCGCTCGAGCCACGCGTACAGCTGCGGAACGGTATAGGCGCGGTCGAGGGGATGAAGCAGCGCATCGGCCAGGGCATCGGCATGACCGAAGTCCATCGCCGCTCGCATCGGGCCGCTGAGCGGATGGTCCGCGGGCAGGGCCTCGACGGTGGCGGCGAGGTCGCGCAGCTCGCGGTCCGAGAAGCCGATCCCGAGCAGGCGACAGTACTGTTGCATCATGTAGATCCCGGCCCGGCCGTAGTGTGCGTAGACCATCAGGTGGATGGCGCCCCGCGGGTTCAGCACGTCCCGGAGGGCCCGCAGACCGACGTCCGGATCGGGCAGGTGATGGAGCACACCGGTGCACACGACGTGATCGAACGTGCGACCGAGATCCGCCGCGTGCTCGACGGGAAGGCGGTGGAGATCGAGGTTCTCGAGGTCGTATTTTCGCTGGAGCTCGCGCGTGTGGCGAAGGCTCGTCTCGCTGACGTCGATCGCGGTGATTCGCGCATCCGGCTCGCGGAGCGCGTATCGCGCCGCCTGGGACGTGCCGCAGCCCGCGACGAGGATCTCCTGATCCTGGCGCATCGGCTCGGCCGGCCACATCAGATGAAACAACGCGCGGCGTCGGTCAGGGTCGCGGTACAGATCGCGGTGCTCGTCCAGGCTGGTGAGCGGTGCCGGGTACGGCCGGGACTCGTAGAAGGCCTGCACCTCATCCGAGACGGCCGGCGGGCGCGTCTCCTTGTCCGGCACTTCGCTCACTCGACGGTCACTTCCTGCGGACGGCCTCGACGGGTGACGAGGAGCTGCCCCGCTCCCACAGGGCAGCCCCTCGAGCCCCGCTTATCGGTTCTTCTGGCCGGCGGACGCGAGCTTCTCCATGACCTGGTCGACGCTGAAGCTGGCCGGCTTCTGGCTCGGCGGGAAATCCTTGAAGCTCGAGATCCACCGGGCGACGAAGCCCTGGGCCGGCACGAGCAGGAAGACGCGTCGCGCGAGCCAGTCGTTGTAGTAGATGGCGTTGTGATCGGCGCGCTCGAAGGGGTCGCTGCGGAGGTTGAAGATCTTCGGGACGCGCAGATGCACCATGGGCTCCGACCAGACCTGGAAGCTCTCCGCGCGCTGCTCCATGAAGACGGCCTTCCAGTTCTCGTAGCGGAGCGCCATGAGGTCGCCGTCATCGCTCCAGTAGAGCATCTCCTTGCGGGGCGACTCCTTCATCTCCCCCTTGAGGAGGGGAAGCAGGTTGTAGCCATCGAGGTGGGCCTTGAAGGTCTTGGTGCCCGCCTGGTACCCCGTGAGGAGCTTCTCCTTCACCTCGGGGGCGCCGGCCGCCGCCAGCAGGGTGGGCAGCATGTCCTCGTGGGCGAAGATCTCGTTCGAAACGGTGCCCGGCTTGAT
>Ga0187766_10001865_pt1 | contig 12385 bp, 15 predicted proteins | sample 0216_QUI02_MP05__4_FD_132971 | JGI IMG/M metagenome (GOLD analysis project Ga0187766, IMG submission 132971) | Tropical peat soil microbial communities from peatlands in Department of Meta, Colombia - 0216_QUI02_MP05_20_MG | ecosystem: Environmental > Terrestrial > Soil > Wetlands > Peat ... | reverse complement strand
TCTTTGCGAGCGGCGACGCCTGGTATCGCACCGGCGATCTGATGCGGCGCGATCAAAGCGGCTATTTCTACTTTGTCGACCGGATCGGCGACAGCTACCGCTGGAAGGGAGAAAACGTATCGGCCGCCGAGGTCTGGGCTGTGCTCGCGCAGTGCCGGGGCGTGATCTATGGCGCCGTCTACGGGATCCAGATACCGGATCATGACGGTCAGGCCGGGATGGCAGCGCTGGTGGTCACCCCGGGCTTCGACTGGCGCGGCTTCCGGCGGGAGCTCGAACAACGGCTGCCGCCCTACGCTCGGCCGGTGTTTGTGCGCCTGATAGCGACCGTGTCTGCCACCGGTACCTTTCGCGCGCGCAGCGGCGAGCTCAAACGGGAGGGCATCGACGAGAGCGTGTCCGACCCGCTGTACGTGTTTGACGGCGCGAGCCAGAGCTACCAGCCGCTCGATGCCGCACGGCGTGCGGCGATTGCGTCCGGCGAGTTACGCCTCTAGCGCCGCGGCAGCCCGAAGCGGCGCAGGCGCACCGGCGGCAGCCCGGCGCGCCGCCCGACAGAGCGCGCCAGCGCCTCGTGCAGCAACTGTGCCGCGCGCTCCGACTCGCCCAGCTGCTCCAGCAGTTCCGCCAGGAGCTGCGCAGTCTGCGGGCTTGGACTGAGCGCGTAGCTGGTCTCGAGATAGCTGCGTGCCTTGCCGTAGAGCTCCCCGCGCAGACTCAGGCGCGCGCAGGTCACGAGCAGTGCGGGATCCTCGCGGTGCGCTTTGAGCCAGCCCTCGGCGTGCTTGAGGCGCCGGAACGGATCGCCCCCGGGCAGCTCGCCGTACAACAGCACTGCAGACTCGCTCCATTCGTCCGCGAGCAGATCCTCGATCAGCGTCGCCGCTCGCTCGGGCTCGGCAAACTTCACCAGTGCCTGCGCATAGGCGACCACGATGGCGGGCCGGTGGCGCGCCGCCTTGGTGGCGTCCGCCCACACCGCCTCGACGGCCGCGCGGCCGCCGCTCGCGGTGGCCGCGCGCAGCATGTCCAAGTACAGCGTGTCCATGATGGCGTCGACTTCCGTCGGCAGAATGCCGCGCGTGTTGCGCAGCTGCGGCTCGAGCGCCCTGAGTGCCGTGAAGTCGCCGCGTGCGCGGTGGATGCGCGCGAGAAGCAGCAGGGCGCGCGGGTTGAGCGGCCCGTGCAGCGCCAACGTCGCGAGCGCCTCACGCGCCACGTCGTGCTCGCCGTGTTTCAGGCTGAACTCGGCCTCGCTCACCAGCGCCGGCCCGGGCTCATCGGGCGCTGCCTCGCGCGCCATGGCGAGCCAGGCGCGACGCCGGTCGTCGTGTCCCTGCAGATCCGCGGCGCGCGCCGCCAGCAGGTAGTGCGCGACCGGCCACTCGCCATCGCGCGCGGCGCGGGTGACGGTATTCTCCGATTCCGCCCAGCGCCCGGCCGCCATCTCCATCAGTGCGCGTGCCAGATCCTCGCGCGCCCGGCGCCGGCGCTGCTCGCGGCGTTGAGCGCGCAGCAGGCCCGGTGCGCGCAGCAGCCAGAGCAGGAACTGCAGTCCCAGCAGTGTCAGCAGCAGCACCAAGACGAGCGTCGGCACGCTCATTTCGATCAGGTAGCCGCGGAAGCTCACGGCCACGTAGCCGTTTTCGGGCAGGAGCGTGTTGGCGAGTATCGCCCCGATGATGAGCGCCGCGACCAGCAGCGCCGCCCGCTTCATGAGCCGCGCCTGCGCAACATCCGCTGCGAACCGGAGACGTCCGGCAGCGGCGGGGCGATGCGACTGTCCTCCAGCTCCTTGAGTTCGCCGGCCAGCGCCGTCACCCGAGCGTCCTGGGTATCGAAGAAGCGCGTCAGCCAGTCGCGCGCCGTGTGCAGCCCCAGATGGTATTCGGCCTCATCGCCCCTGAGCGCGGCCAGTCGCGCTGCGAACACCAGTGCCTCCAGGTGGTGGCGACGCACGTCGCTTTCCTCGAGCGAGACCAGCTCGACAGCGGCGTCGCTGACGCGCCGGATCCGCACCAGGTTGTTGAGCGAGGTGGTGAGCTGCTGCCAGGCGCGCGCCAGGCCCGGGCTCTCGGTAATCGTGGCGCCCGGCGGCGTGTAGTGCGTCTGAATCGAACCCAGCACCGGCAGGTGCTCGATCGACTGCTCGGCACGTGCCAGGCGCGTGGCGATCGCGGACAGATCCGGTGGCACCACCGCGGGCAGCGACTCGATATCGCGGGCGAGCTGCGCGCGAATCGCCTCGGTGCCGGGGTCGTGGTACTGCGCGAGCCGCGCATCGGCTGCCGTATAGAGCGCCGCGGCGCCCTCGACGTCGCGGTCCATCTGCAGGCGGCGCTGGCCGAGGTCGACCAGAAGTGCCGCCTCGGTGCGGGCGACCGCGCGCTGCGGTTGCTCGATGCGCGCCTGAACTTCGCCATAGCCGCGCTCAAGTTCGGCCACGCGAGCCGGCAACGGCGTCAGTGGCTCGAGCGCACTGGTGTTGGCGGCGGTGCGCCGTTCGACAGCGCTCAGCCCGGCACGCAGCTCGTCAAAGTCGCGCGCCGCCAGCTGGCCGGCCCGCTGCTCGCGCGCCAGCGCCGCGTCCAGCTCGCGAGTCAGCACTACGTGCCGCCAGCCGAATACCGCTGCCAGGCCGAATGCCAGCAACGCGATCAGCAGTGCGGCCGCACTCTGCCAGGCGAGGCGGTCAACGCGTTGGCGGTCGCTGGAGAGACGTTCGGCTTGCCGACGCTCGCTGGTTGCGCCCGCCGGTCCGTCGGTCGGTTCCACGGGCATGATGGAGCGCAGGCCGGAGGATTCAGGAGCGCTTAGTATGCCGCCGCCACCGGCGCAATGCATCCACGAGCGCGCCGGACTCGGGAGATGTCGCGACGATCAGTGGCCCGGCGAGGCCCATCTCGCGCGCGATCGCCGCGATCCGCGCGCCGCCGACCAGGAGCGCGCTCTCGCGCAACAGCGCGCGACCGCGCGGCGTCAGGAGCTCAACCAGACAGCGCAGCACCTCGACGCTGGTCGCCGTGGCGACCGATATCTGGCCCGCCGCCCAGGCCGCTTCCACGGCATCGACCGCGCCCGGCACCGGAACCGCGCACGCCCGCTCGTACACTTCCGCTACCACGACCTCGGCGCCGCGTGCGCGCAGTTGCTCCATCACCAGATCGCGCCCGCCGACGCCGCGCACCACCAGGATGCGCTGGCCGCTGACCTCGGCCAGCTCCGGCGCCGCAAGCAGCTGTTCACTGTCGAAGGTCGTGTCCGGGCTCAAGCGAACGGCGTGCCCAGCCAGGCGCAGCGCAGTCGCCGTCGCCGGTCCGATCGCGGCCACCGGCACTTCGGTGCGCCCCTCGAGCAGCGATGCTCCGTGGCGCACCGCATTGGCGCTGACGAAGATCACCCAGTGATAACGATCGACGGGTCCAACCGCCGCCCGCACGGCCGCACGGTCGGGGCGCGCGCGGATCTCGAGCGTCGGCAGTCGGTACACCCGCGCGCCGACCGATTCGAGCGCGTGCGCGAGTGTGCCCGCCTGAGCCTCCGGCCGGGTGACCAGCACGCCCAACCCTTCCAGCTCACGCATGGATCAAGCTCCGGCCGCGGCCAGCTCGGCGAGCAGCGCGGAGGCGCCCGCCGCCTGGATGTGCTCGGCGAGCGCCCGGCCAAGCGCGTGCGGGGCATCGCGCGGGCCGGAGAGCTCGGCGCGATAGACGCGCTGGCCGTCCGGGGCGCCGACGAATCCCGAGATCGCCAGCTGCCCGCCATCGAGTCGCGCGTGCGCCGCGATCGGCGAGGTGCAGCTCGCAGAGAGCGCCTCAGCGAAGGCACGCTCCGCCTCGAGACACGAGCGGGTCGCGGCATGCTCGAGCGCCTGGATCATTTCGCGCGCTTGGGAATCGTGCTGGCATTCCACGCCGATGACGCCCTGGCCGACCGCGGGCACGAACACGGCCGGATCGAGATACTCGGTGATTCGGGACCCAAGACCGAGTCGGGCGAGACCGGCGACCGCGAGCAGGATGCCATCGCAGCGCGCCTGGTCGAGCCGGGCGAGGCGGGTCTCGACGTTGCCGCGCAGAGCGCTGATCTCAAGATCCGGGCGCGCCGCGCGCACGAGCGCCGCGCGTCGCTGACTGGAAGTGCCCAACGTCGCACGCTCGGGCAGCGCACGCAGGTTCGGGTAGTTGAGCGAGATGAACGCGTCGCGCGGATCCGCCCGCGCGAGCACTGCGCCGATGACCAGTCCATTGGGCAGGCGCCACGGCACGTCTTTCATGGAGTGCACCGCCAGCTCGGCCTGGCCGGATTCAAGCGCGAGTTCCAGCTCCTTGATGAAGAGGCCCTTGCCACCGGCAGTCGCGAGCGGTCGGTCCCTGAGCCGGTCGCCGGCGGTGGTCAGCGGCAACAGCTCGACCTCGAGCCCGGCGTGCGCGGCCTCGAGTTGCGTCTTGACGTGATGGGCCTGCCACAGGGCGAGTGGACTGCGCCGGGTCGCAATCCGCAGTCGTCGCCTCACACTTTGGCCTGCGGGTGAAACAGTGCGTCCTTGAGGCGAAACAGCGCTGAGACGTCTTCGTCCCCGTAGCCCGCTTCGATCAGTCGCCGATAGTGGACCAGCGTCATCTCTACGAGCGGCAGGCTGACGCCGTGCTTGCCGGCCATCGCCTTGCAGATGTCCAGGTCCTTGCTGTGCAGGCGGACGCGAAATCCGGCCGGATAACTGCCGCGCGCCATGTTCGGTGCGCGATGCACGAAGTACCACGAGGAGCCGGCGCCGCCGCTTAAGGCCGCGATCACCGTCTCAAGCGGCAGGCCCTCCGATTTGGCGAACGCCATCGCCTCGGCTGCCGCCTGAATGGCCCCGGCGCACAGGATCTGGTTAGTCGCCTTGGTGGCCTGGCCCGCCCCCACCGGGCCCATGCGGGTCACGGTGCGGCCGAGTGTCTTGAGCACCGGTTGTGCGCGCTCGTACGCCTCGGCATGTGCGCCGACCATGATCGTGAGCGTGGCATCGCGCGCACCCTCGACGCCGCCACTGACCGGCGCATCCAGAAATGCCGCGCCCAGCGGCGCCAAGGTCTCGGCCGCGGCGCGCGCGGTCGATGCACTCACCGTCGAGCAGTCGATGACCATGAACCCGGTGCGAACTCCAGGCTTGAGCGCCTGGACCACTCCCGATACGTCGGCATCCGCGGACACGCACAGCACCGCCGCGTCGCAGTCGCGGGCGAGCGCGGCCGGGTCGGGACTGACGGTGACTCCGATCTCGGCCGCGAGCGCCTGCGCCTTGGCCGGCGTGCGGTTCCAGACTCGGTGCAGAAGCTTTGCGCGGTGCAGATTGCGCGCCATGGACAGGCCCATGGCGCCGAGCCCGATCATACCGACGTTCACGGTGAAGGCCTCCGATCCGGAGGCCTATTGTGCCTGAGCGGCGCTAGGCCGGCGCCGCGGGACTACTGCTCGGCGCCCTTGCAGGCCTCGTCGACGTCGCGCTTGGCGTTGACGCGCGCCTCTTCCATCTCGGCATCGCTCAGGTAGGTGCGCGACTTGTCGTCGCCTTCCTTGTAGATGTGGCGCGCGCGGATGTACGAGTTGTAAACGTCTTGCGCCTGCTTGCACTGTTCGTTGGCGACCTTGCTGACGTCTGCGGCGACCTGCTTCTGAGCATTGGACTGGTTCGCGCCCGAGGTACTCGGCGGGCTGGCCGGCTTGGGAGTCGGGGCCGCCGCGGCCGGGCGCTGGTTACTGGCGTGGGTGTGCTCGTAGACGGTCTCAACGGTCACGGCGCCGACGTCGCCTTCCGGCGGCGTGTCGCTGTAGTGCACGCGCTTGTCGGCGTCGGTCCACTTGTAGACGACCGAATCGTCGGCCAGAGCGGCGCCACCCACGGTCACGGATACCGCGAGCGCCAGGAGCGCCCGGCGCAGGGTTCGCTGTGCATCAGCCATCGCGCCTCCTCGTTCGGCACGACTCACAGTGCCGCAGCGTCGGTCTCGCCCGTTCGAATCCGTAGCGCCTGTCCGAGCCGCGTCACGAAGATCTTGCCGTCGCCGATCTTGCCGGTGCGCGCGGCGCATGCGATGGCTTCCACCACCGCCTCGGCGCGCGCGTCGGTCACTGCGACCTCGATTCGCACCTTGGGGAGGAAATCGACGACATATTCCGCCCCCCGATAAAGTTCAGTGTGACCTTTCTGGCGGCCAAAACCCTTGACCTCCGTCACAGTGACACCCTGCACCCCGATCTCTGCCAGCGCTTCGCGGACGTCGTCGGCCTTGAAGGGCTTAATGATGGCAGTGACGAGCTTCACGTTCCGGGTTCCGGGGACGAGTCTAGCAGGGGGTTCACACCGCCTCGCTGCCGGTCTCGCCGGTGCGGATCCGCACCGCCTGTTCCAGGTTGAGCACGAAGATCTTGCCGTCGCCGATCCGGCCGGTGCGGGCGATATTCGCGAGCGCCTCGACCACCTGGTCGCAGATCGGATCGTCGACCGCGAGCTCGATCTTGGTCTTGGGCACGAAGTCGACGCGGTATTCGGCGCCGCGGTAGAGCTCGGTGTGCCCGCGCTGGCGGCCGAACCCCTGCACTTCGGTCACCGTCACGCCCTGGACGCCGAGCTCCGCCACCGCGCGGCGCACCTCGTCGAGCTTGTGCGGTCGGATGATGGCCGAGATGAGTTTCATGGAGCAGTCCGCCGGCTCGTGCCTGCGCCGCGGGGCTGCAGGTTCCGTGCCAGAACGGCACGCTCCCGGAATCAAAGGCTTAGCGGAAGCTCGCTCTCTGTGCGCACCGCGGTGGCACAGCCAGCCACGAAACGGCGGCGCGCCTGCACCGCTTGACTCCCGGCCGCGCGCGCCCGATTTTGTGTTGGGCTCAGATCGCGGGAGCGGCGCCCGGCGCCGAATCAGTGCATGGAAAATCGGTCTGGCGGCAATCCGATCGACGAGGTGGTGCAGAGGATTCTGGCGGCGCTGCCGGGCTCGCTGGGCGCCATGCGCAGCGACGTGGAAGCGAATCTGCGTGCCGTGGTGCAGAGCGCACTCGCACGACTCGACCTGGTCACGCGCCAGGAATTCGACGTGCAGGCGGCGGTCTTGGCCCGGGCCCGGGAAAAGCTCGCTGCGCTCGAGGCGCGGATCGCGGCGCTGGAAGCGGGCGAGCCGGGATCTAATCCGCGCTAGTTACTGCGCCGCCTTGGTCATGTAGTCGACGGCCTGCCGGATCAGGTCGTCGCTCAGATCCGTACGCCCGCCCTTGGCCGGCATCACGCCGGTCTTGCCCTGGTATCCCTGCAGCGCATGCTGGTAGAGCGTGCTTTTGCCTTCGGCCAGGCGCGGTGCCCAGGCGGCGTGGTCGCCGTACTTGGGCGCACCGGCAATGCCGGCGCCGTGGCAGGTGGTGCACACAGCGTTGAAAGTCTCTTCGCCGTTGTGGGGCGTCGCGGCCGCCGGAGCGGCTGCTGCGCTGGGCGCCGCCTTGATGGCGAGCGCACTGTTGTCCTGGCCCGCGACCGCTACGGCTCCCACCGGCGCGACGCGCTGTTCGACATCGGCCTGTATGGCCTTGTCTGCCATCGCCTGCGCGGCCTGAAACGGCCCACCGATGTGGCGCGCGAGCGCGAACAGGACGATGGCGATCGTGACCAGGATGCCGATGACGGCGCTGAACACGTTGGCGAAATGATGGTCTTCCTGCTTACTCACATCCCCTCCCGGCCCCGGTCGCGCGACGGGCAGCCCGCCGGGCGAGCCGCGAAGTATAGCGGGTACCCGGCGCGGCCTTAAGCGCTGGTTGGACGCTTTCCGGGATGCGCGAGTAAAATCCGCGCCCTCGCGCCCGTAGCTCAGCTGGATAGAGTGACGGTCTCCGAAGCCGTAGGTCGTGGGTTCGAATCCCGCCGGGCGCGCCAACTCTGCGCGACGCAGCCGAGTGAATCGCACCTCTGATGCGGCCCAGGAGAGCCGGCGCCCGTGCTTAGCACGTTCGAAAGCCTGATATCCCCGCCCGAGCGGGTCATACGCGAACTCACCGATCACTACCCGTGTGTGCCGTTTGTGACGCCGGAGTACATCCAGGCGTGCGCAGCCGCCGGTGAGATTCCCTGTGCGCTGCTCGAGAGGGAAGGCGAGCTGCTGAGTGCGGGCACCATCGGCTTTCTGCGCGCTGGGCGGTTGTCGTCGAGCCTCCACATTCCGACCGCACCACGCCTATCCGATCCCGGCCGCTACTGGCAGGCGCTTCAGTGGTTCTGCCGCCGGCGCCGGATTTGGCGCTTGCTGGTCCAGAGCTTTGCATCGAATAACGCCGTTATTCCGCGGCTGCAAGGGGAGACGGCCAGGTATTCCCGCATCGAACACGTCATTACGCTGGGCCACGGAGGCAATCTCTCTCTGTCGCCAGACCGCCGGCGAAACGTCGCCAAAGCGCGGCGTGCCGGTCTGACGATTGCCGCGACGCGCAGCGCCAGTGACCTCGACCTGCATGCGTCACTGGTCAATGCAGCGCTGCACAAGCGAGCGTCGCGCGGCGAGGAAATAGCAGTCTTGGGCGCGGCCAGCGCTCCAGGCGCCAGTCTCGAGACCGCCGCGGCCTCGCCATTCGATCTGGCGCTGCTCGCCGTGGGGGCCGCGGAGTTGTTTCAAGCGCGACGCGGCGGTGAAGTCCTGTCATCGCTCTTTGTGATCCGTGCACCGCAGGCTGTCTATAGCCGTAGCAGCGGGAGTTCTGATCTCGGCATGACGCTCGGCGCCCCCACCTTCGTGATCGCCGCACTCGCTGAGCGATTTCAGGAGGAAGGAAAACGCGAGTTCAACCTCGGCGGTTCAGGTCCGCCGTCCACCGGACTATGGCAGTTCAAGGCTGGATTTGGAGGCGAGCAGCGCCCACTCGAGGCGGTCGAAGTATCGACCGAGCCGGCACTGATCGGCGCGCTCCGTTGGGCTAGCGCTATACCCCGCCGCTGGCGCCGGAATCGCGGCGCTGCGGCCGCGGGCACCGAGCCGCACCAGTAACCCTAATGTATTGGTGCGCGAGCTACGCGGAAGGGCTGGGCTCCAAACCCGCGGTCCGGGCGGCGCGGATCAGCGCTTGTGTTCCGCCGTGGCCAGGTCGGTGATCAGCGTCAGCAGCTGCGGCTCCCCGCCGGCACTCTGCACGTCCGTCGTGTACTTGCCGTTCACCACCATCGTCGGCACGCTACTGGCACGGTAGCGCACCGTCATCTGCTCGGCCTGATTCAGCTTGCTCTCGACGGAAAACGAGTGATAGGCGCGGTCGAAGTCGGCGGCGCTCACCCCGTGCGAGGTCAAAAACGTCTTCTGCAGCTGCTCGGTCGCCTGTGGGTCACGGTCGACCAGCCCGTTCTGGTTGACGTGGATTTCGCGGAACACGAGCGAGTGCAGCTCCTCGAGCTTGCCCAGCGCCTCGATGGTGTAGAAAAGCCGCGCATGGGCGCGGGTGATCTCGTTCCAGATCACGTGCATGCGCCGGAACGCGACGTACGGCGGCTTGCCGGTCTTGCGCCAGTTCTCGAGGTACGGGTCCAACTGGAAGCAGTGCGGGCAGCCATACCAGAACACTTCGACAACCTCGACCTGATCCGGCGCCACCGCGGTCGGTTGCGCCGGGACCAGCGTCTGGTAGTTCTGGCCGTCGACCCACTTCGAGGGAATCGGCGCCGGCGCCGGACCGGCATTGGCCGCGACTGCCTTGGCGATCGGCGAGATCGAGAGCGGCTGGTCGCTGACGCTCTCCTCGTCGCCGGTCTGGTTGCCGTTGGCAGCGGCTTCCTGGGCCACCGGCGGGGGTGCCGCCGGTGCCTGCGTCTGCGACTGCGCGACCGGGGCGGGAGCCGGCGCGGGCATCTGCTGCGGGGCCGGCGCGTGGCGCCCGCAGGCGCCTAAATACAGGCTCATCAGCCCTAGCCAGACGACTCGATAGCCGAAGCGCATGTCTTACTCCTGGGGTCGGCCGGGGGTCGACGCTGCCCCGGTTCTGCGTCTCTTGGAGCGGGCGTCCAGGAACAAGTTCAGGCGGGTCCTGAAGCTAGCGCAGCCCCTGAACATAAGAGGCGACTGCCTTCATCTGATCATCGCTCATGCGCCCGGCGATGGTTTCCATCATCGCCGCCTGATCCGGAGGCGAGGGCTTCCCGGACACGGGCGTATAGCGGGTCTTGGACGCATAGGCCTTGAGCTGCGCGTACACGTACACCGAGCGCTGCGCACGCAGCGCCGGCCAGCGTGCCGGACCATTGCCACGGCCGTCAGGCCCGTGGCACGCGAAGCAGGCGGGAATGCCGTGGTCGGCATCACCCGCACGGTAGAGCGTCTGGCCCGCGCCCCAGAGAGACGGGTCGGCCTCGAGCCCGGTTGGCGTCTGCGACGCGTAGTAGTGGGCGACGTCCTGATCGTCGGCGGCGTTGAGCGCCTGGGCCTGCGCCTGCATTACGGGATTGCTGCGCACCTGGGCGCGGAACAGGGCCAGCTGCTCGCGCACATATTCTTCGTGCTGCCCGGCGAGGTTCGGCCACTCGGGGCTCGCGCTCAATCCGGTTGGGCCGTGGCAGGCGGCGCAGATCGCCGCCTTGGCGGCACCGGCCGGCTGGTCGTCGGCCAACGCGGGTATTGCGAGTAGCGTCGCCAGCGCGGCGGCCGCGCGCGCTATCCGGTACTGCATGCGGGCTCCCGATCGGGCTGTACTGCCCCACAGCCGCGCCGACGGCCCCAGACCAGTCCCCGGGGCTTGTTAGACTCGGTGCCGACGCGAGGCGCGCATGATACACGAATGGCCCAATTTCCCCATGCGCGCTACCTGAGCGGCGCGCACGAGCCCGGACAGTTCTGGGAGGATTCCGGGGTCGAGGTCGCATTCGCGGGCCGGTCGAACAGCGGCAAGTCGACCGCCATCAATGCCATCACGCAGCGCAAAAATCTGGCGCGCGCCTCCAAGGCGCCCGGCCAGACGCGGCTCGTGAACTTCTTTGAGCTCGCGCCGGAATCGAGACTCGTCGATCTGCCGGGCTACGGCTACGCGCAGGTGCCGCGTGCGGTCCAGGAGCACTGGAAGCACCTGATCGAGCGCTACTTCAGCGAGCGTGAATCCATCGCGGGCCTGATGCTCATCGTCGATGTCCGGCGTGGGCTCGACCGGCGTGATCTGGAGCTCATCGACTACGCGGGCCCGGGACGGGCAGTTCACGTGCTGCTGTCCAAGGCGGACAAGCTCGCGCGCGGCGCGGGACTGGAACGGCTGGCGCAGGCTCGCGCCGAGCTCGGCAGCCGGGCGACGGTGCAGCTCTTTTCGGCTATCGACCACACCGGCGTACCGGAGGCGAGAAATGCCCTGCGCTCGATGCTGGAGCGCCGGTGACCCGGAGGCGGACGCAACGGGCAAAAAAATACCCGGCGTCAGTTTACTGACGCCGGGTCAGACTAACCCGGTTATGGGGAAGATGACCGGGCAGGGGCCCGCTTAGGGAGGGAAGCGGGAGACGTCCTGTGACGTCCACTACGTGAGAGCCTGCCGGATCCCAGAAAGTTCCAGCGGGTGTTGGTCAAGAAAGGTCAACCGGCGGTGCCAATTGCGTCGGCGCCTAAGCGCCTGATTTTCCGTGGTCCTACCACGTTATCCGTCGCGGCGGATTGCATCGATCAGCAGCGCCCGCATCAAAGGCCCCGGAGTCGTGCGCAGGAGCGCAACGCCGGCCCTGCCCAGGGTTCCTCGCGCAGCGTTGCTCGCTCAGTGAGCCTGATCCCAGTTGTTGCCTACGCCGACCTCGACCTTAAGTGCCACCGAGAGTGTCACCGCCTCGGCCATCAGCGTGGCGACCCGGTCCGCCACGTGCGCGACATTTGATGACTCCACTTCGAGCACGAGCTCATCGTGCACCTGCATCACCAGCTTCGCCGGTACCGATTCCGAGCGCAGCCAATGATCGACGTCGATCATGGCGCGCTTGATGATGTCGGCGGCAGTACCCTGCATGGGCGCGTTGATTGCGGCCCGTTCCGCCGCCTGCTGGATGCTGCGGTTTCCCGAGCGGATGTCCGGCAGGCATAGCCGCCGGCCGGCGACGGTTTCGACGTAGCCCTGCTCGCGGGCGCGGCGGCGAGTGTCGTCCATGTAGCGGCGCACTCCGGGATAGCGGTCGAAGTAGCGCTCGACGTAGGCGGACGCGGCAGAGCGCTCGAGCCCCAGGCGCGTCGCCAGGCCGAACGCGGACATGCCGTAGATCAGACCGAAATTAATGACCTTGGCCGCGCGCCGCTGGTCCGCGCTGACCGCCGCCGGCTCGACAGCGAAAATTTCCGCGGCGGTCGCCTGATGCACGTCGCGATCTTCGGCGAAGGCTTTGAGCAGACCCTGGTCACCGGACAGGTGCGCC
>Ga0187766_10001864_pt1 | contig 12390 bp, 12 predicted proteins | sample 0216_QUI02_MP05__4_FD_132971 | JGI IMG/M metagenome (GOLD analysis project Ga0187766, IMG submission 132971) | Tropical peat soil microbial communities from peatlands in Department of Meta, Colombia - 0216_QUI02_MP05_20_MG | ecosystem: Environmental > Terrestrial > Soil > Wetlands > Peat ... | reverse complement strand
GAGGCGGTGGCGCGCGTGGTGCACCGGGGGCGCAGCACCGTGGTGAGCGACATCGAGGTGCGCGCCGCCGGCGTGCTGAAAGCCAAGGCCCTCGGCACCTACATGGTGTTGCACGAGCGGCGGGCGCGCCGGCCCTCTCGTTGAGGCGGAGACGGGCCCGCCCCGCGCGGCGTCAGCGGCTGAGTTCGAAGTCGGGATAGGGGTAGTCGCCCGTGACCACGTCCACCACGGCGGGCGCGCCCGCGTCCAGCGCGGCGCGCAGCGCCGGCCCGAGACCCGCCGGTTCCTCCACCCGCAGTCCCATCCCGCCGAAGCCCCGCGCCAAGGCCGCGAAGTCCGGGCTGCGGAATTGGCAACCGACCACCCGCCCGAAGGCCTGGGTCTGGAGCTTCTGGATCATCCCGTAGGCGCCGTCGTTCAGCACCAGAAGGACGACGGGCGTCCCTTGTTCCAGGGCGGTGCCGAACTCCCCGAGGGACATCAGGAGCGCCCCGTCCCCCACGACGCCGACCACCTGCCGGCGGGGGAAGGCGAGCTTCGCGGCGATGGCCGAGGGGAGCGCCAGCCCCATGGCGTTCCACATGCCCGACTGCAGGTGCGCCTGGGGATGGCGGACCGGCAGCAGGTTGCGGAGCCAGACGGCGCAGTTCCCCACGTCGCTGACCACCACGGCATCTTCGTCCAGCGCCTCGGCCAGGGCGCGCACGGCCACGCCGGGGTGGATGGGGCGGGCGCCGCGGTACCGTTCCACGATCCCCTCCATGCCCTCCCGGTAGGCGCGGCGCATGGCGGCCAGGCCGGCGCGGCGCGCCGGGTCGTCCCGCGGGGCGAGGCCGGGGTCGGCGAGGAGCGCGTGGAGGAAGGGGGCCGGGTCGGCGGCCAGGCTCAGGGAGGCGGAGGGGTGTGCCGTCCCATCCTCGCCGAAGTCCACGAAGATGTGCTCCCCCGGCGCGCGGGCGGCCAGGAGGTTGGACGTGGCCGTGCCGGCGCGCAGGCCCACGGAGAGCAGCAGGTCCGCCTCTCCCAGCAGGCCGGCGAAGAAGGGGCTGAGGCTCCAGAGGGAGAAGAAGCCGGCGGCCCAGGGGTGGTCGTCCCGGATGACGCCGATGGCGTCCTGGGGGTAGATCACGGGGGCGGCCAGGCGTTCGGCCAGGGCCGCCAGCGGTTCCGTGGCCCCGTTCCGGAGGATCCCCTTGCCGGCAGCGATGACGGGCCGGCGGGCGGCGGCCAGGCGCTGGGCGGCGCGGGCCGCGTCGTCCGGGGCGGGGAGGCGGGCGGCCCCGGCGAGCCGCCGGTACGGGGGGACCGCCGCCGGTCGAGACGTGATGAGGTGGCGGCCGGTGTTGGACTCGCGCGGGATCTCGATGTGCACCGGCCCGGGACGCCCGCCCCGGGCCACCTGGAAGGCGCGGGCGAAGATCTCGGGGATGGCCTCGATCCGCTCCGCGCGCACGCTCCACTTGGTCACGTCGCGGAACATGCGCAGCGTGAAGTCCGGGTCGTCCACGCCGTGGAAGGCCTCGCGGGCCCCGTCCAGGGGGACGGCCCCGGAGATGTGGACCAGGGGGGAGGCCGCGTCGTACGCCTGGGCCACACCCGGCAGCGAATTCGCGGCGCCGGGCCCGGCGGTGACCAGGCAGACGCCCGGCTCGCCCGTCAGGCGGCCGTGGATGTCCGCCATGAGGGAGATGCTGCCCTCCAGCTTGCACGTCAGGAGGCGGATCGCGGGACGGTCGGCGAGGGCATCGTAGATCTCCAGGACGTGGGATCCCGGGAGGCAGTAGATCCGGTCCACCCCCTCGGCCTGGAGGGCCTCCGCCACCGCCCGCCCGGCGCCCATCACCCGCTCGCTCACGCTGCCCCTCCCGCCGCGCGCCACCGCCCGCCCGGCGCCGCACGGCATAGGATTGATGGCATACGGGGCGGGCCCCGTCAAGGCGGGACGGTCGGCGGCGCGGCCCGACGACGGGGCGGGCGACTTAACGGGCTGATGAAAAAAACCGTTCCGGCCCAGGCTGCTCAAAAGGGTCCAGGTGCAAGGCGGTGCGCGAAGCGCCGACTGAGGCGTACGCCGGGTACGCCGCAGGGAGTGCGCGAGCGCGCCAACGCAGCAGATGGGCCCTTTTCAGCAGCCTGTCAGGGCGCTGCGGCGCGGGGGACGGGGGCCCCGAGCATCCGCTCGATGGCCCGGAGCTGTTCCCGCTCATCGGGGGCCACGAAGCTGGAGGCATGCCCCGTGGCCTGCGCCCGCGCGGTGCGGCCGATGCGGTGGACGTAGTCCTCGAAGGTGCCGGGCAGGTCGTAGTTGACGACGTGGGCCACGCCGGAGACGTCGATCCCGCGCGCGGCGATGTCCGTGGCCACCAGCACCCGGTAGGCGCCGCTGCGGAATCCGGCCAGGGCATGCTGCCGCTGGGCCTGGCTGCGGTTTCCGTGGATGCGCTCCACGCGGTGGCCGGCCGCGCCCACGGCGCGGGCCACCCGATCGGCCCGGTGCTTGGTGCGGGTGAACACCAGCACGCGCCCGCCCTCCTGGCGGAGGAGCCGGAGGAGCAGGGAGGTCTTCTCCTCCCGGCCGGCCAGGAAGATCCGTTGCGTGGCGCCGGCCACGGGGGCGGCCCGGCGGCCCGCCGTCACCTGGGCGGGATTCCGCAGGTGGGCGCGGGTGAGGGCGGCCACGTCCTCCGGGATGGTCGCGGAGAAGAGCAGGGTCTGGCGCGTCCGGGGGAGGCGGCCGAGGATGCGATCGATCTGGGGTGCGAAGCCCATGTCCAGCATCCGGTCCGCCTCGTCGAGGACCAGGATCCGGAGACCCTCCAGCCGCACGGTGCCCCGGTCCAGGTGATCCAGGAGGCGGCCGGGCGTGGCCACGACGATGGCGGGGCGGGTCCGCAGGGCCTGCGTCTGGGGTGCCATGCTCAGGCCGCCGATGATGGTGACGGCGCGGACGGCCCGCCGCCGCCCCAGCACGTCCACGGCCGCCTGGGTCTGGAGCGCCAGCTCGCGCGTGGGCGCCAGGATCAAGGCCCCGGTGCCGGCGGTCCCGGCCAGGCGCTCGACCAGCGGGATCACGAAGGCGGCGGTCTTGCCCGTGCCCGTCTGCGCGCAGCCCACCACATCCCGACCCTCGAGGGCGGGGGGGATGGCCAAGGCCTGGATCGGCGTGGGGGCCGCGTAGCCCGCGGCGCGGATGTCCTGCAGGATCTCGGGCGAGAGCCCCAGGCCCGGGAAGGTAGCGGTGGTTTCGGTTTCCATGGTGTCCTTTCGTGGTCGTGCCGTTGGTGGCCCGGGGCGCCGGCACCGGGGCGCGGGGAGGGCCAGAAAACAAAAAAACGCCCGAGGACCTCTGGTCCTCGCGGCGTCATCGTGGTGCCCGGAACCGTCAGAACCGGAACCAAGTATAAGACGCCATCGTCCGCGTGTCAAGCGCGCCCGCACGGGGCCCGCATGTCCGAGGGGAATTCCTTTGACGCGGGCCGCAAAGAAGCATACCATGTTTTTACAGAGCGGGCGGTCCGGGGTGGTGCGCCGGGGGAGATGTGCGGGCCGGAGTTTGACCTCGGCCGGGCGCGCGTGAACTGGCCGCCGGGCGGCGTCCGGGAACGCAGGATCGGCCCGAGGGGAGCACAGGATGCGATATGCCGTGCGGTACTATCGTGAGCCGGATCCGGGTTCGGGCATCCCGTCCGTTCCCACGTTCTTCCACGTGGACAAGCTGCGAGCCACGCCCTCCGTCGAGCGGGTGTGGTCCCTGGTGCGCGAGCATGCGGCCCGCCACGAATGGGTTGCCCGGGGGGATCTCCAGGCCGTTTACGTGCTCGAGGGCGAAGTCGGCGGGGCCCGGGAACTCCTGGGCGTGCAGGTGCCCGAGGCGACCGAGGCCGTGGTCTGCATGAAGCTGCGCGACTGATCGGCGTCCATCCGGGCGGCGGCGGGCCGGCGCCGGACAGGCGGCCGACGGGAAAGCGGGGGCAGGATGCTGGGAACCGACCCGGGCGAGTGGCGGCGGGCCATCAAGGCGATGGTGGCGGCCTTCGATCCCGACGTGGAGATGCTGATCGGCCGGGGTGACATCACCGGCCACTATCCCGTGCGGCTGACGCTGGCCGGCTGCCGCGAGACCGTCCGCCTCTACGAGGACCAGGTCGCCGCCGTGCCCACGGACGAGACGGCGCGCGCCGCCATCCAGCAGGAACTGAAGGAGGCCCTCGCCCTGCTGCAGCTCAAGGTGGAGATCATCCACGTGCTGCACCAGACCCAGCCCAAGCGGCGCGTAACCTTCGAGGGGCCGCTGCCCCAACCGAGCGGCGAGGTGGCCGTGGCCCTCAAGGGGGCCGCCGGGTTCGCCGCCACGACGGTCCGGGCCCGGACCTACGGCGAGGCCGTACGCCGCCTCCACCAGCAGATCGTCAAAGACCCGCAGATCCGTCCCTGAAGTTCGCAGGCCGGCCCCTTCCCGCCCGAGCCACGCCGCGCCACCGGCCGAGACCCGCCCGCCGCTCGTCCAGCCGCTACCGTTCCGCCTCGTTGCCGTCCTGTTCGGGATCGAGGGTGTGATCGAGGGCCAGCCACAGGCCCTTGCTGTAGCGAAAGGACCAGAGGGGGAAGAGGACGCAGAACGTTCCCCAGAGGGCCACCTGCCATGCCAGCCCGAGCCCGGCGTAAGCGTCCAGGAGGAAATACCCGACCAGCGCCACCAGCACCGTCGCGGCGTAGTTCAGATAGATCGCCCCCACGAAGTAACCCTGCTCACGCTCGTACCGCAGGTGGCACTCGGGGCAGTTGTGGAGCATCCTGAAGGGGCCCCGGAAGAGCGGCCCCCGCCCGCAGCGCGGGCAACGGAGCCGGACCCCCCGGCCGAGCGCTTGGCCCGCCGCCCGGAGGTTCATCGCCTCAGCGTGAGGTCCTGACCCACGCGCTCCCCCTTGACCGCGCCCCCCCGCCGTGCCATCTTCCATTTCGGAACATACCGGTCCAACCAAGCCGTCGGCAAGGGCTTTGGGAGGAGGAGACCGCCGTCAGGTTCGGGGGCTTTGGGTCTCCGCAACCCTGGGACGGCAGGAGGGGACCATGGCAGAGACCATCCGCCTGGTGGACTACTTCTACACGGAGGCGCCGGACAAGCCGGGGGAGGGCGCCCGGGCCCTGGCCGCGCTCAAGGAGGCGGGGGTCAACCTCCTGGCCTTCTCGGGGTTCCCCAAGGGCCGGCGGTCCCAACTGGATTTCGTCCCCGCCGATGCGGCGGCGTTCAAGGCCGTGGCCAAGCAGCAGCGCTGGAAGCTGGTGGGCCCGAAGAAGGGGTTCCTGGTCCAGGGCGACGACCGGCCGGGGGCCGTGGCGGACCTGCTGGGCATGCTGGCCGGGGCCAAGATCAACGTCACCGCCACCGACGCGGTCTGCGCCGGCGCCGACCGCTACGGCGTGATCCTCTGGGTGAAGCAACGCGACGTGAAGCGCGCCGCCAAGGCCCTCGGCATCGGCTAGTCTCCTGAGTCAGAAGTCCCTGGACGGATCGTTCCCGTTCCCGTGGCCCGGGCCTGCCCCAGGCAACGCTTGTTGCTACGGCCGGGTGTGCAGGGTCTTCGGCGTGCTGTCGGGAACGGGTACGTGTACGGATAATCAACGTTCTTCAGACTCAGGACACTAGCGGGCCGCGACCCCAGCGAGACAGCAGCAAGCATTCGGCGCGCCGGACGGTGGTTCCGCTTCGGAAGTTGAACCGGACTCCGTCGCCGGCGCGCCATCTCCTCAGTCTGCCGACAGCCCCTCCTGGCCAGAGCGTTGTGCCTGCCCCGCGGATCCGCCCGCCCCGTCGGCCAGCCGGCTGATCCCCCGACCAGCGCGCCGGCCGTGAAACCGGTCCCGCACGCCCCCGGCGTATCCCATCCCGACGACCGGGGGCCCGGCCTACGCGCGTGGGTGGAACTTTTGGTAGACGGCCTTGAGGTGGGCGCGCGAGACGTGGGTGTAGATCTGGGTGGTGGCGATGTCGGCGTGGCCCAGGAGGAGCTGGACGGAGCGCAGGTCGGCCCCGCCCTCCAGCAGGTGGGTGGCGAAGGCGTGGCGGAGGACGTGGGGGGAGACCCGTCGGGCGATGCCGGCCAGGCGGGCGTACCGCTTGAGGGCGAGGAAGAAGGCCTGGCGGCTGAGGGGGCGGCCGGCCCGGCCGGGGAAGAGCGCCTTCACGGCCCGGCCCTGGAGGAGCGCGGGGCGGGCCGACCCCAGGTACTCCTTCACCGCCGCAATGGCCGCGCGCCCCAGGGGCACCAGCCGCTCCTTGGAACCCTTCCCCCGCACGCGCACGAAGCCCCCCGCAAGGTTCAGGTCGGCCAGCGTCAGGCCCACCAGTTCGGAGATGCGGAGGCCGGCGGCGTAGAGCACCTCCAACAACGTCCGGTCGCGCACGCCACGCGGCGTGTCGGCCGGCGGCGCGGCCAGGAGGCACTCCACCTCGGGTCGGGAGAGCGTGTCGGGCAGCCGCAGGATGGGCCGCGGCGCCTCCAGGTGGGCGGTGGGGTCGCGGTCGGCCTGTTCGTCCACGACGAGGAACTTGTGGAAGGTGCGGATGGCGGAGAGGGCGCGGGCGACGGAGCGAGGGCCGAGCCCGGCCGTGCGCGCCTGGAGGAGATAGCGGGTGAGGTCGGCCGGGTCCACGCGGCGCGGGTCGCGGCGGCCGCCGGCGAGGCAGGCGACGTAGGCGTCCAGGTCGCGGCCGTAGGCCTCCAGGGTGGCGCGGCCGAGGCCGCGTTCCACGGCCAGATGCTCCAGGCAGGCCTCCACCAGGCGGTGCCGCCGCGGCGGCTTGGACAGTGGTGGGGCGCCCCGGCTCATGCGCGGGGCGGTGCCGGAAGGAGCAACTCCCGGTAGGCCTGGACGTGGCGGTCCACGGAGGCGTCGAAGGGATGGGCGGCGGCCAGGGCGCGCCCGGCGCGGCCGAGGCGCGCGCGCAGGTCTGGGGATGCGATCAGCTCCCGCAGGCCCGCGGCCAGGCCCTCCGGGGTGGGCTCCACCAGGCGCGCCGTGGCACCGTCCGCCAGAATGTCCTCCACGGCGGGGGAGCGGGCGGCCAACACCGGCAGGCCGTGGGCCAGGGCCTCCAGCACCACGAGGCCCTGCGCCTCCGAGACCGAGGGGAAGGCGAAGATGTCCGCGGCGGCGTAATAGTCCCCCACCGCCTCGGGAGGCACCGGGCCGGCGAACCGTACGCTCCCGGCCACACCCAGCGACGCGGCGAGGCCCGCCAGGCGCGCCCGCTCGTCGCCATCGCCCACCAGGCAGAGCGTCATGCCCGGCGCATCGGCCGCCGCCAGGGCGAACGCGCGAAGCAGCGCCTCCAGGTTCTTCTCGCGCGCCAGCCGGCCGACGGCGAGCAAGAGGGGGCCGGCGGCCCTCCGCAGCAGGTCGCGGCGCAGGGCGGCCCGCCGCTCCCCCCCGCCGGCGGCCGGCGGCACGACCCCCGTGGGGATGGTGACGATGGGGGCCCGCACACCCTCCGCCGCCAGCCGCCGCGCCAGGCCCGGGCTGGGGGCCACCACCAGGTCCGCGCGGCCGGCGAAGCGCGCCGCGCGCCGGCGGGCGATGGCCCCGGCCAAAACGGGCGCCCCCGGCACGTAGTGGCCGTAGTGCTCGTAGAGGGTGTGGTGCGTGAAGACGAGGGGGACGCCCAGGCGGCGGGCCACGCGCGCGGCGTAGGGGCCCATCAGGAAAGGGTGATGGGCGTGGACGATGGCGGGCCGGGCCGCGGCCACGGCGCGCCGCCCGCCGGCGAGCCAGGGCAGCGGGACCGCGTAGGCGTGGTGCGTGGGCACCCGCAGGCTCGGCAGCCGCAGGCAGTCCGGCTCGCCGTCCCGCGCCCCGGGGTACCGTGGGGCGACGACCAGCACCCGGTGGCCCCGGGCGCGGAGCCCGCCGGCCAGCCGCTCCACGGCCAGGCTGAGCCCGTTGACCAGCGGCCGGTAGTTGCAGGTGAAGAACGCCACGGTGAGCGCGCCGGCCCCCGGGGCGGCGGGGCTCGCGGCGGCCGCGCGGGACCTCACTTCCGCGTGACGTCCGTTCGGGTGATATTGAAGCCCAGGGCCAGGCGGGCCTGCGTGTACACCTGGGCCGTGGCCATGAGGAAGTAGTTGTGCAGGTTGAGGGGGGTGAAGACCAGGCGGAACCATTCCAGGAACCGCCGCCCGCCCCGCCAGCGCCGCGGCGGTGAGCCGTAGATGATGGGCCGCAGCAGGTGCGGGGCCAGCAGCATCCCCAGCAGCGTGGACGAGGTGAGCACGATGGTCTGGAAGCGCAGGTTGAAGGCGGCCATGGGGCTCACGCACAGCGACCGCGTCCCCAGCTTGAGGGCCAGGACGTCCGGCGAGAGGAAGACGGGGAACGGCCACAGGTCCTTCACGCAGGGGCTCAGCCACGAAATGAGAATGAGCTGGGCCGGCAGGAGCACCATCAGCGGCGCGGCCGCGTTGGCCAGCAGGGCGCGCAAGGCCAGGAAGGGCTTGGTGCGGGCCAGCGGGAGCCAGCCGGCCGGGAAGATGCGCCGGTGCCGCACCACGAATTTGGCGTCCACGGCGCCCCGGGCCCAGCGGGCGATCTGGCCCCACGACTCGCGGGTCGTCAGCGGCGCCTGCCCCCAGGTCGGCAGGCGCAGCGGGACCACCCGGTAGCCTTCCATCACCACCTTGTACCGGAACTGCATGTCCTCGTTGTGCCGGTTGGGCTCGAAGTAGTCCATCGCCGCCAGGGCCTCGTAGCGGAGGCTCATCCCCGGCCCCAGGATCAGGTAATTCCCGCCCGCCTGCATCCGGCCCATCTGGTACAGCACGAAGCCGGTGTTGTGCAGCCGGGGCAGCATGGGGACCTTCCAGTAGTTGGCCGTGTACGTGGTGAGGGATTGGAGTACCACGCCCCGGCAGCCGCGGGGCAGCCAGCGGGCCTCCGCCGCCTGCTGGTGGTACTCGCGGCACGCCAGGTCTTGAGGGTGCAGGATCGTGTCGGCGTCCACCACCAGGACCCGCACCCCGGCCGCGCCGAAGGCCCCGGCCTCCACCTGGGGCCGCAGCCAGCGCCCCGCCGTGGTGACGGAGGTGGCCTTGCAGCGCACCCGCAGGTGGACCGCCGGGTAGACGAAGGGGCGCACGTCCAGCCGGCCGGCGAAGGAGGGCAGCAGTTCCTCCATGCGCTCCCGGGTGGCCGCGTCCTCGGCCTCGACGATGGGGATGACCGTGATCCGGTCCCGGGGGTACTCCTGGCGCTCCACGGCCCGCAGCGTCTGGTAGAGGATGTGCCGCTTGGTCTCCCCCTTGAGGGGCATCAGGATCAGGTAGTGGGCCGGGACCCGTCCCTCGGCGCCCAGCCGGTCCAGCCAGCGTTCCTCCAGCATGGCCAGGACGGCGGCCCGCGTCTTCAGGGCCCGGATCATGCTGAGGATCAGCGACCCGATCCAGAAGGTGATGAAGGCGAAGCGGAAGACCTCGGCGGCGAAGGGGTCCTTGGGGAAGTAGCGGAGGAGCGGGTAGATGGCCAGGAGGGCGGCCGTGGTGAGGGCCGGCGCCACGTCCCAGAGCCGGTCCCCCCAGGCGCCCGCGCGGGGCGCGGGGGCGGCGAAGACTTCGGGCGGGCGGGCCGCGAGGCTCGGATTGTTCATGGCGCGCATCTGGTTGTCGCGGGGCCGATCAGAGCGGCGGTGACGCCGGGGTATCCAGGACCAGGGTGACCGGGCCGTCGTTTTCGAGGGACACCACCATGTGCGCCTGGAATACGCCTGCCGACGTTTGTACTCCAAGAAGGCGCAGTTTGTCAACGACGGCGTCCACCAGGGGGCGGGCGGCCCGGGCGGGGGCCGCGGCCGCGAAGTCCGGCCGCCGCCCCCTCCGCGCGTCCCCCAGCAGCGTGAACTGGGACACCACCAGAACGGCCCCCCCCGCCTCCAGGACGGACCGATCCAGCTGCCCCGCGGGACCCTCGAAGATCCGCAGGTGGGCCAGCTTCTCGGCCACCCAGTTGGCCTGCCGCGGGCCGTCACCGCGGGCCACACCCACCAGGGCCACCAGCCCGGCGCCGATGGCCGCCACGGGGCGGCCCTCCGCCTCCACGGCGGCGCGCCGGACCCGCTGGACCACGGCCCGCACGGGCGCCTCACCCTTCCGGCAGGCCGCCCAGCGCCCGCTGGGCGCGGCGGAGCTGCCGCACCACCTGCCTGCGCGGCGCGCCCAGGCGGGCCGCCACATCGTCCCAGTCCAGGCGCTCGTTGGCCCAGAGGGCGACCACCGTGTTCAGCCCCTTGTGCGTCACCCGCGCCACGGCCAGCGCGGCGGCCACGTCGCCGAAGCCGAGCTTCTGGTCGCGCAGGTCCGCCACCTGTTGGGGCGTGACGGCGAAGGTCCTGGCGAAGCGCCGGGCCGCCTCGTCTTCCGCCAGGCGCCCCGCCGCCTGGCCGACGCGATCCGCCTCCTCGGCCACCGTGGGCGCCCGCGGGGCGGGGCTGGGTTGGGCCGCGGCCGCGAGCGCGGAGGGGCCGGCCGCCCCCGGATCCCGCGTCGCCAGGGCTACGGCCGCTACGACCGCGGCACACAACGCCACGCCGGTGAGTCCCTCCAGGAGGAGGCGCTTAACGGAGCGGGGGCGTCTCATCGTCCGCCTCCTGCAGGCCGTAATCCTTGATCTTGGTCAGGAGCGTCTTGTAGCTCACCTGCAGCGCCTCGGCCGCGCGCGTCTTGTTCCCCCCGCACTCCCGCAGGACCCTGCGGATCAGTTCCCGCTCGGCCCGCTGGCTGGCCCGCAGGCTCACCTCGTGGAGCGACCCGGTGAGCGGGAGCGGCTCGGGCTCCTCCCGCGCCGCCCGGCCGAGGCCCAGGGCCAGATCGGCCGCCTGGATCTGTTCTCCCGTGGCCAGGATCACGGCCCGCTCCACCGCGTTCTCGACCTCCCGGACATTGCCGGGCCACCCGTAGCTCTGCAGGGCGCGGAGCGCCTCCGGGGTGGCCCCGGTCACCCGTTTGCGCATCTCCCGGGCGAACTTGGAGACGAAGTACTGGACGAGGACGGGGATGTCCTCCGGCCGGTCGCGCAGCGGCGGGATGGCGATGGGGAAGACGTTCAGGCGGAAGTAGAGGTCCTCCCGGAACCGCTTCTCGGCCACGGCCCGGGCCAGGTCCACATTGGTGGCGGCGATGATGCGCACGTCCACCTCGATGGCCCGGGTCCCCCCCACCCGCTCGAAGGTGTGCTCCTGGAGGACCCGCAGGAGCTTGGCCTGGACGGCCGGCGAGAGATCGCCGATCTCGTCCAGGAAGAGGGTGCCCCCATCGGCCAGCTCGAACTTCCCCTGCTTGAGCCCCGAGGCGCCGGTGAAGGCGCCCCGCTCGTGGCCGAAGAGCTCGTTCTCCAGGAGCGTGTCCGGGATGGCGGCGCAGTTGATGGCCACCAGCGGCCGGTCGCGGCGCGGGCTCAGGCCGTGGATGCTCCGGGCGAAGAGCTCCTTGCCCGTGCCGCTCTCCCCCAGGAGGAGGACCGAGGCCGCGCTGGGCGCCACCTTTTCCGCCAGGGCCAGGGCGTCCTTCATGGGCCGGCTGGTGCCCACGATGGTGGGCATGCCGGGGGCGGCCTCCGGCAGCGCGAGGTTCTCGGTGGAGAGCCGCCGCCGCTCCAGGGCGCGCTCCACCAGCACCACCAGCCGGTCGGCGAAGTCGGCATCCTTCTCGATGTAGTCCAGGGCGCCATCCTTCATGGCCTGCACGGCGGTGGCCACGGCGCCGAAGGCGGTCATCACGATGACCTGCGCGTCGGGGTCCGCGCCGCGTGCCGCCGCGAGCACCTGGAGGCCGTCCCGCTTGGGGAGCTTCAGGTCCGTGATGACCACATCGTATCGGTTCTCCTCCAGCAGTCGGACCGCCTCGGCGCCGTCGGCCGCCTCGGCCGCGGGGTAGCCCGCCGCCTCCAGCGTCTGCCGCAGCATCCGCCGCACCCCCTCCTTGTCCTCGACGATCAGGATCCGCTGCATCTGGTTCCCCCCGTTGGGTCCTGCGGTCAGATCCGCGGCGCCGCGCGGCGCTCGCCCTGGGGGAGCAACACGCGGAACAGGCTCCCCACACCCTCCGCAGTCTCCAGCTCGATGCGCCCGCCGTGGGCCACCACGGTCTTCTGCGCCAGGGCCAGGCCCAGGCCGGTCCCCTGGTCCTTGGTGGTGACGAAGGGCGTGAAGATCCGCTCCCGGTCCCCCTCGGGGATGCCCGGCCCCGTGTCCCCCACCAGGAGCTCAGCCCACCAGCGCCCTCCCTCGGCCTCCATGGCCCCCCCCTCGTCCCCGTCCTCCCCGGGGCCGGCGCGGGCGAGGCCGGCCCCCACCGTCAGGGTGCCGCCGGCCGGCATCGCCTCGCAGGCGTTGCGGATGAGGTT
>Ga0187766_10001862_pt1 | contig 12392 bp, 12 predicted proteins | sample 0216_QUI02_MP05__4_FD_132971 | JGI IMG/M metagenome (GOLD analysis project Ga0187766, IMG submission 132971) | Tropical peat soil microbial communities from peatlands in Department of Meta, Colombia - 0216_QUI02_MP05_20_MG | ecosystem: Environmental > Terrestrial > Soil > Wetlands > Peat ... | reverse complement strand
TCAGGAAGCCTTGCGCCGGGTTGCCTCCGGCCGGTTCTCGTCTCGGGGGACATCCCGCTGGCGGTCGAGCCGCTGGGCCGGCTGCTCGCCGCGGTGCCGCCGGGCCGGCTGCTCGACGGTAAGGTCCCGGCCCGCCCTGGTCCGGCGACGCCGCCGGGTGCCGGACTGCCTGGCCTCCTTGGTGGCCCGGCTGGCGCTTCCGCTCGCGTCGCGGACCACGCCCGAGGCCTTTCGCCCGTGGGCGTCGCGGTCCCGATCTCGTCCGCGCTTGGCGCGTGGTGAGCGGATCCGGCCGGTCTCGCCGATATCCTCGATGGCTTCAGCCTCCAGGCCGGCCCGGTCGCGCATCGCGCGGGGGAGCGTTCCGGTCGCCTCGTGTGGGATGTCAAGCTGGGTGTAAAGGTGCTCGGACGTAGAGTAGGTTTCTTCGGGTTCAGGCTGGCCGAGGCCGAGGGCGTCGTTGATGAGCTTCCAGCGGTGCATATCCCGCCAGTCGACGAAGGTGACCGCGACCCCGGCGCGTCCGGCACGCCCGGTACGGCCGATGCGGTGCACGTAGGTCTTGTCGTCGTCGGGGCATTCGTAGTTCACCACGTGCGTGACGTCGTCCACGTCGAGCCCGCGCGCGGCCACTTCGGTGGCGGTGAGCACGTCTACCTTGCCGCTGCGGAACGCGCGCAGCGAGCGCTCGCGCTGGCCCTGACCCAGGTCGCCGTGCACGGTCGCCACCGCGAAACCTCTGCTGGCCAGCGCGCTCGCGACCTGATCCGCAGCCCGCTTGGTCTGGCAGAACACCATGGTCAGACCCCGGTCCCTGGCCTGAAGCACCCGGGCGAGCACCTCGATCTTGTCCATCTGATGCGTCCGGAAGACGTGCTGCCGCGTGCCCGGGGCCGGCGCGGGCTCATCGTGACCTTCGGCTCGCACATTGGTGGGGCGCCGCATGTGCCGCCGGGCGAGCGTGACGACATCACCGGGCATGGTCGCGGAGAACAGCATCGTCTGCCGGTCGCCGGGGGTGAGCCGGACGATCCGCTCCACATCCGGCAAGAAGCCGAGGTCGAGCATCTTGTCCGCCTCGTCGAGCACCAGGGCCCGGACCGCGCTCAGGTCCAGATGGCCTCGCTCGGCCAGGTCGAGCAGTCGCCCCGGGGTGCCGACCACGATGTCCACACCGGCCCGGAGCGCGTCGATCTGCGGTTCGTAAGCCCGCCCGCCGTAAACGGTGAGCACGCGGGCGCGGAGGTTCACGGCGGCGGTGCGCAGGTCATCCGCGACCTGGATCGCCAGCTCCCTGGTGGGTACCACCACCAGCGCCATTGGCGGGCCGGCTGAACCTTCCTCGATGAGCTCCAGCAGCGGGATGCCGAACGCCAGCGTCTTCCCGGTGCCGGTCCTGGCCTGCCCGATAATGTCCTGGCCGCGGAGCGCCAGCGGGAGGGTGAGCGCCTGAATGGGAAAGGTCGTGATGATGCCCGCTGCCTCGAGACCCGAGCAGATCGCGTCGCTGATTCCGAGATCGCTGAACCGGACCGCGTGCGCGTGACCGCCGCTATTCGGCTGGCCAGTGGGGTCGCCTCCGGGTGCGGTACCTGCCCGGGCGGCTACCGACCCGGGCGGCAGAGCCTCCGCCTCTGGTGTGTCCCCGTCAGAAATTTGAGTTGTCAGGGTTTCCATCCTTCATCGCGGCCCGGCCGGCCTGTTCCGGCCCAGGGCCTGTCATGTCCGTGGGCTGCCCCCAGCGACCCGCGACGATGCGAGCTGCTACCCGCCTCGGAGCGTCTTCCGACGCGGCCGACGGCTGGGAGCCCGCTACCATCGCTGGGATGCTGACGTCTGCCGGAGTCCCCCCGGATGCCGGGCGGCTACGCCCAGCGCAAACAGCAGCCGATTGGTTAAACGCGACATTTGGTTACGTCATTCCATTGACCAATCGCCACCAAGTGTACCAGGAGTAGGCTCAGCCCATCTTTCGACCCACCGTGCGGCCTGCGCCGAGAGCCACCACGACCCCGCCGACCTGCTTCCCTAGACGATGTTGCCGAAACCGACGCGGCGGGCTTCCGGGGCACCGAACTCCAGGTAAGCGATCTTGTCGGCGGGTACCAGGACCTTGCCCCCCTTGCTGACCGAGAGGGCGAAGAGGGAATGTGAGCCGTTCTCCAGCGCGGCGGACAGGTGACGCTCTATTTCGTCCGCCGGGGTGTCCGTTTCCACGACCAGCTCGCGCGGAACGGACTGGATTCCGATCTTGACTTCCAACGAGGCTCCTCACCTGGCTCAATGCTCGCTGCGAGGCCATCCGCTGATGCCGCGCCAGGCCAGCCGCGCCACGAGCTGCTCGGCGGCCTCCCGCGGGATATGATCACGAGTGCTCAGCCAGTACCTCGCGGTGACCTGGGCCAGGCCCACCATCCCTACGCTTACCAGGCTCGCCTCCTCATCATCCAGGCCGGCGTCCTGGCTGACCATCTGGCTGATCATCGCCGCGCACTCGCGCTGGCCTCGTTCCAGCCTGGCCCGGACGGCGCTCTCGTTGCTCAGGTCGGACTCGAACACCAGCCGGAACGCCTGGCCCTCACCCTCCACGTACTCGAAGTAGGCGCGGAAGGTGGCGGCCACCCGCTGCTTGTTGTCCGTGGTCGAGCGGAGCGCGCCCCGCACAGTCTCCACCAGCGCGTCCACGCTCTCGTCGAGCAGGGCCAGATAGAGCTCGAGTTTGCCGGGGAAGTGCTGGTAGAGCACGGGCTTGCTGACACCGGCGCGGTCGGCGATCTCATCCATGGCCGCGGCGTGGTATCCCTGGGAAACGAACACCTCAAGCGCCGCGTCCAGAAGCTGCCGCCGCCTTTCGTGCCGGGGCAGCCGGTTGCTGCGTGGCCGTGCGTCGGGCGTTGCTGTCACAGTTCGATCTCCGGGTAGTCGCGCGCGGTTGTGTGCCGCGCTCGACTCATCCTAAGCCGCTGTCAGCGGTAGTCGTCATCGTCGAAGCCGACCGAGCGTTCCTGTTCGGCCGCATCCGCCTCGTCCACGTCGAACGGGACTTCGCGCCGCGCTCCCGTCGCGTTCTCGTCCGCGACGACTTCCTGGTGCTGCTCGATGGCGTCGCCCTCGGGCGTCTCCATGTCCAATTCGCTCAACGGCCTGAACCTCCTTTCCTTCTGATCCGCGTCCTCGGACCGCTGCCCGGCCGGGCCAGCTCGCGGAACGCTGTTTCGGTGCTTCCCCGTAGGTGGGGAAGGCGCGCACCGCGTCGGGAAGGACCGGCACCGGCATTTTTGGCCCTGATGGCGAGGGTAGCCTCCGCCATCAGGGCGGCCGCCTCCGACCCCACCGGGACCGGGCTGGCCAGCACTTCTGACGCTGCCGCCCCGGCCCCCTCCGCGGGCTTCATCATCTCAGCCTCGTAAGCTCTGGGATAGTCGGGCCTGAATCCGCCCGCGCGCGAGCCTAGGTTGATCGAATATATTGTCGATTATGAGAATCGGTATAACATAACATAGGGATGACAAACAGGATGTATCAGCGTCACCGCAACCGGGGTAGGTGAAGACCATGCGAAGCATATGGGCGGGCGCCATCTCCTTCGGCCTGGTCGTGATCCCCGTGAAGCTGTACGCGGCGACGGAGCAGCGTGACATCACGTTTCGCCAGGTTCACCGCAAGGACGGAGCCCGGATCCAGTTCCGCCGGGTATGCACGCTCGACGGGGAGGAAGTTCCGTACTCCGACGTCGCGAAGGGTTATGAGCTGCCGACCGGCGACATGGTGGTGCTGACCGACGAGGATCTCGCCAACCTCCCGCTGGTGACGGCGCACCGGATCGAGGTCCTGCATTTCGCGCCGAGCGCCCAGGTTGAGCCCATCTACGCCGCCAAGAGCTACTACCTGGAACCCGAGCCGACGGGTGCCCGGGCTTACGTGTTGTTCCGCGACGCGCTCGACAAGTCGGGGAAGGTCGCCGTGGCCAAGGTCGCGCTTCGTCAGCGCGAGGCGCTGGCCGCGCTGCGGGTCAGGGAGGGGGTCATCACGCTCGAGACGCTGCTGTGGCCCGATGAGGTGCGCAAGCCCGATTTCGCCTTCCTCGACGAGGACATCGAGGTCCGGTCGCAGGAGCTGAAGATGGCCGCCTCACTCATCGAGACGATGACGGAGGACTTCGACCCCGACGAGTATCACGACGCCTACCGCGAGGCGCTAGAGGCCGTCGTCCGGGCCAAGGTGGAGGGCAACGAGGTCGTCCGCCCGGCCGGCCTGGAGCCGCCGGAGCCCAAGGGCCAGCCCGCCGACCTGACCGAGATCCTGCGCGCCAGCGTGGCGGCCCTCAAGACCGAACGCGGGAAGCCCGACGGCTCCGGTAAGCCCGACGGCTCCGGCAAGTCAGACTCAGCCAAGTCAGGCACCCGCGCCAAGGCTGGCCCTGCCGCCAAGGCGGGCGCTGCGGCCGAGGAAGACACGTCCGCCAAGGAGGGCAGGGCCGCCCGGGCAGGAACCCGCCGCAAGGCCAGCGCGTGAGCGAAGCGCCTGGCCCGCCCGGCGCCGGGCTCATCCCGCACTGGCCCGGGCAGCTGGTCGGGATCGGCGACCACCACGTCTATGTCCGCAGCGTCCCCGAGGGCAGTGTTCTCCAGGGCAGTGTTCTCCAGGGCAGTGTTCTCCCGGGCAGTGCCCTCAGCGAACCCGCGCTGTGCGTTCACGGACTGGAGGGCTCGTCGCGGAACTGGACCGACCTGATGGACGTGCTCCGGCCCCGGCTCTCCTGTGAGGCGGTGGACCTGCCCGGCTTCGGTGACTCTCCGCCTCGGCCGGACGGCCGCTACTCGATCGCCGCCCTCGCGCAGTCGGTCATGACCCTGATCGAACGGCGCGGCCGAGGCCCGGTGCACCTGATCGGAAACTCCCTGGGCGGCGCGGTCTGCGTGAAGATCGCGGCCAACCGCCCGGAGCTCATCAGGACGCTGACCTTGATCTCCCCGGCCCTGCCGGACTCGCGGCCGCGGCTGGACCTGCTGCGGTTCCCGCTGATGAGCCTGCCGAGGGTCGGCGCCGGGCTGCTGCGCCGTGTGCAGGCCTTGCCGCCGGAAAGCCGGGTGGCCGACGTCATCACCACCTGCTTCAGCGATCCGGGGCTGTTCCCGCGGGCCCGGTTCACCGCGGAGGTCGCCGAACTCGCGCACCGGGACTCGCTGGATTACGCCGCCGCCGCCCTGGTCGGCTCGATCCGGACGCTCACCGCCGAGACCCTGCGGGTCGGCCGCCATTCGGCCTGGCGCGATGCGGCCCGCATCGCCGCGCCGTCCCTGGTCATCTACGGCAGCCACGATCGCCTGGTCGATCCGCGGATGGCGGGCCGGGCCGCGCACGCGTTCTCCAACGCCAGGATCGTGGTGTTGCCGCGCACCGGCCACGTCGCGCATATGGAGCATCCCGGCCTGGTGGCAGCCGAAATCGGTATCCTGCTGACCGGCGCGAGCGAGGACACCGCAGCTGACCCGATGCGGGAATTCCCGCTCACGCCAGCCGGTTGATCGTGGCACGGGACTGTGAGCGGGTAGTCCTGCCCGTTCAGTAGAAAAGTGCCTTTGAGAGCTTTGGAGAAGCCTGTGTCGCTGCCCCCGCTGGTCGAGCCCGCCGACGAGCTGACCGTCGATGAGGTCAGGCGTTACTCCCGTCACCTGATCATCCCCGACGTGGGGATGACGGGCCAGAAGAGGCTGAAGAATGCCAAGGTGCTGGTGGTCGGGGCCGGCGGCCTGGGCTCGCCCGCACTGCTCTACCTGGCCGCGGCCGGGGTGGGCACGCTCGGAATCATCGACTTCGACGTGGTGGATGAGTCGAACCTGCAGCGCCAGGTCATCCACGGGCAGTCCGACGTGGGGCGGTCGAAGGCCGAGTCGGCCCGGAACAGCATCGCCGAGATCAACCCGTACGTGAACGTGGTACTGCATGAAGAGCGGCTCGATTCCGACAACGCCATGCAGATCTTCGCCGGCTACGACCTGATCGTCGACGGCACCGACAACTTCGCCACCAGGTACCTGGTCAACGACGCGTGCGTGCTGCTGGGAAAGCCGTACGTGTGGGGGTCGATCTACCGGTTCGACGGGCAGGCCAGCGTGTTCTGGGCCGACTACGGTCCGTGCTACCGCTGCCTGTACCCCGAGCCGCCGCCGCCCGGAATGGTGCCGTCCTGCGCCGAGGGCGGCGTGCTCGGCGTGCTCTGCGCGTCGATCGGCTCAATCCAGGTGAGCGAGGCGATCAAGCTCATCACCGGCATCGGCGAGCCGCTGGCCGGGCGGCTGATGATCTACGACGCGCTGGAGATGGCCTACCACACGGTCCGGGTGAACAAGGACCCGGAGTGCGCGGTGTGCGGCAAGAACCCGACCATCACCGAGCTGATCGACTACGAGGAGTTCTGCGGCGCGGTGTCCGAGGACGCCGCCAGGGCGGCCGAGGGCTCGACGATCAGCGCCAAGGACCTGGCGGCCATGCTGGACGCCGGCGAGAACATCTTCCTGATCGACGTGCGCGAGCCCAACGAGTACGAGATCGTGTCCATCCCCGGCGCGACGCTCATCCCGAAGGGCGAATTCATGTCCGGCGCCGCCCTGGAGCGGCTGCCGCAAGACAAGCAGATCGTGCTGCACTGCAAGACCGGCGTCCGTTCAGCTGAGGCCCTCGCGGTGGTCAAGAACGCCGGATTCTCCGACGCGGTGCACGTCGGCGGCGGCGTCCTGGCCTGGATCAGCCAGGTCGATTCATCGCTGCCGGCCTACTGAGCCTGACCCGCCGTACTCCGCGAGGTTTCTCTTTTGAACCGAACGGACCGTGGTTTGCGCGCTGCAGTCCGTGCCTGTCCTGCCCGGAGCTCGTTTCGCTGCGCTGCGGGCGAGGTATATATTCGAATATAGGTTCAAGCTCCGGGGAGGCTGCCGATGAAGGGGGACCGGGTCGAGATCGTGATCGACTCCGGCGACGGGACCCGGACTTACGAGGTGGCGGCGACCAGGGCGGGTCGGCGGGTCGAGATCACCAACCGCCGCGGCACCGTCGAGGTCAGCGAGGTGACCCGGACCGGCACCCAGGTCAGGACCGCGCGGTTCATGTCAAGCCGGGTAGTGGCGCTGGTGGAGTATCCCGCTGGCAGTTCGGCCAAGGAGTAAGGCGCGCTGCCCGCCGGCCGACCCGCAGGCCGCGGGACCGGCGGCGGGACGATTTCCCGGTGCCGGGCGGCTAGCATGCGCGGATGGACCTTCTCCAGCCGGTGGTGCGGCCCTACCCGTGGGGCTCGAGATACGGGATCGCGACCCTGCAGGGCAGGCCGGTCCCGTCCGACGGGCCCGAGGCCGAGCTGTGGATGGGCGCGCATCCGTCGGCACCGTCCGGCCTGGAACGGGACGGGCGGCGGACAACGCTGGATACCGTCATCGCGTCCGATCCGGCCCGAGAGCTCGGACCGCAGTGCGTGGCGAGGTTCGGTACGCGGCTGCCGTTCCTGCTTAAGGTGCTGTCGGCCGATCAGGCGCTGTCCATCCAGGTGCATCCATCGCGCGCTCAGGCCGAGGCCGGCTTCCGCGCCGAGAACAAGCGGGGCCTGGCGCCGGGCGATCCGGCCAGGAATTACGTGGACGACTGGCCCAAGCCCGAGGTGCTGTGCGCCCTGACGCCGTTCGAGGTGCTGACCGGCCTGCGTGCCCCGGCGGACGCGGCGGGGATCCTGCGCGCCCTGCGGGTTGGCCAGCTTCGGCCGCTCGCGGCGGAACTTGAGACTGCGGCGAGCGACCTGCGGGGCGTGCTGAGGTCCGTTCTCGAGTGGCCGGAGGCTGGCCGCGCGGAGCTTGTCGGGCGTGTGGTTGATGCCTGCGTGCGGTTGGCGTCGGTGGACGGGCCCTACGCGGGTGTCTGCACGGCGGCCCTGCGCACGGCCGTGGAGCATCCTGGCGACCTCGGCGTGGTGGCGCTGCTGCTGATGCGGCACACGGTGCTGGAACCGGGTGAGGCGGTGTTCATGCCGGCCGGTGGGCTGCACGCCTACCTCAGGGGTACCGGCATCGAGCTGCTCGCCAACTCCGACAACGTGGTCCGGGCCGGCCTCACCGGCAAGCATGTCGACGTGCCGGAGTTGCTGAAAGTGCTCGATCCGGCGGTCACGGTACCTGTCCTGTCTTCGTGTCCGCTCGCGGACCGGGTTGCCGGGTTCGACACTCCGGCACCGGAGTTCCGGCTGTACCTGGTCGATCTCGGCGCGGAGGACCTGACTCTTCCCGGCGCGGGTCCTCGTATCGTGCTGTGCACCGAGGGTGCCGTCATGCTGCGAAACCAGGCGGGGGACACGGTCAAGATGGGCCGGGGCGAATCCTGCTTTGTTTCCGTCGCCGACGGATCGGTCCGGTGCACCGGCCCGGCGCATGCGGTCTTGGCCGGTGCGGGACAGCTATCATGAAGCTGTCCCAGTCGTCGGCGGCAGGAGAGTTACGTTGAGGTCCTGAGGTTAGCGATACCGCGCTTGGTGCCCTGGCGCGTGACCTCCGCTCGCCGCGTGGTGTCGCCACACGTACCGGAAATCATTCCTACGTGCTGGGAGCCGCGTCTCATGACCGCCGCCATTGTCTGTTCAGATCTCAGTTTCAGCTGGCCCGACGGAGAACCCGTGCTATCCGGCCTGACCGTGTCGTTCGGGCCAGGCCGGACCGGGCTGATCGGTGTGAACGGCTCGGGTAAGTCGACCCTGCTCCGGCTGATCGCCGGGGAGCTTCGTCCCGGGTCGGGCCTGGTCCGCGCCGGCGGGGACGTCGGATATCTGCCGCAGGCCATCACTCTCGGGACGCGTCGCAGCGTGTCGGACCTGCTCGGCATCACCGCCGTGCGGGACGCGCTGCACGCCATCGAGGCCGGCCATGTGGGGGAGGAACTCTTCGCGGCCGTCGGGGACGACTGGGACGCCGAGGAGCGGGCCCGCGCCTGGCTGGACCGGCTCGGCCTCAGGCAGCTCGGCCTCGACGACCGGGTGGAGCAGCTGTCCGGCGGCGAGACCGTATTGGTGGCCCTGGCCGCGCTGTTCCTGCGAAGGCCGGCCATCATGTTGCTCGACGAGCCGACGAACAATCTCGACCTGGACTCGCGCAGGCGGCTCTACGACGCGGTGGCGTCCTGGGCCGGCGTGATGGTGATCGTCAGCCATGACCGCGAGCTACTCGGGCTGGTCGACCAGGTCCCCGACCTGTCGGCCGGGACCGTCCGGCTCTACGGCGGGAACCTGGCGGCCTACGAGGCGCTTGTCGCGGCCGGGCATGCCGCAGCGGAACGCGCGGTCAGCGCGGCCGCCGCCGACGTCCGCCGGGAACGCCGTGACCTGGTCGACGCCCAGGTAAAGCAGGCCAGGCGTGACCGGCAGGGCCGGAAAGTGGCCGCCTCGGGCAGCCTGCCCCGGATCGTCGCGCATGCCCGCAAGCGGCACGCACAGGAGTCCGCGGCCCGGTCCGGCCAGTTGCATGCCGAGCGGCTGCAGGCGGCCCGTGACCGGCTGGAGGACGCGGAGCAGGCAGTCAGGGACGACGCCGAGATCCGCGTCGAGCTGCCGGCCACAGCCGTTCCGGCCGGACGTACCGTCCTCACTGTGAGCGGACTGGCCGGCGCCCGCTGGCATCCGGCGGTTCTCGCTGCCGCGGTCGGTCCCGCACGTGCGGCTGCTCCCGCGCCGGCGGGGTGGCCCGGCTGCGCGGATCCCAGTTCCGTGGCCGGCGAGGTCACCCCGCCGGGCGTCCTGGCGGAACTCGTCGTCCGCGGGCCGGCACGGATCGCCCTGACCGGACCCAACGGGGCGGGAAAGACCGCCCTGCTGCGTGCGATCGCGGGCCCGACCGCGCTGCCCACCGTCGTCGTCCGTCGGCGGACGGTCGTGGGCTACCTCCCGCAGCGGCTCGATATCCTCGACGACTCGCGGACCGTGATCGAGAACGTCCGATCGGCTGCGTCGGTCAACGAGGTCCGGGCGAGCCTGGCCAGGTTCCTGTTCCGTGGCGAGCGGGCGGACCGGGTGGCCGGCACGCTCTCCGGCGGTGAGCGGTTCCGGGCCGTGCTCGCGTCGCTGCTGCTCGCACAGCCCTCGCCCCAGCTGCTGCTGCTCGACGAGCCGACCAATGACCTGGACCTGGCGTCGGTCCGGCAGCTCACCGGGGCGCTGGAGGGCTACCGCGGCGCGATCCTGGTGGCCAGCCATGACCTGCCGTTCCTGCGTTCGGCGGGTATCACCCGCTGGCTCCGCCTCGACCGTCACGTCGGCTTGACCGTCACCCACCCGCTGTGACGGTGTCCTGGGCGGCTTCGGTTGGCCGGCACGAGCCGTGTCCGCTAGACTGCGTGGGCGCAACGGGTCCTGCGCCCGCTGCCGGTGGGGTATGGGGTAATTGGCAGCCCGACGGGTTCTGGCCCCGTTAGTCTAGGTTCGAGTCCTGGTACCCCAGCCAGTTCTCCGTCGACAGGCCGGACGCGGTTCGGTGTCGGCGCGGCCAGCCGCTCAGACGCGGTTGGCCTGATCGCTGGCGAGACGGTAGTCTGTACGCCGCTGGTGACGCCAGCATCCGGGCCCGGCAGAACCTGCCGGCGCCACGCTCGGCCCCGTCGTCTAGAGGCCTAGGACGCCGCCCTCTCAAGGCGGTAACGCCGGTTCGAATCCGGTCGGGGCTACCAAACCATTCGGTCGGGGCTGCTGGCTAACCCCGGCGCAGCCCGGGCGAGACAGCCGACCATCAGGTGTCGATGTTGGGGTTGTCGGCGGGGAGGGGTACCAGATGGGCCGGCGGCTGGGGAACGACGATCGCCGAGTCCACATTCAGGTCGGGCCGGACATGCACGAGCTCGCCCGGCGCCAGCATGCGCCAGCCGCTCTCGCCGTCGAGCCGCTCGGACGCGACGACCACGGATGGGGAGTCGTGCAGCGCGGGCACGTGCACAGATGACGTAGCGCTGCGCACGTTCAGGCCCGGTTGGCCGGCCGGGGCTGTGCTCGCGCCGGCGGGCCGCTCGAGGATGTGCAGGGCATGCTGTTGCGGGTAGCGCAGCGCCCACAGTTCGCCCGGCGTGATGACGACAGTATTCAGCGACGAGACCGGCAGGTGCGCGGCGATCCAGCTGGCCGCGGCGGCGATTCCGGCCCCGATGTCACCGTCGTGCGCGTCGGCTTGCTGGGTGATCAGCGCGAAGTACCTCTCGGAGTCAGTGTCGCCGAGAACGAGGCTGGCATAGGATCCAAGCTGCTCCTCCAGCTGCGGCAACTTACCGAGCCCTCCGTTGTGCGCCATGATGCGGCCATTCATGACAAACGGGTGGGTGTTCTCGACGGTCCGGCCGCCCGCGGTCGCCCACCGGACATGCGCGACAAAGGCCGAGGACTCGGCCTGCTTGGCCTCGTGGATGAACTCCTCATCTTTGAAGGCCGGCTCCGGCTGTTTGTCCACCACGGGTGCGCCAGCTAGGCCGAAGAAGCCGATACCGCTGCCATCGACATTGCGGTGGCTCTGCGCCTCCAGCGAATCGGGCGCATCAAGAAGCCAGAACGTCGCCCGGGCACGGGCGGCACCGGACGTCAGGCCGAACAAGCGGCACATGGCGTTCCTCGTTCCCCGCGTTGTCTGCCCCGGCCAGGAGCCAGCGCCATGGTAGTCCCTCCGGCAGCGTGCGGCATGCCGTCTTGCGCTTGCTAACAGTTCACGCCACTAAACCGGCCCGCGTCCAGCCTTGCGATGAGCCTGATCACCGAGGCGGACCCGCGAGCGGTGTTCGGGTCGATCGAGGATCGTGTCGAGAACCGCTATGGTAGAGCGGACGTGAACTCGTACTGCTCATAACTCGGCACCGCGGTAGATGAAGCGCGCGTCATAGCCTGCGCCGGGCCGAGGGCGTAACCGCAGGTCCTCGACTGCTGCCAGCTCAATTGAATCTTCCTCGTTCGGGAGTCCACCGACCGCGCGGGCCGGACTCGATCGCGGGATTCTCGCCACGACGTCGGTGATGGTCTGGCCGCGTGCGAGGCGGAACCGGGCGTGCCACCCCAGACGTCCACCGTGGCGGACATAACCGCGCGGGACAAACTCACTGCTACGACCAAGACCGAACGGTCATCCAGCCCGAACGCGCCAGAGCTGGCGAAGGGCGCGGTCGCATCCTTCTTGCTGAGCGCCGTGCTGACGAGATAGCGGCCATCGCCTGACGGCGAGTACGGCAGGGCCAGGCTCCCTCGGTGACCTGAGGGCGAGCCTGGCCCGATCCATCCCTGGGAGATGTTCGCATGCTCCCGGCCATCAGCCACGCGGCTTCCTCCGCGCTTACCTCGTCGGGGTCGCGATCCCGTTTCTGCACGAGCAGGGCAACCGGGCCCAGCTCCGGGTCGC
>Ga0187766_10001861_pt1 | contig 12396 bp, 9 predicted proteins | sample 0216_QUI02_MP05__4_FD_132971 | JGI IMG/M metagenome (GOLD analysis project Ga0187766, IMG submission 132971) | Tropical peat soil microbial communities from peatlands in Department of Meta, Colombia - 0216_QUI02_MP05_20_MG | ecosystem: Environmental > Terrestrial > Soil > Wetlands > Peat ... | reverse complement strand
GTCCGGGAGGTCGAGGCCCGCTTCGCCGGCCAAGCGGTGCCACGACCGCCGCACTGGTCGGGCTTCCGTGTCGTCCCGCAGTCCATCGAGTTCTGGACCGGCCGCCCGCACCGGCTGCACGAGCGCGAGCTCTTCGAGCGCACCGGCACAGGGTGGACGGTGCGGCGCCTCTACCCCTAGTTTTCGCCCCCATGGCTACGCACGTCGCAGTCGACTCACCGGCCGCCCCCCGCGGCCGCGGGTGGACGATCGATGAGTCTCGACTCCTCTACAACATCGAGGCGTGGGGACTCGGCTACTTCGACATCAACGAGAAGGGACACGTCGTCGTCCGTCCCGATCGGAGCCGTCCGGAACGGGCGCTCGACCTCTACGAGCTCTCCACCGACCTCGCGGAGCAGGGAGTCGGTCTTCCGCTGCTGCTGAGATTCTCGGACATCCTGCGCTCTCGCATCGAAACTCTGGCGACTCGCTTCGAGCAGGCGATTCGCGAGTTCAACTACGACGGCACTTACACGCTCGTCTATCCGATCAAGGTCAATCAGCAGCGCCACGTGGTCGAGGAGATCCTGCAGTTCGGTGCTCCGCACGGCGTCGGCCTCGAGTGCGGGAGTAAGCCGGAGCTACAGGCAGTGCTCGCGCTCAGCGAGGACTCGTCGCACACGATCGTCTGCAACGGCTACAAGGACGAGGAGTTCATGCGCCTCGCCCTCATGGGGCAGAAGCTTGGCCATCGCGTCTTCGTCGTCATCGAGCAGGAGAGCGAGGTGGAGGTCCTGCTCGAGGTGTCCGCGGATCTCGGCGTCGTCCCGACGGCCGGCGTGCGGATCAAGCTGGCCTCGGAGGGGCACGGCCGCTGGGCGGAGAGTGGTGGGGAGAAGTCGAAGTTTGGGCTCAACGCGAGCGAGCTGGTTCGGGTGATCGAGACGCTGCGCGCGGCGAACCAGCTGCACGTGCTCAAGCTCATCCACTTCCACCTCGGCTCCCAGATCACCGACATCCGCTTCGTGAAGTCGGCGCTCCAGGAGATCACGCGTTTCTACGCGGAGCTGCACGCGGCGGGAGTGGAGATCACCCACGTCGATGTCGGCGGCGGACTGGGGATCGACTACGATGGGAGCGGCAGCACGGTGGCGGCGAGCGTGAACTACTCCGTGCAAGAGTACGCGAACGACATCGTGTACACACTCGCCGAGGCGTGCCGCGAGCAGAATCTCCCGATGCCGCACATCATCTCGGAGTCGGGCCGGGCGCTCACGGCGCATCACGCGCTGCTCCTCCTCAACGTCATCGACGTCGAGTCGCAGCAGGAGGTCCCGCTGCCGGAGCTGAGCGACGACGACCACATCATCCTGCACGAGCTGAAGGAGGGCTACGAGTCGATCTCCCTGCGGTCGGTGCGCGAAGTGTACCACGACGCCACCTTCCTCAAGGAACGCGCGCAGTCGCTCTTCAACAGCGGTGTGCTCTCGCTCCGGGAGCGCGCGCTGGCCGAGCAGCTCTTTGCGGCGACGATGAACGCCGCCACCAAGATCGCCCAGAAGGACCGCGAGGAGTACGAGGACATCATCGGCGAGCTCGAGGCGCGCCTGGTCGATCGCTACTTCTGCAACTTCAGCCTCTTCCAATCGCTCCCCGACAGCTGGGCGATCGACCAGCTCTTTCCGATCATGCCGATCCACCGGCTCGATGAAGAGCCGGCCCGCCGCGGCACGCTCCAGGACATCACCTGCGACTCCGATGGAAAGATCGACCGCTTCACCGGCGGACGGCACGGCCGGCCGAGCCTCGAGCTCCATCCGTACGTCCACGGCCAACGGTACACGCTCGGCATCTTCCTCACCGGTGCCTATCAGGAGATCCTCGGCGACCTCCACAACCTCTTCGGCGACACAAACGCCGTCCACGTCCGCCTCTCGCCCACCGGCTACGAGGTGAGCGACCTCGTCCACGGCGACACGGTCACCGAAGTCCTGAACTACGTGCAGTTCCGAGCCTCGGACCTCCTCGCCACCTTCCGCCGGAAGGTCGCTGCGGCGAAGGACCTGACGCGCCAGGAGGCCAACACCTTCATCGCCGAGTACGTCGCGGGGCTCGAAGGGTACACCTACCTCGAGGGCGACGCCGCGAGTCGTTAGGCATGCACGACATCGCGCATCTCCTGCTGGTGGTGGCGGTCGTCATCTTCGCCACCAAGCTCTTCGGAAATCTCGCACAGCGGATCGGCCAGCCGGCGGTTCTGGGGGAGCTCGTCGCCGGCGTCGTGCTCGGCGCATCGATGTTCGGCGTGCTCGATCCGGCCGATCCGGTCATCGCATCGCTCGCCGAGCTCGGCGTCATTGTCCTCCTCTTCGAAATCGGCCTCCACACCGACCTGCGCAGCCTCCTCGCCGTCGGGAGCACGGCCGGCGTCGTCGGCATTGTCGGCGTGGTCCTGCCGTTCGCCGCCGGGTACCTCGTCTCGCATGCCCTCGGGCTGGATGTGCTCGCGTCGATCATGTGCGGCGCGGCGCTGACGGCGACGTCGATCGGGATCTCGGCCCGAGTGCTGGCAGATCTCGGCCAGCTCCAAACGATGGAGGGGCAGGTGGTACTCGGCGCGGCCGTCCTGGACGACGTCGTCGGGCTGGTGATTCTCGCCGTCGTGTCGGCGATGGCCGGCGGCGCGACCGTATCGCCCCTCGGCATCGCCAAGACGGCGGCGATCGCCATCGGATTCGTCGTGGTAGCCTTGCTCCTCGGCGGCCGACTGGCGCCTCCGGCCTTCCGGCTCGTCGAGCGATTCGACTCGACCGGCCAACTTGGTCTGGTCGGTCTGGTCTTCGCCCTTCTCCTCGCCTACGCGGCCGCGACTGCCGGCTCGGCGATGATCATCGGCGCATTCGCGGCCGGCCTGATCCTCCATGACCTGCCCGCGCGGCCGCGCATCGAGGCGGAGGTGACCGCGCTCGGACGCTTCTTCGTTCCGTTCTTCTTCGCCTCGGTCGGCGCGGCGGTGAACCTCAAGGCGATGGGCGGAGCGGGTGCCTGGGGAATCATGGCGTCGCTCTTGGCCGTCGGAATTCTCTCCAAGTTCGTCGCTGGCTATGCGCCCTGGTGGTTTCGCGGGAGCAAGGCGTTGGTTGGCGTGGCGATGGTCCCGCGCGGCGAAGTCGGACTGATCTTCGCTCAGATCGGCCTGGCGACCGAGTCGATCGGGGTCGACCTGTTCAGCGCGATCACCCTCGTCGTGATGGCGACCACGTTCGTGGCGCCGCCACTCCTCGGTTACCTCGTGCGCAGTCGGGCCGTTCCCGCGGGCGCGAGCACACGGAGCGGAAACATCGCGGAGTTGGTCGTCGGAGCGGGGGTTCCCGGCGCGAAGCGGCGCGAATCGGGCCAGGCGGCCGGCCCCGGTTCGGGAGTCGGCGAGGCCTAACGCTGCAGGCCACGCCCACGGTCGCCGCTGGGCGGCCTCGCCGGACCTGAAGCGACCGCCCTGACGGAAGCGTTACTTGCCGCGCGCGGCGTCGTAGCGCTTCGCGACGTCCGGCCAGTTGACCAGGTTCCACCAGGCGCTGAGGTAGTCGGCGCGGCGATTTTGGTACTTCAAGTAGTAGGCGTGCTCCCAGACGTCGACGCCGAGGATCGGCTTCCGGCCTTCCATGGCTGGCGTGTCCTGGTTTGGCGTGCTCTCGATCTTCAGGGCGCCTGACGCGTCGGCCACGACCCACGCCCATCCGGAACCAAAGCGTCCGAGCCCGGCGGCGTTCACCTGCTCCTTGAGCTTCGCGGCATCGCCGAAGGCGCTCTTGATCGCGTCGGCGAGCGCACCGCTGGGCTCGCCGCCCCCCTTCGGCGACATCAGCTGCCAGAACATCGAGTGATTCCAGTGGCCGCCACCATTGTTGCGGACGGCGGTGCGCACAGCTTCGGGGACGGCGTTCAGGTTGGCGATAAGCTCGTCGAGGCTCTTGTTCGCCAGCTCGGGCGCCTTCTCGATCGCGGCGTTCAGGTTCGTGACGTACGTCTGGTGATGCTTGGTATGGTGGATCTCCATCGTACGTGCGTCGATGTGAGGCTCGAGCGCGGCGTAGTCGTATGGCAGAGCCGGGAGCGTGAAGGGCATGTCATTCCTCCGTAAGTGTCGTGCGCATGTCGCTGACCGGCACGTTCGGGGCAGCTTGATGCCGTCGGCGCCGGAGCCACCCGATGACCGCCGGCATGAGTGAGAGGAAGATCACGATGGCGATGACCAGGTCGATGTGCTTTTCGATTCCCGGGATCGAGCGCCCGAGGATATAGCCGATCATCAGCATGCTCCATACCCACGCGGCCCCGCCGGTAATGTTGTAGAGCTGAAAACGGCGGTAATTCATGACGGCCGCGCCCGCAACGACCGGAACAAAGGTTCTCACGATAGGCATGAAACGGGCGAGCACCACGGTCACCCCGCCATACTTCTCGTAGAATTCGTGGGCCCGGAGCAGGTTACTTCGCTTGAAGAAGAGGGAGTCCTCGCGCTTGAACAAGTGCGGGCCGGCGGCCTTGCCGAGTGCATAGCCGAGGGTTTGCCCGACGATTGCGGCGGCCGGCAAAATCGTCGCGAGGATCGCGATGCTCAGGAAACCCTGCGACGAAAGGAGTCCGGCCGTGACGAGGAGCGAGTCGCCGGGCAGGAAGAAGCCGACCAGGAGTCCCGTCTCCGAGAAGATGATGACAGTGAGGGCGATGTAGCCCCCCCAGCGGATCAGCCCTTCGAGATCGTAGAGGCGGTGCCAGAGGTCGAGGAGACTATGCATGCCGACTGAGGACGGGCCGGGTAGGGTCGTCGATCAAGTTCGACAGTCGGTCCTCAGCGGTCAACCGTCGGACTCCCCGTCGATACGATCGATCGATCTCTTCACAATCGGTCACTCGACGCTCCCTATCGGAGAATTCCTCGCCCACCTCGAGAGGCATGGCGTCCGCGCGCTCGCCGACGTTCGTCGTTTTCCCGGGTCGCGGCGTCACCCGCACTTCGGCCGCGAGGCGCTGGCGGCGAGCCTCGCGGCCAGGGGGATCGGGTACTTTCACCTTCCCGCGCTCGGAGGCCGGCGGGTGCCGCGACCCGATTCGCCGAACACTGCCTGGCGCAATGCGGGCTTTCGCGGCTATGCCGACTACATGGGACTCCCCGAGTTCCACGAGGCCCTCGACCGCCTGGTCGGGGATGCGGCGGCGACGCCCACGGTCGTGGTGTGCGCCGAAGCCCTTCCATGGCGATGCCACCGGTGGCTGATGGCCGACGCTCTGGTCGCCCGCGGCGTTGGGGTGTGGCACATCACCGCGGACCGCGTGACGCCCCACCGCCTGACGCCGTTCGCACGAGTCGACGGTGACCGGATCGTCTACGACGGGCCGCCCCCGCCGGCCCGCCAGGCGGAACTCTTCCCCGAGCCCCTTTGACCGCGCCACCTTTCCCCGTGCCATGACACGCGCTCCGGCGGCCACACGGCCCTCCCTCGTCGTGCACGTCGTGTCGCACACCCACTGGGATCGCGAGTGGTACCATCTCGAGGGACGCTTTCGCCAGCGCCTCGTGGCTCTGCTCGATGAGCTGTTGGCGATGCCGGCGGCGGATGCGGGAAGCTTTCTCCTCGATGGCCAGACGGTGTTGCTCGAGGACTATCTTGCCGTCCGCCCCGAGCGCCGCGAGGAGCTCTCCGCCCGGCTCCGCTCGGGGGCGCTCGAGGCGGGTCCCTGGTACGTGCTGGCGGACGAGTTGATCCCGTCCGACGAGGCTCTCGTCCGCAATCTCCTCGCCGGTCGCGAGGTGTTGCACAGGTTAGGCGCGACGGCGCCGCCGGTGTTGTACTCGCCGGACGCTTTCGGACACCCGGCGTCGCTCCCCACGCTCGCTCGCGGGTTCGAGCTGCCGCTGGTCGTGCTCTGGCGAGGGTTCGGCGGTCCGCATTGGCCGGCTGCCGACTCCGTCCGATGGCGAAGTGGGGATGGCAGCTCAGTCGTCCTGCACCATCTCCCGCCGTCGGGATACGAGGCGGGCGCATCGTTGCCGGTGACCGCCGCCGAGGCCGCGGATCGATGGCGTCAGCTGCGGACGGTGATCGAGCCCCGCGCGAACGCCGGTGTGGCGCTGCTGCCTAACGGGGCCGACCATCACGCTCTGCAGCGCGATCGAGGGGCGGCTGTGGCCGCTCTCGCGGGAGCTGCCGGGGCCGCGCGAGTCATCGCATCGTCGTTGAGCGCCTTCGCCATCGACCTCCTGTCGCGATCGGAGCGCGCGCAGTTGCCGGAGATCGCCGGCGAGCTGCGCGACTCCTACGGCTACACCTGGACGCTCCAGGGGACACTCGCCGCCCGCGCGCCTCTCAAGCGGCGGGCGCTGCGCATCGAACGAACGCTGCGGTGGGATGTGGAGCCCTGGGTCGCGCTGGCCGCGCGGCGCGGCCGGCCTTCGCGCTCGGCGCTTGCCCGAGAGGCATGGAAGACCCTGTTGCGCTGCTACCCGCACGACACGCTCTGCGGCTGTTGCATCGATGGTGTGGCGCGCGCCATGTCGGCGAGGCTCGAGGATGCGGCGGCGCAGGCGGCCGGCCTTCGACTGGATGCACTGCACGATTTGGCGGGTGTCGACTTGGAGAAGGCGCGCGCCCTCCCCCAGCGGTGGCACCGATCGCTCGTCGTCAGAAATCCCGCCGGCCGGGCGCGCGGCGGCGTGGCGCAGGTGGAGATCGTCTCCCGCGTCAGACACGTTCCCGTCGGCCCGGGGTCGGCGTCCCCCGCGCCCACCGATCCTCCGGTGATTCCGCTGCCGCGCGTGCTCGAGGGCGGACGGCCGATCGCCATCCAACCGCTCTCCGAATCGCGACGCCATCTACGGCTCGAGTCGCCGCGCGCCTACCCCAGAGATGAGGAGGTGCACGTTACCCGGGCGCTGGCCTGGGTGCCGGAGGTGGCGGGGTTCGGGACGACGAACCTCGACCTGGTGACCGAGCGTGGCGCCGAACCGGCCGGGCCCCCCTCGGTCGCGCGAGCTAGTCCGCGGTGGATCGAGAACGCAGCGCTGCGCGTCGATGTCGGCGGGGACGGTCGTGTCCGCCTCACCGAGCGTGGGGGCGCAAAGATCCCATCGCTCCTCTATTTCGAGGATGTGGGTGACGCCGGGGACCTCTACACCCACTCTCCGATCGAGCCGGTGATTCGTGCGGCGAAGGCGCAGGGAGTGCGCGTCGAGCACGGCGGACCACTGCGCGCCGAACTGGCGCTCCGCTACGCGATCGACGTCCCGGCCGCGACCGAGCGCGCCGGCCGCTCATCGAACGAAGTCTCCCTCCCGCTCGTCGTCCTGCTGGCGGTCGACGCCGGCTCGCCGCTGCTCCGCGTGCGTGTGCGCGGGACGAATCGTGCCAACGATCATCGCCTGCGCGTCGTCTTCGCCACGGGGTGCGCCGGGGCATCGGTGTTCGCCGACGCGGCCTTCGGCGTGGTCGAGCGCCTGACGATAGAGGAGCCGCCGGCGAGCGTCGAGCGAGTGCCCCCGACGGCGCCCCTCGCTCGATATGTGTCGCTCTTCACCGCCGGCCGAGGTGTCACGCTCTTCAGCGACGGGCTGGCCGAGTACGAGGTCATGCCGAATGGCGATCTCGCGGTCACGCTCCTCCGCGCTGTCGGCGAGCTCTCTCGCGAGGACCTCCCCGAGCGTCCCGGACACGCCGGTTGGCCGGCCTCGACCCCCGACGCGCAGTCGCACGGGCCCTTTCGCGCCGACCTGGCGCTCCTCCTCCACGGCCCGCGAACGGAAGAGGAGGCGGTGCGCATCGACCGCCTCGCCGAGGATGTCCTCGCGCCGCTCACCGGCGAGACGCTGCTCTGGGCGATCGACACCCCTCACTCCGAGGCGGGGGTGACACTCGAGGGGGATGGGCTTCGATGCGCGGCGGTGAAGGAGAGCGAGGACGGCGCGTGGATGGTCTTGAGGGCGGTGAACCTCACCGGCCACGCCGTGCGTGGCCGGTGGGTGATCGGCCCCGAGGTGACCGAAGCGCGAGTGTCCGCGCTCGACGAGCGGGAGGGGGAGGCGCTGGAGGTGCGGCGCGGCGCGATCGCCTTCGAGGCGCCTCCGTTCGGCGTCGTTACCGTCCTTGTTCGCTGACCGCGCCGCTTCTCTCCCCGGCCAATCGATCCTGCAGGGCGTCGCCAAGGAGGGTGCACGACACCACCGTGGCGATGAGCGCCAGACCGGGCGCCAGGGCCACCCACGGCGCGGCGACGATCAACTCTCGACCATCCGCGATCATGTTTCCCCAGCTCGGCGCCGGCGGTTGGATTCCGAGCCCGAGGAAGGAGAGGCCGCTTTCCAGGAGAATGGCACTCCCCACGCCCAGCGACGTGGCGGCGATCGCCGGGGCGAGAGCGTTGGGGAGCACGTGGCGCCAGAGCACCCTCCACCCGGGAGCGCCGAGAGCGCGCGCCGACTCGACGAAGGGCCGCGCGCGCACCCCGAGCACTTCGCCCCGCACCAGTCGCGCGATCCCCATCCACCCGGTGGCGACGAGCACGGTCACCACCATCGCCGCCCCCGGCCCCCAGAGCGCCGCGCAGGCGAGGAGGAGAACCAGCCGGGGGATGGAGAGAAGCACGTCGCCGAGGGCCATCGTCAGGCGGTCGGTGATCCCGCCTGCCCACGCTGCCCCGGCCCCGAGCAGCACACCGACGGCCGCCGCCAGGATGCTTCCGGCGACACCGACGAGAAGCGACAGGCGCGCCGCGAGCATCATGCGCGCGAAGAGATCGCGCCCGAAGGCGTCCGTGCCGAAGAGGTGCAGCTCTCCGGAAGGGTCGCGGCTGAGCGGCGGGAGCAGACGGAGCGACAGAACGTCCCCGATCTGTCGTGGATCGCGCCGGGCGAGCGCCGGCACGAGCGCGGCGGCCACCACCAGCAGCGCGAGCGTCATCACGGAGAGGCGCACGGGCCAGGCGGGGGTCCCCGACGCGACTCGCCTCACGATCGCCGCCGCGGGTCGACGACCGGCAGCATCAGATCCGCCGCCAGATTCGCCACGATCACCAGCGCCGCATAGGCGACGGTCACTCCGAGGACAACCGGGTAGTCGCGCGCGGCGATCGCGGTCGTGAGAAGGCTGCCCATTCCCGGCCACGCGAATACCGTCTCCACGAACACCGAGCCGGCCAATACTCCGGGAAGTGCCAGGGCGAGAAGCACGAGAAGCGGCGGGAGCGCGTTCGCCAGCACATGGCGGGACAGCACGCCCCTTTCCGGTACTCCCTTGGCCGTCGCGACGGTCACCCATCGCATGCGCAACAGATCCACCGCCACTGATCGCGCGTAGCGAGCGACTCCGGCAGCGCCGATCGCTGTGAGCGTGACGATCGGGAGCGTGGCGTGGCGCGCCAGGTCGGCGACGGCAGCGATTGACGTCGGCTCGCCTCGCGGATCGCGCACTCCGAAGGCGGGAAGGCGGAGCCAGGACGGAAATCCCCAGCGAGCGGCACCCACGGTGAAGAGCGCCACCAGCGCGAGCGCGAGCCAGAAGCTGGGCGCCGCGTAAACCGTCGTCGTCGCGACGGTCGCCACGACGTCCTTCCACGTGCCGCGACGTCGCGCCTGCCAGGCTCCGACGGTCACTCCGATGATGAAGGTGAGGAGGAGCGAGGCCGCGCTGAGGGCGAGCGTGACCGGTAGCGCTTCTCCGATCACCTGGGTGACCGGCAGCTGTCGCGCGAAGCTCGTCCCCAAGTCACCCTTGAGAACGCCCCCGGCCCACCGCGCATATTGCACGGGCAGTGGCGCGTCGAGGCCAAGCGAGGTCCGGGTTCGGGAGATCTCGTCCGCACTCGCTCCCGGGGCGACGAGAAGCGCCGCCGGATCTCCGGGAGCCGAACGGAGGAGCACGAACGTCAAGGTGAGAACGAGCCAGAGCAGCACGACCGAGCCTGCGAGGCGGCGCGCGAACGAGTGCATGGGCTGATGATGCGAGCGGCGTCGGGATGGTCAACCGTCATCCGCGCCGTCGCGATCGTCGGCGCGGCGGCGTGCGCTGCGCCGAAGGCCGGGGATGTCGTCGTCTACGCCTCGGGCGCGGACCTCGAATCGGCCGACCCGTTGGTGACCATTCATCCTCTCGCCACCCAGGTGCAGCGGTACGCCCTCTTCGTTACCGCCTGCCGGTACAACCGGCATTTCGACGTCGAGCCCTACTTCGCGCGGGCGTGGCGCTGGTCCGCCGACTGGCGGGTTCTGTCCCTTCGCCTGACGCCGGGTCTTCTCTGGCAGGATGGGGCGCCCACCACTGCGCGCGACCTCCTGTTCACGCTCGACGCCGCGCGCGATCCGGCCACCGGCTATCCCCGCGCTTCTGAGCTTGCGTCGCTGAAGAGCGCCCGCGCTCTCGACGACACGACCGTCGAGCTCTCTTTCACCGAGGCGCAGCGGTACATCCCGCACGTAATCTGCGAGCTCCCCATCGTGCCGGAGCACGTTCTTCGCAACGTCCCGCGCTCGTCCCTTCGCGGGGCTCCTTTCGGTATGGCGCCCGTCACCAATGGCCCCTTCCTCTTCGTCGGCCACTCGCCGGGTGAACGGTGGGTGCTGGCGCGGAATCCTCGATTTCCGCAGCTCCTGGGCGGACCGCCTCGCATCTCCCGCCTCGTCATCACCGTGGTCAAGGAGGGCGCGACGAAGTTCGCCGGACTCGTCTCCGGCGACCTCGATGTCGCCGGGATCTCGCCCGCGATGGTGCCGCTGGCGGCAAAGGATCCCACGCTCCGGGTGATCGAATATCCGGTGCTGCAATCCACGGTGATCGCTTTCAATGTCCATCGGTCGCCCTTCGACGACCCCCGCGTCCGTCGCGCCATCGGCCTCGCTCTCGATCGCCGCCGCATCGTGGACGCCGCATTGCTCGGCCACGCGATCCCGGCCTCTGGTGCGATACCGCCCGACCTCCCCTTTGGCAGTGACGTCGTTCCGGTGCGCGACACCGTGAACGCCGACTCGCTTCTCGACGCGGCGGGGTGGCCGCGCGGTGCCGACGGCGTGCGAGCCCGGGGTGGTCGTCCGCTCACCTTCGAGCTTCTCACCGTCGGTGGCGCCCAGAGCGCGGCGGAGCAGCTTGTGCAATCGGACCTGGCGGGGATCGGTGTCCGGGTCGAGGTGAGGCAGCGAGAGCTGGCCGCATTCCTCGCGGCGGCCCGCGCGCCGGCGAAGACCTTCGACGCCCTCTTCACCGGCATTCCCGGTGACCTCTCCCTCGCCTACCTCTCGGCGATGTTCGATTCGCACTCCGCCGGGAGCGCGCTCGACTACTCGGGCTACCACACTCCGCGTCTCGATTCGCTCCTCGCCGCCGCGCGCGATGCAACCGACCCGTTCGAGCGGGCGCGGTGGGCCGCCGTCGAGCGAGAGCTCGCGGAGGAGGCACCCGTGGTATGGATCTACCACGCGCGCGGTGTTCAGGCGCTGTCGCGCCGCCTCTGCAACGTGTCGATGGATCTGCGCGGCGAGCTGGTCTCGCTCACCGACTGGGGTACCGACGAGACATCCTGCCAGGTCGCGCTTCGGTGACGCTGCTGCTCACGCGTGACACTCTGGCAGAGCGCAGGCTGGCGGCACGCGGTCCGCTCGCTCCCCTCGCGGAGTCTTTGCGCCAGGAGCTGCAGCCTCTGCTCGATCGAGGCTTCCACGTCCCGGTCCAGAAGGCGCTGCTCTCTCGCGACGGTGGTCGCTGCGCGCGTGATGGGTCGACGCTCTTCTTCGATCCCTGGGCGGCGCACGAGCACCGCTGCGCGACGTGCGGCAGCGTCTACACAGGCGAGCGGCACGATCGATGGTGGATCACCTTCTACCACCTCTGGCTCGCCGAGCGCGCCGTCCATGCGGCGGTGCTCCACGCGCTGCACGGGGGAAGCGAGCTCGCGGGCCTGACGAGGGCGATCGTGGAGCGGTACTCGCACCTCTACCTCGAGTACCCCAACCGCGACAATGTGCTCGGGCCGAGCCGTCCGTTCTTCAGCACCTATCTCGAGTCGATCTGGATCCTCCAGCTCGCCGTGGCGCTCGACGTGCTCGAGGATGCGGATGCGGTGCCGCGCGCTCTGGCCGAGGAGGCGCGCGAACGGCTGTTCGCGCCGAGCGCGGCGCTCGTTGCGAGCTTCGATGAAGGAGGGTCGAACCGGCAGGTCTGGAACAACGCCGCCGTGATGGCCGCCGGCGCGCTGCTCGGCGATCGCTCCCACATCAAGGGCGCGATCGAGGGGGAGTCGGGGCTGCTCGCGCACCTGACGGGCGGCCTGCTTCCTGATGGCACCTGGTTCGAGGGGGAGAACTATCACCTCTTCGCTCACCGCGGCCTCTGGTACGGCGTAACACTGGCACGTCGCATCGGCGTCGAGCTC
>Ga0187766_10001860_pt1 | contig 12397 bp, 12 predicted proteins | sample 0216_QUI02_MP05__4_FD_132971 | JGI IMG/M metagenome (GOLD analysis project Ga0187766, IMG submission 132971) | Tropical peat soil microbial communities from peatlands in Department of Meta, Colombia - 0216_QUI02_MP05_20_MG | ecosystem: Environmental > Terrestrial > Soil > Wetlands > Peat ... | reverse complement strand
GCTGGGTGGTGCTGTTTGTGCGCGCATTTGGGCAAAAAGCATGGCGGTAATCGCCAGAATGAGCGCAAGACCGAGTGAACTGACTGTTTTCGGCTGTATCATAGGCCTCTCCCCTGTTCCAGTGTAACCGAGGCCCGTTGGGGGAAAAAAGGGCGGCCGCGGCCTGAACCCAACGCTACCGCGGCCAGAAAACAGTTCGAGCTGTCAACCGGCAATCAGTGCCCTACCGTCCGACAATGTCACCCTTTAGCCCGGTGATCGCAGACATGACCTCAGTCTGCTCCTTTTGAGGCACATGAAACTTGTTCAGTGTCTCAGTGAGATGGGCTGACGAGGCATTCCAGTCACTTTCGGTGATGTGTAGCCCCGTATGCGCGGTTTTCATGTCCTGTCCGGTATAGAGGCAGGGGCCGCCGGTAGCCACGCAGAGGAAGTCAATTACATGAGCTTCAACCCTGGCTTTGGACGCGTCATTCAGGCCCACGAAGAACCTGGAGAGTTGAGGATCGGTCGCCAGGCGGCCAATAAAATCTTTCGTGACCGCTGCGAGCGCATCGTACCCGCCGAGGCGTGCATATAGCGATTGGCTCTGAGATGTCGCGTTCTGCTGGGGAGATTCCGCTGCGACGTATGGAACTAGTCCGCCGAGTACAGCGAATCCAATCAACATTTCTGCTAAGAACGGCTTCTTCATTGTGCTTTTCTCCTGTGTCTGACATTGCAAGCCAATAGCGCGACGTCTCACCAGTGGGTTGCCATTGGCGCTTGCTATATCAACTACGGCACCGGGCTGCAGGCGGATTTGCGGGAAGATAGAATTCTTGTCTCGGCAGAAGTCTGTAAAATGCCATGGAATAGCGATCTGGTAGCCGGCTTCAAGACGTACTCCATATGGAGCGGATCGAGGGCACTTCTACGAAGGCAGACGATATGCGGTTGGTGGCGCGAATCCGCGCCGGCGACCAGCATGCCATGTCGGAACTCTACGATCGCTACGCGAAGGTGGTGTATGCGGTTGCGTTGCGCGTACTGCAGAATGCTGAGGGTGCCGAGGACGTGCTGCAAGACGTATTTATGCAACTATGGCGCAAGCCCGACGCATTCGACGCCAGCCGTGGCAGTTTGGCTGCGTGGTTGGCGGTGATCTCGCGCCATCGCTCGATTGATCGGCTGCGCCAACGGCGGCCCGAAACCAACATTGAAGATTGCGTCATCGCTTGTGCGAGTGACTTGGGCCAAGAGATCGAGCGAACTCTGGTAATCGAGAAGGTACGCCAGGTGCTGGCTGATATGAATCCTGATTATCGCAAGCTGCTGGAGCTGGCATTCTTTCAGGGCATGACCCACACCGACATCGCCACGAAAACGGGCGAGCCCTTGGGCACGGTAAAAACGAGGATTCGCGCCGGGCTGCAGCAACTACGAGCCAAGTTTGCAGGATGAGGACGCACGAACAATTCGCGGACGATCTGGCGCTGTACGCACTCGATGAGCTGACAGGCGGGATGCGTGAGGAACTCGAACAGCACGTAGAAGGCTGTGCTGCGTGTCGGCGGGAACTGCAAATGTTGCGCGGCGACCTTGGACTGCTGGCGCTATCGAGCAGCGGCCCGCAGCCTCCTGCGCGCAGCAAAGAAAGGCTAATCCAATCCGTCGCCGCCGAGCCTCGACGCGTACCCAGGGGGAACCCGGTTTCTGCAGGTGAGCGAAGCTTGTGGACGGCTTTAGTTCCTTCCTTGGCGGCTTTAGGTCTCCTTATGCTGGTAGTTGTATTGTTGCGGGACAAGTCTCACCTGCAAACTCAGCTGGCCAAGCTCGAGGATCGTAGTCGCATGCTAAGCAGTCAACTCGATCGGCTCAGTGAAGAAGTGAAACTGCTCTCCGCAGCCGATGCAATCCACGTTTCCCTCAATCCGCAAAACGCTCCGCGACAACCCAGCGGGACGGCGATCTTCAGCCCCTCCCAAAAGCGAATAATGTTTATGGCCAACAATCTTGCGCCAGTAGCCCGAGGCAAGGCTTATGAGCTCTGGATTATTCCCACCTCGGGAGCTCCCGTGCCGGCGGGCATGTTCAAACCGAATGAGCACGGAAACGGAATGATTGTTGGCGGCAAGATGCCGGATGGTATAACCGCGAAAGCATTCGCCGTCACAATTGAGAACGAAGCCGGGTCAGATAAGCCCACCTCTCCGATCCTGCTGGTCGGGAGCATCGGTTGAAGCTTGGTGCTCGCGACAGGCCATGTCCCTGTGTTCCTTGATTGCAATTCGCGCACAACCGAAAATTGGAGCACCGCGCTTACATGGCGGGGCATCTGAGTAGTTGTAGCCCTATGAAGACTAAGACGTTTATTGTTGGTTGCGCGTTAGCCCTGGCGTTATTGCTGTTCGCCCAGCGGCGGCAGGATGCTTCGCTGTCTGTTGGTTTTCACTCGGTCGTTGATTTGACTCACACGATCGATGCAAAGGCACCGACTTACGACATCTCGGATAAGCCGGCTTATCAGGCGCAAACGGTTGCCACGATCGGTAAAGATGGATACTTCGCTCGGGAGATCTCGCTGCCGGAACATTTCGGGACGCATCTTGACGCCCCGGCTCATTTCGCGCCTGGCTTGTGGACAGTGGATCAAATCCCGATTGAGCGCTTTGTCGCTCCGCTGGTTGTTCTTAATGTGACGTCAGGTGCAAAAACTAATGCCGATTATCAGGTTTCGGTAGGCGACCTTTCAAAGTACGAGGAAATTCACGGGCAGATTCCAGCAAATGCAGTGGTTATGGCCTACACGGGATGGGGTTCGCGCTGGACCTCAGCCAGGGAATATCGAAACGCCGATGCGAACGGAGTGATGCACTTTCCAGGATATTCACTGGAGGCGGCAAAGTTTTTGGTTGAGGGGCGGAGTGTCCTGGGCCTCGGAATTGACACGTTGAGCATAGACTACGGGCCATCGAAGGATTTCCCGGTTCACCACTACACCCTATCGCACAGCCTCTATCAATTGGAGAACGTCGCCGACCTGGAGCAGGTTCCGGTGAGCGGAAGCACGGTAGTGGTTGCTCCGATGAAATTGGAGAATGGATCGGGTGCTCCGGTACGGATCTTTGCGCTGGTGCGCTAGAGCTCTCGCCTCTCCGTGATCTGACTAGCTCCCGGCTTCTGTGGACGGAATGCGCCCTTCTGCCCTGGCCTGCCATTCTGCGACGCTAAGTTCCTGCTCAAGAGAAGAAAATCGCCGCAGGATTTCATGAATTCGCAGGGCCATATTCCGGATGGTTTCGATTTGTGATCGGGCCTCAGCGGAAAGCGATCCGGGTTCAAGCAAGAGCAATTCAGAATTTCCTAGGGTGGCAGTCAGCATGTTGTTAAGCGTGTGCCGCATCTCGAGCATGTAGCGGCCGAGAGTGGCCTCATGGCTGAGAGCTGAGGTGGCCTTTTCCGCACGCACGGCTCTGGCTTCCGCTTGCGCATAGTTCAGAGCTTCAGAGGCGAGCAAAATCAACGCGTCCAGCCAGTTCTCTTGTTGACGAAAAGCAATCACTCCCGGCCAGCGACCGCGAACGGTTTGCAGAGTGTTGGTTTCTTCGGAGACAAAGAGAACGCGTTTGCCCACGGCGTTGAGAGCTTCCAGAACCGGGGATAGCGCGTGTGGTTGAACGCGGCCGACGATTGCCAAGTACAGGTTCTCGGGATCCGCACCAAGCTTAAGGTCGCTGCGCATGAGAGTAAAGCCGGGAACGCGACGCTCCAACTGCCAGCGGCCAGTGACTGCCCGGGAGAACTCCGGGTCGTCAGAAACAATCAATACATTCGGATGGTCCATGATCGACCGAGGTGCTATGACTCGCTTGGGAGACCAGGAGAAGCGGCATTCTCCTCCTCCGAAGCCGAAAACGAGTTGCCCCCCACCCCCGCAGCAGCAGTACGCGAGCGAGAAGTAGAGGCGCTTATTTTTGATACGCTACGCGTCAATGCCGTCTCCACGACGGCGCGAAGATCAGCGAGCATGCGGATCGGCTGTCCGGAAGAATATTCGGCCTGGAACATCACCTTCCAGGACTGGCAGATCATGCGCAGGCGTGCAACTGGTTCCTCGCCTGAAAATTGGGCCCGCCGGCAGTCCAGGCTGGTCACACCTCGCGATTCGAGTTCGCGCAGTCCGTCCAGGATGCCATTGAGATCCTGATGCATCAAGCGGAAGAAAATACGACGCATCAGAAAACTGAATCGGGCAAATGCAACCATAGCGCCCGGCTCAAAGTAATCGTCGGCGCGAGACGCCTTGAGCTTGCGGCCTTTCTCCAGAACCTGGCTGGTGAAGAGTTCGTTGAGGTCCTTGCAGACGCCGGCTTCCTCGATGAGTTGATCAGCTAGCACCAGACCCTCGGGAATGCCAGCATCTACCGGCCCGAGCACAGGTTCGAGGACTTGCGCGACGTATTGGAAGTCGACGTCGGCGTCCTGCAGACCGGCGGTGGCGCACTGAGAGAAATATTGCACCAGTAGAAAATCAACTTTGTCACGATCGGCTTCGCTGTGTTGCTTTTTGTGAAGGTGATGAATCAGCAGATTGCGTAGAGCTTCTTCCGTGTTCAGAGGGGTGGTTTGCAAGAATTGGCGAAGCTGGTGGACGTGAATGCGTTCGTCGACATCCAGAAACCATTGCCGGGCCTGCTCAATTGACTCCCGCGGCGGAGCTTCGACACCTGATTCCAGATCGCCGCAGGGAGGCAACTCAATTACGAATTCCCGAGCCAACGCGGCGTAAAGTGAATATAGAAGTTGGGAGTGACGCCATTCGGCGGCAAGTTCGGCTAGATGTGGGGATGAATTCATGCTTTTATGATCCAATTCGGGACTTCCCCGGCAAAGCGGGCGGCAACGACAGTTTGAGCGCCGTTGTACTGCAAGGCTACCACGCATGCTTCCGCGTCTAAAGAACCATCCGAATTGCGCAGTCTCACGTGATCGGCAAATTCCAGCGGCAAGGTGGAAGTAAACAGCACTTCATGCGGAGTACCAAACTCGATGATCGTGTTCTCGCTGAATGTATCACTGGCGGTTCCAAGACGAGTGAGACGAACGGGGATGCGAACCGGTGCCGCCTCAGGAAAGAACTTGGCTAGCCTGGTCGTGGAACTCGCGCGATTGGAGGAGGCGGTCGCGGCGCCAGTTTTGGACACGGTGGCCTCGTGATGCGGACCAATGCGGCCTGGGTTCCTCAGTCTGCCGGTTAGCACGGCTTAAGCACCCGGACCGCATCGCGCCAATTCGTGGTGCACGATTAGAGCCAAAGTTTTGCTCAAGATCATGCAGTTAAGGTATTTGTTTTCAATGACGGAGCACAGGTATCGGGGATGTTTGCACGATTCCCGGCCGAGTCCTGTATCAAATTGACACAAAGTCTCAAGGAAGAAGTACGAGTCACTGCAGGGCTTGTGTCGGAGGCGATCCGGCGCGATGTTCAATGTTGTAGCGCTTGAGCTTGCGATAGAGCGTGGCACGGCTGATGCCTAGCATCCGGCCGGCGAGAGTTTTGTCACCTTTCACTTGCTCGAAAACGCGCTGGATCGTGGCGCGTTCGATATCCTCCAAATCAGTCGAGGAGGTAGCAACTGGAGCGGCGATAGCGTCAGATTCCGGCCGGCCGGAGGCGATGGTCGCTGGCAGGTCACCGATGTCGAGGGTGCAGCGGTCGCCGAGTGCGATGGCACGCTCAATACAATTTTCCAGTTCTCGGACGTTGCCCGGCCAGTCATATTGCAAAAGGTACTTCATGGCTGCACTGGTGATCTGTATCGACCGTCCCGGCGCATAACGATCCAGAAACCAGTGAACCAGCATAGGGATGTCGGACCGACGCTCGCGCAATGCAGGCAAATGCACGGCAACTACATTCAGCCGGAAATAAAGATCCTTCCTGAAGGTGCCCTTCTGATACTCGCGCTCGAGGTCGCGATTGCTGGCAGCGATGACTCGTACATCGACCTTCAAGCGCTGATTGCTTCCGACCGGGCGAATCTCTTTTTCCTGCAGGACGCGAAGCAACTTGGATTGCAACTCGGGAGGCAACTCGCCGATTTCATCGAGAAAAATGGTCCCTCCGTTGGCAGCCTGGAAAAGCCCGGTTTTCGACTTGAGGGCGCCAGTGAAGGCGCCTTTCTCGTAGCCGAACAGCTCGCTTTCAATGAGAGTCGGAACAAGCGAGCCGCAATCCACGGCGACGAAAGGCTGCTTGGCAAAAGAACCGCGGAAGTGGATGGCGCGGGCAACCAACTCCTTTCCCGTACCACTTTCGCCGATGATCAGCACCGGCGTACGCGTGTCCTTGAGCCGCGAGATCATGCGCAAAACATCTTGAATTTTGGCTGACGAGCCCACAATACCGTGAAGATCGCTTTCTGTGTCCACGCGATCGCGAAGAAACTGGTTCTCCTCGACCAAAAGTACTTTCTCCCCCATGCGACGCAAGAAGAGTCGCAACTCTTCGAGCGGGGAAAACGGCTTGCTGATGTAGTCATAAGCACCCAGTTTCATGGCTTGCACCGCGGTTTCCACTGAACCATGACCGGTCATAACTGCGACCTCAGTGCGAGGAAAAAGCTTCTTCACTTTGCCGAGAAAATCCAGTCCCGACATGTTCGGCATCACCATATCGGTAAGGATCATGTGAACAGGCTGCTCTTCCAACAGCGCCAGCGCGCTCTCGGCACTATTGGCTTCCATGCAGCTGAATCCCAAAGACTCCCCGACAGTCATGCAGAGTTTGCGGATACTCTGTTCGTCGTCCACGATAAGAAACCGAATTCGGAAATTCTCGTTCACGGCGCCTTCCCAATGGTTTTTTCAACTACAGAGATGAATTGCTGGACACGGAATGGCTTCTCTACACAGGGTGCGCCGGTTCTGCGCAAGGTGGCGGCAGTGTCTTCGTTGGCGATGTCGCCGGTGATAAAAACGATACGTCCGGCAAGTTCTGGACGATGACTTAAGAGCCAGGCATGTACGTCGGCGCCATCCACCCCTCCGGGTGTGCGCATGTCCGAGATGACGCCGAGGAAATCCCCTGACGACAGCAACTGGAGCCCCTTGGCGCCGGAATCGGTGCAGACGACCTGATAGCCGTGGCGTTCCAGCGCAGTACGGACGTAGGCCATAACGGCCGACTCATCCTCTATCAGCAGCACCGGCAAAATGGCGATCTGGCGAGCATGATTAATTGCCGGCAAGCTCATGATGCAATGCCTCCTGCTGCAGCTCCGGCGGGAACCAACGTTGCAGTGATCGGCAGACGCACAGTGAAGGTAGCACCCTCCCCGTCGTTATTGTTATGGCAAAGAATTTCGCCACCATGTTCGCGGACGATGCCGTAGCAAATGCTGAGACCCAGGCCGGTTCCTTTCCCGATCTCCTTGGTGGTGAAAAATGGGTCGAAGATACGTTCGGGAAATTCGATCCCTTTGCCATTGTCGCGAAAGAGAATTTCGACCGAGTTTTCCTGGTTTGCCGTTCTGACCTCGATACGTGCCGGGCGGCCGCTATCCCGCACAGCGTCGTAGGCATTGTTGAGAATGTTCAAAAAGACTTGCTGCAGCTGATGCGAGTCCCCAATCACCTGACGCAAATCCTTATCCAGTTTCTCGACGACCTCCACGCCGCGGCTATGGAGATCGTAAGCACGCAACTGGATGGTACGGTGAATAATCGTGTTCAGCTGGATCGGTGCGCGCTGCGGCGGCGTCTGACGAGCAAAACTCAGCAGGTTTTGCACGATTTGCTTGGTGCGCTGGGCTTCCTGCAGGATTACTCGCAGGTCCTTGCGGGCGCCGTCTGGGATCTCAGGATTTTCCATCAGGAGATCGGCAAAGCCCAAGATCGCGGTGAGCGGGTTATTGACCTCATGAGCAACTCCAGAAACGAGTTGTCCGACTGCAGCCATTTTCTCTGCGTGCATCAGCTTGGATTGCAGGGTTGCCGCGTCACTAATGTCGCTCATCATCACTACCACGCTGGAAACCTTGCCTTCATCATCGCGGACCGGGCTCAGGTTCGCGGAAAACTGTGCCGGACGTCCGTCGACGCGTGTGATCTGCAGCTCCAAGTTATCGATCTGCTCGCCATTGAGCGTAGCAACGAAGGCCTCAGCAAGAGCCTGCCGTCGCGGCAGGGCTATTAACTCCGGCAGCGCCCTGCCAAGAAGTTGATGGCGTTGGTATCCCATCTGGTACCATCGCCGATTGGCGTAAGTGACCTCACCGCTAACATCGGCAACCAGGATCAAGCTTTGAGTGTTGTCGAGAATCTTTGCGGAAAAGTCGCGCTCCCGATGCAATTCAGACTGCGACGCCTTCAACCCGTGGATGTCCTGAATTGCGCCGCGATACTGGATCACATTTTGCTGCGAATCGCGGACCGCAAACGCTTTGACCAAAACGTGGAGAGGAGTGCCATCCGCCCGCCGCAGAATCTGTTCGTAATTTTGTACGGCTCCGTGCTGCCGCATCAGGTTCGCAAATTCATCGTACTGTTCCGCAGACGAGTAAACTTGCGTGCGCAGGTCGGCCTGTAAGAGATCTTCGCGGGAACTATACCCAAGCATCCGAACCAGAGCGTCATTGACTTCTATGAAGCGACCATCCGGAATAGCAAAAAAAACACCCTCCTGAATGTTGTCAAACAGCTCGCGGTAGCGACGCTCAGCATCCTGCCGGTCGGTAATGTCTTTCAACACGTGAACCGTCTGCAAACCTCGGCCCTCCCATGGCTGAAGCCGGGAACTGGTGACAAGAAAGGTGCGATCCAGAACCGGGACCGTTTGTCCCTGTGAGCCGGCAGCCTTGGCGGCGCAAAAAGGGCAAGAGGGCTCGGGGAAAGCAGCGGGAAGGGCAAACAGCGTGGACATGGCAACCCCGAGAAGTTCCTGGGGCTGCACTCCAACAAAATCAGCCAGCGAGCGGTTCACACGGATCACTTTGTCACCGTCATCATGAACCACGATGAAATCGGTAATCGCATCGAAGGTCTCATCCCAGGCATCGAACCCTTCGTGTTTAGTGTGGTTTTCCGGTGGTATTGGAACGAGCCGCTGCAATTCGCGGACCTGACACCGGGCCGAGGCATATAACTCAGCATTGGCAATGGCCATGGCCAGGAAGCCGCAAACCGCCGAAAGAAAAGATTTCTCCTGCTTCGAAAATGGGCCCTCGGCCCGTGGATAGACCACAATGGCACCATGAACCTGGGAAGTGCGAAAAGGCGCAGCCAACAACATTCCGACGGGAATCATATCCCCCAAGCTGTGAGTCGCAGGATCAATGGTGACGGAAATGGTTTCCCGCGCCGAAGAAACTCGTCGCACCAGATCCGCAGCAAACTCTAAGCCATGTCCCCGATAACTGGCGCGGACCAGGTTCGCAAGCTGAGCGGACTGCGCTGCCATTGCATGCAGCCTTACGGTTGCGGCTTCCGAGAAGAACACCAATACGAGATCAGAGCGCAGCAGTCGCCGCAGGTGCTCGGCAAAGCCTTCCGCCAGGGTACAGGTATCCGGCACCGGGGGCAGTTCCGCGAGACCGGGCTCTTGCGCTGCGACGCTGCCATTCGCTGACAGCGCCATCTCACCCGCCTGCAGGTTCAATGCGCACCGCCTCTCACTTCCTTCAGACGTATCTGGATAAGTAGGAAAGTAGCCTGCAATCTCAATTTGAGTCAAGAGGACGCGGGGAGAACGTGCCTAGTTGCTCACCACGCGCTTCAAAACCGGCTTCGTCTCAAGGTGAGAGGGAAAATTTTCTGGATGCCTCTAATGGAATTTCTTGGCAGAAAATGAAAGACACTAAACCTCCTCATCTCATTCAAAATAAAGCTTGTTACTTTGGATTACCTCAGCGTTATCCGTTGGCATCGGCTTTGCACGACGAGACCAGGACCACACGTGTCGGCTGGAGGAGACCTGTGCTTTGGCGAGCGCTTCGGAGCTGGACCGCAATCACCCTGCTTGCACTTTCAGCTTTGCTAGTCGGAAACCCAGTACCTGCCGGTGCTCAGGACGAACTGAATCGCAAAGTGAGAACCAAAGTGGCACCGGTTTATCCGGAACTAGCGCGGCGCATTAACCTGCGCGGCACGGTCAAGCTCCTGGTGGTGGTACTGCCTAACGGGAACATAAAGGATACCAAAGTAATGGGTGGTAATCCGATTTTAGTAAACGCCGCCGTTGATGCCCTGAAAAAATGGAAATTCGAGCCTGATTCGGAAGAAAGCTCGGGAGTCGTTGAATTCAAGTTTGAGCCCACAGAATAAAGCCGTTATACGGAGCGGCGTGCGATGACAGGTGTTGAAAGAAACACAGGCGGCAGGAGGAATGGCATGAGGATCGGCAAGAAACTGTATGTGAACTTTGGCGCCGTCCTGGCGATGGTCGTGGTGCTTTTCCTGGTGAATCTGGTGGCGGTGCAGCGCGAGCACAGCGCGAAAGCCGCGGCATCGCAAGCTTTAAAGATGGCCGAGACAACCGACAAAGTGCGCTTTCAGATCATGCAAAACCGGCTTTACTTGAGCAACTACTTGCTCAGTGGAGACACGCGTGAAGTGGAGCGGCTCAACGATGGTGAACACATTCTGCAGGAAAGCTTGCAAACAGCACTGAACCTGGCAGGTTCAGAACAGCAGAAAGGCGCACTCGAGAACGTAAAAAATAACGAGCAGAACTGGGCCCGGGAGTTTGCCAGTCCCCTGATTGAAAAACGAAAAGATGTGGACAGCGGTAATGCCACAGTCGCGGAACTGCAGATCTTTTATCTGCAGAAGGATGCCTCGTCCTGGGTGAAGACTGCGACGGAACACCTCGACATTGCGGACCAGGAAAATTCGAAAGTTCTTGAGCAGCGGCGTAAGTCCGACGAGACCGCAGCGACTGCAACCATCGCCATTGCACTGGTCAGCACACTTCTGGCCCTCGCGCTAGGAATCGCGATCGCCTTTACCACGGCGCGCTCCATCACCGAACCACTGGACAATCTCATGAAGGTGGCCCGGCAGATCGGGAATACGGGAGATCTTGAGCACGACATCGACGTCAGCCGCAAAGACGAGATTGGCGAACTGGCGAAAACTTTCGCCAACATGGTGACTTACCTGAAGGAGATGGCCACTCTGTCGGAGGCAATCGCAGGCGGCAATCTCACCGTCGAGGTGAAGCCGCGGTCACAGAATGACACGCTGGGTAATGCCTTCGCACGCATGACGACCGGATTGCGCAATCTGGTTCGGAACGTAAGAGACGCCTCATCGCAGGTGGCCAGCGCGTCGAACCAGGTCGCCGGAGCTTCTGATGAGTCGGCCAAGATCAGCCTGCAAACTTCGTCAGCCATTGATGAGGTCACCAGCACCATGCATGAGATGAGTGTGAACGTGCAGAACATGGTGAAAAGCACACAGGTGCAAGCCTCGAGCGTGAGTGAAACATCCGCCTCGATCGACGAGATGGTGGCATCCATCCAGCGGGTTGCGGACACGGCCAAGGTGCTGCTGGATATCTCCAATCGTTCGCGAGAGGAGGTGCACAGCGGCATCTCCACCATGGATAAAGCCACTGACGGTCTGAACCGCATTAACAGCACGATTCATGCGTCGGGCGAGATCATCGATGTACTGGGGCAGCGCGCGGACGATATCGGGAAAATTATTGAAGTGATCGATGACCTCGCGGAACAGACGAACCTGCTGGCGCTGAATGCGGCCATCGAAGCGGCCCGTGCCGGCGAGCACGGACTGGGCTTCGCCGTGGTCGCCGATGAAGTACGAAAGCTGGCGGAGAAATCGGCGCAGTCCACCAAAGAGATTTCGGAGCTGATTCAGAGCATTCAAAAAGAGGCCCGCAAAGCCGTCGAAAACATGGACCGCAGCACCTCGATCGTGAACGAGGGCTTGGGCCTCGGCTCCGAACTTAATACCGCGCTCCGCAAGATCTCCAATGTTGTGACAGAAGTTTACAAGTTTGCCCAGGAAATCGGAGCGGCTACGAACGAGCAGTCTCACGGTTCGTCTCAAATTGCGCGCGCAACCACACGTCTGAACGAGATCACCCACGAAATCAACTCTGCCGTTGAAGAACAGGCCTCCGGCGCACACGCCGTGGTAAAGGCCATGGAGAGGATGCGCGAACTGGTGCAGCAAACGACGTCGGGCTCGACGGAGCTGGCAGCATCGGCCGAGCAGATGTCGAAAATGTCCCGAGACTTACTGGAGTCAATGGACCTCTTCACGCTGGACCAGGCCGAACGCAACCGGCCCGCGGCAGAAGACAGGCCGGCGGGAAAAGTCAACGTTCGGCAGGCTGCCGCTGGCACGCGGAAATAGCCGGAGACTTCGGATGAACAGCGACCTGCACATT
>Ga0187766_10001857_pt1 | contig 12401 bp, 16 predicted proteins | sample 0216_QUI02_MP05__4_FD_132971 | JGI IMG/M metagenome (GOLD analysis project Ga0187766, IMG submission 132971) | Tropical peat soil microbial communities from peatlands in Department of Meta, Colombia - 0216_QUI02_MP05_20_MG | ecosystem: Environmental > Terrestrial > Soil > Wetlands > Peat ... | reverse complement strand
GTCACTTTTCTTCCTGGCCCGGCGCAATCCGCGGCCAGAGGGCAGCTCAGGAGCACTGATCGAAGCCCGGCAAGCGCTAACCGCGCTGCAAGGTGGCTTGCTACCGATCGAGTTCGTGCACCGGGTGTTCGCGCCGGACGACTGGGACTACGTTCGATCCGAGGCCCCCGCTGGCGTGCGGTCACTCTTTCTGGAAGAGCGAAAGAAGATTGCCCTCCTCTGGGTAGATCAGGTGCGGGCGCAGATCCGGAGCCTGAGGCATTTTCACCGTGGTTCGGCCCGATCGTACGCACGTCTAAATCCAAGGCTGGAAATGGAGCTGGCTCTATCGTTTGCGGGCTTAGCCTTCACCTGCCGCCTGCTGCGGGCAGTGGTTTATGTGGGCGGGCCATTTGCAGCGCCGCGACTAGTCAATGCCATGGCCGGCGCAGCTTCGCACGCATGCAAGATTTCCGAGCAGTCCCTGGCGTTCCTGAATGCGGCCCAATTGGGCGTCTTGAACGGACCGTCTACTGGCCAAGCTACGCTATAGGTAACTGAACATGAATACAGCGACCCGACGGGTGGATGTGGAGCACGCGGCGGAAGACCTGCGTCACCGCACACTTTCCGAAATTCCGCGATCGCTCGACCGCTTGATCTACCTGGCTTCCATGCGGGATTACAACACAGGGCTCTACTACCACGATGGCCTAGCTTCGCGGTTTACGCAAGAGGTGGCATGCCAGGCATTGGCGGACTGCCACCGCGAGGCATTTAACCAGCTCGTTTCCTGCTCCCTGCGCGAGCTCGTCGGTCAGATGGAAGAATACATTCGCTCGACGCACACGAGCCCACGCAACTTCGTGACAGCGTGGAGGAAACTGGAGCCTTATCGGGTGGCGGTACCGGTCGAGACCGACCCCGTCGTTGCGCACTTCCTGTTTTCGAGCTTCAAGATCGCCTTGGCAGTCTTGGAGGCTCGCCTTCGGTCCGCTCAATCGGGACCAGTCGCATAGCGACTCCGGTTACCTGCCCGACGATTTCGGCCTCCGATGGATATGAAAACTGCCTCGTAGCGCAGCCGGAGAGCGGGTGAGGCAGAAGCGTCAACTGCGAGCCGCGCAGTTCACACCACGTGCACGCGTAACCGTCCCTCAGCTCAACAAAATAGATCGGGCGATCGTATTCGGTCCGCCATTCTGCAGCCTGCATTCGGATCGAATGACTCTCGATTTGGACGAAGGACCCGGGCCGCAGCAGTGGGTACATCGAGTAATCTTGCGTCCCGATGTAGCCGTACTGGCAATGCCGAACGTCAAGCTTCTGAATTAGCGCGATCGGAACCTCTCCCCATATTTCGACCATGCGGGAGATGAGGCTCGTTGACTCGACGTTGAAGCTCTTGTCGAAGCGCACCGGGAATGAAACCGGCTTTTCAGGGTCGGGCGTTTCAAAGGTCGTTAGGTGCGTGTGCTGAAGCGGCAGCGCCAACTGATAGCGCGATGTGGCGTTCAGGTCTATGCCGAAAACGGAGAGCAGGTCGTTGAATTTGGTCCTGTAGATGACGCTGAGACTGTAAAGCTTGTAGATGCTGGGGATGGAGTTCTTGTTTTCGAGTTGGGTCAGCCAGGCGTTGGAGATATAGAACTCTTCGTTTTGGCGATCTTCCGCGATCGTGCGGCTAAACTCCTCGACTTCACGCGTCGTGACACCCAGACGATTGCGAAGCTCCCTGAGCTGCTCCCCTGGACGCATTCTAGCCCCGCCTCACTGCCCCACATTGGTACGCACTGCCGGGACACCCACAATCTAGTCACGATAAAGCTTTCTCTATGCGGAATCAACTGATTTGGGGCAGGTTGCGGTAAACGTAGATCCTTGGGGATCGACGGATGACCTCTCGCCGGCGAAGCGGATCTGGCGAGGTCAAGAGGCAGGAGCAGGGTTTTAGTACCACTATGCTTATGATCCGAAGCAATTGCCGTCGACTAAGTACAACATCGGGCCCAGTTTCATTGCGAAACAGTACTGGTTACATGCGCAGGGTATCTCACCTATCCGTTGCCGTATTTCGATTTTCGCGTCATGCAGCGTCACGGTGCTAGCACTGGAGCGCTCGGTGTGGCAGGCTTGAACCAAACCACCGGGAGCGTCACGACCATGAATTTTTCGGGCGACTCTCCAAGCAATGCTGCGCCGCAGTATCGCGAGCGGCGCACCGTGCCTCGATTCAGCTTCATCGCATCTGCGGAGATTGTGGAACCGGTAAGCGGAGTCCACATCGCGGGCCGAATCTCTGAAATTAGCCGAAAAGGCTGCTTCGTCGATTTGCTAAATACTCTGCCCACCGGCACCGCAATTCACTTGCGAATTTCGCGCGATCAGGGAGCTTTTGCCTCGTCCGGCAAAATCATCTACACGCAGGAAGGCATGGGAATGGGAGTAGCGTTTATCGACGTGCCGAGCGAACAACAGAAAATTTTGGACACGTGGCTTCTAGAGATCGCCGCATAGCTAGGCGATTTTCCAATCAGAAGGTTGCGAACTGAGGGGCCAAAATTCCGGACTCGGCCGCGAAAATTCAACGGCCACCTGCGACAATCCCGCATAGGACGACCCAAGATAGGCGACCCGGGCCTCGCGCTTGTCGGCGTTTGCCGGATTCGTCACGACCAAGCGCTGGCCCAATTTCACTTTGGTGGCGAGCATCATGAGAGCGCCGTGGGCGCTGACCGTGACTGTGAAAGTTTCTTCCTGGAACGCACGGTGATCGGGGAGTTCGCCGCTCACGACGACAGGCAGATCCATCAACACGCGCTCACTTCGTCTCTGAGCTGACTGGGGCAAAGCGTCGAGCCTTTCGCAAAACTCATCCACCACTATCGCCCGATCTGTTGGAAAAGGCAGCTGAAATCGGGCCGTGACACCGCCGAAGTAACCTGCTTTCATGCGGATCGGCCGGGTGGAAATTTTCGGGACTTAACAGTAGACTAGGTATCTGACAAGACAGGGCCGGCCATGAAAGCCGCTAACAATTCGTCAAAAGGAAACGCAACCTCGGAATCGGGAGAGGCACGCCGGAGGCAAATCGTGAGCTGGTTGCGAAGCCACGGTATGCCGATTCGAGGAGGGGATCTGGCGAAACATTTTCGGGTGAGCAGGCAATGCCTCGTCCAGGACATGGCGATCCTGCGCGCCGGCGGCGAAGAGATCATGGCCACGCCGCGGGGTTATCAGCTTCCGACGACGAACAAACAGGTTCACCGCGCCGTGATCGCCTGCAAGCATGGACCCGAGCGCACCGAAGAGGAACTGCAGACACTGGTCGACCATGGCGTGAAGATTTTGGACGTGATTGTCGAGCACCCGATTTACGGCGAGCTGCGAGGGGCGTTGATGCTCGAATCGCGCGCCGACGTCCACGAGTTTCTCGACCACGTGCGTTCGTCGAAGGCAACGCTGCTCTCGGCTCTGACGGGCGGCGTCCATCTTCACACGCTGGAAGCGTCGCGGCCCGATGCGATTTCCCGGGCCCGCGCAGATTTGCGAAAGCGAGGAATTCTTCTGAAGTGACGTCGCCGACACTTGGGATGCAACCGACACGCGAAGAACTCGTTGAGGAAGCCCTCTTTCGTGGGGGTACGCTCACGCTTGAAAACGCGCGCTACCGCGAGGCGGTGCGCACGCTCTCCGAAGCGTTGTTGCTTGACGACATCGGGCGGGGAGACCTGACGACGAAATCGCTTGAAATCCGCGAACGAGATGTGAGCGCCGCAGTCATTAGCCGAGCCGGGGGAATCGTTGCAGGTCTCGAAGAGCTGGCGTTTCTTTTTCAAGAGCGCGACATCGAAGTTGCGTTTGAGAAGCGTGATGGAGACGCGATCCGACCGGATGAGATTTTGCTGCGATTGATAGGCAGTGAAACGAAGCTGCTTGAGCTTGAGCGCGTAGGCTTGAATCTGGTGCAACGGATGAGCGGGATTGCGACGGCAGCGCACTGCCTGAACGAGCGCGCCCGGCGCAGCGGAACGGCTCGCGTTGTGGGAACGCGGAAGACTCCATGGGGCTTGCTCGATAAACGGGCGTTGCATGTCGGTGGCGCGGGAACGCACCGACTTGGCTTGGGCGATGCGATTCTGATCAAGAACAACCATCTCGCACTGCTCGCAAGAACGGAAGAAGAAGCGGTTTCCATGGCGATCGAACGAGCATGGAAATCCCGCGCCGAAGCGACGTTCATCGAGGTGGAAGTGCGCAGCGCAGGCGCAGCTCGAGTTGCGGCGCAGGCCTTCCGGAATTTTCAGAACAGAGATGCGAGGCAATATCCGTGCCTGCTCATGCTCGACAACATGACTCCCGAGCAGATCGGCGAAATTATCAAAATGCTCCAACGCGAGAATTCGTGGGATTGCATCCTGATCGAGGCGAGCGGCGGAATTTCGGAAGCGAACATCGAGGCGTACGCAGCGACGGGCGTGGACGCGATTTCGATTGGCGCGCTGACGCATTCGGCCCGGGCGCTGGATATTTGCCTCAGGATTTCATAACTCCAACGGGAAAAGGGGACTCATCATGGCAAGCGCGGCAACGCAGACATCTACTCAAATCAGCTTTGACGAGCGCTACACGCTTCCGCCGATAGAAAGGCTGACGGATACGGCCGACGCGATTCGGCGCAAGCAGCAGCGCGTCCGGGAACTGTGCGTCGAGCGGAATGCAATTCTGTTGGCGCACCACTATCAGCGACCGGAAGTGCAGGAGGTTGCGGACGCTGTTGCCGATTCGCTGAAACTCTCGCAAGCCGCGGCGAAAACGAACGCGGATGTGATCGTCTTCTGCGGCGTACACTTCATGGCGGAAACGGCGTCCGTTCTGTTGCCCGAAAAAACCGTTCTGCTGCCGGACCTGCGCGCGGGATGCTCGCTGGCTGCGGCTATCACTGTTGAAGAGCTGCTGAAATGGAAGGCGAAGCTGCCGGACGCAGTTGTCGTCTCGTACATCAACACGTCTGCAGCTGTGAAGGCGGAGAGCGACTACTGCTGCACGTCGGCGAACGCAGCGAAAGTAGTTCGCGCGATTCCGGCCGACCGGACGATCCTCTTCATTCCGGACAAATTTCTGGCGGAAGTCGTAGCGCGGCAAACGGGCAGGAGCAATATCGTCGCCTATCCGGGCTACTGCCACGTTCACAAGACCATTCGGCCCGACCAGGTCATCGAGCTGATGGCAGACCATCCGGATATCGAGCTGCTGTTGCATCCGGAATGCGGATGTGTCAGCTCGTGCATGGCGAAAGCCGCGGACGGCACGCTGCCGCAGGACCGAACGTTCTTCCTTTCCACCGAGGGCATGTTGCGGCACATCAGCGAATCCTCGGCGAGCGAGTTCGCCGTGGGAACTGAATTAGGAATTTTCACTCAGCTCAACAAGAAGTTTCCCGAGAAGACGTTTTATCCCGTGAACCCCAACGCGGTTTGCGCGTTCATGAAGACGATCACTCTCGACCGGATCATTCGATCGCTCGAGACCATGCAGCCGGAGGTATGCGTGCCGCAAGAGATCGCGGTCCGCGCCAAGCGCGCGATCGATCGGATGCTGGAGCTCGCGTAGGCCGCAAATGCTGAAAATCGGACTTCTCGGCGTGGGCGCAATCGGCCGGACCATCGCGACCGCACTCGATCAAAAACAAATCAAAGCTGAACTGGTCGCCCTATCGGATCAGGACGCAGCGCGCGCAGCTGAGCTTTCCGCTGAACTTTCAAGCCACCCGCCCGTTGTCTCGATCGACGCGATGATCGAGCGCTCCGATCTTGCCGTGGAGGCCGCAAGCCAAGCTGCGCTCCCAGAATTTGTGCCCAAGGCGCTGGCGCGAGGCCGCGACATGCTGATCATGAGCGTCGGTGGGCTGCTCGGACGGCAGGAATGGTTTCGCCATGCCGAGGAACAGGGCTGCCGAATCTACGTGCCCTCGGGAGCGATTGCCGGACTCGACGGAATCAAATCTGCATCGATTGGGCGCATCGAAGCGGCTGAATTAACGAGCCGCAAGCCGGTGGCGGCGCTAAAGGGGTCGAAATACGTCGTGGATCGCGGCATCCGCCTCGATAGCTTGAGCGAAGACACGGTGATTTTCGAAGGGCCTGCCGAAGAGGCCGCGCGCGCATTTCCCGCGACGTCCAATGTGGCTGCGTCACTGCGGCTGGCGGTCGAGCCGTCGGCGCCGGTATGCGTGCGCGTAGTAGCGGTGCCGGGCGGAAACGAGAACGTCCATGAGATTCGAGTGCGGGGCGAATTCGGCCGGCTCTCGATGCGAGTGGAGAATGTTCCGTCGAAATCGAACCCGCGAACATCGCAGCTGGCCGCGTTTTCAGCAATCGCAACGCTAAAGAACCTGACTCAATCCCTCCGCGTCGGCACCTGACGAAATTCCCGCCAGAAGCAATCCAGGTCTCGCGTCGGTTGGCGTATACTCCGGGCGTCTTGATTGATTTCGAAGGGAGCGATCATGCTGCGAACACTTTTTGCAAGCGCCACCCTTGTGGTCGTCCTCGGTTCTCTTGCTCAGGCTCAATATCCCGATGAGCTGAGAACGGCGGAACAAGTGGTTAAGCATCACTGGGAAGCGTTCAGCCACCACGATCTCGAGGCTGTGCTCAGCGACTATGCGGACGACGCCATCTTTATCGCTCCCAACCAGACGGTTCAAGGCAAGGCTGCGTTGCGCCAGATGTTCTCGAAGTACTTTTCGGGCGGCACGAGCTCGCAGACGCCGCCTTCATTCGAGGTGAAAATTACGTCCGACGGCGACGTCGGATACGAACACTGGGTGTCAAACGCAGGTAGGCCTGGGGCTCTCGAAGGAACCGATGCATTCTTGGTTCGCCACGGGAGAATACTCTTTCACACGGTCGTGGGAGTGCATCCCGCAGGAACGCAGCACTAGCGGCGGTTGCGCAGGTTACAGCGGCTTGCCGGCCAGCCAGTTGTCGATGCGCCGGTAAAGAGCTTCGACTTCAGGGCCGGTCAGTTGTGGCATGTCCATTTTGATTTTGTAGCCGATCTGGGTCTGCAGGTACGCGAGATGCCGGTAGCCTTCGGGAAATGTCGCGAGCAGGTTCTGATCGAGCGATAGCTTCGCCGCTGGATCGACGGGGTCCATGCGGTCCTTTTCGTAAATCGGCTGACGCAACACGAGCCCCCACTTCCCGGCACGCTTCTCCATGAAATCGCAGAAACGCCCGGTGCAAACGACATCGCACAGAACGTCGTGAACCTTCGCCCGTTGCTCAATCTTCATCTTCGTGATGGCCATGGCGCGATTTCCGCGCACGTCGATCGTGCTGCCGCCGAGGAAGTGCAGGATCCGCACTCCTTTTGCGAATCCCGCTTTGCTCATCTCAATGAATTGGTCGGCGGTGCCCTGCGTCCAGGTGGCCATCATGACTCCGTCGTCATGCCAGAGGGAGCGGAATTTGTCCCACTGATTTGCGTCGCGCCAGAGGACCCAGTTGTCAACCATTTCGCGAATCGCTAGCCGTTCCATCATTTCGTCGGTCATCTCGCACTCCTGTATCGAGGATTACGGACCCCAGAGTCTACAACAACTGCGGGAGGCGAGATGGAGAGACCGATCCGTTCAGCGGAGCGGATACATGCCGATCCATTCGGTGATGGCTTTTGCGAGCTTCGAGGAATCGTCGAAGAAAAGGCGGCTGCGGCTTTGATGGGCTGTCGTCACTTGGACTTCGCAGAAGTCCCCGGAGAGGCCTGCGCTTAGCAAGACCGCCCAGCTTTCGTTATTTGGAGGTTCGCCGATGCACCTTCGGACCGCGTCCTCTATCTCTTTTCGTGTCTGGGAGTCCCAGCTCCCATCGAAATTGACGGTGAGGCTCATTCTGAGCTTTTCGGCTGGCGCCGACTGACTCAACGAGGAGGGTTCACAGAATCTGGGCAATCGTGAAGGAGTCCGCTGTGACCGCCGTCACAAGGCTTTGTGACGCAGATCACTGAGCTGTAATTGACAGATTCAGGCGGCTGAGACGAGTGGTGCCGGAGGAGGGAGTCGAACCCACACGGCCTTGCGGCCAGCGGATTTTGAGTCCGCCGCGTCTGCCATTCCGCCACTCCGGCGTGCAATTATCTTAGGCTACCTTCGGGGGCCCGGCAACCGCCCGATCACGCCCGGTTGAAAGGAAGCGGCCGGCAGGTTAGCATCGGCGCGATGGCAGATCGACTTCGCCGCTTCTTTGGGAGACCCGCCTTTCTGGTCGGCCTCGCAGCGTTTCTTGCGGCATTCGTGGTCCAATCGGGCGAGCTGGGGACTAGCGACACGACGCATCGCCTGCAGACGACGCACTCGTTTTGGACCTCGGAGGATCCTGTCGATCCGCGCGACTATCCTGAATTCGGTGTCCACGGGCGCAACGGCAAGCTCTACGCCTGGTACGGCATCGGCCAATCGCTGTTGATGCTACCCGCGGACATTGTGGGCACATATGTCGGCAATTCGGATGTTTTCGACGAATACGACGCCGATCCGCAGCCGCGCAGCATCGTGGTCAGCTACACGACGAACATCCTCGTGTGCGTGCTTGCGGCGCTCGTCTGCTTTCGGCTGCTGGGCCTGCTTGGATTCACGACGAATCAGCGGATAGCGGGCGTTTTCGCACTGCTTTTCTGCACGACGTTTCTCCATTACACGCAAAACATGATGGAGAACAATTACATCCTGTTGCTGACGCTCACGGGCCTCACCTTTCAATACCAATGGCTGCGCACGGGGAACAGGAGCGCGCTGCTGATCGGCGCCGGCGCGCTCGGATTGAATTTGTTGACGCGTCTCACCACTGGAATCGATTTGATCGCGGTCGGGATTTTTCTGGTGCTCATTTTGCTTTTCAGCGGCGAGCAAGGCCGCAGGCTGCGCTCGCGATTCTGGAAATATGTGAAAACTGCGGTGCCCGTATATGCGTTGTTTTTCTTGATGGATCGCGTGTATCAGTTCTACCGATTCGGGTCATGGTCCGAGACATACATACAGGTTTTCGCACGCGAGCAAAAAATGCTTGATCCGACCTTGCCCGCTACGTTTCCCTTCAGCGGGTCCTTTGGCGAGGGATTCTTCGGCGCTCTCTTCCAACCTGAAAAGTCGATATTCCTGTTCGATCCGCTGCTGATCCTGACGCTGCTTCTGGCCGTGCTCGCGTGGAGGCGTTTTCAGCCCGAAATTCGGGCCTACTTGATCGCGTCCATCGCGCTCATACTGGGTCACATCTGCTTCTACGCGAAGTTTTACGATTGGGCCGGCGATTTCGCGTGGGGCGACCGCTACGTTTCAACCGCCGTGCAAATCGCCGCGTTCATGTCTGTGCCGCTGTTGATGCGCCATCGCGCGGACGTTGGCGCGATCGTTTGGCGCGTCGGAATGGCGCTCGTGGCACTCAGCGTCGTGGTGCAGCTCGCGTCGGTGATGTTTTGGTGCCCTCTCGAGATCTATCAGATGGAGACGCTAGGCCACCCGACATTCGTGATCTGGCTGCGTCTGAAGAACATCGTTGCCTTTGCGCTCGGCAAAATGGATGCGTGGGGCCTGAATAACGAAGCCATGACGCAAGATCCGTGGGACTACGTGCACATCACCACCTACAACTTCTTGCCGTTCTTGCTCGCACGTGTCGGAAAGGCCGCCAGTTGGGTCGTGCAACTGATTACAGTGATCTGGGCCGCTGCGCTCGCGGCGACACTCGCTCTTCTAAACTTTATTCGCGTTTGTGTGAAAGGTGGAGTATTCGAAGACGGTCGAACAGCTTCTTGAGTGACACCCTGGGGATAGCCGCAGTACCATGCACCCGTCGCGCTACTGTCCGTCGGAGGGATAAGGTGAAGACCAAAACGCTGTGCAGTGCCCTCACCCTCGTGCTCGCAGTCACGGCCCCTGCGCTCGCGTCTCAACTGCACTTGCAGGTTTTCACTTCGCCGCCGGAAGGAATCGCTGTCAATTCCACGCTCGTGTATGGCGATAAGGACGCGATCCTGATCGACGTGCAGTTTCGGCTGAGCGACGCACACCGGCTCGTCGCGATGATTCTCGAGAGCAAGAAAAATCTGACGACCGTTTACGTCACGCATCCTCATCCGGACCACTATTTCGGGCTCGTGGTGATCCGGCAGGCGTTCCCGAACGCGAAATTCGTGACACTGCCTCGCGTCGTCGATGGAATCAAGTCGAGCTGGGAAGGGAGAGTGAAGGCATGGAAGCCGCAATACGGTGACAACATTCCCTCCAGCCCGATCATCCCGGACGCGCTTGATGGCAACACGCTGACGCTGGAAGGCGAAACGCTTCAAATCTTCGGCCCGTTGCAGGGCGACAGCGCCGGCGACAATTCGTTCGTGTGGATACCGTCGCTCAAGGCGGTCATCGGCGGCGACACGCTTTTCAGTGGCGCGCATTTCGTGTTCGCGCCGATGACAGCGCAGCAGAAGAAGGACTGGCGCGGCACGATCGACCAGATTGCGGCGCTCAAACCGGAGGTCGTCGTTCCGGGTCATCAAATCGCCGGAGCGCCGAATGACGCGACCGTGCTGGCGTTCATGAAGAAATACATGCAGGATTCCGACGACGCGCAGGCATCCTCGAAATCGGCGGACGAATTCAAGGCCAAGATGAAGAACCTCTATCCAAATCTCGGCATCGACGGACTGCTGAATATCAGCGCCCAGGCGGCGTTTCCTGCCAAGCCCGCGCCTCCTGCGAATATCTCCGTTCAATAGCGGCGCTGCGCTGAACCAAATCCAGTTGCGGCGCGTCTAAGGTGGCAGAATGCAGTTTTGGGGAGGCATCATGCGCTCTCGTAATATTGCGGCGTGGAGTCTTGCACTTCTCGGCGTGATCTTCCTGGCGGTTCCGGCTCGCGCGCAATTTGGAGGTTCGCCGCAAAGTCCTCCCGCTAAGGCGGACTGCAAATTCGCGGACGGCAAGACCATTCACGTCGACTACTCGAGCCCCCGAATGCGGGGACGCAAGATTTTCGGCGGCCTAGTGCCGTACGGCGAGCCGTGGCGCGCGGGCGCGAACGAAGCGACAACTTTCGTAATCGACACGGATGTCAACGTAGGCGGCAAGACCGTGCCGAAGGGCAGCTACACGCTGTTTGCGCTGCCGAATCCGGACGCGTGGACGCTGATCATCAGCAAAGACACGGGCGAATGGGGTGTTCCGTATCCAGGCGAGCAGGACGATTTCGCGCGGGTGCCGATGAAGGTCTCGAAACTGAGCTCGCCGCTCGAAAATTTCACGATCGCGTTCGATCAGGCGGGCGGAGCTTGCACGATGCGTTTGGAGTGGGAGACGACGCGCGCGGCCGTTGAAATCACCGAAAAGAAGTAAAGGCCAGTACCGATTCCGAATTATTGCTGAACGCGGGTTTGCGCTTTCGTGCCGTGGGCTTCCGGATTTACGATCGCACGGAATACACGGCCTCGACCAATCAGATGCTCGCCTGATCTCGCTTCCACTTCGAAGACCAGGAAACGGCCCTTGTATCTCACGAACCGCGCGGAGGCATGAACGGTCGCGCCGGGCGGCACTGCTTTCAGGTGGTCCACTTCGATTCGCGTGCCGACAGTGATTGTGCCCGGCGGCAGTTCCGGCTGAACAGCCTGCACGGTTGCGTGCTCCATGAGGCCGATCATCGACGGCGTTGAGAAGACCGCGGGAAGGTTCGGGTCGACGCTCTGAATCGTGTGGCGAATTTCGACGATGCGTTCGACCGTAGCCTCTAGCCCTAGCCGCGGCCGCTGCTGCGGCAGAACAGAAATTTTCGAGGCTTTTCGACTCGCGGACCTGCGCTTGGAGGCGCGTTTGCCGCGATCCGCATTTCGCTTTTTCATGCTTGAGGTTCGCGCCGGCCGATTTGTGCGCTCGTACTCCCACCCAAAAAACTGCGCATGAATTCGAGCATCGTAACACCGACCTGATTCCACAGCCGGCGCTTGAGTGTGCGATAGTCCTGCGAGCCGCTGAAAACATCGCGAATCAAATCGCGGAACGTCGGCGAACAATTGAGCAGCTGTACCATACGCGTGGTGATCGCACCGCCGAGGAACGTGCCGCGGAAGATCTTTTTCGCGATGTTCGCCGCGAATTCGAGGTCGGCGGAAAACGCTGCGCGCAGCCGCTCCGGGTAGGTTTGCAACTGCCCCTCGATCAGCGCCTGCGCGAGCAGATCGCCGGAGCGCAGCGCGTAGTAGAGTCCTTCGCCCGTGATCGGATCGACGCACGCAGCCGCGTCGCCCGCCATCGCCCAGTTTCTTCCCGCGATGCGCCGGCCGCGAATCGTTTGCGCCTGGGGCGAGGGAAGCACATGGCTGTAAAACTGCGCGCCGCTCATCGGAATTTTTTCTTCGCTGACAAATTC
>Ga0187766_10001856_pt1 | contig 12410 bp, 12 predicted proteins | sample 0216_QUI02_MP05__4_FD_132971 | JGI IMG/M metagenome (GOLD analysis project Ga0187766, IMG submission 132971) | Tropical peat soil microbial communities from peatlands in Department of Meta, Colombia - 0216_QUI02_MP05_20_MG | ecosystem: Environmental > Terrestrial > Soil > Wetlands > Peat ... | reverse complement strand
TCACCCCCCACCGCGCGGCCCCGCCCATGACCGCCCAGTCCAGCGAGGACGGCCCGCGATCCCCCACCGGCCCCGGATGCACGACCAGACACGGCCACGCCGACCAGATATCCTCCGGAATCGCCGTGGTCAGCATCGGCGCCAGGACCAGATCCGGGTCACACCGCCGCACCCCGTCCCGCAGCACCTCCTCGCCCAGCGCCAGCTCCACCGACACCTCATGCCCCCGGTCGGCCAGCTCCACATGCACCCGCTGCGTCATGCTGTTATACGCACTGGCAACCAGCAAGATCCGCATCACGGCCTCCCCCTCGGTGGCTTCTCCTGGCCGGAGCGTGCCGGGAGGGCCTTGATACACGATTGAGGGGTGATCAGGCCGCCGGGTGGTCGATCTGCGGGCCGCGCCGGTGTCGTACGGGTGAGGGACCACCACGAGCCGACAGGAGGGTCAGGCGATGGAGTACATGCTCGTCCTCTACGAGGACCCCGAGCTGGTCGCGACCGAGGAGCAGCGCAAGGAGGCGGTGCAGCGGGTCGGCGAGTACGCGATGGGCCTGGTCGGCGACGGCACGCTCAAGGGCGGCGCGCCGCTGCACCCGGTGACCGAGGCGAAGCGGGTCCGCACCCGCGACGGCCAGCAGCGGATCCTCGACGGGCCGTTCGCCGAGGCGAAGGAGGTCATCGCCGGGTACTTCGTCATCGAGGCGCCCGGCATCGAGGCGGCCACGGCGATCGCCGCCCGCTGCCCGAACGCGGAGTTCGGCTCGGTCGAGGTCCGCGAGATCGTGCCGATGGGATGACCGGGTTCCTGCTGGCCGGCACGCGGGCGCCGCGGCCCGGCGAACCGGGTGGCCCCGGCGAGCCCGGCGAGCCCGGCGAGCTGGCGCTGGCCGCCGCCGCGCACCGGGTGGTCGCGGCGGCGGCATGGTACGGCTGGCTGCGCCGGTGGGGGCTGCTGCTGTCGTTCGGCCTGGCCCGCGATCCCGTGGCTGAGCCGCGCGCCTGCCTGGTCGTGCTGGCCAGCGACGACCAGGCGGCCGAGCGGCTGGCGGCCGGGTGGGGGACGGTGAGCGGCTACCGGGTGGCGGTGCTGCCGCTCACCGGCTGGGCCGCGGGAGCGAGCGCGCCGTGACCGAGCAGACCGAAGCGGCGCTGACCGCGGCGTTCCGCGAGGAGTGGCCGCGGCTCATCGCGGCGGCGCTGCGGATCACCGGGGACCTGCAGGCGGCCGAGGACGTGGCGCAGGAGACGCTGCTGGCCGCGCTGGACCGGTGGCCGCTGCAGGGCATCCCCGACCGGCCCGGGGCCTGGCTGATGACCGCGTGCCGGAACCGCGCCCGCAACCTGGTCCGCGACGCCGGCCGGGCGCAGCAGCGGATGGCGTCGCTGCGCCCGCTGCTGGACGGCCAGCCATCCGCGGGCCGGACGCCCGGAGCCGAGGCGCCGGAGATCGCGGATGACCGGCTGCGGCTGATCGCGATGTGCTGCCATCCGGCGCTGCCCACGGACGGGCAGGTCGCGCTGACGCTGCGGATGGTCGCCGGGCTGACGACCCAGGAGATCGCGCGCGGCTTCCACCTGCCGGCCGCCGCGATCGCGCAGCGCATCGTGCGGGCCAAGCGGACGCTGCGGCAGCACCGGGTCGCCTTCGCCACCGACGACCCGGACCTGTCCGCCCGGCTGGCCTCGGTCCTTGACGTCATCTACCTGATCTTCAACGAGGGCTACCTGCCGGCCGAGGGCGACGCGCTGACCCGCCCCGACCTGGCCTTCGAGGCCCGCCGCCTGGCCTGCCTGCTGACTCACCTGACACCGGCCGAACCGGAGCCCTGGGCGCTGCGCGCGCTGCTGTCGTTCCAGCTGAGCCGCTGGGCGACCCGGACCGCGCCGGACGGCGCGCTGCTCACCCTGGACGCCCAGGACCGCGGCCAGTGGGACCGTGAGCTCATCGCCGACGGGATCGGCTCCCTCGAGCGCGCCCGCGCCGGCCCGCGCGGCCCGCTGCTGCTGCAGGCCGAACTCGCCGCGTGCCACGCCACCGCGCCGTCCTACGCCGCCACCGACTGGGCCGCGATCCTGGCGCTCTACGACGAGCTCCTCGGATTCCAGGACACGCCGGTGGTGGCGCTCAACCGCGCCGTGGCGGTCGCGATGGCGGCCGGGCCCGACGCCGCGCTGCCCGCCCTGGACGAGCTGGCCGGCCATCCCGCGCTGGCGGGCTCGCACCGGGTGTGGGCGGTCCGGGCCGAGGTGAACCGGCGGGCCGGGCGCACCGCCGCCGCGCTGGCCGACTACGACCGGGCCCTGGAGCTGGTCAGCAACCAGGCCGAACGCCGCTACCTGGCCGAAGCCCGCCGCCAAGCCGAGGAGGCCGGGCCGCCCGGGCCGGGGGACTTCGCCGGGCCGGGGGACTTCGCCGGGCCGCTTCCCGCCCGCACACCCACGCAGAAGAAGGGCTGAACCGCCGATGCCACACGCCGAGCACAGCGTCACCGTCAGCAGGCCGCAGCAGGAGGTCTTCGACTACCTCGCCGAGGGCACGCACAACCGCGAGTGGCGCGCGGGGGTGCTGGAGATCAGCCGCACCTCCCCCGCCGACGGCCAGGGAGCCACCTACCGGCAGGTCCTGGCCGGGCCCGGCGGCCGGCGCATCGACGGCGACTACCAGGTCACCGTCTTCGACCCGCCCCGCCGGCTGGAGTTCCAGGTCACCGCCGGGCCGGCCCGCCCGGCCGGGGCCTTCGAGGTCAGCGCGGACGCGGACCGGTCCACCCGGGTGCGCTTCACCCTGGACCTCACCCCGGCCGGGTTCATGAAGCTCATGACGCCGATGATCACGCGCCAGATGCGGCGCGAGGTCGCCCAGCTCGACAACCTCAAGGCCGTCCTCGAGCGAACCTAGGCTGGGGGGGTGAGCGAAGACCTCCCCGCGGTGGCCCGGGCCCGGATGGCGAGCATCCGGTCCAGCGGCACGTGGGGGTCGGCGCTCACCACCGAGGAATTCGCCGCCATCCGCAGCGTGGGCTTCGAACCCGTCGGCCAGGTGTTCGGCGCGGCGGTCTACAGCGCCGGGGATACCGCCTACACCTGCCCCGGGGTCTGGAGGCCGCCCGGCGACGGGACGCCGGCCCGGCCCGCGACCCGGGTGTCCGGGCGGGAGGGGGCGGGGTCGTTCGGCCCGCTGGTGCAGGCCAGGTACCAGGCCCGGCACGCGGCGATCGACCGGATGACCGCCGAATGCGCCGAGCTGGGCGGGAACGGGGTGGTGGGCGTCCGGCTGTCCCGGGGGCCGTTCGCCCTGGGCGGGGCGGAGTTCCGGGCCATCGGCACCGCGGTCCGCGCGCCGGGCGCCGTGCCCGGCCCGCCTGCGCTGTTCACCTCTGACCTGTCCGGGCAGGACTTCGCCAAGCTGATCATGGCGGGCTGGGTGCCCGCGGGGCTCGTGCTCGGCATCTCGATCGGGGCGCGGCACGACGACCGGGCGACGGCCCGCCAGACCCGCTGGACGTCGGGCAACGCCGAGGTGGCCGGCTGGACCGAGCTCGTCAGCTCCTCGCGGCACGACGCCCGGCTGCAGCTGGAGAGCGACGTCCGCCGGCTCGGCGCCGAGGGCGTGGTCATCGCCGCCATGAGCATGCAGGTGCGCCAGCAGGATTGCCCTACCACGGTGGGCCGGCGCGACCACGTGGTGGAGGCCACCCTGGTCGGCACCGCGATCGCCGGGTTCACGCGGGCCGGGCCGGGTGGGACCGGGCCGGCGCTGGCCATCATGTCGCTCGACCCGCGGCGGGCTGACGGCTGGTCACGCGGGCCCGAACCACGATTCGTTCGGTGAAAGAGAATTTTCAGCTATTCAGAACGGGCCGGGGCGCTACGGTCCCCGCGCTAGCCGGCGGGCGCGCGGGGGCGAAACGGCGCAGGCGGAGGCTGTTCCAGACGACGAAGACCGAGGACAGGGTCATGGTGGCGGCGGCGACCAGCGGGTTGAGGAAGCCGAGGGCGGCCAGCGGGAGGGCCAGCACGTTGTAGCAGAAGGCCCAGGCCAGGTTGCGGCGGATGGTCCGGAAGGTGGCGCGGGCCAGCGTGATGGCGTCGGGGACGGCCTGGAGGTCGTCGCGGAGCAGGATCATGTCGGCGGCGCAGATGGCGACGTCGGTGCCGGAACCGAGGGCCAGGCCGAGCTGGGCGGCGGCCAGGGCGGGGGCGTCGTTGACGCCGTCGCCGACCATGGCGGCCGGACGGCCCTGGGCCTGCAGGTCGGTGATGACCTGGGCCTTGGCCGCGGGAAGCGCGCCGCTGATGACCTCGGTGACGCCGGTCGCGCCGGCCACGGCCTGCGCGGTGGCCGCGTTGTCGCCGGTCAGCAGGACCGGGCGCAAGCCGAGGCGGCGCAGGGCGGCCACGGCCGGGGCGGCGGAGGGCTTGACCGTGTCGGCGACCGCGAGGGCGCCGGCGATCTTCTGGTCCCAGGCGACCAGGACCGTGGTGCGGCCGTCCCGCTCCTGGGAACGGCACCAGCCGGCGAGGTCGTCGGGGACGGGCGCGCCCTGGTCCGCGAACAGCCGCTCCCGGCCGAGGGTGACCTCGTGGCCTTCGACGGTGCCGCGGGCGCCGAGGCCCGCGAGGGCCGCGAAGTCATCGGACGGCGTGAGCGGCACGTCCTCGGCCCGGGCCAGGGCGGTGACGGCGGCGGCCACGGCGTGCTCGGAGGCCTGCTCCACCGAGCCCGCGTAGCGGAGCAGGTCGCGGCGGGTGATGCCGGGGGCGGGCCGCACTGCGGTGACCGTCATGCGGCCGGTGGTGACCGTGCCGGTCTTGTCGAGAACGACGGTGTCGATGCCGCGGGAGGACTCCAGGGCCTGGTACCCCTTGATGAAGATGCCGAGCTGGGCGCCGCGGCCGGAGGCCACGACCAGGGCCGCGGGGGTGGCCAGGCCGAGCGCGCACGGGCAGGCGATGATCAGCACGGCCAGCGCGGCGCTGAACGCGTGCTCGGCGCTGGCGCCGGCCAGCAGCCAGCCGGCCAGGGTGAGCGCCGCCAGGGACAGGACGAGCGGGACGAACACCGCGCAGACCCGGTCGGCGAGCCGCTGGATGCCCGCCTTGTCGGCCTGAGCCTGCTCCACCATCGCGATCAGGCGGGCGAGCTGGGTATCCGGCCCGACCTTGTCCGCGCGGACGACCAGGCGGCCGGTCAGCGCGATCGTGCCGCCGGTCACGGCGTCGCCCGGGGCGGCGTCGGCGGGGACCGACTCGCCGGTCATCATGCTCCGGTCCACCGCGGACTGGCCGGACAGGACCTCGCCGTCGGCGGCGATCTTTTCCCCCGGCCGGACGGCGAAACGCTGGCCCGCGCGCAGGCGGTCGGCCGGGATCCAGCTCTCGCTGCCGTCGTCGGCCAGGACGCAGACGTCTCTGGCCCCGGCCGCGGCCAGGTCGCGCATGGCCTGGCCGGCGGTGCGCCGGGCCCGGGCCTCATAGAGCCGGCCGGCCAGCAGGAACGTGGTCACCGCGGCGGCCACCTCGAGGTAGATGCCGCCGCCGGAGGCGTGCACGAGCTGGCCGAGGCCGGTGAGCCGGGTCCGGCCGCGGTCCAGGACGAACATGGCGTAGACCGACCAGCCGCAGGCGGCCAGGATGCCCATGGACACCAGCGTGTCCATCGACGAGGACAGGTGCCGGGCGTTGCGCAGCGCGGCCTGGTGGAACGGCCAGGCGGCCCAGATGGCCACCGGGGCGGCCAGCGCCACCAGCACCCACTGCCAGCCGGGGAACCTGGACCAGCCGAAGAGCGACAGCACGATGGACAGGTCGGTCAGCGGGACGAAGAACACCAGGGCCAGGATCAGCCTGCGGCGCAGCCGCCGGACCGTGGCGTCATCGGCCGGTATCGTGCCGGCGGGAGCAGGCGGGGGCGGCGCGGCGAGTTCGGCGGTGTAGCCGGCCGCCTGCACCACGCCGATGAGGTTGTGCGCGGTCAGCCCGGGCGGGGCGGTGATGCGCGCGCGCTCGGTGGCGAAGTTGACGTTCGCGATCACGCCGTCGACCTTGTTGAGCTTGCCCTGAACCCGGGCCGCGCAGGCGGCACAGGTCATCCCGCCGATGACGAGCTCGAACTCGGTCAGGCCGGAAGGCGGACTGGTCACCGCCACGTCGATCACCTCCTGCCTGACCTACCGCACAAGGTACTCCCGAGGCCGGCGGCGCCGCGGCACGGGATCGACTGCGGGGCTAGGATCGCTGGCGTGGAAACGCGTTCCATCGTGGTGGCCGGGATGAGCTGTGAGCACTGCGCCCACGCCATCCGGACCGAGATCGGTCAGCTGCCCGGGGTGACCAGGGTCGACGTGGACGTGGCGGCCGGCACGGTCCTTATCAGCGGCGAGAGGCTGCCCGGCGATGCCGCGCTGCGTCAGGCCGTGGCAGAAGCCGGGTACGAGTTCGCGGGCTAGGGACCGTGGATCTGGTCACCGAGACCGGTCGCGGGGCTGACTGAGAACTTGCCAGCCGCGATGGCGGCCAGGGCACCCGGCGGACGCGACGGCCGGCGCTACCCGTTGGCGGACCGCCAGCGGAGTATGGGGTCATGCAGTTCGACCATCTGATGCACTGGGTACCGGACCTGGACGCGGCCGTGCGGGACTATCGGGCCCTCGGGTTCACCGTGCAGCGAGCAGGACAGCATCCGCAGTTCGGCACGCACAACGCCGGATGGCGTCTGGATACGAGGTACATCGAGCTGATTGCTGTCCGCGATGAGGCGGCCGCACGTGCCGGCCTCGGGCCAGACTGGCCGGAGATCGACGCGACCCTGCGCGCCGGCGGCGGTGCCGGGGGCTTCGGAGTCCTCGTCGCCGACGTGACGGCAACGGTCGCGAACCTCCGTTCACGGGGCGTTCCCGTGGGTGATCCTCAGGCCGGATCGATCCGGCGAGCCGACGGCTCCACCGGCGGGTGGCAAGCTGCCTCGGTGCAGGACGGGCCTCGGTGGGCACCCTTCTTCATCAACTACGGCCTGCCGATCGATGAATGGACCGCCCGGTTCAAGGAGCAGGGCTTCCCGAGGGATCCATGGGCTCTGCAGGGCGTGATGGTGGAGGTACCCGATCCTTGGGCCGGCGCGAGCTGGCTGGCCGAGGTCCTTGGCCTTGATGTTCTGCGTATCGGCCATGACGCCGCCGTGGTTCCCCTGCGCGGCTGCGCCATCACTTTCGCCCGCAGCCCGGCGGATCGCATCACGGCGGTCGTCCTGTCCGGAGGAGGCGCCCCTCAGGGATCGGTGGCCGGGCTGCGCTACCTGGGCACGGGTGCGGGCGGCCGCCGGCAGGCCGGATGACCGGTTGACGATCGATCTAGAGCATCAGGATCAGCATGTAGCCCATGGTGATGCCCATCGCGATCTTGCAGAGGGCCGCGCACCGCGGGGCCAGATACCGGTTGGCCGGGCCGGCCGCACGACGGCCGCCGGGCGATGACGAACCCCCGGGCGGCGGACCCGCCGGGGCCTGGCCGGCTGACCGGACCGCGAGAGCGGGCAGGCGCACCGTGAGCCGGTCGGCGACCCGGACCACGTAGCCGAACATGAACACGGCCAGCAGCAGGGCCAGGAACGACAAACGCGACGCCGGAGCGGACGCGGTCATCGCGGCCATCCCGGCTGCGGCGCCGCGGCGGGCGAGCGACGGCGGCAGCAGGACGAACATGTACAGCATCGCGGTGCACTCGACCAGGTGGGGGGCCGGGTGGGGGCAGCGCCACGAGCTCGCAGGCACCCGGCGGCGGGACCGGAACAGCTGCCGGCCGAACCACGCGGCGCCGACCGCGAAGACCGCCTCCCAGGGCGCGGCGGGCATGATGCGCAGGCGGGCCACGAGCATTCCGGCCATGGCCACGCCCATGAGCACGTGACCGCCGTCGGTGTCCATCTCGGTCGGCCGCCGCCAGCGGCGCGCGGCGACCAGGCGGCCCGCGCAGTAGACGGCCACGGTGAGCATCAGAGCCGCGAAGAGGCCGGTGAGCCACGCCGGGCCGCCCATGTCAGGCTGCCCCGGGCGAGGTCGCGGCGGGCGGCGTGGCGGGCTGGGCGGCGGTCGGCGCGGTCGTCTGGGCGGCGGGCTGGGCGGGCGGCGCGGGCGGCTGGACTGCGGACCGGGCGGGCTGAGCGGCGGGCCAGAAGGCGAGGGCCAGCAGGGCCAGGAGCGGGCCGGTGTTGGGGTCGGTTCCGGAGCCGGTGAGGATGCCGCCCAGGCCTTCGGCCAGCCAGAAGACGGCGGCCGCCGCGATGGCCAGGACGACGGCCGCGCGTTGGGCGCCCACCGGCAGGTAGAGGCCGACGGCGACGATGATCAGGATGACGGCCAGCACGACCGAGGCGAGCGGGCCGTGGCGGGCCAGGGCGCTGGCGGCGCCGGCGTCAATGCGGGCGAGCCAGCCAGGCTCCCCCGGTGCCGTGCTGATGGCCTGCGGCGCCCGGGACGCGGGTTGCAGGGCGAGGATCGCCAGGCCCAGCCAGACGGCGAGCCAGGCGGCCCGCGCGATGCGGCGCCCTACCGCGCGGGCGGCGGGGAACGGCGCCGCGGGGTCGCGGTCGGCGGGCCACAGCAGGATGGCCAGCAGGGCGTAGAGCGCGACCGCGCCCGGCGCGCCGTTGAACGGGCTGGCCGTCCCGGCCAGGAGCCCGCCCAGGCCTTCGCCGAGCCACCACACGCCCAGGGCCCATGCGACCGAGGCGGCCAGGGCCGGCTTGACCGTCGGGCGGAAGGCCAGGCCCAGGCCCAGCAGCAGCTGGACGACCGCGAAAATGGCGTTCAGCACGACCACGTGATGGCCGATAAAAGCGGCCGACCAGGTGATCGGGCGGGCGACGGCGGCGGGATTTCCTTGCGCGCTGCCCGCGAGCATCTGCGGGAAACCCTGGCCGAACATGGCCGGCTGGAATTGCAGCATGGCGTCCAGCAGCCAGATGACGGCCAGGGCGAGCTGCAGCTTCCGGCGCGAGTCGAGGGCCGCCGGGCGCTCCCGAGAACCAGGCTGCGCGCCCGCGCCGCGCACCGCGAGGCTCTGCGCCATGTCCTGGTCTCCTCAGGCTCCTCTTTACGGAATTAACAAGACGTTATTGGACAACTTGAAGATAAGACAAGAGAAGTCACGATTCAGATAAGTAACCTTTAGCGCCGGGAAAACCCCGATCGGGTATTCCAGAAACCCCATTAGGGTATTCAATCTACCCATCCAGGGTATTCATTTCCGCGGCCTCGCCAGGTCCGGGCAGGACCGGGGGATCTTACGGGCTCCGCCGACAGGTTTCGGGGGTCCGCGGGGGGGATCCCCCGCGGGTCGCGGGTCGGGGATCGCGCGTCGCCGGATCGCGCGTCGCGGATCGCGGGTCGCGGATCGCGGATCGCGGGTCTGTCAGCTCGTGAGGCCGGAACTCCGCCGCGGGCCGGGGCGGCGCGGCGCCTCGGCTCTTCCCCGTCCTCCCGGCGGTCCAGCGCGGTCAGGTCGAGCGGCGTGTAGGCGTTGCCGATGTACTCGGTGCCGCGGCCGTAGGTCGAGCAGGTGTACCGTGGGCGCGGAAATGTGCGGCCGGGCGGTCAACTGAGATGCTCACTATGATGCGGCCGACCCGGCAATTCGCTATGATCACGAGTCCTCTCCCTGATGACTGCAGGCTCGAGCTATGACTCCGTGGAGGTCGTTCTTGGGGTGGCGGGGCGTGGTGGCGGGCCTGGCGATCGCGGCGGCCGCGATAGGAGCCGGAGCTGCTCCTTCGGCGCGCGCCGCGACCGTGGCCAAGAGCGCGTCGTGCGGCAAGGCGGCCGGGCCGTTCAGCGTGCGCGGCACGCGAGTGCTGGACCGGAGCGGCCGGGCGTTCGTGTCCTACGGGACCACGGTGCCCGGCCTGCAGGTGCGGAACTGGCAAGGTCAGGCCGGGCTGGACCTGAAGAAGATCACGGCGACGGCGAGTGACTGGTGCGCGAACACGGTCCGGCTGCAGCTGAGCCAGGACACCCTCCTCGGGCCGAACCGGACCGGCTTCAACCATCGGTACATGGCGGCGATCGAGTCCGAGGTCTCGCTGGCCGAGCGCGAGCGGCTGGTCGTGGTGCTCAACGACAACACCGAGTTCACCGCCCCGGGCGGGCCGCAAACCGAGGTGGAGCCGACGCCAGGCACCGAGACGTTCTGGAGGGACATGGCCGCCGTCTACGGCCGCAACCCCCAGGTGATCTTCGACCTGTTCAACGATCCGCGGGCCTACTCCCGCGGCATGCCGCTGGCCCGGGAGTGGCGGCTATGGCTCAACGGCGGCCGCTACGGCAGCACGGTCTACCCCTTCGGCATGGCGAAGCTGGCGCAGTATGTGCGGACCACGGTCCGCGCGCGGAACCTGCTCTGGGTGGAGGGCCCGGACTACTCCATCTCGTTCGACGGGATGACCCGGCAGGGCGCGCTGCTGCACGTCAGCGGCGTCGTGTACACGGTGCATCACCCGCTCGGCCCGCCGGACGCCGCCTCCTGGAATGACGACTTCGGCTATCTGCTCGCCGCGGGCGTCGCGCCGGTAGTGGAAGGCGAGTGGACGAACCGCGAGCCTACGCCGACCCCGTACCCGACGGGGCCGAGCAGCACGTGCTGGCCGGATGCGCCGACGACGGTCCCGCAGTACCTGCGGTACCTGGCCGCGCACGGCGTCGGCCTTAACGCCTTCGAGCTCGCTCCGGGCAACATGATCAAGTCCTACGCCAACCTGGCCGATCCCACCACGATCAACTCGCGTACCTGGAGCTGTAACTCAGACGCTGAATCGCAGCCCGGCCAGGGTGCCGGGGCCCTGCTGCTGGCCTGGTTCAAGCGGCACAACGGCTGACCGGGCGTTCCTGCCCTACCTGGACTGGCGCGGGCGGGCAGGAACTGACCGGGATCGGCTCTTGATCACGATCCGGCGGAGACTGCGCCCGGGCGCCTTGGGCAGGCGGACGGCGAGCATGCCGGATGTCCAACTTCAGGTGGACCCGTCATGTCACCTCGCCGCTCAGCCGCGGGTTATGGATCCGCTGCCGGTCACGCTGGTGGTCACCTGCGGCCGGTTGCCGCCGTAGACGATCTCGCCGTCGCCCGGGACCGCCGCGTCCAGGCTGGTCGTGGCGGTGACCTGGATGAGGCCGGAACCGGCGACGACCGCGTGCACGTCGCGGGCGGTGAGCCGGCTGAGCTGGGCCTGGCCGTCGCCGCTGATCGTGACGTCGAGCCGGGTCGCGGTGCCGGCCGCGTACACCAGGCCGCTGCCGGAGACCGTCAGGGTCAGCTGGGGCACGTTGATCCCGGTGACCGAGATCTGCCCGGCGCCGCTGAGGTTCAGCGCGGTCAGCGACGGGACGCCGACCTCGACGCTCATCGGGGCACGGGTGGTGAAGCTGCCGGTATCCCCGATGACGAGGGTCCCGGCCACGACGCCGGTCGTGACGTGATCGATCAGGTTGCTGTCCGCGTGGACGACAACCGACTGCGGGGCGCCCACGATGACGGTGACGTTGTTGTTGCCAGCCAGGTCAAGGCCGGTGAAGCTGGCCACCGTGCGAGTCTGGGTGACGGCGGCGCCCGAGCCCTGGATTCCGGAACTCGACGATCCCCCGCCGTCGACCAGCACCGCCACCGCGATCACGGCCAGGACAGCGACGGCGGCCAGGACCGTAATCAGGATCAGGTAGCCGTGATGCGCCGTGCGGCCGCCGCGGTCGGGTGCTGTGGTGATAGCCATGGCCTCTCCCTTCCGGTATCCGGGCAGACCGTGAACCTGAGGCGATGGCGTCCCGGCCTGCGATCATGGCCTGCCGCACTGCCCCACGTCTAGCGTCCAGCCGTCCATGCGCGCGGCGACAGGGTCAAACGGCCCGGCCCGCCCGGCAAACGACCGTAGGCAGGGCAGACGGCCGCGGCGACGGCGACTATCTCGTCGCCGTCGCGCTCCAGCACGAAACCCGCGGCCGCCGCGCAGGGTGGCCTCGCGGAACGCGGCGGCGTACTCGCCCGGCCCGGTCAGCCGGGGCGAGCGGTGCGCGGCGGCTCGCTCAGGACCGGACCAGGCGGGCGATGGCCTCGGAGGCCTCCCTGACCTTCTCGCCGGCTTGCGGGCCGCCCTCTTCGATGGCCTGCGCGACGCAGTGGCCCAGGTGGTCTTCGACCAGCCCGAGGGCGACGGCCTGCAGGGCCCGCGTCACCGCCGAGACCTGGGTCAGGATGTCAATGCAGTAGGTGTCGGACTCGACCATGCGCTGCAGCCCGCGCACCTGGCCCTCGATCCGGCGCAACCGCTTGAGATAGGCGTCTTTGTCCTGCGTATACCCGCGCATGATCCAACTGTAAGGCCTGCGCGATAATCTCACGGAATGCGCGATCAGACCATCTCG
>Ga0187766_10001854_pt1 | contig 12416 bp, 7 predicted proteins | sample 0216_QUI02_MP05__4_FD_132971 | JGI IMG/M metagenome (GOLD analysis project Ga0187766, IMG submission 132971) | Tropical peat soil microbial communities from peatlands in Department of Meta, Colombia - 0216_QUI02_MP05_20_MG | ecosystem: Environmental > Terrestrial > Soil > Wetlands > Peat ... | reverse complement strand
GCTCCCACCCGGCCCAAAGGGGTTACCAATCGTAGGCAGTACATTCCAATTTAGGCGTGACCCGTTGCATTTTGTGCGCGAGATGCAAGAGACCTACGGTCGCATGGCGACAGTCCGTTTGGGCAGGCAACAGTTCGTGATGTTCTTCCGTCCTGAACACGTGCGCTACTTCCTGGTTGAGAAACCCCGCAACTTCGTCAAGCCAGGTCTGGGAAACCTGCGTTTTTTCCTAGGTGATGGCCTTCTGACGAGCGATGGAGATTTCCACCGCCAGCAGCGCCGTCTTGTGCAGCCTGCATTCCATAAACACCGCGTTGAAGGGTATGCCGATACGATGGTACACCTGACCGAGGAGATGCTTGAGCAATGGCAACCAGGGTCCGAAGTGAATATGTCCCAGGAAATGCAACGGTTAACCCTTCGCATTATCATGAAGGCCCTGTTTAACCTTGACTCTCCCACGCAAAGTGCATATTTAGGACAGGCATTTACGACTGTTATGACCAATTCCACCCGAACGATTGGTGCGACTCGAAGGGTGCGCATCGATCTTCCTTTTACACGTTATGGCAAGATGATGGCGGGCAAGCGCGAACTGGATACCTTCGTGTACGACCTGATCAAGCAACGTCGTGAAGAACGACGAGATGTAGGCGACGTGCTCTCAATGCTGCTTCAAGCGCAAGACGAGGGAAATACCATGACCGATAAGCAGGTTCATGACCAGGTGTTGACCTTGATTGCTGCCGGGCACGAGACCGCTCAGAACACCTTGAGCTGGACGTTCTACCTGCTTTCGCAGCATCCCCTCGTGCTTGAAAAGCTGCTCGCCGAATTGCATACCGTTCTCCAGGGTCGTTCTCCAAGCATAGCTGACTTACTAAACCTGCCCTACCTGGAATGGGTCATTAATGAATCGTGGCGCGTCTACCCTCCCGCCTGGACGCTCACCCGCAGGGCAGTTGACGCTTTTGATCTGGATGGCTATCACTTCCCGGCTGGCACTCTTGCCATTTTTAGCCAGTGGGTTCTGCACCATCTCCCCGATATCTGGGGTGATCCCGATGTATTCCGCCCTGAGCGCTGGGACCCGGTTAATGGGCAGCAGGTGCCGCAATGGGCCTACTTTCCCTTTGGTGGTGGCCCGCGCATCTGCATCGGTATGCCATTTGCAGAGCTAGAGACCCGCCTGCTGCTTGCCACCATCCTCCAGCACTACACACCAAGGCTTGTGCCAGGCTTCAAGGTTGTTCCTCAACCCCGCATCACTTTGCGTCCCAAATATGGCATGCACATGATTTTAGAGAAGACCCCTGCGGAGGTACCAACACAAGTAGGATAAAAGTATGAGTCTTGGGTAACGATCCTAGCCTAATGTAGGGGCCGATTTATCGTGCCCAACGCTGATTTATCAGCCTTCATAAAATCTGCATTTCGTAGTAATATGCATAATGACCTCACTAAAAAATAAGGTAATTACCCGATGTTCAATCAGGCTATGAGTTTGCTATAGTATTCTATAGCTTTGTTTAACAAAGACATCTCCTAAGGAAAGAGCATTTAATTGATACATAGTTATGTTGACGAGGTTGTCTCGATCGCGGAAGCCAGCCTTGGCGGCCTGCGTGGTCGCTCGGGCCTCTTAATTGGCCCCGAAGAGTATCGACGACCCTACAGCGCAAAGCTGCATCGGGCAGAGATGAAGTATATCTACCAGGAAGACAGCCATTTAGCGATACCTTCCATCATACCTAACATACAATTACTTATGCATCTGCCCGTTAGCTCTACTTTATCCTTTCCAACTCCACAAATCACTGCTTCAGCCATTGCTCAAGGATGTATCGGGCGTCGCTCTCCACTCCTTATCTTTGACCTCGCGGAATCCACCTCGATAGAAGAACTGGCCGGCCTATTGCCCGCTGTCTGCCTCTATACCCCTGATGACCTCCGCAAGATATTGCGTGCTGATCAGGTGCATATATAGGAGCGAAATGGTACAATGTAGGGGGTACGGCATCCTATTATTATTGTATTGATTTGAAAGTCCTTAATCATTTTTAACGCTCTTTCTTCATTTAAGGAAGTACATGGAAGTCATTAAAATTTCTCCCCGTGGCTATTGTTATGGGGTTGTTGATGCATTACAAGTCGTTCGTCAGGTAGCAAAAGATTCAACCCAGCCGCGACCCATCTATATCCTAGGACAAATTGTCCATAATCGTCATGCCATCGAAGAACTCACAAACCTGGGAGTCATCACGCTCGATGGCCCAGATAGAGCCAGTATTCTTGAACAGGTGCAAGAAGGTACCGTCATTTTCACAGCACATGGCGTCTCTCCTCTTGTTAAACGTAGAGCCAGCGAGCGTGGCCTGAATTGCATCGATGCCACCTGTCCAGATGTAACCGTCACCCATGACCTTGTGAAGGAATTGGTGGCTGCTGATTTCTATATCCTCTACATCGGAAAAAAAGGACATCCCGAACCAGAAGGCGTGCTTGGCGAAGTTCCAGGCCACATTAGCCTCGTAGAAAATGAGATCGACGTCGACGCGCTCAAGTTGACCCCTGAGCAGGGGCAAAAAATAGCCATTTCTACCCAGACAACGCTCTCACAATGGGATACGCGTCGTGTCATCGAGTATATTAAAATGAAGTATCCTCACGCCGAAGTGCATATCGACATCTGCGCCGCGACCCAGAAGCGCCAGGAAGCCGTAGTGGCACAGGCAAAAGGAGCAGATTTGACTATCGTCGTGGGTGATCCGCGCAGCAATAATACCAATCGTCTCGTGCAGGTATCCGAAGAATTGGCGGATGTCCCAGCAGTGCGCATCGAGGACCTCTCACAACTAAATACCGATTGGCTCAAGGATAAAAAACGCGTAGCCGTCACTGCTGGCGCCTCGACCCCCAGCCAGTTGACGCGTGATGTCATTCGCTTCCTCGAACAATACCAACCGGAATCATAAAAACGGAGAAGAATTAACACGTTATGAAAACATTGAAGCAAGCATTAGCTGAAAATACCGAGGAACAGCTCAAACAACTTGCCTCCTGGTGGGGGATCGGCGAATCACCCGCAGAAGGCTGGAAGCATCACTATGGCTTGTTTATCCAGCGCATGCAGGACCCGGTTGCCATACGTTTTGCCTGGGAGCAGATCAATGAAGAAGAACGTAAGGTACTGAACAATCTCATCAGCTTCTCGGCTTCCAATGGCGTTTTACATGATGTGCTCAGCAAAATAGCGCGGTTGCCCGAGGCCAATTTTGAGCAGGCACTTGCAACTCTCAAACAACACATGCTCATTCTAGATGAACCAACCACCATTAAATATGCAGGCGCGACATCTGGCTCTGCGTCTAAGCAAACGAAACCCGTTACCACAAAAACAACCAGGCTCTTTATTGCGAAAGAGTTGCAGACGTCGATGCTTGCCATTTCCAACGAGATCAACGCTGATAGCCTCGATCGCTCACACATGAAGCTTGAAAACATCCTCTCACGCTTTGGCCAGGAAAGGCTGTATGAAATAGGCCGTCTCTATGGCTTCATGCTCTATGACTACTATTCCCGAACTCCTACCAGCGCGCGTCTTGTCGGGCAAATGGTGCAGCCCGATGTAGTCTATTATGCCTTAGAACATCTTGATGCCAAAACACACAAGCTGCTCAAGTGGTTATGTGAAAATGATGGCATAGCTAACCTGCGGGCGGCGCGCGATCATTTCGGTTTTGATAACAACGATCTGTCCGCAATCATTCATAAGCTCGAACAGTTTGCTCTAGCCTTTGATGTCTTTTCAGGTACCGAGCGAAAACTATTCGTACCGATTGAATTGCTCAAGAATTTGAAAAAAGCCACTGCGCAATCTGAGAATATAGAGGAAGAAACTCCTGTCGGTCTGCTTCAGCTTGAAGCTCCACCACAATCTATTCAAAAGGCCGAAACACTGGTCTTGTATGATCTGGCTACTATTCTGGGTGCTATGTTCCAGCAAAATATCGAACCAACACAGTCCCATAGGGTACCGAAACGTATCACCAACAAACTACAAACGCTGTTGCAGATCAGGCCGCGTCCTCAGGCTTATGATGATGGCGAAGATACCGTTGATATGCTCTTTAACGTCGCACAGGAGCTTGGTCTGGTGAAACGCAGCAAGTCAACTGCCGATAGCATCAAACCAAAGTTTGTGCAGGGTCCGCAATTTGAAAGCTGGTCACGCATCGACATTGTTGACCAGACGCAGGGTTTGTTGGAGTATTGGCTCGCCGGACATCCCTGGATTGATGTCGCTGGTGTGGATATGTCCCAGACCGATAGGTATTATGAAAGTTATTACCTTGATGTCATATCTGGACGCAGGGCGGTAGTTTCGCTATTGAATACATTAACTCCCGGGCAATGGTATTCAATGAACTCCTTATTGCGTACAATGAAAGACCAGGACCCCTATGTGCTGCGCCCTCGCTATGCAGCTATGGGTGTATCGGGCTATCGCAACAATAGGGACATGCTGGCTAACTGGTATAAGATAGATGGACAAATTATTCTTGGCATGCTCAGTTCATCGCTTCATGAACTGGGCTTAATAACCCTTGGCTATCAGCGCTCTCACATCTCAAAAGACGATGAGCCTGTCAACCCTGATGCCTTTATGCTAACTGATCTGGCATCGGCTGTCCTCGAAACGAAGGGTGAGCCTTCTTATACTGCCGTTCCTTCCAACGGGCGCTCATTGATTGTGCAACCAAGTTTTGAATTGCTGGTGTTACAGCCCGATCTCCCAACGGTTTACAGCCTCTTACCATTCGCGCAGGTCAATCAAATAGGCATGGCCAGTCGATTGACGCTGACCCGGCAATCGGTGCTTCGGGGTTTAGGAGCAGGACGCAATATTGAGCAGATCATCAAAATACTTGAAGAACATAGCCAGAAAGAATTGCCTCAGAATGTCGTCTATACCCTGCGTGACTGGACTAAATCGTACAAAGAACTAAGCATCTCACAGGTACTCCTGCTTGATGTCCCAAGCGAAGCCATCACCGATGAAATCTGCTCATCCTCAAAGTTCAAAGCCCTTGGGTTGCGCAGAATTGGCCCCAGCGTCATTGCCGTCGATAGCGATACCACTCTACAAAAATTGCGGAGCACTCTCGAAAAAGAGGGCATCGTTGTGAGGATCAGTGGCGATATCATCTCCAAGGCACCTCCCACCTCAACATACAGCAGATATTAAAAAGAAATATTTTTACTGTGGCCCCATCAACGTATGCCGGATCAACATCAAGTGTGTCAAAGGCCCCAATCCTCCTGGAACTGGCGTAATAAATGAAGCCACATCCTTCACACCCTCGAAATCCGCATCTCCGACAACTTTTCCTCCAACTGGATTAATGCCTGCGTCTAACACAACCGCTCCAGGTTTCACCATATCGGCAGTAATACTGCCAGGACGTCCAATACTCAATACCAGAATATCAGCGCTCCTGGTAATGTTCGCCAGGTCATGTGTATGTGAATGGCAAATCGTCACCGTTGCATTCTCACGTACTAGCACAAGCGCTGTCGGCTTGCCACCGATATTGCTACGTCCCACGACGACTGCATTGCGGCCAGCAATAGGAATACCGGCATCGTGTAAAACTGTAAGAATCACATCCGCAGTCGAAGGAATGAAACTGGGAAAGCCGAGCAGCAGATTTCCCGCGTTACGTGGCCCAAGACCATCCACATCCTTCTCAGGTAGCAATACCTCCGTCACAACCTGTTGTTGTATATGTGAAGGCAGTGGTAACAAGAGCAAAACACCATCATTATTTTCATCTTTACTGAGCGCTGCAACCTCATCGCGCAGTTCTTCCTCCTCAACCTCGAAAGGAAACGCCAGTGTCGAGCAGCCCAGCCCAATCTTACCACAAGCTTTCACCAACTGCCTGCTATACACCTCTGCTGCTCCATCATGTCCCGCAATGATCTGTGCCAGCCGCGCTGAGCGATGATGCTGCTTGCGAAACTGCGCCGCTTCGTTCTGCAGTTCCTCGGTCATGCGGGCCACCAGTGGCCTGCTCTCAAAAATGATTGCTGCCATAGCTCAGTTTTCCCCCGTAGGCTATAAATTCTATGATCTTCATCTTATCACACGCCTTCTAACTGCACTTTGGTACCTCATTGGTAAATATGTGACAAATACGTTACAATGCCTCCTGTGAAATTATGTCTACCTACAAGTAGCCCTTCGGTACCAAAATTACCAAAAAGAGAGGATTTTCATGGCTGGTGATTGTTCATTTGATATAGTATCGCAGTTTGACGAGCAAGAACTCGTCAATGCTATCGATCAGACAAGGCGTGAAGTTTCCACACGCTTTGACCTGAAAGACACAAAAACCGAAATTGTGCATGGCAAAGAAAGTATAACCATCACAACAGATAGTAACATGACACTCAAAAGCGTGCGGGATATCCTGGAGACGAAAGCTGTTCGTCGCGGTCTGTCGTTAAAAATTTTTGACTACGGCAAAGAAGAAAATGCAGCCGGTGGAAAGGTGCGCCAGGAAATTAAATTGCGGCAAGGCCTCAACCAGGATCTGGCAAAACAGATCAGTAAGCATATTCGCGACCAGTTCCCGAAAGTGCGGCCGCAAATCCAGGGTGATGCCATTCGCGTGAGCGCGAAGAGCCGCGATGAACTGCAAGCAGTCATCGCCCTTCTGAAGCAAAAGGACTATCCTGTAGCACTACAATACATTAACTACAGAGGATAGGACTCGCGAGGTACTTTAGTACCAAAAATTGAGTTCGTGCTCTCAAGTGACACAAAATTGTAGTACCCTAGTTTTAACAAACGAACCCTTTTTTAGGTGTTTTGAGCAAAGTCTCTGCACTTTTCTATATAGAGGAAGCGACCTTTTATGCCTGGGAACAGACAAGTTTTCAGCACAGCAATGAATGCTGCTGATCGATTTCGTTGGGATAGCCAGTGGACGAATGCAGCGAAAGAGTATCAACGAGCATTGGCGGAGTTCCCAGACGATGCGGCTGCACGTGGCGGATTGGGTTTTTGCTACATGCAAACAAAGCAGTGGCAAAAAGCGCTCGCGGAATATGAAACTGTTCTTGAACGCGATCCAAGCAATGTAATCGCGCTCAGTAAAACCGCCGAGTTGTATGTAATCTTAAACAGGCGGGAAGAGGCGTACAAGGCATATATGCACCTTGCGGAATTATATTCGCAAGCAGGTCAGGGTGCGAGAGCAGAAGCTGCATGGCAAAAGGCTGTGCAACTTTCACCTGTAAGCCCTGAGCCTCACGAGCGCCTCGCATCGTACTACCAGGGCAAAAAAGATTTCGCGTTGATGGTTCAAGAGCGTATAGCTGCTGCTCAAGGATATATGCAAAGCAATGAGCATGTAGCTGCTACCATGCAGTGCGAAGAAGTATTGCGGGTAGACTCTTCCAATACACAGGCGCAGCGGGTCCTCGCTCAAATCAGAGGACAGGTACGGCCGTCCGGGCCGCTTCCACAAGGGGCAGGTGAATATTCATCGGCTCCAGTCGAGACAGGCAAATCTGCTTCAGGCAATCTGTCTTCAGGTCCTTTAGCGAACATCGGCAATGTTGCTGGCATGGTTTCTATGAGCAACACAAACGGAGGTAATACTGGCATCATGGGTAGTAATATGGGTAGCGCGAGCAAATTTGGCGGGGCAGGAAATTCTGGTCCTGCTTTGACCGCAACAGGCATGTCTGGTGGAGGAATGGGATCGGTTCCTCGCACTCGAATTACGGCTAGCCAGGTTACTGGCGTGCTTCGGCAAGCTCAAACGTTTCAAACCCAGGGCCGCTATGTCGATGCTATCGATCTCTGTGAACAAATTCTAGCCAATGGTTTCGATCGACCTGATGCTCGCTACTTCTTAGGGTGGCTGTATCAAGAGCAGCGTCGCTGGGATGATGCAATTCGCCAGTTTCAAACCTTGCTCAACGATCCTGATTACGCGCTCTCTTGTTTCTATGCCCTTGGTCAGTGCTACCGTGCCAAGGGTGACCTGCATGCCGCCACACAACATTTCGATGAAGCCGTAGATCGTGTCAATCTCGATGCTTTGACCTTTGAAGAATCTGATCAGCTCGTGCAGCTGTGCCAGGAAGCGGCTGAAGCCCATCGCATGTTGGGGGAGCAGGAGCAGGCCTTAACCGTCTATAATGCCCTGCTCGGTTTCTTGCGTAGCAGGCAATGGAATGACAAGGTTGCTCAGGTTGAGTTCATGCTCCAGCAACTACAAAATACCCCTCCTCCGAGCAGGACTATGTCCACGCCTCCTCCCGAGATGGGGCAGGTAGCTACGCAACAGCAGCCGAACGTAACCAATGTGTTGCCGCCCGAACAGGTAACCATGATGCAGCAGGCTCCTGCCATGCAAGTGCCTCAAAATACTCCAGATGCCGCTATCACAGCCATGAACGCAAATGGTTCACAAGCAAACGTGGCTCCTGCACAGGGCAAGCCTCCAGTGCCAGCCACGAACTCCAGCTCTCTCGGTGAATTGCCTGATTGGTTGACTGGAATTCTCAACGATGCCGATAAGACAGAGATCATCAATAAACAGGCGAAATCAGCACAAGCTCAGGCCGCTGCAACATTATCTCAGCCAGCAAATGAGGTGCTGGTCAACCAGCCTACCATTGAGCAGCCTGTTGCACCCGCTCTGACCTCGTCAACTTCGTGGTTGACTGATGATGCCAAATCTGCCGGTACAGCGAATGCAACGCCGTCTGAGCAGCCTCTGGTTGCTCCCGAACCAGTCCAGCAGGTGCAGGCCTCTCCAGTCCAACCACCGGCTGTTCCGGTTCAACCTGCCACCGTGGCAGAAACACCTGCTGCCCCAGAATTGTCCCTGGCAAGTACTTCGACCGATTTGCCGCTGAGCATAGAACCCATCGTACCTGCTGTTCCAGCGCCTGAGCAGGATGCGCTTGCTCCTGTTGAGCCGGTTGTGGCAGCTGCACCCGTTCAATCGACGAAGGTATCAACTGGCAAGCTCGAAGACTTGTTGATTGAGATAGCTGGTACGGATGGTAAAGAGAATGTGCTGCAACAGGTCAGCGAGTCGGTGCGGGCCAGCACAGCAAACCTTCCAGAAAATGTGCGCTTGCAGGTTGTACAGTCCATTCAAGATATCCAACGCTATATCGATCATGGACTCTATACCCCTGCTACGGAAGAGTGTTTACGCGTCATCGATCTCGCTCCCCAGTATCTCGATATTCATCTTGTGCTGTGCGAAATCTACATCCGTCAGGGCAAGAACGATCAGGCGATTACGAAATATGCTATCTTGATCGATACGTACATGGCAAATAACCGTGTAGACGATGCCATTGCGACGTATCGCCGCATCCTGCAGTTGGAGCCTAATAACCTGACCTATCGCGTACGCCTGATCAATCTCCTTGCCTTACAAGGTTATAAAGAAGATTTGTTGCGCGAGCGAAGCCTGGCGGCAGAGTCCTACCTGCGTCTTGGCTACATGGACCGCGCCCTGACCGAACTGGAGCAGGCGCTGCAAGAGAATCCTACCAGCGTACCAACTCGCTTGAATTATGCCCTGGCCTTACAGAAGTTGGGCCGCTCTCAGCAGGCCATAGCCGAGTACCAGCGCGTGTTGCAAGTTGACCCGCGCAACAAAACCGCGTTGGTGCGCTGGCATATTGCCATGATTACCGGATCAGCCACGGCCCGCGCTACCACCTTAGAGGTGTTAACCCGTATCCGCTGGCTTCTGCGCGGAGAGGGCCAGAAAAACTATGATATGGTTGTGCGTGAGTACATCCAGGCTTCGGAAACCTATCCTAATAATGCCGATGTCTGGTACGCGCTTGGTCAACTCCACCAGCAGGCTGGCTACTTCGACAAGGCGCTGGATGCATATCAATTTGCCATTCGCGACAGCTCCTACGAGGTAATGGCTCGTTTAAGCTCCGCTCAGTGCCTCTTAGCTCAAGGCAAGCCGGAGGCAGCCATTCAACATCTGGAACAAGCGCTACAGCTTGTGCGTGGCGGCCAACGTGGTTCCATCGATCCCACCGAATGGGCTGCGCGTCCGCGCGAAGACGGTGAGGAACACCAGGCGCCCGAGGTCGAGATCTCGTTGTTGCTTGCCAAAGCCTACAGGCGTGTTGGCAAGCATGAGCAAATGGAAGCGATCTTGCGCCAGTTGAAACAGACCACTCCGCAACGGGACGAGGTTTCAACCGCGCTGGCTGAAATCTCTGCTCGCCAGGGCAACATCGATAACGCCCTCGAAGAATATCTTGAACTGGTGCATTCGTATCGCGAGAAACGCCAGGGAGAGAGTGCCATGAGCGTTCTCAAAGAAATGATCCGCCTGGATCCACAGGATCCTCGTGCACACGCCGAGTTAGGTGATATCTACATCGTGCGTGGCTACCTGGAAGAAGGCATCTCGGAATTGAGTCTGCTCGTAGACATCTACCTGCGCCGAAACCGCTTCGAAGAAGCAGGCGATGTCTTGAGGCGTATCGGAGATGTCTATGCCGAAACGGGCGAATCCGACAAAGCCTACACGAACTTCCGGCGTGCTGTCGAACTCAAGCCCAACGATATGGCTCTCCTGCGTGAAGTTGTGGGCTACTGTTGGCAGATAGGTCGCACGCAAGAAGCCGCGCAATATCAAGTCATCATCGCGCGCCACTACTTCGAGACGAACCAGGTCAAGGAATCGGTCGCTGCACTGCAACAGCTCATTGCGCTCGATCGTACCAACTACGAGGCCTATGACATGCTTGGTCAAACCTATCAGTCCGTTGGCGAATATGAACAGGCCAGCCGTGTCTACAAAAACCTGGCCAAAGCCAACCCTGATGGTTCCGTTGCCAGAGAGCGCCTCGCTGCTCTCCAGGAGCTGCGTGAGCAAAGCACTATGTACGCCGAATAAGCTTTAAGATGTCATCCTGAGCGTCAGCGAAGGATCTTCTGGCCCCTTGCCGGATCCTTCGTTTCACCAGGATGGCAAATGCACATTCTCTATTTTTATCAACCCCAATAGAGCTCCTGGTAAGGTAACGTGGAGTCGCAGACCATATGCGGAAGAAGCCCTCTCTATCTATCAGCGAGAGAGTTGAGAGATATCTTTTTAAGAGAAAGACGAATATATGATCGAACTATCCGCCCAACTCCAGCAACTCCTTCAGAAGCCCGTGATATGCTTTTTCGCGACTACCATGCCTGATGGCTCCCCTCAGATGACTCAAACCTGGGTAGATACCGATGGAACGTATATTCTGATCAACACTGTCGAAGGCCATCAAAAGCATCGCAATGTTGAGCGTGATCCACGTGTCATGCTCTGTGTTCTTGATCCTGCCCATTTGGAGCATGCAATCAGTATTCGTGGTCGTGTCGTTGAAATCACAAAAGAAGGGGCTGAGCTTCACTTCAAGCAACTCATTCAGCGCAACCTCGGACAAAAGGAATATCGCTATGGGAAGCCTGGTCAAGTGCGTATCTTGCTGAAAGTTGCTCCTGAAAAAATACGCTAATTTTGGCTCTCTCGCCTAACTTACTTGTTCTCTTCTGTTGACCTCAGCTATCCTCTTTTCTATTTATCTGTATATGCGATAAACCCTTCCTGACCTTATGAGATGTACGATGAAATGTCTTTTGTAGATCAAATTACTTATATGCACAAAAGTGACGTAGTTGATTAATTCCCGTCAATCGTGTATACGTTAGATCAAAATGGACAAAACGCGAATCAAGAGGTAGAAGATATGAATCAGGACACTGACTCCATCAATCAAATGCGTGCAATAACCATCTCGCGCGAATACGGAAGCGGAGGAGGTGAAATTGCCTCCCGTCTTGCCAGCTATCTGGGATGGCGATTGCTCGACCACGAAATTGTAGAACGTGTTGCTCTAGAAATGGGCACCAGCATCGAGCAGGCAGAAGCCCGTGACGAGCGGACAGAAAACTTTCTTGTGCGAGCATTCAACAACCTCCAATTCCTCGAACCGGCGTATATGGCAGGTACTTCATCAGATGCATTTCTCTCTAGCGAAGAGACCTACCTTGATACTGTAAGAGAGATCGTTCGGGTAGCCGCTGCGCAAGGACACGTTGTGATTGTAGGCCGAGGTTCCCAGGTGCTACTGGCAGGTCAACGCGATGTCTTGCATGTACGAATCATCGCGCCATTCGAAAAACGCGTCGTATATGTCATGCAACGCGAGGGCTTGGATCAGCAGTCAGCGCAATCGCGCATCAAAATGAAAGACAGTGACCGTGCAAGACACCTCGAAAGCGCATACCATTGCAAGCCGTCCGATGCTCTTCTATACGATCTCATCATAAACACCTCCTATCTTGAACTGGATAACGC
>Ga0187766_10001853_pt1 | contig 12424 bp, 5 predicted proteins | sample 0216_QUI02_MP05__4_FD_132971 | JGI IMG/M metagenome (GOLD analysis project Ga0187766, IMG submission 132971) | Tropical peat soil microbial communities from peatlands in Department of Meta, Colombia - 0216_QUI02_MP05_20_MG | ecosystem: Environmental > Terrestrial > Soil > Wetlands > Peat ... | reverse complement strand
GGCGGGGCCTGATCGTTGCCGATCGTAACGGTTGTCCACTGTTTAGCGCCCGGCGCAGGCCTGAATTCCGATGCGGGCAACGAGACTTCCCAGGCGGCATAGCCGAATCGGTCGTATTTGCGGATGGTTGGGTCGGGCAAGTCGGTGAAGACGAAATAGATTTGGCCTCTGCCGTCGCCATAGACGCGGCCGCGGGTGAGCGGCGCCTGGCCATTTAGGCGAGGCACCTCACCGATGGCCCGGATCAAACTGCCCTGCGCGCTCACGAGACTCACCAGATGGTCCGAGTGCAGTAAAGTGGCTGCAAACTCGAGGCCCGAGAGAGCGGCAACGGACATCGGGGTCGGGACGTGTACCGTCTGGAGGAGCGAACCATCGGCGCCGAAGATCTCGACTGCATTCGATCCACGATCGGCGACAAACAGCCGCCCATCGGCGTCTGTGTCGATGTCGGTCGCGTACTCGATCTTCGCCGCTGGGGATTGGGCGCTGGGGATTTTGCCGAGTCGACGGCCGTCGGGGCTATAAATCTCGACGGCGTTCGCAGGCGCCGTCAGGATGTAGTAACGCCCGGTAGCGTCGCGCTTGAGAGCCGATACGCCCGGTCCGATCTCAGCGAAAACGCGCGCCCGTGCCTGAATTTCGCGCGTGAATGCCTGATCCTCGGCGAAGCTGGATGGCCCAAGCCAACCCAGAAGGACCATCAGCATGACTATCGACACCAAAGCTCGACAGGGATGCATCATGGGTTGAGCAATTTTACGCCCTTGGATGGCTCAGGATGCGCGGACCCGCTCCCTGGTTGCTTCGGGGAAACTGCTCGCTTAATCCAAGCGGAAGTTGAGCCGCTCAATCGATCTCGCGCGGCCCGTCGAAGGATCCACGTCGATCCGTACACTGTTCATCTGAATGTCGCCTTCTGCGACGACGAAACGCGACGGCATCGCGTCGAGGAAATGCTGAAGGATCGCTTTCTTCTCCATGCCAATGACCGAGTCGTGTGGACCGGTCATACCGACGTCGGTGATGTAAGCGGTGCCGCCAGCCAGAATGCGTTCATCGGCCGTGGCTACGTGCGTATGGGTGCCGAGGACAGCGGAAACTTTGCCGTCGAGATACCACCCCATGGCCATTTTTTCCGAAGTGGCCTCGGCGTGCATATCCACGACGATGACCTTCACATCGGGCGGGATGCGGGAGAGTTCCTCAGCCGCGGTGCGAAACGGATCATCGATCGGCGCCATGTAGGTGCGGCCCTGAAGATTCAGCACGGCGCAGCCGACGCCGTTCTTGGCATGGCCGATATAGAGACCGCGGCCGGGGGAGCCAACCGGAAAATTGGCGGGGCGTAGCAGACGCGGCTCGCCGGGAAAGTAGTCAATGATCTCCTTGCGCTTCCAGATGTGATTGCCGCTGGTGAGCACGTCGGCACCCGACTGGAAGAGCTCCTCCACGATTCGAGGCGTGACGCCGAAACCGGACGCGGCGTTTTCGCAATTGATGACGCACAGGTCGATTGTCTGCTGCGCGAGGATATCCAGAAGCCGCTCGTGAACGATCTTGCGGCCGGGCGAGCCGACGATGTCACCGATGAAAAGAATTTTCACGCGGGGGAATTTCTTCCGTTTCCTGAATTGAGATCCAAGCGGAGCGGTCCGCTTGGCCGTGCGTTGCTAGGCCTTGAACCCCACTTAATAGGTTGGGCGCCCCGCGTCCGCTTTAAGGCTTTCCCGAACGGCAAGCCGGACGGGACGTGCACAAGGGCAGAACAACCGAAGCACCCTGGGATTCAGTGTTGGTTCAAATAAGCTTTCGCAACGTCACCTGCGTCGCAGGCCGACTCCGAGATTATTTTAGCAGGAATCATCAGCGCAACGTTTTTAGGTAGCTGACAATCTGCCAGCGTCGCTGCTCGGGCAGGCCGGACCAAGACGGCATTCCACGCGCGATATTGCCGCCCCGCAGGAACCAGACCAGCTGACCAGGCGTGGCATTCTGCACGCCGGGCGAACGCAGGTCCGCGGCACGGCCGCGCCCCCGCCCGTCGTCGCCGTGACATTCCGCGCAATGCTGGCGAAAGAGTTTCTCTCCGGCACCCACCGCGTCGGCCTGGCCCTCATATGGGTTTTTCCGATCGCGCGCCTTGTCGGGCGCGCGGGCAATGGCAGCGAGCACGACGCCGGAGCCCTTGTTCTGGTCGGAGGAAGCCAGCGTCACAAGGCTGAGGAGCAAGAAGCCGCCAATCCATATCTGTTTCATTCGAGCCTTCGTCTGCGGCCGATCCCGGCGAATTCGTACGACACTCCCCAGCGCAGGATCAGGGTGTGGCTGTTCTGGTTGAGTCCGAAGCCCGGCGAGAGTGCGAAGTTCACCCCCTTGGGTAGCTGCCAAGCCACGATTGGCGCCAGGTAGTGCGAGGTGCCGTGAAGGGTCAGCTGGTTCGTTGTTCCTAACCCGCCATACATCTCCGCGCCCCAAATGAAGTTCTCGGCGCAGAAGTTGCAAGGTGTCGATGTCGCGGCGAGGCGAAACGGCCGGCTCGCTCCGAGGGCGTAGCCAAATTCCCAGGGGTCATTGCTAAGGTTTTTTTCCGTGATGAAGTTTTCCGAGAAGTTCCAGCCTTTGTAGTCGCTCGACAGAATCAGCTTGAGCTCGATTTCATGATCATGTTCCCGCACAGCTTGGGAGTTGGGAATGGCTTGATCAAACTGGTTGTCGAATCCAACGATCTCCTTCAGCGTCTTGTCCGCGCCGTTCGTGTTTTCATATTCAACGTAGAGCACCGGGTTGATCCAGTGCTCTCGGGTGAGAGGGCGGAAGCGGTTCTCCCATCGAACGCCGGTAAAAACCGTACTCTCATGGAAGGTCGTCTGGGAGTCGATGTAAAACTCTGTGGTCCACCATCCCGTGACCCCGTATTCCAGTTCCATCCACGGCGCGATGAAGTCGTTGCCAGCCTTCTGGGTGCCGTAGTTCGAGTCCACTTCGACTTCGAGATTGCCTGGCTCTTCCAGGTGGTGTGAATAGGCGACGAAATAAGGAGTCTCCTGAGCCGCCGCCTGCGGAGCGAGGAAGATCGCCGCAGCCAGAAAGAGTTGCCGGAGCAAAGAGAGTGACAGGTAACGAGTCGACTTCGAGAGCATAGCGTTCAGACCATTCGCGCCATGGCTAAAAGGTGAACTTCGCTGCCGCTTGGACGAGCCTTGGTGCTGCCGCGCTGACAACCCGTCCGAATGTAGAGCTGGCGATGTTCCCGTCTACGGCCTGAGGGCCGAAAAACTGTGTGTGATCGAATACATTGAAACCTTCCAAGCGAAGCTCGAGAGATTTCGATTCGGTCAGTCGTACGCTCTTCGAGACTGCGACGTCAAAGTTCGCCATCCCTGGGCCGGAGAAGAAGCGGCGCTTGGACGTGCCGGGTGTCCCCAGCGCGTTGTCGCTGAATAGAGCCGTGTTGAAATACGGGCGTCCGTTGCGGGGATTCTGATTCAGATCCAGCTGCCCGGGAGTGAAGTCGGGCTCATCGACGCCGGAATTGTTGACGCCGTTCGGCTCCGAACCAATCAAGGAGTTGTCCCCCAGGTTGACAAGTGTCACGGGAAGGCCGCTGCTGAAATGTGTAATTCCAGAGATTTGCCAGCCCTCGGTCCACCGATTCGACACTTCGAACAGACGTTCTAAGGGCATCTGGTAGTTGTAACTGACCACAAAGTTATTCCTCACATCGAATGCGGACAAAGCCTTGCTGAGAGCGGGATCGAATGGATTGACTTCCTCACCTAAATTGGAAGCCTGATCCTGAGACTTGCTGTAGGTGTAGCCGGCCAGCAGTTCAAAGCGCCGACCCGCGTGGTGTAGCGTGACCTCGAATGCGTTGTAGTCGGAGTTGCCGATGGTCGCCTGGTCGGCGTTGCTGCCGAAGTTAGATCCCAACGGGCCTCGCGTCCCGGGAAAGACAACGCCGGTACGGGCGACATAGGTGCTGTCCTCGCCGAATGGTCCACAGGGGGTTTGGCCCGGCGCGAGGTTGGCGGGGTTGCTTAAAAACAAGCACAGGGATGGATCGCCTGGGTTCGCTTCCTTCAATACCAGCAGGTGATGCCCCTGTGACCCTACATAGCTCAAACCGAGCACTGTATCAGTGCCGAAGCCGCGCTCAAGCGAGAGCATATACTGCTCGGTCGAGGGAATACGATTGGTGGTCAGATAGTTGGGAAGCCCGGTGACGGGTTCGAATTGACTCCAGTCGACGCTGGTATCAGGATGGCTCGCCGTGGAGTTCCACGCGGCCAAGGTGACCGGAAAGGTCTGTCCTAGATCCTGCCCGGTTGCGGCAGTAACAAATGGAGTCCGAAACAGTGGCGGAGCAGGACTTGTGTAGGTGATTCCGTAGGGTGCGTTGGCGCTCATGGCGCTAATCGTAAGAGCTTCGATGGCTGTGTAGAACAGGCCGAAACTAGCTCGGATGCTGCTTTTGCCGGCGCCACCTAGAATCTTGGCGAGCGCGCCGTCGCCAGACGGGCTGGGCGAATAGGCAAGGCCTATTCGCGGGGCAAAGTCGAGATTCCCGGCAGGGGCGAGAGTCCGAGGCACCCCGGAGTCTGTCGGATAGAGTATCCCTCGAGGAGCTCCCGGGAAAACGGCCGATTGCCTGCCGGGCACGAACGTAGCGATCTGGTTGTACTTCTCATACCAAGGCTCGATGCGATCCCACCGCAGTCCGTAATTCAGGGTGAGGCTGCGCGTGACACGCCAGCTATCTTGCCCATACAAGCCCAGATATCGATTGCGGCCGTAAAAGGGTTGAAGCTGGCTTTGGTTGTATTGGGTCGGAGTCCCCAGCAGGAAGTCGGCGAAATCAAGGCCCGTCTCGCTGCCGAAGAAGAGAAAGCTACCGTTGAACTGTGCTGTGGCGTGGACATTGACTTGATCGTAGTGGAACTCGCCGCCAAGCTTGATCGTGTGGGTCCCTATCACCTTGGAGAAGTTGTCGAGCCACTGGATGGTGTTACCGATCTGGTCGAGCTCATTCGTGTTCGTTCCGATTGTGAAGCTGTTGAAACCGACACTTTCGACGCCTTCGGTCTTCGGTGACAGCGGCACAATTCCCGAAGTTCCCTCTCCCACGACAAAGCCCTGGGATGCCAGACTGACGCCGACACCACCGACAGGTTTGCCGAGGTCATTTGCGTCACGTAGGTAGCTCAAATGGAATTCATTCACCGCCGTCTGACCGAGCGTCTTGGTATCGGCGAGGTCAAGCAACTGCGCGCGACCCGTGTAGAGGGCGTTGAAGCCCGGAACGTTCGCGCCGCCCTGGGCCACCGGATACGGATTGTCTTGGGACCAATCGTCGAGGAAATAATAGGCCGTCAGCAGACCCCAACGGGTGTTGGCATCGATGCGGTAGGCCCCTTTGTCGTCTCGCAGCGTTTTGTTGTAGGCCGAGCTCGAGAAGGTGCCGTTCGCGTTGTTGGGTGCAGGTATGTAGCCCAGGAGGTTGGTTCCTGGAGCCGTCCAGGCGGCCTCGGGAACTGTCGCTCCGGGGAAAACACACCCGTTCGAGGAGTTGTTTGTGCAGGGGCCGGAGCGTTCTTCGCCTGTTCGAGGATCGATGTAGTTGCCATTGAAGTAATACGGCTCGCCAGTCGCCACCGTATATCCGAGCTTGCTTGAAAGCATCGCGGCGATGTAAGGACCGCTCACCGTGCAGGGGATTTCCAACACCTGCTTGCTCAACGGATTGATTTCTGAGCCGCAGAAACCCAATTGATCGAAGCCCTGAGAATTCAGTTGATCCGACATATTCCCCGTCGTGCGGTCCTCGATCGACGGCACCGGAATCTGTCCCGTGTCCACTCCCTGGGTCAATCGGGTCCCCTGGTAGTCGGCGAAGAAGAAGATCTTGCCCTGGCGAATCGGTCCTCCGAGGGTGCCGCCGAACTGGTTTTGATCGAACGCCCCGCGGGTGGGAGAGAAGTAGTTCCGTGCGTCGAGTCCGGTGTTGCGGACAAATTCGAAAACGTCGCCATGGAACGAATTGGTCCCCGACTTCGTCACGACGTTGATCTGACCTCCGCTAAACTCACCATACTCAGCGTCAAAGTTGTTCGTAAGAATCCGGAACTCAGCAATGGAGTCGAGATTCGGGATGATGGCAGCTCCCATGTTGACGTCCTCTTCGACGTCGCTCCCATTCACCAGAAAACTGTTGGCAAATTCCCGTTGCCCGTTGATCGAGATTGTTCCTGGGTTCAGATCGCCCGAGGGCGACAGCACGCTCGCCCCTACGTCCTGCACGGTTTCCGATGTGAGGGAAGTGACCGGCACAACTCCGGGCTGAAGGGCGAGAAGGTCTGTGAAGCTTCGACCGTTCAGTGGCACCGATGTCATCTCTCCCCCGCCGATCACAGCACCCATTTGGGTCGTCGTCGAATCGACTTGGGCCTGGTGTTCGGTCACGGTGATGGTGTCCGTTTTCGAACCGATTTCCAGGCGTGCATCGACAACCAAGTCACTGTTTGCGTCGACAGCGATACCCTTGCGCCAGTAAGGTTTGAACCCTGTACAGGTGACCTCGACATCGTAGCGTCCAACAGGCAGGGTCAAGAACGAATAGGAACCCCGGTCATCGGTGGTAAGGGTTTCGTGGACGCCGGTGCTAACGTTCGTGGCCGTCACGCTGGCGCCGGGCACGGCGGCGCCGCTTGGGTCTTGGACCGTGCCCGAGATAGCGCCTCCCGTACCCGCGCGCGCAGCGTTTGGGAAGTAGAAGGGTATGGTCAGGGCGGCAGCAAGGACAATCGCCCAGCGAGGTGGTAGCCACTGTTCTCTAAGCGAACGAAGGCCGGGGAACACAGCGCACCGTACTTGAAACTAGGTATCAGATAAGATGCCGATGCTATTTCAGTTGATACTAGATGTCAACAAAGAAGTTGAACAAAGCTGAACGGCAGGAAGAAGCGGCCCTCGGGTGAGGTCCCCCTTTAGAAGTGGAAGCCAATCTCTCCGGTAACGGTCCTCGGCGTGACGTAGTGCGTACCACTGAATGTCGACAAGAAGTTGTACAGACCGTATTGATTCGCCAGATTGATCACTGTAATCCGCGCGCTCCACTTATAGCGGTCAGTGTTGAACAGGTTGTCATCACCTACAGCGAGATCAAACAGGTTCCGGGGCTGGATGCGTGGTGGATTCGTATTGTCATTCTCCGTGTTCGGCGCCGGCACTTTTATCAGGGTGGAACTGAATGCCGATGCGGGGCAGTTATAGGGTAAGCCGACGGTCGGCGTTGCATGCACGCCGTTACACGTGAATCCGGCCTGAAATTCCTGATCGGCCGACATGGGAACGGCGCCTGCATTGGCGACAACCATGCTGATGTTCGGCACGCCTCCAATCAGCAGCGACCCGGGACAGGTTGTCTCGGGACCTCCATAGCATGGCGAGGCGCCTGCCACCAGTCCGCTGTCGTACCGCCAGTTGAAGCTGATCCAGGGCCCTCGCTTCCAAGGCTGGTATTGCAAGTGGGTCGTCTGATTGAATTTTTCGTCGTGGTCGATACGGAAGGGCACAAATCCGCTGCCCGGGACCGCCGGGGTTGTGCCCAAACCTCCCACCTGCGGCGTGTAGAACACGGCGGCAACGCTTGACATGACAACGTAGGCGGTGAATCCATGCAGATTCGTCACGTTCACGCGGGCGGTGAAGCCGGGAATCTTCGAATTGTGCCACTCGATGGGGAAGGTGATCGGGGTGTTGCCCAGCACGCTAAAGTCGTAACCGTTGTGCGTGTACTTCCAGATGTACTCGCCATCAAACACGACGTACCTTCCAAAAGCTTGCTGCAGCCCCACATGAAACTCGTTGCGGAACCCTGGCGTCAGAATGGCAGGCACACAAGGGATCAGCGCCGCGATCACAGCAGAGTTGCAACCAGTGCTCGAGAGCACGAGGTTTTCGTTGAAGGGGGTCTCGAGGGTCCGCGCGTAAGAGGCGCGGACGACCGTATTGGTCCGCTTCACGTTATAAGCGAGGCCGATGCGCGGCTCCGCCTGACTGGCGATGGCCAGCCCGTTGTAGAGGTCCCCGCGGATACCGAGATTAAACGACCAGTTGCCCATTGTGATGGTGTCCTGTAGGTACATGGCGAGCTGCTTGACGTCTGTGTGGCCAAGGAATGCGTACCGCCCGCCTCCCGGAACGCAAGGTGCGGGGACTAAACTACAACTCCTGGTCAGGTCGTAGGGTGCGAGCACTGGATTGAACAGAGGGTACTGCGCGGAACTGGGCGCATTCGGATTTGTGGAATCGTTCGACTGGCACCCGTCAGGCGCACACACGCCGGTTGGCGGCGCCGCGGCGCACTCAGACGGCTGGGTGAAACCCTGAACCGCTTGGTAGGTGCCGGCCAGTCCGGTTGTCGGATCTATCAAAGCGGGATTAAAGGTAATGCACGGTGCGTTCAGCGTTGGATCAACGATCCCCAATCGGTCGTGTTCGGTGAGGAACGTCTGCTCGTAGACGACCCCGGCTTTGAAGTTGTGGATTCCCTTAACGTAGGACACGTTGGCGAGGGCTCCTGCGTTGGTCAAGAATCGAAGCTGCGAAATTGACTCCCGCTGAAGGCTCGGTGCCCCGAGATCAGCGAACGGGTTATCGCTGGGATAGTAGTTGTACTGATCGTGGCGGACGAAAAGGCCTGCCGTAACGACCGCAGTCGAGCCAATCAGGTGGCTCCAGGTAGGAGCAATGTTATACGTCAGGATCTGAGAGCGCTGATCGGTTGGCCCCACGGGCAGGCCATTGGGCCCGATGCCATTGTCACTCACCCCCATTACGACATTGCCCAAATCGGGGCCATACCACGGCGTTGCACCTTCGGCGTCAAAAGAGTTTGGTGTCTGGAACCAGGAGCGAGTGAATTCAAGGTTCAGGTGCAGCGAATCGGCCTTGGAAAGCTGGAAATCTAGCCGGTCGAAGAAATTTTCTTGGTTGCCTTTGGCGTGAAACACTGTGAACTCGGCCGGGTCAAGGAACCTGCCTGTGTTGAGCCCACTGGCGGAGATAAAATTCCCCCAATTCGGGCCGCCGTAGCCAAAGTTAAAGCCACCGTTGACGGTGCCAAACGAGCCGTAGGCGGCCGTGACAGCGCCGTGAGGCGTGGTCATTCCCTGCCCCGAGCGTGTGGTCACGTTGATGATCAGGCTCGTCTTATCGCCGTATTCGGCTGGCGGTGCTCCGGCGATTACTTCCAGCGATTGAATCGAATCCACGGGAATCTGGTTTGAGAACACCTTGCTTTGCTGATCGGTGATCGGCTGGCCGTCAACTGAAAAAGAGTTCTCTGCGTGGTCCCCTAGCCCGTGGAAGAGGCCGTTCGAGTCCGCTGCAACGCCCGGCGACGCGAGAGTCACCAGCGAACTGACCGATGACGACGCACTTTCGAGCGGCAGTCGCTGGATGAGCTCTCGGTCCACGTCGGTGTGGGCCGTCGAATCCGTCTCGAGCAAATCGCCCGCGGCTTCCACCGTTACGGTACTGCTCGTGGCACTCAACTCGAGTTTTATTTCCACCTTCATCGGCACACTCGAGCGCACGTCGATATCCTGCACGTGCGAGGCGAAGCCTGTGGCCGTGACCGTCATGTGATACGGATTGAAGGGAACGTTCGGGATCACGAAATTGCCCATCCCGTCCGTTGTCGTGGCGCGCTCAAATTGGCTCACCGGATTATGGATGGTCACGGTCGCGCCCGGTATCACCGCACCGGACGGGTCTGTAACCGTGCCCATGACGCTGGTCGAGTTGCCTGTGTTCTGCGCACAAGCCTCGGTGGCGCAGAACAAGAGAATCAACAACAGCATGCCCCGTATTGCTCGTGCAGATTTCATGACAGCTTCTCCCGCAAAGAACAGCGGCCCGATCGACGGACTCCGGGCGATCAATGAAAACCAGCGCGCGCCTAGAACGAAACCGGCGAGCGATCGAAGAACTTCGTTTTTGTTCGGTTAGCGGTTAGGCGGGAGGGGCGCGGGGAATACGGTTCGTCGAAATGGGCTCGAGGGCCAATCGAGGTGTTTCTGACGGAGCGAAACGAGCCACCGGCTCGGGCGCGTCGACTGCCAGTTCGACAGCGGGCTGGGAAATTGCAACGCGCCCACCGTGACAGGCCTGACAGTTGTCGTAGCTTGGGCCGTGCCAGTGCAGCGCCGCATGAAGGCCTAAGGCGCCCACCGCAAGGACGAGGATGACTGCCAGCAAACGCGACTTCGGCATCTCTAGAATCCCAACCTCAATCTTACGTCGGATGCCGTGGGAGGGGAACCGGTCACTTTCGGCTTTGCGCGATCGAGCAACATCGGTCGACACAGTCTAAACCTGCAAAACGTCACCCTCGCGGGCCACGACCAGATAGAGGACCGGGTTCACGAAAAGGCCGATGAACAGGCGCGAAACGAGGCCCGCCACGATTACGATCGCAAAGGGCTTTTGCGTGTCCGAGCCGATACCGGTCGATAGCGCCGCGGGGAGCAGTCCGAGGCACGCGACCAGCGCCGTCATCATAATAGGCCGCAGCCGCAGCAGCGACGCCTCCCGGGTGGCGGTGCGGATGTCCCTGCCCTCCAGGCGGAGCTTGTTGATGAAAGAGACGAGGATTACAGCAGTTTCAACTGAAACTCCCAGCAACGCGAGCAGTCCGAGCGCGGACGATACGCTGAAGGGCGTACCCGTTAGCTTCAAAGCAAGCAATGCACCTACAGGCTCGGTGATCACCACGCCGAAGGCAATCGCAACCGGAAATTTGAAGTTGCCATAGAGTGCGAACAGAATCAGGAAAATAAGCAGCACTGCCAAAGGCCCGATGATCTCGATCTGGTGCTTGGCCTCGAGAAGTTCGCTGTACTCGCCACCCCAGCTCAGCTGATAGCCCGCGGGAAGCGATTTCTGGATGTCCGCGATCGCGCGCTGGCCGTCGGCCACGGCGCCTTGGAGGTCCCGGCCCTCGACACTGTACTGCACGCCGATGTAGCGCGAATTGTTTTCGCGATAGATGAACGACGCTCCGCTCGCCTCGTGAATATTCGCGAGCTCGCTGAGCGGAATCTGCTGGCCACTGGGCGTGCCGACAAGCAGGGCGCCGATCTGTTGTGCGCTCTCGCGGAATTCCGGCTGCATGCGCACGACCAGATCGAACAGTTTCTCGCCTTGAACCACCTGGGTGGCGGCCTGGCCGCCCACGGCCGCCTGAACTACGGCTTCGACATCTGCCACGTTGATGCCGTAGCGCGCAATCTTGTCGCGGTTGGTGTCGATGAGCAGGCTGGGCTGGCCCAGCTCGCGCACCACGGTCAGCTCGGTGAATCCCGGCACGTCGGAGAGCCGCCGCTTGATCTCGAGTGCCGTGTTCTGCAGCACATTCAGGTCGGCTCCGTACACCTTCACCGCCAGGGCGCTTTTCAGGCCCGTCAGCGCTTCGTCGACGGCGTCTTCAGCTGGCTGGGTGTAGTTGAAAATCACACCGGGGAATGCGGCGAGCCTTCTCTGAAATTCGGCCGCCAACTCCTGCTTGTTGTGAATCGAGGTCTTCTTCCACGACGAGTCGCCGTACGGTTTCAGGCCGACATAAAACTCATCGTTGAAGAAGCCGGTTGGGTCGGTACCGTCATCTGGCCGTCCGAGTTCGGAACCCACGTCCGTCACCATCGGATATCCGATCAGAATCTGACGCACCTGCGGACTGAACTTGGCCGCTTCCTCGTAAGAAATCGTGTATGGCATCGTCGCCCGGATCCACAGCGCACCCTCGTCCAGATGCGGCATGAACTCACCGCCGATAAAGGGGATGAGCAGCAAGGTCAAAGCGAAGATCACGACCGCCACGAGGATGGTCGTCTTGGGGCGCTGGAGCGAACGGTCCAGGCCCGACGCATACTTTTGGCGGATCCACTCGAAGGGCTTATTGACCACTTCGTGGACGCCCCTTTTAAACCAGTAGGAGCAGAGCACAGGCACGAGCGTGAGTGTCAGCAAGAGCGCCCCGACCAGGGCGATGGCCATCGTATCGGCCATCGGCTGAAACAACTTGCCCGAGGGCCCGGTGAGTGCGTAGATGGGGATGTAGCCAGCGATAATGACCGCAACAGAGTAGAAGATCGGCCGGTCCACGTCTCTGGCCGCTGCTAGGATCACTTCATCGAGCTCGTACGTCTGTCCTTCGCGCAGCCCCAACTCGCGAAACACGTTTTCAACCATCACGAGCGTGCCGTCGATGATGATCCCGAAATCGATGGCCCCGATCGACAGCAGGTTGGCAGCGACGCCTTTGGCGTGCAGAAAGACGAACGAAAACAGCAGCGCGAGCGGAATCGTCAGCGCCACAATCAGGGCGGCCCGAAAGCTGACCAGAAAGAAAATCAGCACG
>Ga0187766_10001852_pt1 | contig 12426 bp, 9 predicted proteins | sample 0216_QUI02_MP05__4_FD_132971 | JGI IMG/M metagenome (GOLD analysis project Ga0187766, IMG submission 132971) | Tropical peat soil microbial communities from peatlands in Department of Meta, Colombia - 0216_QUI02_MP05_20_MG | ecosystem: Environmental > Terrestrial > Soil > Wetlands > Peat ... | reverse complement strand
GTACGCCTCCGACCCACCTTCGGTGGGTACCCCGGCGTCGCGCGCCGCCTTGCATCTGGACCCTTTTGAGCAGCCTGGGGATGAACAGGGTCTTGAGTAGCCTGCCAGAGGATCCGCGGCCGGACCCCGGCGGGGCCGTCCCCGACGCTGTGGCGGGGCATTTGCGCGCCCGCGTACGGCGTTGGCGGCGCACCTTCCTGGCCCTGGCCTTCCTCCTGGCGGGGTCGGCCGTGTTCGGCGTGTCCGTGGGGGCCGTCACCGTTCGCCCCGCCACCATCGTCCGCGTGCTTTGGCACCGCATGGCCGGCGGGCCCGCCGGGGCCTGGACGCCCGCCGACGAGGCCATCATCCTGCGCGTCCGCCTGCCCCGTGTGGCGGCGGGGGCGCTGGCCGGCGCCGCGCTCGCCGTGGCCGGCGTCCTCTTCCAGGGTCTCCTGCGCAACCCGCTGGCGGATCCCTATATCATCGGGACCTCAGCCGGGGCCGCGTTCGCCGCGGCCGTGGCCCAGGCGGCGGGCCTGCAGTTTACGCTTTTCGGGTTCGGCGTGCTGCCCGTGGCCGGCTTCGCGGGCGGCCTCGCCACCTCCTTCGCCGTGTACGGCCTCGCCCGCATCGGCGGGCGCGCCCCCGTGGTGAACCTCCTGCTGGCCGGCCTGGTGGTGAGCTCCATCCTCTTGTACGCCATGTCGCTCCTGATGGTCCTCAGCGAGACGTTGCAGACGCAGTTCCGCAGCCTCTTCACGGTGCTGATGGGCGGCATCATCGTCACCGGGTGGCGCCCCGTGGCCATCGTGGCGCCGCTGGTGGCGGCCGGGATCGCCGCCGCCTGGCCGCTGGCGCGCCGGCTCAACGCCCTCACCCTCGGCGAGGAGGGGGCCGCCGCCGTGGGGGTGGACGTGGAGCGGGACAAGCGCCTCATCATCGGCCTGGGGGCCTTCCTCACGGCGTGTGCCGTGTCCTTGAGCGGTATCATCGGCTTCGCCGGCTTGGTGGTGCCCCACGTGCTGCGCCTCACCGCCGGGCCGGACCACCGCGGGCTGATCCCCGGCGCCGCGCTGCTGGGCGGGGCCTTCCTGGTGGTGGCGGACGCCCTGGCCCGCAGCCTCTTCGCCCCGGCGGAGGTGCCCGTGGGGGTGTTCACGGCGCTGGTGGGCGGGCCGTTCTTCCTGGTGATCCTGCGCCGGGGACGGGGCGAATATCGGTTCTAGCCTGGTTCGACGTTCGATGTTCGACGTTCGATGTTCAAAGTTCGAGGTTGCAGACGGGAGTGACGGGTGGGGGCAGCGGCGGCCATCGCGTTCGAAGGCGTGAGATTCGCCTACGGCGCGCGCCAGGTGTTCGCGGACCTGAACCTCCAGGTGCGGCCGGGCGAGATGCTCGGGCTCCTGGGCCGCAACGGCGCCGGCAAGACCACGTGGCTGAAACTGGCCTGCGGGCTGTTGCATCCCGCCCGGGGCGCGGTGAAGCTGGCGGGCCGGCCGCTTCAAGAGGTGCCCCGCCGGGAGCGGTCCCGCGCCGTGGCCCTGGTCCCGCAGGAGCTGCATATGCCGTTCCCGTTCAGCGTGGACGAGATGGTGATGCTGGGGCGGACCCCCTATCTCGGTTCCTGGGGCACCGAGGGCCCGGCGGATCGCCGGGCGGTGCGCCGGGCCCTGGCGCTCACGGCGACGGCCGACTTCGCGGGCCGGCCCTTCCACGACCTGAGCGCCGGGGAGCGGCAGCGCGTATTGCTGGCCATGGCCCTGGCGCAGGAGCCGCAGGTGCTGTTGCTGGACGAGCCGACGGCCCACCTGGACGCGGCCCACCAGGTGTGGGCCTTCGATCTGGTAGGCCGCCTCAACCGCGAGGCCGGCCTCACGGTGGTGGCCGCCGTGCACGACCTGCAGCTCGCCGCCTGGTTCTGCTCCCGCCTGGCCGTGCTGGCGGGCGGCGCCGTGGCCGCCGACGGCCCCCCCGCCGCCGTGGTGCGGGCCCCGCGGGTGGCCGATGCCCTCGGCATCTCGCTGGAGGTCCGCCCCGGGACGGCGCGCCCGGGCCATCACGTGATCACGCTCCCCGAGGGAGGGCCCCCGGACGGACCGCCTTGAGGCCTTCCTTCAGCCCTGCAGGCCGGGCGCAGGCGCGCGGGGCCGGCGGTCTGACCGTGGTGGCCGGTTTCCGGGGAAGAGCAGCGCCGTGGCGCCGAGCAGGAGGGCGGCCCCCAGCAGGCCCCGGAGCCCGAGCGATTCCCGGAATGCGACCACCCCCAGCAGCGTGGCCGTGAGGGGCTCCATCAGCGAGCCGACGCCCGCCGCCGTGGCGGACGTGCCCTGCAGCCCGCGCACGTAGAGGGCGTAGGCGATGGCCGTCGGGACGACGGCGAGATAGATCAGGTGAAGCCAGACGGGCCGCAGGCTCTCCCACGAGGCGCCGTGCAGGAGGACGACCGGGAGGAGGAAGAGGGCGGCGAAGCCGAAGCTCACGCCCGCGATGGCGAAGGGGTGCAGGTGGGGGACGACGGACTTGGCCAGAACCACGTAGGTCGCATAGGAGAAGGCCGCGCCCAAGGCCAGGGCGGCCCCCGCGGCGGCCATCCCGGGGGCGGCCGCCGCCGGCGTGAGGCGGCCGCCCACCAGGAGGGCGGTCCCCGCTACGCCCCCTGCCAGGGCTCCCGCCACGCGCGCCGTCAGCCGCTCGCGCAGCCACCACGCCGCCAGGGCCGCGATGATGAGGGGCGAGGTGCAGATGGCGATGAGGGCGGTGGGGCCGACGCCGATCCGCGGGACGGCGCCGAAGTAGCCGAGCTGGAACCCGGCCTGGGCCGCGCCCAGCAGCGCCAGGCGGCCCAGATGCGGGACGAGACGCGACCTCGCGAGGACGCCGGCCAGCCGGGCGAGGCCTAGCAGGATCGGCGCCGCCAGCAGAACGCGGAAGAAGCCGACGGCCCCCGCCCCCAGGGGGCTGCGCCGGCCCACCAGGGCCATGGTGGCTGCCGTGGTCCCCCACGTCAGGCCCGCCGCCATCACCAGGAGCAGGCCGAGGACGTCCCCCCGGCCACGGGCTTCGGCAGACGCGGCGCTGCCCTTCGCTGTGGCGTGCACTCGAATAGGGTCTAGCGCCAGAAGAGGAAGAGGCGCCGCAGGAGGCTCGCCCGCGGCACGGTTTTGGCGGCCACCAGGTCCGTCGTCCCCACCACCTCGCCCCCACGCTTCACGGCCACCACGCCCACCTTCTGCCCGGCCTCCACGGGGGCCTGGATGCCGGGCGGCACCTGCACCTCCCGCTCCGGCGCGGCGCCGTCGCCCGGCAGCCGGAAGACGGTGACCCGGCGCGCCGCCACCAGCTTGACGGCGGGCTCCACGCCGCCACGCACCTTCACCGGCGCCATCTCCTCGCCCGCCCGCACCACCACCTCGCGGCGTACGATGTTGAAGCCCCAGTTGAGGAGGCGCGCCGCCTCGGCGAACCGGGTCTTGCCGTTCGGTGCGCCCATCACCACGGCCACCAAACGCAGGCCGTCCCGCTCGGCGGTGGCCGCCAGGTTGTACCCCGCCTCCTTGTAGTGGCCGGTCTTCAGGCCGTCCAGCCCGGCGAAGGCGCCCAGGAGGTGGTTCGGGTTGCGGAGGATGAACTTCCCCTCGCGGAAGGGCGCCTCCTTGGTGGATGTCCACTGGAGCGCCCGGGGATACCGCACCAGGGTCCGGGCCAGCAGCGCCATGTCGTGGGCGCTGGAGACGTCGGCTTCCTGGTCGCGGCCCGGCGGCAGCCCATGGGGCGTGACGAATCGCGTGTCCTTCATCCCGAGGGCCTCGGCCTTCGCGTTCATCAGGTCCACAAAGCCCTCCACGGTGCCGCCCACGTGCTCGGCCACGGCCACCGCCGCGTCGTTGGCGGAGCCGATCAGCACCGCCTTGAGCATGTCCTCGAGGGGGAAGACTTCGCCCTGCTTGAGGTACACCTGGGAGCCCCCCATGGCCTCGGCGCGCCGCGACGTTGTCACCGGCTCGTCGAGCTTGCGGGTTCCCGCCTGCACCTGATCCAGGACGATGACCGCCACCATCATCTTCAGCATCGAGGCGGGCGGCCGCCGCTGGTGGGGTTCCTTGGCGAGGAGCGCGGCGCCAGTCTCCGCGTCCACGAGGACGGCCGAGGCGGCCTCAAGGGAGTCCGGGGCGAGGGCGGTTCCCGCGGCGGCCGGCTTTCCGGTCCCCTCCGGCCGCCGGGCCCCGCGCGCGGCGTGGACCGCCGCCACGCCGCCCAGCAGGGCGAGGGCGGCCGCCAGGGCGATGGATGGGAGGGCGGGGGGTCGCGATCCAGCGCAGGGCCCCCGGGACGGTGTCACGAATTCGGATGCCACGGCCACTCCTTCGAGGCAAGGGTTTTTGATCCTCGCGCGGCGCCGTCCGGCGCCGGCAGGGGGTATTCTCGCACACCCGACCCCGAACACCAAGTCGCCTTGGGCCGTCAGCACCGGTGGGCGGTGGTCATTCATCTTGTCTCCCCCAAGGGGGCAGGACCTCTGCCCTCCTCAGGACGTCCCCCCTCCCTCTTGTTGATTGGAGGGGGGCCGCGGCGTTATAATACGGGCGCCTCTCGCGAGGCCTCCGGAGGCGTGGGGTCATCGGTAGATGAGCGTGGCGGCCATCGGCATGGATGAGATGTTCTCGCAGGACACGGGGCGGCTCCCCCGGTTCCTGGTCTCTTCGCTCATGGCGCACGGGGTGCTGCTCGCCCTGCTCCTGGGCTTCAGCGCGTTCCTGCACGTGCCTGTGGAGCGTCCCCTGAAGGTGCAGATCATGGCCGCGCCGGCGCCCGGGCCCAGCGCGAGCGCAGCGGATGCGCCGGCCGGCCCGGCCATCCCCGGGGCGCAGGTAGGACGGGCCGAGCCGCCGGAACTGATCGAGATGCCGAAGCCCAAGGTAGAGGAGGCGCCCCGCTACAAGCGCTTCGCCGGGGTGTACGACCGGCAGGGGGGGCCGGGTGCGAGGGCCCCCGCTCGGGACGCCGGCGCCTGGACGAAGAACGCCCCCAAAGTGGAGGGGGGGAAGCTCGGCGGCGAGGAGTCGGTGCGCGCGCCGGCGGCCCCCCCCGCCGAAACCGGTCCGGCCGTCACGCTGCCGGCCCCCTCGAGGCAGTCTTCGCCGACCCAGGTGGAGCCGCTCCCGCAGGGGCGCACCGCACTGCTGCAACCGGCGGCCCCCGCCGCCGCGCCGGGCGCTCCCGGCGCCGCCTCCTCCCCGGCCGCACGGCCCGCGCGCCCATCGCTGCGAGACCAGGTGGCCAGCCTCGGCCTCAACTACCGGCCGCCCGTGGATGACCAGGGGGTGGCCAATGACCCGTCGGGCCGGGGCGAGTCGGGTCTCGATACGTTTCGGTTCAAGTACGCCACCTGGGGGCTGGCCGTCAAGCGCGACCTCGAACGGGCCTGGAAGGTGCCTTCCTACGGGATCTCCTCGCTGGCGGTGGTGCGATTCGTCGTCCTACCGGACGGGCGGGTGCGGAACCTGGAGCTGGAGAAGTCCTCCGGGTTGGCCAGCCTGGACCAGGCCGCCACCAGCGCCGTGACCGATGCCGCACCCTTCCGCCCCTTCCCCGAGCGGATGCGCGAGGAGAACCCCGGCGGGGTCGAGATCCTCGTGAACTTCTACTACCGCGAGGGGCGGGGCGTCCTCCAGTGGTAGTGACCCGGAGGCCCTGCACCTCCCCACGCCGCTCCCGCCATCCGTTGCGTCGCCCCGCATGGGCATCCCCGCGTCGGCCTTCCTGAGCCTCGCCTGCAGGTCCCTCACGTGCCGGCTCCCCCTGCGGCGGCCCCCGCGGGCCGGCGGGCGGCGGGGCGAACTGCGCCTGCGCGGCCTCAACGCCGAGGCGTGGATCTGCCGCGACGGGCACGGCATCCCCCGCATCTACGGCGGCGACGAGGCCGACGCGTTTTTCGCGCTGGGCTTCGCCATGCTGCAGGACCGGTGGTGGCAGATGGACCTGTGGCGCCGCACGGCGTCGGGCCGCCTGGCGGAGATCTTCGGTGACCGGGCCTCGGGGCGCGGCGCGCCCCCCGGGCAGACGGGCGGGCTCCGCATGGCCCAGGCCGACCTGTTCCATCGCGCCATCGGCCTCCGGCGGCTGGCCGAAGCGGACCTGGAGGTCCACGGCCCCGCCGGGCGGCGGCTGTTGGGCGCGTTCACGGCCGGGGCTAACGCCGCGCGGGACGCGGCCTTGGCGGCCGGCCGGTACCCGGCGGAATGCGTCCTGCTCCGCCATGTGCCCGGACCGTGGACCGAGGCGGATTCCCTCTCCTGCGGGCGGCTCATCGCGTGGATGCTGAGCCTGAGCCTCTCCTGCCACCTGGTGATCGGGAAACTGCGCGAGCACCCGCGCCTGGCATCCATCGTGCCGGGGCCCCCGGACAACGGCCCGGCCATCCTGGACGGCGGGGCGTCCCCCTGGGAGGAGGTCCTGGGATTACTGGCCGTGGCCGGCGGGGCGTTCGGCGGCGCCGCACCCGGCGCCGGCAGCAACAGTTGGGCGGTGGCCCCGAACCGGAGCGCCTCGGGCGGGGCGCTGCTCGCCAACGATCCGCACCTGCCGCTGGGCCTGCCGTGCGTGTGGTATCAATTCTATCTGGAGTGGCCCGGGCGGCGCCTGGCGGGGGCCACCCTGCCGGGGATCCCCGGCGCCCTGGTGGGGCACAACGGCCGGGTGGCCTGGGGGCTGACCAACACCATGCTGGACGACGCGGACCTGTACGCGGAGACGGCCGACCCGGCCGACCCCGCGCGGTACCTCACCCCGAACGGCCCCCGCCCGTTCCTGATGCGGGAGGAGGCCATCACGGTGCGGGGGGAGGCGCCCCCGCGGCGTCACGCGGTCCGGTTCACCGAGCACGGCGGCGCGCGGTGCCCGGTGGTTTCTGATGTGCTGCCGGCCGCCGGTGGCGGCCGGGTGTTGAGCCTGCGTTGGGCGGGGCTGGAGCCGTGGGCCGGGGTGGACGTGCTGCGCGGAATGAACCGGGCGAACACGGCGGCGGAGTTCGGCGGGGCGCTGGGGGGCTACAGCGTGCCGGCGCAGAACTTCCTGGCGGCGGATACCGGCGGGACCATCGCCTACTACTGCGGCGGCCGCATCCCGCGCCGCCCCGCCCCGAATCCCGGCGGCGCGCTGGACGGCGCCTCGGGCCGGCACGAGTGGCACGGCACCATTTCCTTCGACGAGAATCCCCGGGCCGTCAACCCGCCGTGCGGGTTCCTGGTGACGGCGAATCACCGGGTGGCGGCGTCCGGCCCGTGGCGCGCGCTGCCGCTCTTCAGCGAGCCGCCCTATCGGGCCGCCCGCATCCGCCAGCGGGTTCGGGCCGAGGCGCGGCACACCCCGGGGAGCTTCGCCGCCATCCAGACGGATGTGGCCTCGGTCCAGGCGCGGGCCCTGGTGGCGGGCATCCTTCGCCCGCTGTCCGGTGGTTTCGGGCACGCCAAGGCCCGGGCGGCCGCGGCGCGCCTCCTGGGATGGGACGGCGGGATGGGGGCCGCCTCGCCCGAGGCGGCCCTCTTCCATGCCTGGTACGCGCACCTCCTGCGGCGCGTGATCCGCCCGCCGCTGGAGGCGGCGGCACCCGGGCTCTTCGACGCCTACTTCTCCGTCTTCCATCTGGCCGTTCACGCCGCGGACGCGGTGCTTCTGGGCGAGGATCCGGTATGGTACCCGGAGGGCAAGGCGCCGGCCGTGGAGGCGGCGCTGGCGGAAGCCGTGGAAGAACTGGAGATGGCGCAGGGGCCGGACCCGGAAGCCTGGCGCTGGGGGGCCGCCCACGCCCTCACCCTGATGCATCCGCTGGGGGCCGTGGACCATCCGCTGGGCCGCCTGCTGGCCCGCTGGCTGCGCCTGAACCGCGGCCCGTTCCCCCGGCCCGGCGACGGGATGACCGTGAACCTCTCCGCCTACACGCTGGCGGCCCCGTACCGGCCGCTGGTGGGGCCCAGCCTGCGCGTCATCGTGGACTTGAAGGATGTGGAGGCGTCCCGCTGGGTGATCCCGGGCGGCAGCTCCGGCGACCCGCTGTCCCCCCATTACGCGGACCAGGTGGACCTGTGGCGCCGCGGCGACTACCTGCCCATGCGGTTCCTCCGGCTCGAGGAGGCGCGCCGCTCCGGCCCCGCCCTCCGGATCGTCCCCGCGTAGACGGAACGCGGCGCGGGGGAGGGGAGGCCCGCGGGGCCGCGATTTGTGTTCGGTGGGCCTCCCGGCTATCATAGCGCGACGGTCCGATCCCCTAACTCTTCGCCATAATGGAAATGCCCTGATGCCGCCCATACCGTGGTCCACCCCGCTTGAGGAGTGGCAGTTCCTGCTGGCCCGTGAGCTGGCCGAGGTGTTCCATGCCGAAGGCTGGGAGGCGCGGGACGGGGCCGTGCGCTTCCGTGGGCGGCTCCTGGTGGATCCGGAGCGGGCCTTCGCCGTCCTCTCCGAACGCCTGCGGCCCCTGGGTTATGTGCCCCAGCTTTTGCGCCCGGACGAGGTGGTGCTGCTGCGTCTGGCCCCCGCCCGGCGCGGGTTGGGCCTGCGCGGCTGGGCCCTGCCCGCGGCCCTCTTCGTGGCCACGCTCCTCAGCACGTTGTTCGTGGGTGGCACCGCGTATGCGGCCAGCATCATGGGCATCCTGGTGGTGCACGAACTCGGGCACTACGTCACCGGGCGGCTCTACGGGATGCGCGTCAGTTTGCCCTACTTCATCCCCATGCCCATCTCGCTCATGGGGACGATGGGGGCGGTCATCCGCATGCGCTCGCCGGTGCCGAACCGCAGGGCGTTATTCGATGTGGGCATCGCCGGCCCCCTGGCGGGGTTGGCCGTGGCCGTTCCGGTGACGATCCTGGGACTCCACCTCTCAAAGGTGGTGCCCGACGTGCCGGACCTGCCGGGCGTGTTGCGATTCGGGGAGCCGCTCCTCTTCAAGGTCCTCACGGGTCTCGTCTTCGGCACGGTCCCCAGCGGGCAAACCGTCCTGCTCCACCCCGTGGCGTACGCCGGGTGGCTCGGCTTCCTGGTGACGGCCCTGAACCTGATCCCTGCGGGACAGCTGGACGGGGGACACGTGGCCTACGCGGTGCTGGGTCGGCGTCACGACAAGGTGGCGCTGATGACGGTCTTCGCCTTGTTCGGCATGGCACTGTACACCACGCTCAGCACCGGCCAATTGCAGATGTTGTGGGCGATCTGGGGCGTGCTGCTGCTCATCCTCGGCTATCGCCACCCGCCGCCGCTCAATGACCTCACTCCGGTCGATCCCATCCGCCGGACCATCGGCATCCTGAGCTGGGGGCTCTTCCTGGCCCTCGTCACGCCCGTCCCCATCCAGCTCTAGCCGGATGCTGAAGAACGCTCTTTTCCGCCGGCTGCTCAAAAAGGCCCAGGTGCAAGGCGGCGCGCGATGCGCGGGGTACCCACGTGAGTGGGTCGGAGGCGTCCTCGGTCCGTACGTCGCAGCCCACCCGCTGCGGCCGAGGCAGCGGGGAGCGATGTTCGATCGCGCCAACGCCCGGCCCGCTGCCGCCGAGGCGGCGGGGAGAGATGTCGGGCCTTTTTCAGCAGCCGGCTAGCCCCGTGCCGCCCAAGCGCGCGATCCTGCCGGTGGGGAAATTGCCGGCCGACGTGCTGGCGCGCCTGCTGGCCGCCTGCGCGCCCGCGGATCCCCGGGTCATCGTGGGCCCGCGGGTGGGCGAGGACGCCGCCGTCCTCGACATGGGGGACCGCTACCTGGTGGCCAAGAGCGACCCCATCACCTTCGCCGCGGACGCCATCGGCTGGTACGCCGTGCACGTGAATGCCAACGATGTCGTCTGCGCCGGCGGCACGCCGCGCTGGTTCCTCATGACGCTGCTGCTGCCGGAGGGGGCCGCCACGGCCGCCCTGGCCGAGGCCGTCTTCGATCAGGTGCGGGCCGCCTGCCGCGAGGTGGGGGCCGAGCTGGTGGGGGGGCACACGGAGATCTCCGCCGGGCTGGACCGCCCGATCCTGGTGGGCGCCATGCTGGGCGAGGTGGCGAAGACGGCGTTGGTGCAGACGGCCGGCGCCCGGCCGGGGGATCACCTGCTGCTCACCAAGGGAATCGCCATCGAGGGGATGGCCGTGCTGGCGCGGGAGCGGGCGGAGGCGCTGCGGGCGGCGGGGGTGACGGAGGAGGTCCTGGCGCGGGCCCGGGAGTTCCTGCGCCGCCCCGGGATCAGCGTCGTGCCGGACGCGCGGGTGGCCGCGGCGGCCGCCCGCCCCCACGCGCTGCACGATCCTACCGAAGGCGGGCTGGCCACCGGCCTGCACGAGCTGGCCGAGGCCGCCGCGGTGGGCCTGCGCGTGGACGGGGACGCCATCCCCGTGCTGCCCGAGTGCGAGGTCATCTGCGCCGCGTTGGGGTTGGACCCCCTGGGCACGCTCGCCTCGGGGGCCCTGCTCATCGCCGCGGCGCCGGGTGAGGCGGGCCGGATCGCCGCCGCCTTGGCCGCGGCGGGGGTCGCCTGCGCCAGGATCGGGGAGGTGCTGCCCGCCGCTGCGGGGCGCACGCTGGTGGAGGCGGGGCGCCCGCGTCCCCTCCCCAACTTCCCCCGCGACGAGGTCGCGCGCTTTTTCGAGAGGCCGCCGGGGCCGTGGGCGCCTCCGCATTGACACCCAAGGGCCTTTTGCATACAGTCGGCCCACACGCCGTGTGGGGTCGCCAGCGGGGACAGGAGGTCCCGGCCCATGCATGAGGCCAGCGCCATCGCCAAGGCGTACATGATCGAGAGCGACGTAGACTACAAGGTGGCCGTGCTTCTCTCGGGCACGGAGTACCACAGCCGCACCATCTTTCAGGCCCAGCAGGCGGTGGAGAAGATGGTCAAGGCCTGCCTGGCCCTGCGCGGGATCTACACCACCGATCACAACATGTCGTCCCTCTTCAAGGCCGTGTACGGGCCGGAGATGCCCGGGGCGGCCGATCTGGTGCGGGAGGTGGATGCCCTCGAACGCCACGGCGCGCGCGTCCGCTTCCCGCTCTTCCAGCGCCCGGAGCTGCCCATCTGGATCCCCTCGCAGAGCTATCGTGGGGAGGACGCGCGCCGCGCCCTCCAGACCGCCACGACGGTGATCAGCGCCCTCCGTGCCTATATCGACAAGGCGCTCGCCTGAGCGCGGCCCCAGACGGATCCGTCACGGCAGGCCCGTCGCCGAGCGTCGGGCGCGAGGTTCCCGCGGCCGCCGTGCCCCTCAGTCTCCCACGTTGCGTGCGCCCCCGGGCCGGGGCGATCCCCGCAGGCCCCCACCGCCGCTGCGAGGACGCCCGGATCCCGGGGGACGTTTCTGGCCTCGCCAGGGGGGGTGCGGCGGGAGCTCACGGACGATCGTTCGGGGCTGGGTTTGGCCCCGCCCATGAGGCGCCTGTATAATGCCGGCGGACCCGTGGACTCGTCGCGGGGCATTCCTGCGGCCGGGCGTGGGGAACGGCGGGGGATGCGGTCCGGCGGGCGCGGGAGGGGATGAGCCGGCAGGCGGCAGGTGGTGCCGAAGCGGGGAGTCGAACCCCGATGAGCTTACGCTCACTGCGCCCTGAACGCAGCGCGTCTACCAGTTCCGCCACTTCGGCCCGGCAGGAAACCTTGTAGCGCCTTGGCGGTTTTATGTCAACGAAAAACTCGCGCCGGGGCCGGCCCGCGCAGGGGCCGTCGCCGCTGATCACGCTGCTCACCGATTTCGGCCTGGGGGATCCCTTCGTGGGGGTCATGAAGGCGGTGATCCTGGGGATCTGCCCTCGGGCGCGCATCGTGGACCTGGGGCACGAGGCGGCGCGTTACGATCCCCTCTCGGCCGGGTTCGCGCTGGCCACGGCCGTCCCGTACTTCCCGCCGGGGACGACCCACGTGGCCGTGGTGGATCCGGGGGTGGGCGGGTCGCGGCGCCCCCTGGCGGCCCGGATCGACGGGCAGCTCTTCGTGGCGCCGGACAACGGCCTGCTGGCGTGGCTCCTGGCCGGCCAGGGCCGAGCCGAGGTGCGGCAGATCGCCGATCCGCGCCTGATGCGTCTGCCGGTGTCCGCGACCTTCCACGGCCGGGATGTCTTCGCACCGGCGGCGGCGCACCTGGCCCGCGGCCATCCTTTCGCGCGGGTGGGCCCGGTGGTGGCCGATCCGGTGTGCCCTCCACTGCCCCGCCCGGCCCGGGAGCCCGGTCCCGCGGTGCGCGGCCAGGTCGTGTGGGTGGACCGCTTCGGGAACCTCATCACCAACGTGGGTCCAGAGACGCTGGCCGGCCTGGGCCCGGCGGCAGATGGTGGGCTCCAGGTGGAGGTGGGCCCGGGGCCGGTTGCCCCCGTCGTCTCGCATTACGGGGCCGTACCGTCCGGGGGCTTGGGAGCCGTCCTCGGCAGCAGCGGCCACCTGGAACTGTTCGTGAACCGGGGGAGCGCCGCCCTCCTGCTGGGGGCCG
>Ga0187766_10001850_pt1 | contig 12432 bp, 10 predicted proteins | sample 0216_QUI02_MP05__4_FD_132971 | JGI IMG/M metagenome (GOLD analysis project Ga0187766, IMG submission 132971) | Tropical peat soil microbial communities from peatlands in Department of Meta, Colombia - 0216_QUI02_MP05_20_MG | ecosystem: Environmental > Terrestrial > Soil > Wetlands > Peat ... | reverse complement strand
CGAGCCGCTGCTGACCCTGGACGACAAGATGCAGATCAAACCGGCGCTGGCGACTTCCTACGAGGTCCTCTCGCCGACCCGGGTGCGCTTCAAGCTGCGGCCGGGGGTCAAGTTCCACGACGGCACGCCGCTCAACTCCGCTGCCGTGAAGTTCACCTTCGACCGGGCGCTGCGGGGCAATCCGCCGGCGCGCTGGGCGAGCCTGGCCGGCTCCCTCTCCGGCGCCGAGGTGGTGGACGATCTGACGGTGGACGTGACCACGCGCGAGCCCTACGGCCCGATCCTGCGGACGCTCGCGATGTACTGCACGGGCATCGTGTCGCCCACCGCCGTCCAGAAGATGGGCGAGGGCTTCAGCCGGGCACCCGTCGGCACCGGGCCGTTCCGCTTCGTCGAGTGGAAGACGAACACCCACGTGATCATCGAGCGAAATCCCGACTACTGGGGCGACAAGGCGCTGCTGGACCGCGTGATCTTCAAGGTCGTCCCCGAGGAGGGCGCGCGCATGATCGCGCTCCAGACGGGAGACGCCGACATGGTGCTGATCCCCGGCCCAGCCCAGCTGCCCGCCCTCCGGCGCGACCCGAAGTTCGCCGTGCACGAGGTGGTGGGCGGTCGCGTGGTCTTCGCGGGCATGAACGCGAGCACGCCGCCGCTCGACGATGTGCGCGTGCGCACCGCGCTGCTCCACGCCGTCGACCGCAAGGCCATTCTCGACAACATCCTCGAGGGCTCGGCCATCCCCGCCCGGGGGGTAATGGCCCCGAGCGTCTTCGGCTTCAAGGACATGCAGCTCGACCGCCTCTACCCCTTCGATCGCGCGAAGGCCAAGGCGCTGCTCGCCCAGGCCGGCTGGACCCCCGGGCCCGACGGCGTCCTGCAGAAGGGCGGCCAGCGGCTGTCGCTCTCGTGGCTGGCCGCTCGCGGCCGCTACCCGAAGGACGGCGAGATCACCGAGGCCATCCAGGCCATGTTCAAGGAGGTCGGGGTCGAGGCGAAGGTGCAGTTTCTCGAGTGGGCCACCGTGTTCACCCAGTTCCGCTCCGCCTCCTTCAACCACCACATGTTCACCCTCGGGTGGGTGACCTCCAACGCCGACGCCGACTACACGATGTACGCCGTCTTCCACAGCAAGCAGGTCCCGCCCACTGGCTGGAACACCTCGCGCTACGCCAACCCCCGGGTCGACACCCTCGTCGAGCAGGCGCGGCGCAGCCTCAACCAGTCGGAGCGCGAGAAGCTCTACGGCGAGGCCCAGGACATCATCGCCAAGGAGATGGTGTGGATCCCGGTATACAACACCAAGGAGATCGTCGTCACCCGGGCGGGGGTCAAGGGCTTCACGGTGCACCCGGTCGAGTACAACCTGTGGCTCGGTAGCGTCTGGCTCGACAAATAGCCGGCCGGCGGCCGACGTGCTGACCTTCGTCGCGCGCCGGCTGCTCCTGGCCGTACCCGTCCTGCTCGGCGTGGTCTTCGTGGTCATGCTCACCATCGAGCTGATCCCGGGCGACGCGGTGGCCCTCATGCTGGGGGAGCACGCCACGCCAGAGGCGGTCGCCAAGCTCCGCGACTATCTCGGCCTCGACAAGCCGCTGCTGATCCGCTACGCCGCGTACGTCGGTCGCGTCGCCCGGGGCGATCTCGGGCGCTCCATCCAGCAGAATCGCCCGGTGGTCGACGAGCTGGCCGATGCCTGGCCGGCCACGCTCGAGCTGACAGTGGCCGCGCTCGCGCTGGCCGCGGGCCTCGGGGTGGCCGCCGGCGTCGTCTCCGCCGTCTGGCCCAACTCGCTCTTCGACGCGATCGCCCGCCTGGGCTCGCTCTTCGGCCTCTCCATGCCGGTCTTCTGGACGGGGCTCGTCCTCATCGTCGTCTTCGCGCTCTGGTTGCCGTGGCTGCCGGTCGGGGGCACGGGCTCGGCCGACCACCTCGTGCTTCCCGCGGTGACCCTCGCGCTGCCATCGGTGGCGATGGTGGCGCGCATGACGCGCTCGAGCGTGCTCGACGTGCTGCGCGAGGACTACGTGCGCACGGCGCGGGCCAAGGGCGTGGCCGAGCAGCTGGTGGTCGCCAAGCACGCCCTGCGAAACGCGGCGATCCCCATCCTGACGCTGCTGGGCCTGCAGGCCGGACAGCTCATGGGCGGAGCCGTTCTCACCGAGACCGTCTTCGCGTGGCCGGGACTCGGTCGGCTCATGGTGAAGGCGATCTTCGCCCGCGACTACGTGCTGCTCCAGGGCGCGGTGCTCGTGTTCGCGCTGGCCTTCGTCCTGATCAACCTGGCGGTGGACCTCGCCTACGGGGCGCTGGACCCGCGCATTGCCCGCCAGGGCTAGTCCGGTGGCCGGGCCGGAAGAGGTCCCCGCGAGCGCCGTGGCGACTGCTTCCGCTCCGCCGGCGACGCTCACCGCGGATGCCTGGCAGCGCTTTCGCCGGAGCCGGCTCGCCATGGCCGGATTCATCCTGGTGGCGCTGCTCGTGGTGACGGCGGCGGGGGCGCCGTGGCTCGCGCCGGCCGATCCCGCCAAGCAGAGCCTGATCGAGAAGCGGGCGCGCCCCGGCGGCAAGTTTCTCCTGGGCGCCGACGAGTTCGGGCGCGACATCCTCTCCCGCGTGATCTTTGGAAGCCGCGTGGCCCTGCTCGTCGGGGTCCTCTCGGTGGCGATCGCCCTCGCCCTCGCGCTCGCTCTCGGATGCGTGGCCGGCTTCCTCGGCGGCTGGGTCGACGGGCTGATCATGCGGATGGTGGACATCCTGCTGGCGTTTCCCTATCTGCTCCTGGCCATCGCGGTGGTCTCGGCGCTCGGGCCGGGGGTACTCGACACCACGATCGCGGTCGGTATCTGGGGAGCGCCCACCGCCACGCGTCTGGTCCGGAGCGCCGTGCTCGCTGCGCGCGAGTCGGAATACGTCCGGGCGGCCCGCTCCCTGGGCGCCTCGACCGGACGGGTCCTCACGCGCCACGTGCTGCGCAATATCCTGCCGACGGTCATCGTCTACTCCACGCTGTTCATGGCCAACGCCATCCTCGTCGAGGCGGCGCTCTCCTTTCTGGGATTGGGCGCCCAGCCGCCGACACCGTCGTGGGGACTCATGGTCTCGAGCGGGCGCGACTTCCTCCTCGTCGCCCCGCACATCGCCACGGTGCCCGGACTCGCCATCATGATCGCGGTCCTCGGGTTCAACCTGCTGGGCGACGGCCTCCGCGACGCCCTCGACCCCCGGCTGCGCGGTCAGCTCTAGATCGCCCGCAACGCGCGCGAACCCGATCGGCTGCGCCGGATTTGTCGTGCTCATGCCGAGCGAGTGGACCGCCGCACCAGCCGGCAGTCCCAGGGATGCGCGGGGCGGTGCCGGCGACACAGCCGCCCCGCATTATTTCACTCACAGGCAATCCGGCGTCGCAGGCTACTAGCCCCAATCCAAAATCCCCGACGCCACGCGAGGCGCGGAGCAGCACGTCCTGTCGCGGGGAATGTCCCCGCCCGCACCCGCCACCCGGGCGGCGCCGGGGCCAGAGCGGGCGGGTGCGGTCCGGCTGACCCGTTCCCCGCCCACCACGACGAGGCCACATCATGAGGGAAGTGGGACGCCTCCCACGACATCCGAAGCGCCCGACGGTCGTGGTCAGAGGACCGCACCCGCCCGCTCTGGCCCCGGCGCCGCCCGGCTCGCGCGCGAGAAGCTCGTGAATCGTGCCACCCCCGCCCGATCCTTGACGGTATCGAGCGCTCGGCGCACTATCGACGCGGCGAACTGCATTCGCGAGCTCCGTTCAGACATTCCGAGATCGCGGACGTCGCGCGCGGCGCGAGCGATCGGGCCTGGCGGCTCGGCGCCCGAGGGATGGAGGACACTGAGCGAGGAGACAGCATGCGATACCGGAAGCAGGCGATGATCGTGGCCGCCCAGCCGGAGGCGACCGAGGCGGGCGCCGAGATCCTGAAGGGTGGTGGCAACGCCGTCGACGCGGCGGTGGCCTGCGCCCTCGCGCAGGGCGTGGTCGATCCGATGATGTGCGGCATCGCCGGCTTCGGGAGCTGCGGCATCGCGATGGCGTCGGGCTTCCACGGCTACATCGACTTTCACGCGCCCGCACCGCTCGCCGTCCGCCCCGACATGTGGTCCGACCTGATCGAGTCCGAGGCGCGCGACGGGTACGGCTTCGTACTCCGCGGGAGAGTCAACGACATCGGCTACCAGTCGATCTGCGTGCCCGCGAGCCTGCGGGCCTATCGCGACGCCCACCGCGAGCACGGACGGCTGCCGTGGGAGCAGATCGTGGAGCCGGCCATCCACTGGGCGGAGACCGGCTGGACGGTGCGGCCGCACGTGGCCTACTGGTGGTCGGACGACGGCCAGATGGGCCGCGCGTCGGGCCCCGAGCGGCTGGCCTTCACGCCGGCCTCGCGAGCGCTCTACTGTCGGGACGACGGGACACCCAAGCGCGTGGGGGAGCGCGTGGTGAACCGCGACCTCGGCCAGGTGCTCCGCCTCGTGGCGAAGCAGGGGGACGGGGTCTTCTACGAGGGCGAGATCGCCCACGCCATCGCCGAGGACATGCGCCGCCACGGCGGGTTGATCACGCTCGAGGATCTCCAGCGATGGCGGACGGCCCGCAACGCCCCCCTCTGGGGCAGCTATCGCGGCTACCGCGTCTCGACCAACCAGCCGCCGGGCGGCGGCGTCCTGCTGCTGGAGATGCTGAACATCCTGGAGCGCTTCGAGCTGGGCGCGCTCGATCACAACTCCGCCAAGTACATCCGGATCGTCGCCGAGGCGATGAAGCGCGCGACCATCGACAAGGACCGCCACGTGGGCGATCCCCGCTTCGTCGACGTGCCGGTCGGCCGCCTCACCGACAAGGACTACGCGGCCGGGCTGGCCGCCGAGATCCGCTCGGGCCGGAAGGCCGACGTGCCGCGCTTCAACACGGGCGCGCCCACCCGCGACACCACCCACGTCTCCGTGATCGACGCCGACGGGAACTGCGTGACGATGACGCACTCGCTCGGCATGCCCTCGGGCGTGATCACCGATGGGCTCGGCTTCATGTACAACGGCTGCATGGGTGTCTTCGACCCGCGCCCGGGCCGCGCGGGCAGCCTGGCGCCGGGGAAGGCGCGGTTCAGCTCGGTGGTCCCGTCCATCGTCTTCGACGGCGAGCGACCGCACATCGTGATCGGGGCGCCCGGCGCGACGCAGATCGCCATGGGGGTGCTGCAGGTGCTCCTGAACGCGATCGACTTCCAGATGACGATGGTGGAGGCCGTGAGCGCTCCCCGCTTCTCGGCCACGAGCAACGCCGTCGACGTGTCCAACCGCATCCCGCGGGCCGTCCAGCGCGCGCTCGAGACGCAGGGATACGAGGTCGTCCGCAGCCCGTACACCTACGGCTTCGCCGCGGTCCACGCGATCCGCGTGCACCCCGACGGGCTCGACGGCGGCGCCGACCCCGGCCACGACGGCATCGCGCTCGCCGTATAGGCCCGACCGCGCCGCCGCGACGCGGCTCACCACAGGCCGGGGCGCGGCGCCTCGAACTTCGCGACAGGACGGCCGAGAAGACCTCTCCCGAGGTGGAGCGGCCGGCCCCGGACGGGCGGTAGCCAGGCGCGATCGAGGCTCGGGCCTTGATCAGGCTGCCGTCACCCCGCCGTCGACGGGCAGCGCCACTCCGGTGACGAACGACGCCTCGTCGGACAGGAGAAAGAGCGCGGCGCTGGCGATCTCCTCGGGCCGGCCGGTTCGGCCGAGGGGCACCGAGCCGGCGGCGCGCTTCTGGATCAGATCCTCCGGGTCCATTCCCGCCGTCGACTTCTGGTCGGGCCGCGCCACGAACACTCGCAGCATGGGCGTGTCGATGGGGCCGGGGCACACCGCGTTCACCCGGATCTTCTCGCGGGCGAGCCGGACGGCCAGGCTCTTGACGAAGCCGACGACACCGAACTTGCACATCGAGTAGACCGGGCTGTACGAGGACCCCTGGAGCCCCGATGTGGAGGCGGTGAAGAGGAGGCTGCCGCCGCCGCGGGCGCGCAGCTCCGGGATGGCCGCCTCCGTCGTGATGAGCACGGTCCGCAGGTTGAGCTCGATGGCGAGGTCGAAGGCGGCCATGTCGATGCCCTCGACGGCGGCGGGCCCCGGATGCCCGACGTGATTCCAGACGAAGTCCAGTCCCTTGAATCGGGTGACCGTGTCCCACACGATGCGGCGGGAGTCCTCGTCCCTGGTCAGGTCGGCGACGATTCCATGGGCGGTGCCGCCGGCCGCCTTGACCTCCTTCACCACGCGCTCGACGCCGGCGGCATCCACGTCCACCACGGCGACCTGGGCGCCCTCGCGGGCGAAGCGCAGAGCCCCGGCGCGGCCCATACCCGAAGCAGCCGCGGTCACGATCCCGATCTTTCCAGCCAGTCGCATCGCTCGTCCTCCCGCAGTGAGCCCCGACGTGGATTCCCGCTGGTCCCCCGAGGCGCCGTCCGCGGTGTGCGCCGCCACGCCCCTGGCCACGCCTCGCGCCGGCACGACTCGCTTCAGGGTTGTCTTCCGACATCGCCGTCCGCCCCGACGGGCCGGCCCGGCGGGGCCCGATTCTACCACCGGCGAGCGCCGCACCGACGAGCGGAGCGGGGCGTCTCTGCTCGGTCCGCTGCTCCAGGCGTCGGGCAATACGCCCGAGTGGCAAGACGGGAAGGTGGAGCGTGCCGGCAAAGTTTCACCACCGCGTTCTCGAGAGGAGGTCCTCGGCCCAGGCGCTCCGCCCCACCGAGTACGCGCTCGAACCGGCCGCTGTGGAAAAACCCGGCTGGAGAGCGACAGAGGACCACGGCGTCTTCGTCTCCGCGGCCCGAGTTCCGGCACGATGGTTGCGGTGATCCCATTTCAGCCCGGCGCGGGGAGCCGGCGGGACGACCGCCGGGCCGCCCCCAGCGACCGGCCTCAACGAATGGGAGGCGACAACCATGAAGCTGACCGGGCTCTTGGCCTCCGCCCTCGTCCTGGGCGCCACGCCGGTGGTCAACGCTCAACTGGCTCAGTCGCCCGCCATGTGCCGCCCGGGTTATGTCCTGCGCGAGGCGTATCCCGGCGACCGCGTATGTGTCGATTCTCAGACACACGACCAGGTGGCTTCAGACAATGCTCAGGCCGGCACGCGCAGAGAGCCGAACGGGGGTGCGTCCGGTCCCGATACGTGTCGCCCCGGGTATGTCTGGCGGGAGGCTCGCCAGGGAGACCACGTGTGCGTGACCCCCGCGGTGCGTGCCCAGACCGCGGAGGACAACCAGTACGCGATCGCCCGGCGGGTTCGCGCGGGGCACCGCACGGCGAACGATAACGGGGCGGGCACGCGAGCCGGGGGCAGCCCAGCTCCGCGCGCTGACTAGCCCCAATCCGAAATTCCCGACCGCTCGACACTGCCGCGGAGCAGCGGGTGGCGCGGGGAAATGTCCCTGCCCGCCTGGCGCGCAAGGGCCGTGCTGCTCTGCGCCGCGCGCGGCATCGGGAACTTCGGATTGGGGCTATAGGCCCAGTTCGCCGCTGAGCGAGACCGTGATCGCTCCAGCCGGTCTGGCGGGTGGCTCAGGGCGAGGGCCGCCGCGGTCGCCCGAGGCTCGCCTGTATCACGATCCCGAGTACCACGAGCACGACGCCGAGCGCCGCCGCGGCCGTCGCGGAGATGCCGAGCAGCTGCTCGGCGCTCATGGCGACGAGGGATGCCCCCGCCAGCGACGAGAGCACGATCAGCGCCGTGTTGAACAGCAGGAGGAAGAGCACGGCGCCGATCGCCCCCGCCACGAGATAGATCAGACCCACGAGGAACTCGCTGTCGATGGTCGCCTTGTGGAGGAGCAGCGCGGCGATTCCCCCGCCCGTCACGAACCCGGTTACCCCGAGGACGACCTTCGTGCCCACCACCGCCACGAGAGCGCCGACCAGCGCCAGGCCGAGGGCGATGAGCAGGACCACGATCTCCGACTCGTGCGGCAGCAGGCGAGGGCCCAGCTCCAGCCCGCACACGAAGCCGATCGACGCGACGAAGAGCCAGTAGAGCCGGCGGCCGAGGACGAGGAGGAGCACGCCGACCACGAGACGGCTTATCGCCAGCATGGAGTCCTCCCCGCGCGGGGGCGAGGCCGGATGCCTTCCGAAGCCGGGAGGTCGATCCGCGCGGGCCGCCGACCGTCGTCAATCCGACGCATAGTCGATCGACACCACCTCCAGCACTTCCCTCCCGCGGGGCGTGTCGACGGCGGCGGTGTCGCCGACCTCGCGCCCGAGAATCGCGCGGGCGATCGGCGCCGTGAACGCCACCCGGCCGTTGGCCGCGTCCGCCTCGTCGACCCCGACGATCTCGAGCGGGCGCTCCTCTCCCGCGCGCCCACCGCTGACCGCCCGCAGCGTCACCCGGGCGCCGAAGCGCACCTGCTCGCGCGGCTGCTGGCGGGGATCGACCAGGACGGCGCTGGCGATCCGGGCCACGAGCTCGCTCGAGCGGCCGGCTAGCATCGCCAGCTGGCGCCGGTACTCGGTCTCGTCGCTCCGGTTGCCGCCCAGGCGATGGCGTTCCGCCTCGAGCGCAGCGAGTTCCTCGCGGAGCAGCCGGAGACCGCGAGGGGTGACGTAGTTCGGGACGCCCGCGGGCACCGGAGGGCGCGGCGGGATGATCGGCTCTTCCCAGGTCTCGTCCTTGGTGAAGGCCTTGCTCACCGCCCGAGGATAGCACGCCGATCCGGGCCATTTCCGCGCCCCGATCGCCGGTCAGGCGATCCGCCAGCTCTTGTCGACGTAGCGATGTCCGCCGACGGTCGAGATCTGGAGCGCCGCGCGATACGCTCCGTCGCGCGCGGAGTGCGTGACCGTGTCCACGGCCACGCCGTCGGGATCGCCCCCGCCGCCGAGCGCCTCGAGGAGGACGCGGCCGTCCATCCCGTCGCGGCCGTCGATGCCCAGCGCGGCGAGAACGGTCGGCGCGACGTCCGCGTTGCCCGCCGGCACCGCGATGGCGACCCCCTTCTTGAAGTCCGGGCCCCAGCAGAGAAGGGTGTTGCGGATGTTCCACGGGCTCATGCTGCCGTGATCGCTGGCGAAGAGGCGAGCGCCGCCGCTGACGCAGGCGAGGTCGCTCCCGGTCACGCTGAAGGCGTTCGGCTTCGAGCCCCACGGAAAGGTCAGGACGAGGTCGGGGCTCCGCTCCCCGCTGGCCAGCTGGATGAGCTCGAGCGAGAACGTGCCGGCCACGCTTCCGCGATGGTCGCCGGGCCCACGGCCGGCGGTGAAGAGCACGCCGCCCCACTCGCGCGACTGGACGAAGCGCGAGATCCGCTCGATCCGCTCGCCGCCGCGGTCGGCCACGTGCACCGCGACGGCCTGCCCGCTGCTGGCCAGGACCACATCGCCCGTATCCCCCCCGGCCATGAGCCCGGCGGCGACCAGCTCATGCGCGACGTCGACGCCCCCGGTGTTGGTGGTGAAGCCGTGGTCCGAGACGACCACGATGTCGGTCGACGAGGCGAGACCGAGGCCGTTGAGCGCGGCGAGCACCTCCGCGATCTCGCGGTCGGCATGTCGGAGCGAGTCGCGCGCCGGCGGCGACCCCACGCCGCGTTCGTGCTGGGTGTGATCGGGCTCGGTGAGCCAGTTGATCACGACGTCGGGGCCGAGCTCCGGCAGCACGTACTCGCGCAGCACTCGCTGGGTCCACGCGACGGCGGCGCCGTGCCCGTTGGCCCCGCTCTTGGGCGGCGCCGCTCCGAACCGGGCGAGAATCGCCGCGCTCACGTCGTCGGGCCAGGCCACGCGCTGGCCCGGGTCGAGGTAGCCGTTGACGAGGACGCCGACCCCCGACGGGGCCCGCGGGTTGGTCAGCAGCGCGCTGCCCGTCGAGCCCGAGCTGACGGCGGCCAGGCGCCGCCCGTGGGCGGCGAGCCGCTCCCCCAGCGTCGGGGTCCGCACGAGGCGCCCGCCCGTCGCGCGATCGATCTCCAGGAGGCGCCGGTGGGCCGCCGTGTCCACCGCGCGCGTCGGATCCGCGGCCGAGATGTAGATCTGGTTGCCGAGGATCCCGTGAGTGCCGGGCTGCGCGCCGGTGGCCAGCGTCGCGGCGTTGACCCGGGTCACGGTGGGAAACACGGCGTGGCCGTTCGAGAACTCCACTCCCTCGGCGCGCAGGCGGCAGAGGGTGGGAGCGTCGGCGGCGGTGATCGCATCGGGCCGGAGGCCGTCGACCACGAAGACGATGACGAGGCGCGCGCTCACCGGGTCACTCTACCCACAAAGCCGCGGCGCCGCCAGGAGCGTCGGCCGCGGTGCTGTTCCCGGCGGCCGCCCTCGCTCGGCTCCTCGCCGGCCGTCCGGCCGTGCTACGATCGCGCCATCCAACGCGAGGAGGAGACGATGGTGACGCTCGAGTTCCACGATCCATGCGGTCGGCTCGAGGCCCGACAGCCACACGCGCCGCGCCTTGATTTGCTCGAGGGCAAGCGCATCGGCTTCGTCAGCAACGAGCAGTGGCAGGCCTACCGGATGCTGCCGCTCCTCAAGTCGCTGCTCGAACGCGACTTCGCCGGCATCGACGTGCTGCCGATCGACGCCTTCCCTCAGGGCAACGCCCTGATCGCCACCGAGGAGACCGCCGCCGAGGTCAAGCGCAGTGGCGTCGACGGCGTCATCATCGGCAACGCGGCCTGAGGGTCCTGCGCCACCGCGTGCGGCCGGGCGGCCGCCAGGATCGAAGCGCAGGGAATCCCGACGGTCACGCTGACGCGAGCGGATTTCGTCGGCGTCGTGAAGAACGCCGTGTCCGGCCTCGGGCTGGCTCCTGACGCCGCCATGGTGACCTTCCCGATCGAGCTGTTCCTCCCCGGCAGCGACATCGCCGCCGTCGAGGCGCGCAAGGGCGAGTTCTACGACGGGCTCACCCGATGGACGTCTGACCTCGGGGGCGGCGGGGGCGGGGCGAGCCCCATGATCTCCGTCCGCGGAACCACCTTCGAGGATGCCCTCGCCAGGGCGAATAACGTGATGCTGGCCAGCCAGTGGGGCGATGGCCTCCCGCTCTGGCCGGCGACCCTCGAGCGCGTGCAGTGGATCCTGCAGGGAACGCCCTGGCCGCGGGCGCACGTGCTCGGCACGTTCCCTCCCCGCGGCGGCGTGGCCACCGTGGAGGTCTGCGCCATCGCGCTCGCCATGGCGGGAGGGCGGCCGGAATATCTTCCGGTGCTCGTGGCGGCGGTGGATGCGTTTCTCGACCCCGCGTCGGGTAGCGAGCAGCTGCAGGCCGCATCGGGCAGTGCCTTTCCCGTGGTCATCGTCAACGGACCGGTGGCGCGGCAGATCCGGCTCAACTCGGGGTTCGGCTGCCTCGGGCCCGACCCCCGGCACCCCGCCGGCGCCAGCATCGGGCGCGCGCTCAGGCTCATGCAGCAGAACGTCGGCGGCGCCCGCCCCGGAGTGGGCACGATGGCCAACTACGGAGGTCTGCGCTACACGAACGCCGTCTTCGCCGAGGACGAGGACAACCTGCCGGCCGGCTGGCCGACACACGCGGCCGAGCGCCACGGCTTCGCACGCGGGGGCAACTCGATCTCGCTGGCCTTTGCCAACGGGGCCACCAACATCAGGCGGCGCGGCGCCAAGAAGGAGACCCCCGAGGAGGACGCGCTCCAGGGCATGTACCGCATGGCGGACTTCATGCGCGCGCCCAATCTGGCCGGGCTCGCCGGCTACGAGCGGGGCACGCCCGGCATCCTGATGATTCCTGGCGTGGTGGCCCAGACCATGGCCGGCCTCGGCTGGACCAAGAGCTCAATGCGCGAGTTCTTCTGGGAGCACGCGCGGATCCCGGCCGAGCACCTGCGCCGCGCGGGGGGATATGCGTGGATCGAGATCGACGCGAGCCCGGTGGCGCGAGAGAGCGCGGCGCTGGACCCGTGGCCGATCACCGCCTCCCCCGACAACTTCGTCCTCGTCGTGGCGGGCGGCGGCCATCCCACCAATAGCTACTGGCTGCAGGGCTACAGTCCTGGGGTCGTCGGCCGCGAGATCCGCACGCCCGAGTACTTCGAGCGCCTGCTCGCCGAGGCGGAGAGAGATCTGACCGGGGACTGAGACCGGGCCGACTTCACGCGGAGCCGCTCCTTCAGGTGGTCGCCGATGGCGACAGACAGGGCGATCGCCGAGCCGGTCGCGCCGTCCGCCGGCGACCCTGACCGACCGGTGAGGGCGGCCGCGGCGCCGGGGATCGGGGCGCGCCGGCTCTCCGCTAGGCCTTCGTGCGAGCCTCCTGGCGCGCGGTGTAGGCGACCCGCACGTCGCGCAGGCTCATGAAGGGCCGCTCCACCAGCACGTAGAGCCCGAATCCCGCGAGCAGGCTCAAGGCCGGCCCGACCACGTAGAAAACGCCGAGGGGGAGGTCGAGGAGCCCGT
>Ga0187766_10001848_pt1 | contig 12446 bp, 9 predicted proteins | sample 0216_QUI02_MP05__4_FD_132971 | JGI IMG/M metagenome (GOLD analysis project Ga0187766, IMG submission 132971) | Tropical peat soil microbial communities from peatlands in Department of Meta, Colombia - 0216_QUI02_MP05_20_MG | ecosystem: Environmental > Terrestrial > Soil > Wetlands > Peat ... | reverse complement strand
GTGGCTGCTGGATTGGCCTTCGCCATGCTTGCCGCGGCCGTCGTGACCGATCTTCATGCCGAGGAATCGGGCGCCCCGGCTTCCGGCACCACGACCCGCGACAGCGCCGGCGACGACCGCGCGGCACATGAGCGCGCAGTCAAGCTTGCGCGTTCCGGCGACACCGCGTCGGCGCTCGCGATCCTGCAGGCCTTGGCCAAGAAACATCCCGACGATCTCGGCGTGATACGCGATGAAATGGTGGTCTTCGGCTGGGCCGGCCGCCCTTCCGATGTCGTCCGCATTTTCGAGCGCCTGCCGCACGACGAACCCGACTACGTTCTCGCCTCCGCCGCACGCGCCTACCGCGACTTGAAGCGTTTTCCGGACGCTCTCAAGCTTTATCAGGAAGGTGTCCGCCGTTTTCCGACTAACGCCGATTTCGCCGCGGGCGAGATCCTCGTGCTCACCGATATGGGTGAGACGAAGGCGGCTTTCGACAAGGCGGACGCGGCGAGTGCCAGAACGTCCTCGGTTCCCATGCTGCTTGCCGCAATCTATGCCGCCAATTCGCTCGGACGGCCCGTTGACGCGTTGCGCTTTGCCGATCAAGCCTTGGCCATCGAGCCAAGAAACCGCGAGGCGAAGCGCGAGCAAATCCTTGCGATCGAACGCATGGGCGCACCCCATGTGGCGCTTGAGCTCGCCCGCGAGTCGCCGGACGCGGTCACGCCGAGCGACGTGCGCCGTCTTGAAGGAAGCGACGCCGCCGAGCTCGTACGCTTCGGTAGCCTGGAGCCGCCCTCCGAAGCTGAACGTTTCGCCGCGACCGATAAGGCGATTGCACGACTCGACGAACTCATCGAGCGTTTCAGTAAGGAAGGCGAGACGGCGCGACAAGATCTCCTGCGCGCGCGTTTCGATCGCATGGTCGCCTATCGCGACCGAGTGCGCATGACCGACGTCGTGAAGGAATACGAGAACCTTAGCGCCAGCGGCGTCCATATTCCAAGTTATGCCCTCGAAGCGACGGCGGATGCCTACATTTATTTGCGAGAGCCAGAAATGGCCCTCGAGCTTTACCAGCGCGTGCTCGAGAGCGAACCGACGAGTTTTTCCGCAGCACTCGGGCGGTTCTATGCGCTCGTCGACCTCGAGCGGCTCGACGAGGCACGCGACTTCATACGCAAAGTGGACGAGGAACAACCAAAATGGCGCTGGCTCAAAGGAGATCCCGGCCCACTACCGAACGACCCTCGGCAGGCGGCTGACGAGGCGCTCGCCAACGCGGACCTTTACGCAAACGACCTCGAGGGTGCCGAGACGAAAGCCAGAGCCCTTGTCGACGCGGCGCCCGCAAACCCGTCATTTCGCATAATCCTGGCCGACGTCTATGCGGCTCGCGGATGGCCACGGCGCGCGGCGGAGGAATACGAGATTGCCGCAGCACTTGCTCCGCAGGACCCGGCCGTGGAGATTCCGCAAGGATCCAACGCACTGGCGCTGCACGCGTTCGAGCAAGCGGGGAGTGCGGAATCCGACGCCATCACGCGCTTTCCCGAACGCCGCGACGCCCAGCGCCTCGCCGAGGAATGGGAAATTCACAATCGGCCAGAGATCGACATCGCGGTGAACAAGACCTACGAGTCGGCAACGACCGTCAATGGCGGAAACGGAGTCGCAGTCGACGGCCGAATCTTCTCAGCGCCATTCGATTACGACTGGAGAGCATTCGCGGGCGAGTACATCGCGAGCCAGCTTGTCCCCGAAGGCCATATAACCGACTTCCGCCATGCGGCGGGTATCGAATGGCGTTCGGGAGACTTCGTGGCGTCCGCTGAAGGCAACCTCAACGACTACGGTCGCGACAAGTTCGGCGGCGTGCTTCGGGGTACGTGGGACATCGACGACGAGTGGCAGCTCGACGGCAACGGCCAACTCTTTTCAAAGGACACCCCGCTTCGCGCCCTCAAGAACAAGGTCACCGCAGATTCGGGGTCCGGCAGCGTGACATGGCGTGAGAGCGAGTCGCGCTCGGCTAGTCTCACGGCCGAAGGGATGAATTTCTCCGACGGCAATTTGCGTGGCTCCTTAGACGGCAAATTCGTCCAACGCCTGTGGGCGGGACCCCATGTCAACCTCGATGGCATCGTCGAGCTTGCGGGATCGCAAAACAGCCTCACTGACGTTCCCTACTATAGCCCGCGACACGACTTCCTGGGGGCGGCCGGCATCGATGCGACGCAAATCATCGAACGCCGCTATGAATTCGTCTGGAGCCATGAGCTCGTGGTCAAACCGGGCGCCTACTGGGAACAGGGGCACGGCACGACCTTCGCCGGCTCGCTCACTTACCAGCACAAGATCAAGACAGGCGACGATTTCGAAGTCAGTGCTGGATTCCAACTCGGCCGGCAGGCCTACGACAGTGAGTTCACGAACAGCCTTGCCCTGATTTTGAACCTGACTTGGAGGCCCGAACAATGAGCCGAATCGTCGCCCGGTGCCGTCCGCTGTTATTCTTCATCGCAGTCCTCGCGCTATCGGTGGCAAGCGCTTTCGCCGGGATGGAGGAAGACGATACCGGTGCTTCCGCACCGCGCGGCTTCGGCACGACACCACCGCTGCCGGCCGGCACCTCCATGTTTCTCGCGATCTGCTATCACGCCGTCGAGGATGTCGACCCCGACCAAAGCTATAATGCGGTTTCGACCGCCAAGCTGGTACAGCAGTTCAGTTGGCTGGAGCGCAACGGCTATCATCCGGTCAGCATCGACCAATTGGTCGCCGCACGCGACCGCGGAGTCCCGTTACCCGCTAATCCCGTCCTTCTCACCTTCGACGACGGATATGAGAGCTTCTACACCCGCGCCTTCCCGATTCTGAAAGCGTTCAAATTTCCCGCCGTGCTCGGCCTGGTGCACTCCTGGATGGCGGGGGCGCCCAAAAGCGAGGTTGAGTACGGCAGCAGCATGGCCATGATGCCCCGTTCGTTTTTCATGACATGGGATCAAGTGCGTGAGGTCCAACGCTCCGGGCTCGTCGAAATCGCGTCCCACTCGAACAATCTGCATCTCGGCATTCCGGCTAACCCGCAAGGCAATCTCGAACCCGCTGCCGTCACTCGGCGCTACGATTCGAGCCGCGGCAGCTACGAGACCGAGTCGGCTTACGAAGACCGCATCAAGGCGGACGCCGCGGGAATCTCCGGGGAGATTTTTCGCCAGACCGGCAAGCAGCCCCGCGCGATGATCTGGCCCTATGGAGAGCACAGCGAACTGGCCATTTCCATCTACGGCTCGGCCGGAATGCCGATCACCATGAATCTGATTGACGGTGTGGGCGCACTCGACAAACTCCAGGATACGCCGCGCCACCTCGTCAAGGACGATCCGCAGCTTGCCGACTTCGTTGCCGATATGCACCATCTCGTCCACCACGGTCCGACGCGGGTCGTCCATGTCGATCTCGACTATGTCTACGACCCCGATCCAGCCCAACAGGACAAGAACCTCGGCGCTGTCGTCCAACGTGTCTACGATCTCGGGGTATCGATCGTCTTCTTGCAGGCCTATGCGGACCCGGACGGCAATGGGCTCGCAAAGTCCGTCTACTTCCCGAACAAACTGCTCCCGATGCGGGCCGACCTTTTCAACCGAGCCGCTTGGCAGCTTCGCACCCGCGCCGGCGTGCGCGTATATGCGTGGCTGCCCGTGCTCAGCTTCGCTTTCGGGCAAGAGCTGTCGCACGTACTTGCCTGGAATTCCGAGCGAAACGAGGCAGCGCCGGACCCGGCCCAGCCGGTCCGCCTCTCCCCGTTCGATCCCACGGCGCGTGCGCTGATCGGCCAACTCTACGAGGAGATGGCGGCCAGCACGCCGATTGCTGGAATCCTTTTCAGCGATGACGCGATCCTCACCGATTTCGAGGATGCAAGTCCCGAAGCGCTCGAGGCATACCGGACGGCCGGCCTGCCTGGCTCCGTCGCCGCCATACGCGCCGATCCATTTGCGATGGAAGCATGGACGAGGCTCAAGACCCGCGTTCTCATCGATTTCACCAAGGAGCTTGCGGCCCGCGTCAGAATTCACCGAGCACCCCTTTCGACCGCGCGCAACATCTTTGCACGCCCGATCCTCGAGCCGACCAGCCAAGCCTGGTTTGCCCAGGACCTCGACAGCTTTCTCGCGACCTATGACTACACGGCGATCATGGCGATGCCGCTCATGGAGGATGTTGCGAAGGGGGATGCCGAGGCATGGCTCGACCGTCTGCGCGGCATCGTCGCGAAACGTCCAGGCGGGCTTTCACGCTCGATCTTCGAGCTGCAGGCGGTGGATTGGAGAGTGCCGGAATCGGGCCCCGATCGCGAGGTGCCGACCGAAACGCTGGCGCGCGAAATGCGCCTGCTCGCGCGCCAGGGTGCTCTCAATTTCGGGTATTATCCGGACGACGCACCGGCAAACCACCCGGACGTAAAGGAGCTTCGCAAGACGATTTCCCTTGCCGTCTATCCCTATCGGCCGTGAGCTGCGGTTGCTATCCCGCCCAATCGGGCAGGAGATTTCATTGCGGCCTTCGGAGCCGGCATGTCTCGCGGACTACTGAATGGCGCTGCCGTAGCCGAAATGGTTGAACGGCCCGAAGACGTAGCGCGTTTCCTCGGGATCGAAGGTGCTGCCGGGAAAAGTGTTGCCGGATTGGTTTTTGGTCGCGGCCGCGTCGGAAGATGGGGGATTGCGGATGGCGGTCGGTGCACTGGTCCCGACCTCGCTTATTTGCAGGGCCGGCGCCCGGTCGCCTTCCTTGATGGACTGTGGTGTTCCATCGCCATTTTCGCTCGTGGCCGTTTCCGTACTGAATGCCACTGCCGGTGCCGCGCTCACGAAAAGTGCCAAGGACAACACCGCACAACAAACCGAAGCGCGTTTTATTGACGACATGTCGCCTTCCTTCCAAGTTTCGTCAGGTGGGGATGAACGTCACGTCCGGGCGTTGGCCCGGGATGATACAAAATGTCCGACAGACCTGGCTCGCCCGATGTCGGCACGAGATTTGCGCGTAAAATCCATCAGCAGGATTACCGCCGCGTTCGTCAGGCCGACGGCGAGTGCCAGCGCAACGCCTCTCTGAAAATCCATGCCTAGACGATCGAATTGGCCGCTCGCCCAAAGGCCAGCAAATACAATCGACACCGACATCCAAGAGCAGATTGCGACACGAAAAAGCAAATTGCTCACAAGATCACTCCAGTTCGTGTTAGCGCGTGGCATCACCGGTGCTGGGTGGCGTCGCATCACGCGCCGCGTCGCCAGCTTTCGATACCACTATTGCAGGGTCGTCGTTCCCGACCGCCTGCCGAATTTTCTGAATGGGCGCGAATATACGCGATAATTCGCTTCGATCTGTCCTATTGACGACGTGTTTATTCGTGCCTGCGGCCTCCAGCGCCGTCAGGTGGATGGCCGGCGCATGGACTTCGGCTAACCGGCCACCGCCCGAGACCGCTCGTCTCCTTGGCGGTTCAAGACCCTTCGTCTTACGAAAAATCTCGCCATTCCAATGGGAAAGGGGGGCCTGAAAGCCCCCCTTTTGCCGCATTGGCCAAGCTTCGATCAGTCTGGCCGCGCGAAACTCTAACCCGCGAGCCGACGAAGATCGGGCATTGCCGCTTCAAGACCTCGCCCGAACCGTTCGACTGCCTCATCCACTTCTTCCCGCGTGATGGAGAGCGGTGGGGAGAATGACGTCACTTCGATGAACGGCAGCGGCCGTGTCATCACGCCATGTTCGAGGGCCTTGCGGGATACAATTCTATGCGCGTTGGCCTTGGGATCGAAAAAGCGCCGTTTTGCCTTGTCCGCCACGAACTCGACCGCCAGCATGAGCCCTTCCCCACGCACCTCACCGACGAATGGGTTATCCGCCACTCGTTCCCTCAGGCGTTTCAGGAAATAGGGGCCAACTTTGGCTGCATTTTCGACGAGGCCTTCGCGCTCCATGATGTCGAGGTTCGTCATCCCGAGCGCCCCGCCGACGGGATGACCGGAATAGGTGAACCCGTGCATCACGGGACCAAATTCATCGGATGCGCTGCTCAACACATCCCATATACCGGCTGATATGACGGAAGCGGACACGGGGAAATAGGCGCTTGTAATGCCTTTCGCGAGTGTCACGATATCCGGTTTAAGTCCGTAAAGTCCGGTTGCAAACCACGACCCCAAGCGGCCGAACCCGGTGATCACTTCGTCGGCGATGAAGAGGATATCGTTCTCCTTGAGCAACGCCTGCACCGCTTCGAAGTAACCCTTGGGCGGGAGGAACACCCCACCTGTTCCCATGACCGGTTCGGCGATGAACGCGGCGATGGATTCAGCACCTTCCCGTGCGATTATGTCCTTGAGTTCACGGATCAACCGTGCGGTGAACGCGCTCTCGTCCTCGCCGGGATTGGAAAAGCGGTAGAAATGCGGACACGACGCGTAGTAAACGCCGTCGAGCGGCAGGTCGAATGCCTTGTGGTAGCGCTCGATTCCCGTCAGGCTCGCAGCCGCATAAGTCAGGCCGTGATAGGCGCCGACGCGCGAAATGAATTTCTTCTTTCCGGGCTTGCCCCGCAGATTGTTGTAGTAACGGGCTAGCTTGAAATTGGTGTCGTTGGCGTCCGAGCCGGAGGTGCCGAAAAACATTTTCGAGAGGTGGCCGGCACCTGCCTTCTCCCGAAAGATGCCCAGCACGCGATCCGCCAGTCGGATGACCGGCTCATTCGAGGCAGAGCCGAAAATGTGATAATAACTGAGGTTTCGCACCGCTTGTGCGGCGGTTTGCGCCATTTCCTCGCGGCCGTATCCGATATTGACGCACCAGAGGCCGGCGCCGCAGTCGATCATGTCCTTTCCGGTGCGATCCTTGAGCGTGACACCCTGCCCATCCATCACGATGAGGGGGCCGTTCTTCAGATGCTCGGCAATGGACGTAAGCGGATGGAGCAGGCTTTGCTTATCCATCTCCTCGAGCGAGTAATTTTTCTTGGCAACCGCAGTGTCCATCGATCGATCTCCCGATTTCCGTTAGGGGCGCGTCGCAATGCCAAATTCACCGGTCGGCCAGCCGATCTTCGGGAGAACACCCGAAAAGCCGACCAGCTGCGGGGCTAGTGTGGTGGATTTGCTTGCGCAAAATTCGCGCCCATCCTGAGGCTAGAGCAAGCGCAACTCAAGCCCGAAGTTTGGCCTGCTCGGGGCGTGGGCCGCCGACTCACCCTAGATGGCCGGGGGAATCGCCTTCGCCCGCCGCAAATCGATGGCAGTATGGGCGGCAAGTGCGGCCAATACGATTCCCCCGCCAAGAAGCGACATGGGTCCCGGACGTTCTCCGAGGAACGCCCATACCCAAATCGGCCCGAGGATCGGCTCCAGGAGCGCGATAAGGGCGACCTGTGCCGCGGGTGCGCGCTGAGCACCTGCAACGAACAGCACGAACCCCGATCCGAGCTGGAATGCGCCGAAGACGAAAAGGAGGCCGAAGTCGCCTCTTGTCACCGACAGCGGTTCGCCGAGCGGAAGGGCGACAAGTGCCGCGAGCGCACAGCCGAGGCATGTCGCTGGCGTCATCCGCACGTCCCGGTATTTGCGAATTGTCACGGTCGCTATCGCCGAACCGAGGGCTATGAAGAACGCCAACAGATTGCCGAGTAGCGATCCCGGAGCAATCGATGCGGAGACCATGACGGCCACGCCGCCGAGTGCGACCGCCATGACGAGCCAGCTCCGCACATCCACCTTCTCGCCGAGGACCACATAGGCAAGCGCTGCCGCGATGAGCGGCGAGGTACTGAAAATGATCAGCGTGTTGGCAACGGTCGTGAGATGGAACGACAAGACGAGACAGATCGACGACGTGCCGATGCACACACCGACCACGACACCGGGAAGACCCATCGCCCGGAAGACTTGCACGCTCCGGCCCCGCTCCCGCCAGCCGATATAGCTTATGAGGAAGCCCGCTGCGGAAAGCGAACGCCAGAACACCGTGGTCCACACATCCGCAGCGTCCAGGGAGCGGACGATCAATCCGCCCGTGCTCCAAAAGATTGCGGCCAACGCGACGAGTGCGATTCCTCGGCGATGGGTCGTGGCGTCGAAGCGTGCCGCGGTCGCACTTTGCACCAATTCACCTGCGATAACGGGGGTGCGACGTTCGAAGACGTCGACACTTGGAACGCCCCCGATCGGTGTAATGCAGCATTTCCGAATGACTTACATTGCGGCTGCGCATCGCACAAGGATCGAGAGCAGCGCTATAATGCTCCCCAATCCCGGCAGCGCTCGTTTCAGGACGGACTCGATGCGCGCGATTGTGCTTCACGCCGCCCGTACATCACTTCGGCTCGAGGATCGGGCCGCGATGCCGCAGGCCGGCAGTCATGAGGTCTTGATCCGGATCCGTGCATGCGGCGTTTGCCGCACGGATCTCCACATCGTGGACGGTGAGTTGGCCAACCCGAAGCTGCCACTCGTGCCCGGCCACGAAATCGTGGGTATCGTTGTTGCCGTCGGGCCGGCGGTGGAAAGACTCGCGGTCGGCGACCGTGTTGGCGTTCCCTGGCTCGGCTGGACCTGCGGGGAATGCGACTATTGCCGGCGCGGACAGGAAAATCTCTGCGCCCATGCGCGTTTCACCGGGTACCAAATTGACGGAGGGTATGCCGAATACACGGTCGCGAACGAGCGGTTTTGCTTTCCGCTCCCCCCCGTTTTCGACGACGTTTCCGCCGCCCCGCTCCTCTGCGCTGGATTGATCGGCTTTCGCGCCCTCCGCCTCGCGGGGGACGCGAAGCGGCTCGGCCTCTATGGCTTCGGTGCGGCAGCACATATTGCAGTGCAAGTGGCACGCCATCGCGGCCAACAAGTCTTTGCGTTCACGAAGACGGGTGATATCGCCGGGCAGGACTTTGCGCGCGGCCTGGGTGCGGTATGGGCTGGCGGCTCGGATGAATTGCCGCCCGAGCCGCTCGATGCGTCGCTCATCTTCGCGCCCGTTGGCGCCCTTGTCCCCGCTGCCCTCAGGGCGACCGCAAAAGGTGGCAGCGTTATTTGCGCCGGAATCCACATGAGCGATATTCCCACGTTCCCCTATCGGCTGCTCTGGGAGGAACGCGTTCTCCGATCCGTCGCCAACCTGACGCGGCAAGATGGCGACGAGTTTCTCGCCATCGCATCAAGGGTGCCGATTCGCACCACGACGACGGTTTTTCCCCTTGCTCAAGCGAACGAAGCGCTCGAGCGCTTGCGCGAAGGCCGCATCGAGGGTGCGGCCGTTCTGGCGCCCTAGAGCTTGAGACTTTTCCCGAAATTAGGGTGGGACAAGTGGCCATCATTTCAATTACTTAGTACATTCTAACCTATGAATTTAACCTGTATTTTTGACTTTACGCGGTTATTTGCCGGGTAAGTCCCTGTCGACGGACCAGTCATGCATTTGCAGATGACCCGGCTAGCTTCGCCTTCAACCTCGGCAGTGCGAAATCGAGGAACGCGCGCAGCTTGAGCGGCAATAGACGTCCTCCTGCATGAACAAGGTTGACGGGAGACGGTTTCGGTTCGAAATCCTCGAGCGCCAGAACGAGCTTGCCCGCTCGGACCGCCTGTGCCGCTTGGTAGAAGAGGACGCGCGTGACGCCGACGCGTGCGATCGTCGCGTCGATTGCCGCCTCGGCCGTGTTGACGATGAGACGCGAGTGGATCGGGACACGCACTTCGGACTTTCCCGCCACGAAAACCCACGCCTCAGGCGATGTTAATCCCTCGAACGAGACGCAATCGTGCCCGCTCAGTTCATCGGGACGAGCCGGCGTGCCCCGCTTCGCGAAGTAGGTGGGGCTTGCGCAAACGACGCGCCGGATCGAGCCGACCCGGATTGCGACCAAGCTGCTATCGGGCAATTCCCCGATCCGGACGGCGAGATCGACACGGTCCTCGAAAAGATTGATGATCCGGTCTGTAAGTGCGAGCCGAAGATCGATCTCGGGATAGACCCTGAGGAATTCGATCACGATGGGAAGCACGTGAAGGCGGCCGAACTCGATCGGTGCTGAGAGGATCAGGTTTCCCTTGGCGGTGCTGAATTCACCCGTGGCTGCGCGCTCGGCTTCACCGACATCCTCCAATATTCGCTTGCAGGCGTCGACATAGGATCGGCCTGCATCGGTCAAGGCGAGTTTCCGGCTCGAGCGGATCAGGAGGCGTGTTTTGAGATGGCCCTCGAGATCCGAAACCTTGCGGCTGACGGTCGCGAGCGGGATGGCAAGCCGTCGAGCCGCCGCAGACAGACTGCCTGCCTCGACGGCCGCCACCAGGATCGACATCGAATCAAAGCGGTCCATCTCGCCTTCCGAAATTTGGAAGGATACTTACACATTTTAGCTTCTTATATTCTTATTTGGAAGGGGACTAATAGGTAGGGGTTGGTTGTTCAATCGAAATCACGAAAGGAACCGGCCATGTCGCGTATTCCCACGCCTGCCGCGATCGAGGACGCTCCCGCCGCGTCGCGGCCATTGCTTGAAGGGGTCAAAAAGCAGCTCGGTGCTGTGCCGAACATGTTTCGGCTGATCTCGAACAGCCCTGCAGCGCTCGAAAGCTATCTCGGCCTCAACAGCGCATTGAACAAAGGTGCACTCCCCGCCCCGACGCGCGAACGGATTGCCCTTGCGGTCGGCGAGATCAACGGCTGTACCTATTGCCTTTCGGCACATACTTACCTCGGCAAGAAACTCGCGAAGCTCGACGATGCCGAGATTGCCGCCAATCGCAGCGGCGCTTCGAACGATGCGAGGGCGGATGCCGCCGTGCGTTTTGCCGTAAAAGTCGTAAACACCCACGGCCACGTCAGCGAAGCCGATCTGGCCGCTGTCAAAGCCGCTGGCTACGATGACGCCCAAGTCGTCGAGATCGTGTTGCACGTCGCCCTCAATACCTGGACGAATTACATCAATGAGGTGGGCAAAACCGACATCGACTTCCCGGTCGTCGCCGCGCTCAAGGCGAGCTGAGCGGCCGGCCCTGCCGTCGCCCGCCGGCGAAAAATCGATTCCGCCGGCGGGTGCCTCGTCGGAATCGCCAATGGAGGACCACGCAAATGAGCCGCCCCCCTCTCCCGCCCTTTACCGCCGCGAGCGCGGTTGAAAAGGCGCGTATGGCCGAAGATGCCTGGAATACCCGCGACCCCACTCGCGTCGCCCTCGGCTACACGACCGACAGCCGCTGGCGCAATCGCGCCGAGATCTTCGAGGGCCGGGACGCCATCGTGGCGTTCTTGACCCGCAAGTGGGTTCGCGAGCTCGATTATCGCCTGATCAAGGAAGTCTGGGCCTTTCGCGAGAACCGCATTGCCGTCCGCTTCGCCTATGAATGGCACGACGACAGCGGCAACTGGTTTCGCAGCTACGGCAACGAGAATTGGGAATTCGACGAGCATGGTCTGATGCGCGTGCGTCACGCGAGCATCAACGATCTCCCGATTGCGGAGGGTGCGCGCAAATATCGCTGGCCCCTCGGCCGACGCCCCGACGATCACCCGTCCCTCAGCGATCTCGGGCTTTGAGCGAGCACATCATGGATGGCGGCACGAAATTCTCCAGCGACGTCGCGTTCACACCGACGGTCAAAGCGATACAAAGCCGCAAAGGCTCCCGTCGATCCTATGGAAAAATGGAAGAGCGCGGCTCGTGGCAGACACTGATTACGCCCGATCTCAAACACTTCATCGAGGCTCAGACGAGCGTCTTTCTCGCGACCGCGAACGTTGAGGGCCAGCCCTATATTCAGCATCGCGGCGGACCGGCCGGATTTCTAAAGGCGCTCGACGACCGGACGATCGGCTTTGCCAACTTCACCGGCAACCGGCAATACATCACGCAAGGCAACCTTGCGGACAATCCCAAAGCGCATCTTTTCTTGATCGACTTTACCGATCGGCGGCGCATCAAGATCTGGGGCGAGGCGCGCGTCGTCGAAGGCGATGCGGCGCTGATTGAAAATCTCATGCCGCAGGACTACGAAGCTCGTCCCGAGCAAGCAATTCTCTTCACCGTTGCCGCTTGGGACGCGAACTGCTCCCAGCACATACCACAGCGCTTCGAGGCCGCCGACGTCATTGCCGCGATCGTCGCCCGGGACAAGCGCATAGCACAACTCGAGGCAGAGATTGCCGTCTTGCGGGAGGCGGTGGGATAGGCGCCTTTATCACGAGCGTCATTGCCGGAGCGCTAAAAGGCGCGGATGCCCGGGTCAAGTCCGGGCATGACGAGTGGAGAGGTCCGGAGGTTAGACCCGGGCATCCAAGTGCTGCTCGACAGCGTTGACTTTTATTGCATGCGCCATAGCTTTCTCCAACGGAGCTAATGGCGATGACGAAGTTGTATCTCGAGGATTTGAGCGACGGGCAAACGTTCGGCTCCGGTC
>Ga0187766_10001846_pt1 | contig 12455 bp, 10 predicted proteins | sample 0216_QUI02_MP05__4_FD_132971 | JGI IMG/M metagenome (GOLD analysis project Ga0187766, IMG submission 132971) | Tropical peat soil microbial communities from peatlands in Department of Meta, Colombia - 0216_QUI02_MP05_20_MG | ecosystem: Environmental > Terrestrial > Soil > Wetlands > Peat ... | reverse complement strand
TTGAGCGCCCAGAGTTCTCGCGAAGGCAAGTACCTTCAATGGATCCATGCTATGTGCTTCCATTGCCGCTCTTCCAGCTAAAACTCCTTTCTCATGATCGATGCCTGCCAGATCCGGTTCGATAAGGTACAGTGTTCCGGGTGCTCCACCTCGAGATACTGCATCGACTAATATGAGCGCGTCATAATCATCGAGTAAGGTGTAAGCAAGGTCAATTCCACGAATGCCGAAATCTATTACATGTACACCTTCCGGGTACCGTCTGGTCTTACGACTTGTCAGCTTCTGGGCTACCTCGACTCCAAAACTATCATCTCCCAGAAAGATGTTGCCAATGCATGCTATTAGTATACGCCGTATGGGAAGCTTTTGCTTTTTGGCTTGTTCCAATGTGGATTTATGGTTTGTTGTTCCTTCGATTGACTCCTCCCCTCTACTCTCCTCCAGAAGCTCTACTTCTTCAGGAAAAAAGAAAAAGCGGTGGCCCGGTAACATTCGTTCATCCCACTGTTCTCTACCAGGATCAATATCCAGTGTCACTACAAGGTATATGCGATTTTCGAAATCTTGCTGGATTACCTCGATTCGAGCTGTCTTTCCATCTAGCATCATGTCCATAGCATCAGTCAACGTTCCCCGGCGTCCCTTTCCTGGATGCAACAGCACTCTATCCCCTGCTTTTACCTGCTTATCAGCAATAACTACAGATTCAGGTGGAGCATAATCTTCACCCGGAAAATCTCTATAAATGTTGCTCATTCGTGCTTCCTTCATCAATTGGCCGCAGGCTACGGATAACTCCATGTAGTTTCATAAGCTGTTCGGGCGAAAGAGATTCTGTACGTTCCAGTATCTCGCGTGCGCGCTCGTCACCTTGTCGCATTTCCGCCTTCTCCTCATCTGTCAATGTCATAATTCGCAAGGTGAGGATTTCGTCGATCTCGGTTCCATCGAAGAGTGATCCAGGGCTTTCCGGCGCAATCTGAGGATAATCATAGAGTATGATAGGCGACGAGAGCATCGTATCATGGTCACCTTCATTCCCAACCAGCACAGGCCAGGTATGTAGATTATGACACTCCTGAGCAATGGTCTTTAACTCTTCAGGAGGATCCAACAGCGAGACGAAAGTTCCCTCATGTACCTGCAAGATGGTATGTGTGGAGACGAAAGAGTGCGCCATTACAGTATTGCTGGTCAAGGTGTCAGTACCAGGTGTTCTGTTTTCAAGATAAACACCAATTTTGAAAAGGTTCGGCCCCACGGCTTCTGCGTCGATTCTCATAATCCCTGAAAGTGGTTTTTGTTCCCGAATGGTCGCAGCTAATGTATCATCTCTCGATCCTTCTAAAATGCTTTCACCCGGAAATTCTATTTCCAGCATTCGAGATTGGTTGAGCAACGATTGAATAGAAATGTTCAAAACACTCACGTCACGCTCTATGCCTTCTTCCCAGGGTTCGCTTGCAATATTTCTAGCTGGGCTCCAGTCGTTTGCATTGCTGGATTCGATCTCAGCGTCTGAAGCAACGCTCGTAGTTACAGATTGTGCTGTCCTGAATAAGAGCAGATGCAGGAATCTCAGATAGATGTCAATCGATGTATCAGTCGAACCTGTTATCAGGCACTCTGTCTGCATTTTCCACGGTTCTATACTGCCGTTTGATTCACTATAATCTCGCGGATAGACTACACCAATCGTCCACCTCTGGCGATTTTTAATGGCAGAACGTCGATACGGATAGAGAAGATAACCTTCGTATAGTACTGCGTTGGCGATCTCTTTTATTTCTTCCATTCTCATGATTCTGTCTCCTCGCTTGTCGCCTGCAAGAGATGAACAATGACTTCCTCCCAGGTAGGTAGGCTATGTGTTGCTTTATATCGGTATAATTTGTCAAATACATCTTTATGCAGGCGTATCCAGGCGCTATTGGGAAAATAACGCTGCATCATTTCCTTCCAAACTGTGACCGGGAGTCGATAAGTTGCCTCTTTTGACCAGGCAATCTGCCCGACTTGTAATATCCCAGTCTCGCCCTCGTAGAAGATGGTTCCACTGAAAAGGAAAGTGAGCGGTATTTCACCATCTTCTAGAGCATCGAAGTACTTTGTACTCGCTACTTCAAAATCATAAGTACATGCAATTGGGAGGTCGACGATTGTACTTTCAGAGAACTGAGGGACAACTGCGCTTGTATGGATCCATAGCAAGGGACGCAAGGTTTCACCCCACCGTTTGGGTTCGCCAAAGACTTCTATAAGTCGTGCTTGGGCTTCGGGGCTATAACGTCTGCGTGTAACATTGATCTGAATCTGGCAGCGTAAAGTGATGCTAAAAATGCGTTCTTGATCTCTCGCGTTATCAATACGCAGTTTGAAAATCAGTGTAGGTACGGCAGCAAAAGCAGGAACCTCGGCACCAATCACCTCAAAGTGTAGTTCAGGCATTAGGCTCTCCTCTCACAGCCTCAGATTTTCGCCGTATATCTGCAAAAAACGCTTCGATTTCTTTCCAGACCTCTTCACCTCCACCCAGACCTTTCCAACGAACGCGTATTAGGCCTACAAGCTTGTAGCAAGCGTCAATCGGGACGATGAAGTATTCATGAGCACCTCTCACCCGGTTGATAAGCAATGCCTCTACATCAGGCTCAATAGTGTTCAGGATGGGATTATTGCTGATGAGAGTTGTCCAATTCTCAAGATCGAGGAGGGATTCTATTGCTCCCGCTGGACTGGGATAGAAAGCCATAATACGGTTGCCATGTGTGCTTTGAAAGATATAAACCATGTTGACAGGGATTGTCATTTCGTCCCATTGCTCATCGCTCATCCAAAAATCTAGCAATGCCAGGTATCTTTTGGATATAAGTCGGTACTTACCACCTCCTGCACCTTTGTCATTGAAGAGTAACGAGCAAGCTTGACATGCACACTTCACGGTGAGGCTTGAGATGTCCAACAGGTGCTGGTGATCTGCGGGAATCAATTCACTACAAAGTTCGCAATGCTCAACATCTGTGCGAGCTTGCTTGCGCTCCTTCATGAGACGACGTAGAGCTTCTAGAGGAACCACAGAACGATCTTCACCATCTTTGTTCAGATAAGGCGCTGACATGGCTGCTCTCCTCACAGTATGTTGTCGATAAAGCTACCAGTGCCTGCACTTCTTCGGTTAATACGAATCATTCTTGCGCCTCCTTGGAGGAACGAATGTGATTGGTATACCTTGTCGAGGAGGCGGGTCAGTAACACCTTCTACTTGAATTTCAATCAGATCTGGAGCCGCTTTGTAGATAGCTTCTTCTATTGAAAGCTTGAGTGTATGACTTGATGAAGAACAGCCGTTGCAACTTCCCTCAAGGCGTAAATATGCTATACCGCTGTCGATTTTTATTAACTCGACATTGCCTCCATGTGACCTCAGATAAGGGCGAACCTCGACCAGCGCTTGGGTAACACGGGTCTCTATGTCTTCTGGATGTAGATCGTGCAGTAAAAATAAAGATGAAAGCAAATCGTCTTTCGTAAAAGACATGATAAGTTCTTTGCCCGCTACCCCGGCATGTGCAGTCAACTCAAGTACGCGTGACAACCCTTCACCATACAAATCAAGGAGTTCCTGGATAAGTTCTTGGACCATCGCGCGTACTTGTGGATCGGGAAGGTCGCTAACCTCTTGGATCAGTGTATCGATACGTTCCGCTCGGAGTCGCTGCTCCACCTGGTCTTGTTGCATGAGGCTAGCTCTCATTTCTTTTGTGTAAATATTGTCAGCCTACCCTGCCTGTAAAGTTCCCTGAATATCTCTGCTTTGATTGAGTTGTTCGTAGATCCATTGTTACTCATAAGGAGTCGCCAGAGCAAACGAGGCCATGGCAACTCCCGAGACTAAAACTATGTGCGGAGTAGGTAGTGTCAAAAACTCAAAGCGTTGCGCCGAAAGTCGGTGAGTGGACTACCTGCAGTTCCTTTCCCTCACCGAGATACATATGTACTCCGCACGGCAAACAAGGATCAAAGCTGCGAACAGCTCGCATTATATCTATACCTTTGAAGTTTTCCGGACCATTCTCTTCGAAGATCGGTGTATTTTGCACAGAATCCTCGTATGGCCCTGGGGTACCATAGATATCTCGAACGCTTCCATTCCAGGGTGTTGGTGGATAAGGATGGTAGTTCGCGATCTTTCCATTTTCGATCACCAGGTGATGAGAGAGGACACCTCGCACCGCCTCGTGGAATCCGCAGCCGATGGCGTCCTTAGGAACAGTAAAATCGTTCCATGTTCTGGTGTTACCGGCTCGAATTTCGCTGAGCGCTTTGTCAACACAATGCAATGCCACAGCAGCAGAGTAGGCCTGGAAGTAAGTTCGGGCGCGGTTTCGCTCAATGGCATTGCTCCACTTCGGAACCTTCCACTCGAATTCCACCTCCGGTTTAGTGGCGGACTTCGGTAATCGAATCTTGACGCTGTTACCAGTTGCCTGAATATAGCCTCCTAGATCGACTATGCCAGCAAGAGCTGTTGCCCACAGACGCGCAATTGCTCCGCCACCTGTATCAAGTGCCAGATAATCCCCTGTACGCTTGTCGAACCAGCGAGGCGACATCGTCCAGCTGTATGCGCCATCGAAGTCGCGCTTCTGCGGCTTCGGGATCGTCGTCTGGTTCCAGGGATGCCGCTTGTCAACAGGATTACCAAGTGGATCGCGATCAACAAAGGTTCTCTCATTTTGCCAGTCCTCGTAAAAAGAGTGCCCTAACAAGATTCGGATGCCTAGGTTGATATCCACCAGGCTTGTAGTTACCAATTCTCCATCCACTATCACACCGGGGGTGACGAACATTGCGCGTCCCCATTTGTCCATTGTCCTGTAATCGTAGTCACAGACATCGGGATCCTGGAAAGATCCCCAGCAACCTATCAGGGTTCGTCGATAGCCGACTTGCTCATAACCTGGCAGTGCCTCATAGAAAAAATCGAACAGGTCGTCATGCAACGGCACCATCTTCTTCATGAATTCGACATACCTCATTAATCGAACCAGGTAGTCCGTGAAGAGTTGCACAGTCGCAACTGTTCCCACTCCACCAGGGTAGAGTGTTGATGGATGAACATGGCGTCCCTCCATCAAGCAGAACTTTTCACGGGTGTATCTGCTTACCTGTAATCCCTCAAGATACAATTCACCGGTGAAAGGATTGAAAGCACGCATGATATCGCCGATCGTCCGATAACCATGCTCACTCGCATGAGGTGCCTCGGTTTTGTTTGCCTTTTCTAGTACTCCAGGATTTGTCTCTTTCACCATCTGTTCGCAATAGTCAACTGCGACCAGGTTTTCCTGGAAGATGTTGTGGTCGAACATGTATTCCGCAGCTTCACCGAGGTTAAGTACCCATTCTCCCAATGCTGGTGGTTTGACCCCGTAGGCCATATTTTGGGTATAAACGGAGCAAGTAGCGTGGTTATCTCCACAAATGCCACAAATGCGGCTCGTGATAAAATGGGAGTCGCGCGGGTCTTTGCCTTGCATGAAGAGGCTATAGCCTCTGAAAATAGAGGAGGTGCTATGACACTCCACAACTTTGCGTTGCTTGAAATCAATCTTTGTATAAATGCCAAGGCTGCCAACGATGCGCGTGATCGGATCCCACGACATCTCTACAAGTTGTGATGGAGGTGTGGGAGTCTCTTCCCGTTCCATTTTCGTTGCCATGATATAAGCTCCTTTGTAGAGTTATGTTAATCGTTTGTTCACTACTCGTTTGGATCACCATCGTGGTTGGTAACCTGTTATCAGTTCCCTGCCTTTGTGTCGCCAGGATGGTTCTTTATTGGCGGTGTCTTGTGTAAATTTGCGCAGATTCCTGATGAGCAATCCATAGCTACTGCTGATGATGCCAGAGGATAGCCTTGCTCCAGGTGGCTCATCCATAAAAGGCATAAATTTATCTGGAAATCCAGGCATTGTACATCCTATACAGATCCCTCCAACGTTGGGGCAACCTCCAATACCGGCCATCCAGCCTCGCTTTGGTACGTTGCAGTTTACTACTGGCCCCCAACATCCCAACCTCACCAGGCATTTGGGTGAATCATAGGTAGTTGCAAAATCACCTTGCTCGTAATATCCAGCTCGATCGCATCCCTCGTGGACAGTGTTGCCGAATAGCCAGGTTGGTCGATGCTCCGTATCTAGCGGAATCATTGGAGACATTCCCGCTGCCTGGTAGAGCAGGTAAAGCACAGTCTCCATAAAATTATCCGGCTGCACCGGACATCCTGGAACGCAAACGATTGGAATACCAGCGGGAGTTTTCCAGTCCCAGCCGAGATAGTCAAGTAACCCCATGGCTCCTGTAGGGTTTCCCTGCATAGCGTGGATACCACCATACGTGGCACAGGTGCCAATAGCCACTACTACCAGTGCCTTAGGCGCTAAACGATCGATCCACTCACAGGTTGTAATTGGCTGGCCTGTAGTCGGGTCCGTACCCAGTGCTGCCCAGTAACCCTCAGACTTGATCTTTTCGTTGGGAATAGAGCCTTCTACGACGAGTACAAAGGGGTCAAGTTCACCTCGCTCTGCCTGGTACCACCATGTCATAAAGCTATCTCCCCCAAGTTCATAGGCTAGTACGGGGTTGTGGAGATGAACCTTGGGGAGTCCGGGGATAGCTCCTAGCAAAACATCTTCGATGCTGGGTTGTGTAGCTGCGGTAATTGAGACCGAATCCCCATCACAGCCCAGTCCAGCGGTTATCCAGACGATGTGGACCTCCTCCACGCGCGTCCTGGTTGCCATGCTGTACCTCCTTAAGCGCTATTCGCTCTTGGTCTGTAAAGATATCAGATACAAAGAAGCAACAGTCGTTTGTAACTACAATTTACTAAGGAAATACTACTACCCGCTAGTTATGAACTAAAGGAACTATAAGCACTCGGCATTATCAAAAATTTGGACTCAATGCGGAACCGGAAATGGGAAAAACACAGGGAAGATCAAGTGGCACCAATCAGATCTTAGAAAATAATGTTCTTGTCCGGTATGTCTCTTCCTGTGTCCGGTTATCCCTCTATGTAATACAACATCGCACTGTGTATGGATTACTTTCATTATTTCTCGTACAACTTACTTGTAATAGCCTCTAAGCGTGCGAGTGTCAAATTTGATGGCTTACCCAGATAGGTTTTTCGTCTACCACCACTTTCCCAACTATATGCATACCAGTATGTACAATCATGGACTCGTTTCTCCTTCCGCGCAATGAATCCTCCAGAGTTTCCTTGAAACTCGAATATATCAATTTGCTCGAGTATCCTATCCCACTCTGTATATCCAAAACATTTGCAAGAGCCTTCAATGCATAGCTGGTATCCTGTGCTACATCCATTCTCAATTGCACGTAGGATCACCATTAATGGAGGTGCTGGTTTTATTCTCGCATTATGCCCGTTGCTTGAAGGGGTTGTATTGTCTCCTTGCTCTAGCGATCTTCTTAGATGAAGCACTCCGAGACGTATACGAGCTTTAACTGTGCCTAGAGGAATTTTGCAATGTAGTGCAATCTGGGAGTTTGTCCAACCCTCAAAATATGTGAGTTCAATTACTGTGCGTTGTTCAATGGGTAATTGCTTTAGACACGCATGCAACTCCGCAATCTGCACTGAATTCCATGCCTGGTCCCACCCATCGGATAAAGCAAAGCGCTCATAAGCTTCAATTTCCTGCCATTGTACCTGCTGTTGTGCGGGGTTGCGTTGAGCCTTTCGCAAATAATTGACCGTATTGTGGTATATGATTGAAAAGAGCCAGCCTTGAACTGAGCCTAGATCTGGAACATACGATGCGGCGCTTTGCCAGACTGCAAGAAATGTGTCTTGTACCAACTCTTCAGCCACCATTTTGTCAGCGGTCATACGATAAGCAAGTGCATAGCATCGTCGGTTATAGCGGTGATAAAGACGTTCCAGCGCCCACATGGCTTTACCTGTGATAGCATCCATAAGGAAATCGTCACTGATCTCGTCTTCTTTCATCTTTGCCTTTCCTTCATTTGCATGCGGAGCCCATTGGATAAGTCTATTTAGAAAGAAATAAGCGCGATTGGATTCTAGAAATCACAGTTCTTCCTTGTATGAGTAATGCTGATGTGAAAATGGTACCTTGTATATACCATAAGAGCAAGCTGAACAGAACGGATTCGTTCTCCTATCATTGTTCTTCCCTTCAAAATCTGATATAGTGAATCAGACACAGTAAACACTTCTAGTCTGCAATGGAGCAAACGACTATGACAGCACATGATACTTCAGCGACCTCGCTAAAACGCACCCCCCTATTCGAGCAGCATGCTGCCTTGGATGCCCGTCTTGTTGAGTTTGGCGGCTGGGAAATGCCTGTCCAATACAGTGGTATCATTGACGAGCATCGTGCAGTACGCACCCATGCCGGCCTCTTTGACGTCAGTCATATGGGAGAATTCAAAGTTGAAGGTCAAGATGCGCTAGCCTTCTTGCAACACCTCGTCCCCAATGATGTATCTCGCCTCGCAATCAACCAGGCTCTTTATACCCAGCTCTGCTTGCCTGATGGCGGTACCATCGACGACCTGATTATTTATAAGTTCGATGAAGGGCGCTACATGCTGGTTGTGAACGCGGCAAACATTGAGAAAGACTTCTCTTGGGTCGAGCAACAAGCCAAAGATTTTAATGTCAAGATCACGAATCAGTCCAGCGAAATTGCTTTACTTGCGTTACAAGGACCTGAGGCTCAATCCATTTTGCAGCCAATGACTGGAGTAGATCTTTCAACAATAAAATACTACCACTGTCTTCCTGGAACGGTGAATGATATCGATTGCATCATCTCGCGAACAGGATACACCGGTGAGGATGGCTTTGAACTCTATTGCTCTTCGGCAGATGCTCCGAAACTTTGGAATGAGCTATTAGCAGCCGGCAAAGATCATGGATTGCTGCCTACCGGACTTGGCGCTCGTGATACCTTGCGTTTAGAGGCCAGCTACTGCCTCTATGGGCACGAACTGGATGAGCAAACCAATCCGCTAGAAGCTAATCTGGGCTGGACAGTAAAGCTAAATAAAGATGAGTTTATCGGCCACGACGCATTAGTCAAAGTCAAAGCGCAAGGTCCGAAACGCAAACTTGTTGGCATCGAGATGGTTGAACGCGGCATATGTCGTGGTGGCTATGCTATTTACGAGGATGATCAGCAAATAGGAGTCCTCACCAGCGGAGCGCCCAGCCCTACGCTCAACAAAAGCATCGGCATGGGGTATGTTGAAGCCTCTCATGCTGTAGTCGGCAAACCTGTCTTCATTGACATACGAGGAAAACGTACTGCGGCGCAAATCGTAGCGCTACCATTCTACAAACGGCAAAAATGAAGGGAGACATCTATTTATGGCAAGCCTCAAACATCCTGATAACCTGAAATACACTAAAACAGACGAATGGGTACGTGTAGATGGTGACCAGGCAACCATAGGCATTACTGATTATGCCCAGGATCAGCTTGGCGATATAGTCTACATTGAATTGCCCTGGGATGAGGGTGCAAGCGTCTCACATGAGGACAAATTCGGTGATATCGAGTCAGTGAAAGCGACTTCTGAACTTATTTCCCCTATTAGCGGCGAAATCGTGAGCGCGAATCAAGAATTGAAGGATCGGCCAGAACTCATCAACGATAGCCCATATGAAGATGGCTGGATGCTTGTTGTAAAAATGTCCAGCCCCGATCAGCTCAATAGCCTGATGAGCGCCGAAGAATATGAAACCTATTTACAGGGTCGATAACCGCGATCGTGTGTATATCTATTCATACATGAACTCGGACACTCGTAGGCGCCGGTGTATCGTGCGCACCATCGGTTCATCGGCCCCTTCGGTGGATGTTCAGATGTACTATTTCGTAGTTAAGATCCATAAATTAATCTCAAAGTATCCAGAAATCCTGGATTGAAATGTGGACACCCCTGGTGAGTGTCCTGGATACCCCGAAAGGGAGAAAAATTTGTATGAGTTACATACCTAATACACCAGAAGACCAGCAAACCATGTTGGACAAACTGGGCATCTCTTCTCTAGAAGCCTTGTTGACGCCAGTACCAGAAAATGTGCGTCTTCGTCGCTTTCTAGATGTACCACCCGCTCTGGCTGAGCCAGACCTCAAACGCCTACTGTATGGAATGGCTACGAAAAACAAAAATCTGGATTCAACGATTTCTTTTCTTGGGGCGGGTACCTATGATCATGCTATTCCAAGCCTTGTCTCTCATCTGCAACGACGTTCAGAGTTTGTAACCTCATACACTCCTTACCAGCCCGAAGTCAGCCAGGGCATGCTGCAAGCCATCTATGAGTTTCAGACTATGGTCTGCCAGATCACAGGCCTGGATATCGCGAATGCATCGCTCTACGATGGCGCTACCGCACTCATAGAAGCTGTGTTGCTGGCAATAGGCCCTGGTGGAAGAGGAGAGGTTGTTATCTCGGAGGGGGTTGATCCGCAGTATCGCCGTGTGCTACATACCTATGCCCATGCGCGTGGTTTTCATGTGAAGCAAGTGCCGGTACGCGACGGCATTACCTCCATCGAAGACCTGGATTCCGCTGTTACATCAACGACATCAGCAGTTGTCATCCAGCAACCCAATTTCTTTGGTTGCATCGAAGATATGCATGCCGTTGAACCGATTGCTCATCGTGGCAAAGCAGTTTTTGTCGCTACGATCACCGAACCGGCTTCATTGGGAGTGCTGGCTTCACCAGGCGACTATGGTGCTGATATTGCTGTTGGCGAACTTATGAGCTTTGGCAACCCCATGAGCTATGGCGGCCCCGCGCTCGGCTTTATGGCAGCGAAGAATAAATACATGCGTTTATTGCCTGGTAGGCTGGTTGGACAAACGGTCGAAGAGGGAGGCCAGAAACAGACTGGCTATGTGCTGACCTTGCAAACCCGTGAGCAACATATCCGCCGTGAGCGTGCCACTTCGAATATCTGCACAAATCAATCCTTGCTCGCTGTTGGCGCCACAATCTTCCTGGCTGCGCTAGGCAACCAAGGATTTCGCGAACTAGGAGAATTATGCCTGCAAAAAGCTCATTACGCATTTCGCCAGATAACCGCTTTACCTGGTTACAAAGCCACGTTCGGCGCTCCATTTTTTGATGAATTTGTCATTACTGCTCCAGTTTCGGCACAGAAGCTTCAGCGACATGTTGAGCAAGCTGGTATCATTAGCGGCTATGCACTCGGCAATAGCTATGCTGATATGCCTAATGACATACTCTTCTGTGTCACAGAAACGCGCTCAAAAGAAGATATTGACTACCTTGTAAAAGTGTTAGCGGAGGTGCAGGCATGAGCGTTGAGACTTTGATCTTTGAGAAAGGCGCACCCGGTCGCCGCGCTGCCACAATGACAGCTATGGATGTGCCAACCGAGTCGCTTGAAAGCATGATCCCCACAAGTATGTTGCGCAAAGAACCTGCTCCGCTGCCAGAGGTAAGCGAAATAGAGATTGTACGTCACTATACGCATCTTTCGCAGCGTAATTTTGGCGTCGATACTGGCTTCTATCCCCTTGGTTCTTGTACCATGAAGTACAATCCCAAGTTAAATGAAGATATAGCTGTTCTTCCAGGCTTTGCCCATATCCATCCGCTGCAACCCGACAGTACGGTTCAGGGTGCTATCCAGCTCATCTACGAGTTAGAGCGATATCTCTCCGAAATCTCAGGCATGGCTCGCGTAACGCTACAGCCTTCCGCGGGTGCACATGGCGAGTTGACCGGGTTAATGCTCATCAAAGCGTATCATGAAAGCAACGGTCAGGGACACCGTCATCTCGTGCTCATCCCGGATAATGCCCACGGGACCAATCCCGCCAGTGCGACCCTTGCCGATTACAAATCTATCGAGGTCAAAACCGATCCGCGTACCGGTGGTATTGACATGGAGCACCTCAAAGCAGTGCTTGACTCGAACGGGGCTAATATTGCCGCTATCATGATGACCAACCCCAATACACTGGGCCTCTTCGATAGTAATGTTCTAGAGATCGCGACCATGGTGCATGACGTTGGCGGTCAGCTCTACTATGACGGCGCTAATGCCAACGCAGTACTCGGCATTACCCGACCGGGCGATATGGGCTTTGACGTCGTGCACTTCAACCTGCACAAGACATGTAGCACCCCTCATGGTGGAGGCGGTCCCGGTTCAGGTCCCATCGGCGTCAAAACACACCTTGTGCCTTTCTTGCCTGGCCCATTGCCCGCTTTGGGCGATAATGGGTATTATTGGGCTGAGCAGGGGCCGCAATCTATCGGTAAAGTCCGTGCCAACAATGGCAACTTCGGAGTGCTTGTGCGCGCCTACACCTATATTCGCACCTATGGTCCCGATGGT
>Ga0187766_10001845_pt1 | contig 12458 bp, 9 predicted proteins | sample 0216_QUI02_MP05__4_FD_132971 | JGI IMG/M metagenome (GOLD analysis project Ga0187766, IMG submission 132971) | Tropical peat soil microbial communities from peatlands in Department of Meta, Colombia - 0216_QUI02_MP05_20_MG | ecosystem: Environmental > Terrestrial > Soil > Wetlands > Peat ... | reverse complement strand
GTTTACGATGCGCTACAAAAATCCGAGGAGTTGAAAAAATCAGGCAAGACCGAACGCGCGTATGATAATCTGATCGATGCTGAAGCTCGCGCAAATGCTCTGGCGGATTTACATCATCACAATCTGGATATCCAGCTTGAGCACCTTTCCCAGGAGCAGTTCTATGAGCAACAGCTGGATGCATTGAAAGCAGAGCAAAGCCCGACAGCGCAAACTCCACTATTGCAAGAGGGCAACATGCGCAAAACGCCCTTGATACCGCCCCAGCCTGAAAAGAATCCTCCCATAAGGAAACGCACCGGGATCAACTCAACAGACAAAGAACCCGACGATATTCAATCAGGCTCAAAGGAACTGGATATCGCGCAGCTCAAAAAGTTAATGGAACAGTAGCACAAATATAATAATAATTGCCAGCCCGATAAAGATACCGACAATAAAAGAGAAGCGGTTATTTCTCTTTTCCTCTTCAGTGCTGCCTGGTTCTTGTTCGCTCATATTTGTTTTCTAGTCCCGGGAATCTAGACTGCATATTCACAACGTACAAATCCATTGACAGTTAAAGAGCAGCCTCGAGTACAGGCTCGATATTGGCCATAATTTCAAGGCATTCAACTGGATCAGCATCACGAGTCACGATCAGAAATTGAAAAACATCTCTACCACTACCAATAAGCCGGAATAAAATAAAATGTGTAAGACTCGTAATGATGGTATCCTCATAATGGCCAAAAGCGCCTGCTTCCAGAGCCTGCAACACGCCTTGCAGGCTCTTGCCTAAGCCACTACAGACCTGGGAAATATCTTGATCATCCACAGCCACCTGGGCGATAGGATACCCATCAATGGTGACAATAGCGGTAGCGATAAAGCCTGAGATAGAATGACTCAGAGTTTGCAATGCCGTAACCAGTGATGAATAATTTCGGTTTTGATAACCTGCGGTGTAGGACTGGCCCACTGAGGTAGCATCTCTTGAAAATGCGGATGGCACATTCCTAAGAACTGCTGCCTTTTCTTCCTCCAGGTCATCAGTAGTAATTGCAGGATTTGCTGTTTGTAGTTCTACAACTTCCCCTGCTTGTTGAGAAACTGGAGCAGGGAAATCATCAGTCCTTCTCGTTGTCGTTAAACTTTGTAGCTGTTGAACGTCTGGTTTTTCTACCACCTGCCATTCAGGTGAACCTTGCAAATACGAAGACGCATGCGCGTTTTGTTCCACTTGTTCTCGCCCGGCGCTTTTGAGTGGAGTTTTTTTAGCCTGCTTCTCCACCGGTTTTGCTTTTCCGCCAGGCGCTGCTGGTACTGTATTTGAACCCGCCAGGGAAGAAGGCTGTATAGCAGGCATTTCAAATTGCGTCGGTTGATCAATCAACCAGGAGGGTAAATCGGTACGCTGAACCGCCGCTGTCTTATGAACTTTCGCAGGAATGATCCTGGGTTCGACAGGCTGCGGAACATTGGTTGCAGGTTCCACTTCTCGTACTGGTATATCAGCCGGAAAAGTTAGATTGTCGGACTCTGGTCCAATGAGGCGTATTTTCTGCGACGGCTCTTGCAAAGCTCCTTCCTGCCACCATTCGATTGCTTCGTTTGACACCACTGGAACAGGTATTGGTGTTTCCTGTGAACTATTCAAGCTTTTCTGTTCAAAGCCATCGCTGAGTACTGGCTCCACAAATAAGAAAGGAGCATCTTCGTCTTCCAGCGATTGTATTGCTTGAGGAACCGCATCGCGGGATGGTACAGCATGTTCTCCCGTCAGTTGTTGAAATTCTGCATACTTTGAACGGTACTGAAGGGCCAGGAAAATCAGGCGCGAAAGCGGCTCGGTGACATTTGGTATGATTTGAGCTGCCCAGGGCTGATGAGTAATTGTTCCATTTTTGTGCGCAGCAAGTGCAAAGAAGGCTTCTTCTCCCCGCAAAATACCGTATTCCGCCCAGACTAATTCCCCCTCCTGGAATCCCAAGAGTCCCTGTTCTTCAAGACCTGTATTCACAACCATGGCTATGGTTTTGTGGCTCATGTTTACCATTTGAACAACGTCTAACAAATCAAACGAGTCCAGACTGGCAGAAAATCCTGTGTGTTGCAACAGCCGCCGCAATTCCTCTTTCAGGGTATGAAGATCAAGCGGCTTCTCCAGGTAGCTAACAACACCGTTCTCGAGCGCTTGATTGCGTATGACTGATGATCCGGGCATACCTATCATGATCATCCGGGATTTCGGTCGATACGTTCGTATCCATTGCAATAGCTCAAAGCCATCTGAGTCAGGCATTTTTTGATCGCTAATGACAATATCATATTCTTCAGCCCATAGAGAATGCACCGCTTCGGTTGCACTGCTCACCCCTTTTACAATATAGCCATCGATTTGCAAGGATTGAACAATGTTTCGGCTGAGATATCCCTCGTCGAGGACTATCAGAATATGCCATTGCTTAGACATAATTGCTACCACCAGATACATTACGGAATTGGATTTTGGTTACCAGGAGAGTTTATCACGATGAACCCTGAATGACAAGTATGACGAGGTATCATCTATGCGATAAAATAGAGAATAGCATGTGGAATTTAGGGTGCCATCATTCCAATTGCAGGCTCTATACACCAATGGTATACTTTGGAAAGTGAGAAAGGGGCGTCTTGCAAACCCCGGTCGTCCTCAGACATAAGGTCGATACAGGAGCAGAAGAAGGATGAGAGTCATCACCACAATCCAGGAGATGGTGGCTGAGCGCTCAGATTGCGCTAGCTCTCGAACAGTTGGATTTGTTCCTACCATGGGCTATCTTCACGAAGGGCATCTTTCTCTCGTGCGCCAGGCGCGAGTTGAAAACGATATACTAACTGCAAGTATTTTCGTTAACCCGACACAATTCGGCCAACACGAAGATTTAGCTAGCTACCCTCGTGATCTACCCCATGACTTGAGTGCGCTTGAGAATCTCGGTGTTGATATAGCATTTGTGCCAACGCCTGATGAGATGTATCCTTCTAATTTTGTAATCTATGTTGATCCTACAGGACCTCTGGCCAATGAGGCTGAAGGTGGATTCAGGCCAGGGCACTTCAGAGGTGTTGCAACTATTGTGTTAAAGTTATTTCAAATTATGCAGCCCCACCAGGCTTATTTCGGGCAGAAGGATGCGCAACAAGCAGCAATCATCTCACACCTGGTCTCCGATTTCAACCTCCCCGTGAAGTTACACATCCTCTCGACCATACGTGAAGCAGATGGGCTTGCAATGAGCAGCAGGAACGCCTATCTAAACCAGCAGGAGCGCGCAGCCGCAACCGTGCTTTATAGGGCGCTCCAGGCCGGCCGTTTACAATTTACAGATCACCCACTTGCTGAAACAACTCGGGCGATCAAAGCAATGATCGAAGCCGTTGAAAGCGAATCGCGAGTACGCCTTGACTACGTTGAGATTCGCGACCCTGATAGTTTTGCACCATTAGAAGTGCTCCGTGCTCCTGCTCTACTGCTCATCGCAGCAAGGGTTGGTTCAACTCGTCTGATCGATAATTTTCTCTTACGGAAGGATGGCACCTGGAATACAGGCATTCTTTTCAATGCATAGTTTGTGATAAAGGTGAAAGGAACGAAGTTATGGGGGACAAAGTTACTGTGCCTGCGATTCTCGCCCGCAAAGGCGGTCCGAAGCTCAAGGTAGTCACGGCCTATGATACTCCTTCAGCACAAATAGCTGATGATGCAGGAGCAGATATTATTCTGGTAGGCGATACTCTCGCCCATGTAGTCCTGGGACACGAGGATACGTTACCTGCTACGATAGATATAATGGTTCACCATACAGCCTCGGTTGCCCGCGCGAAGCCAAAGGCTCTGGTGCTAGGCGACTTACCCTGGCTCAGCTTCCATATCTCAGTAGAAGAAACAGTCCGCAATGCCGGGCGTTTAATGCAAGAGGGACGAGCCGAAGCGGTGAAACTGGAGGGTGGCAGAAAACGGTTACCCATGGTTGATGCGCTTCTTAGCGCCGAAATACCGGTAATGGGACATCTTGGACTCACACCTCAATCTATACATGCCATGGGCGGGTATAAGGTGCAAGGAAGAGCGGTTGAAGCAGCGAGAGAGATGGTAGAAGATGCTCGCGCTTTAGCATCAGCAGGTGTTTTTGCAATCGTGTTAGAGGGAGTCCCTGATATCGTAGCCCAAGTCGTTACCCAGGAAGTACCTGTACCCACCATCGGCATCGGAGCAGGACCATATTGTGATGGCCAGGTGCTGGTGTATCATGACGTGTTAGGATTGCACCATGGTCGGCTTCCCAAATTCGTCCGGCAGTATGCCCACCTCGCCGATATCGCCACCGAAGCTCTTGAACATTTTTTTGCCGATATCGAGAACGGATCGTTTCCTGCCGACAATGAAAGCTATCACATGGATGAAGCTTCGGCCAGAGCTTTTCATGCGCTGATGCAAAAAGAGGAATAACCTTCCTTGCAGTGGATTTCCTAACGCATTCAGTACCTCGATTCAATCATTAAGCGCTTGACCGTTACCTGATTGCCTGCTTCGTGCAAGCGAACAGCGTACATCTCGCCCTCGTAAAAAATCCAGGTACTCTTTGATGAGATAGGGAATGTCTGGTAGCTAAGAGCGGCTTGATTCTCTCACAATCAGTTCGGGCTGATAGACAATGTGCTGATGTTGGTGAGAAGTAGGATGATTTGCCTCATCGATCAGCAGCTCGGCAGCCACACGTCCGAGTTCGTATTTTGGCTGTCGAATCGATGTGAGCGGAGTTGAAAGTACACTGGCGAATTCGACATCATCATAGCCCACCAGCGCTATATCTTTGGGAATAGACATACCACGCTTTATCAAACCGCGCATCACCCCGAGTGCAAGGAGATCATTTGCACAAAAAACAGCGGTAGGTTGTATTCTTGCATGTAATAACCTCTCTACACTCTCTTCGCCCTCCCAGGCATTTTGAGCCGCAGTAGTGATATCCACAATGACCTGTTCTGGTTCGAGGCCAGCCGCTCTTACGGCTCGTAATACTCCCCTACGCCTATCTGCACACTGGCGAATGCTGAGCGATCCGTGTACGAACCCGATGCGCTCGTGGCCTTGATCAAACAAATGAGAGGCCGCTAATTCGCCACCCTTCACGTCGTCGACAGCAACCGAGCAAAGATCCTTTATTTTGCTCGGGCGGTCCAGCAGGACTACCGCAATTCCCCGCTTTCGAAATCTCTGCAAATAGCCAGCATCACTTTGAACCGGTGTAATCAATACTCCTCGGGCGCGTTGCTCCTCAAGTACCTGAAGATAGTGACTTTCCTTTTCTACAGAATCATCCGAGTTACACAGAATAACGACATAGTCGGCTTCGTTTGCTGCATCCTCGACCCCTCTTGCGACCTCTGTAAAGAAAGGATTGGCCACGTCAAGCATCACCAGACCAATATACTTGCTCGTACCGGCACGAAGCTGACGAGCCGACCCATTACGTACAAAGCCGATTTCCTGAATGGCCGACTGTACGCGTAGCCTCGTCTCTTCAGCAACTATTTCAGGTCGGTTTAGCACATTTGAGACTGTTCCGAGCGAAACACCTGCACGCTTTGCCACTTCACGGATACTTGAAATTGAATTCATTCGCGAGCTCTCCCCACGATTCGACATGTATGGCACCAGTTCAAATGATAAGGGATTCTAACAACATCCTGACTGGATGTCGTTTCATCTGAGCAGATTATATCACCTTGCCGCCTGTTTTTCGTATGCCATGTTTGTAAAATAAGTTCTAAGTAGGTGTGATTACTTCTATTTACCCTTGCAAACCCCTTGACAACGCAACATTAGACCAGATATAATTGCCAGTGATTGAAACGTTTCAATTCTCCATGGTCGATCACTATTCGTATCAGCACAACCCTTAGGCGTTCAGGGAACTCAAGTGCACTAAGCCCTTTCGTAGTCGGTCTCTGACATCACGAGACTGAGCATTACTGCTTACGTAGAGCCGGAACATTTCTTCTTGATGGTCATGGTGATCCGCAAGGGTCGCAGCTCATAAGTACGTCCAGAAGAGGAAGAAGATAGTGACGCAACCTCAAGACCCTATTGTTGCACTTAACGAGATCGCCAAACAATTTGGCGGTGTGCAGGCCCTCAAGGGAGTCGACTTTAGTCTCTTCCCCGGTGAAGTTCATGCATTAGTAGGCGAGAATGGAGCGGGCAAAAGCACCTTGGTGAAAATCCTCGCGGGTATCTACAGACCTGATGCGGGGGTAATGAAAGTGGGTGGCGAAGTGGTGGAGCTGCGCTCGCCCACACAGGCCCAGAATCTTGGTATCGCTGTTGTCCAGCAGGAGCCAATGATGTTCCCAGACCTGGATGTCTCCGAGAATGTCTTCATGGGTCGTCACCCACGCGATCCCTTCGGGCGCGTCGATTGGAAGCGTATGTATCGTGAGGTCGATCAACTGCTTGCATCCCTGGACGTTTCGCTCAGTTCCCATGCTCCCGTGCAGGGGCTCTCTGTTGCTGAACAACAACTGGTAGAAATCTCCAAGGCTCTCTCGTTACAGGCGCGCGTTCTGGTATTGGATGAACCAACCGCGGCCCTCTCAGCACATGAGGTCGACGAATTATTTGCCATTGTAAGGCAATTGCGCGAACGCGGTGTGGCTATTCTCTTCGTCAGCCATCGCCTCGAAGAGGTTTTTATGATCGCCGATCGCCTGACTGTTTTCCGCGATGGAGCACATATTATTACCGCTCCCGTGAGCGAGATGTCCACCGAAGAGATCATCAGGCATATGGTCGGGCGTGAACTCTCCAACCTTTTCCCTAAAGGCACCACAGAAATCGGTGCGGTAGTGCTGGAGGTCCGCCATCTCACGCGCCCTGGCGTTTTTAGCGATGTCAGCTTCGCGCTCCATCAGGGCGAAATCCTTGGTCTCGCTGGCCTGGTGGGGGCCGGGCGCACCGAGGTAGCGCAGGTACTCTTCGGCATTGATCATGCAGAGGGTGGAGAGATCTTACTCAAAGGCAAAAAGGTACATATCCGTTCTCCTCAGCAGGCCATGGAGTATGGTATAGCCTATGTCCCTGAGGATCGTCATCTCCATGGCCTGGTCATGAATTTCTCTATCGCTGCTAATGTTACCCTGGCTATCCTCAACCAGGTTTCGCGGCTGGGACTGGTCGATCCACGCAGGGAACGAAGGATTGCGGGTGAGTACTCCAGCCAACTGAGCGTTCGTTCGGAGGGGGTTGAGCAATTAGTCAATGCTCTTTCCGGTGGGAATCAGCAGAAAGTGGTCCTGGGCAAATGGCTAGCAACCAACCCATCGGTATTGATTCTGGATGAACCAACACGAGGTATCGATGTTGGGGCCAAAGCTGAAGTACACCGTATTATTTCAGACCTTGCAGCGAAGGGTCTTGCGATTATTTTGATTTCAAGCGAGCTGCCAGAGGTGCTGGCCATGGCCGACAGGGTTGTTGTTCTACACGAGGGACGAATAACTGGTACATTTTCTCGCTCAGAGGCGACTCAGGAGCGGGTAATGTTCGCAGCCACGGGACAGGAGGGGTGATGGCATGACCACTACGAGTCAAGATGTGGAGCGAGCCAGGCAACATGAGCAGGTAAGCCAGTCCCGCCTGTACCGGTTGATCAACAGGGTGCGTGAGCTGGGCCTTCTGGTTGTCTTACTCCTCATTATCCTCTTTATGGGAATTCAGGCTCCGCGCTTTTTGAGCATTGACAATTTCGAGCAGATTTTGCTCTCAATCGCAATACTCGTGATCGTCGCAGTGGGAGAGACGCTGGTGGTGTTGACGCGCAATGTTGACCTGTCGGTGGGGTCAATGGTAGGCGTTACCGCCTTTGTTACGGCCTATTTCTTTAAGCAACTGCCCGATGTCAATCTGCTGCTGGGCATTCTACTGGGTTGTGGCCTGGGATTGGCGCTTGGGATAATCAATGGGCTAATCGTCTCATATGGGCGTGTTCCCGCGATCGTAGCAACGCTGGGTACCTTGTATGCGTACCGTGGCCTGGTTTTTGTTTTCGCGGCCAATACCACCACTCAGGTGAATGCCTCCGATGTGCCCTCCAGTTACCTTGCACTGGCTACGACTCAGATCTTCGGAATACCAGCCTTGATACTTATCGCCGCGGCTATAGCGATCATCGTCGGTTACTACCTGCATGCCTCACCGACTGGACGTCAGCTCTATGCGATAGGCAGCAATCCTGAAGCGGCCAGCATCATCGGTATCCGCAAGGACTGGCTTGTTTTCGCGACGTTCGCCGCCTCCGGTTTACTCTGCGGGCTGGCAGGAGTTCTGTGGGGAGCGCGTTTTGCCACTGTAGACGCAACGGACGCTACTGGTCTGGAATTGCAAGTCATCGCTGCCGTCGTCGTGGGTGGCGTCAATATCTTTGGCGGCTCGGGCACTATCCTGGGCGCGGTGTTGGGTGCTGTCGTTCTGGGAACGTTGCAAAATGCATTGAATATCCTGAATATTTCCCAGTTCTGGTTACAGGCGATCTACGGTGCAGCCATACTCATTGCAGTGATACTCGATGCCTTCATTACCCGCTGGTTGCAACGAACCATCCTCAGCAGGAGGAAGAAAGCATGAACAGACTTAAATCACTCCTGATTTCCTGGGAGGCTCTGCTTGTGGTACTGCTACTGATCAGTATATTCATCGGCAGTGTGGCCTCTCCCTATTTCCTGAGCGGATTTAACTTTTACGCACTCACCAGCAACACCATGGAAATAGCCATCATGGCTCTGCCAATGACGCTGATTATCATCGCGGGTGAGATTGATTTATCAGTTGGTTCAATGCTGGGTCTCTCCAGTGTGGTCCTGGGACTGCTCTGGGAGAGCGGACATCCCATGTGGCTCGCGATCGCAGTGGCACTCCTGGTCGGGCTTGCCGGGGGGTATCTCAACGGCGTACTCGTCACAAAGCTTGCATTGCCTTCACTGGTCATAACTATTGGCACGCTTGCCCTCTATCGCGGGCTGGCCTTTGTTGTCCTGGGTGATCAGGCGGTCAGCGACTTTCCAACCTCGTTTACGAATCTGGGATTTGGCTCACTCCCGGGTACGGAGATCCCCTGGTCTCTTTTGATCTTTGCCGTCCTGGCGGTGGTTTTTGGGATTGTGTTGCACATCAGTAGATGGGGCAGGCAAATTTACGCCATGGGCAACAACAAGGAGGCAGCGCGCTTTTCGGGGATCAATGTGAGTCGAGTGAAATTGGTGTTGTTTATGCTCTCCGGATTGATCGCGGCGCTCGCGGGAGTGATATTTACCGCGCGTCTGTCCAGTGCTCGACCGGATAATGCGATAGGGTTTGAACTCTATGTTGTGACAGTGGTCTTATTAGGAGGCGTCAACATCTTTGGAGGTCGCGGCTCATTGCTAGGAGTGGTGCTGGCCATTTTTATTGTAGCAATTGTCCAAAATGTGTTAGGCCTCAAAAACATCAGCGGTGATATCCAGAGTCTTGCAATTGGCTTGTTGTTGATCATGTCTGTGCTGGGACCTAACGTAGCCCGGCGCATTCAGGTCGTTATAGCCCGACGGCGTCTTGTCGCGGGTAGTTCTTAACAGACGGAAAAAGGAGGGAAACAGTGAAGAAGCTGTTTTCAACACTAAGCATCGGACTCATAGTTCTCACCATTTTCACTCTCGCCGCCTGCGGTGGGAGTGGAAGTAGCTCCACTACGGGAAGCACCCCGAGTGCTACGTCAAGCTCTAGCAGTTCGCTGACGATCGCCTTCCTGCCCAAGCAAATCAACAACCCCTATTTTGATACTGCCGCCTCAGGAGGCAAGGAGGCAGCTACAGCCCTCAGTGGACAATTCCAGCAGGTTGGTCCCTCATCAGCAAATGCTGCTGCGCAGGTTCCCTTCATCACGACACTTACCGAGCAGCATGTAGGGGCCATCGTCATTTCGGGAGATGATCCCAATGCCGTTGCACCGGCGCTGAAGCAGGCAATGTCCCAGGGCGTCAAGGTCGTGAGCTATGACGCAGACGTGGCGCCCGATGCACGCAATGTGTTTGTCAACCAGGCAGACAGTGAGCAGATCGGCCGCAGCGAGGTGGATTTGTTGGCCAAGCAAATCAATAGCGCGGGCCAGATCGCCATTCTCTCGGCCGCCAGCACAGCCGCGAATCAGAACACCTGGATTGGCTACATGAAGGATGAGATGAAGAAATACCCGAACATGACATTAGTTAAAATAGCTTATGGAAACGACGATGACCAGACCAGCTTTAACGATACGCTGGCCTTGCTGCAGGAGTACCCGAACCTCAAGGGGATCATTTCTCCCACAACCGTTGGGATCGCTGCTGCCGCCCGCGCGCTTGAGTCGGTAAAGAAGGGTGGTAAGGTAGCTCTGACAGGACTTGGCACACCGAATCAACTGCGCCAGTACGTTAAAGATGGCACGATTCAGGCCTTTGAGCTGTGGAACCCTGCAGACCTGGGATACCTGGCCTACTACGTAGCTGCCCTGCTCATTGAAGGGAAGATCCAGGGCAATCCCGGTGACAAGTTCACGGCTGGCAAGCTGGGTAGCTATACGATTGGCCAAAATCACGTGGTTCTGCTTGGTCCACCAACCGTTTTCAACAGCGCAAACATTGACCAGTTTAACTTCTAAATGATGTTGCCTTTCGCGGGCAGGCATGGAGAGGAGGCCGCATCTCTCCATGCCCTACCGCAACTGGCGCATATATGCAGGGTAGCTTTATGCAGCGCATAGCTTTTACCATGAGGATCAAGCCCGGTACCCAGGAAGAGTATCGCCGACGTCACCGACAAGTCTGGCCAGAACTTCTGGCAGATCTTAAGCGTGCAGGGTGCAAGAACTACTCCATCTACCTGCGCGACACGGAACTGTTCGCGTACATGGAGGTCGAGGATTTTCAACGCTATCTGGAAGTCATGGCAGCCAGTCCGGTCAGCGAGCCTTGGGAGGCCCAGATGAGCGATATTCTCATCCGCGAAACCGAGGAGGATACAGGGTTCCCACCTGTTCTTGAAGAAGTTTTTCATCTCGATGAACATTCAGATGTTCGGAATGGAGAGCCTGCCGGGGCAGTTCCGTTGCACTCCTCTTGGTGTGCAGGGGTAGACGGAACGTGCCCTGATATGGAGAAAGTACATCCAGGTGAAAAATCTAAGCAAACGCAAGAAGCAACAATAGTCAGGCAAAGGTGATTACTTGAGTTCAGAAATCGAAAATCGCTTGCTGGAGCGAGGTATCACTCTTGAGAGCGTTATCACAGCAATTCAACACTTCAACATCGAGACTCCCTCGTGGGGTTATGGCGATTCGGGGACGCGTTTCAAAGTCTTCCACTGGCCTGGGGCAGCGAGCAATCTGCGCGAGAAGCTGGCAGATGCGGCCCAGGTACAGAAGGTCACTGGTATCTGTCCTGGTGTCGCAATTCACATACCCTGGGACAAGGAAGATGATTGGCATGCCGTGAGGGCATATGCGGGACAACTCGGTGTGCATATCGGGGCCGTGAATCCGAACCTCTTTCAAGACGATGTCTATCGTTTTGGGAGCCTGTGTCATTTTGACAATCAGGTGCGAAAGCGAGCTATCGAGCATGTCATCGAATGCGTACAGATTGCGCAAGCGGTAGGATCGCATATTATTAGCCTGTGGTTGGCCGATGGCACGAATTATGCCGGACAGGATGATCTACGCCGGCGGCGGCACCGGCTGTTGGATTCCCTACAGGCCATTTATGCGGCTTTACCCGCCGGTATGCGCCTCTTGATCGAGTACAAGTTCTTCGAGCCAGCGTTTTATTCCACTGATCTCCCGGACTGGGGAACGTCGTTGCTCATGTCCCAAAAACTTGGTCCACAGGCTGAGGTGCTGGTGGATACCGGCCATCATCCCCAGGGAACCAATATTGCGCAGATTGTTGCGCAGTTGCTTGATGAGGGCAAGCTTGGTGGATTCCATTTCAACGACCGCAGATATGCCGACGATGACCTGATTGTTGGTTCGCAGAACCCATTTGATTTGTTCTGCATCTTTAATGAGATCGTCGGCGCGAGTGCCGATGGTATTTCGAATGCAGATCGAATCGCGTACATGATCGATCAGTCGCATAATATTGAACCGAAGATTGAGGCCATGATCCAGAGTGTCCTCAACATTCAAATGGCGTATGGGAAAGCGTTGCTGGTGGATCGGACCGCGCTACGAGCAGCCCAGGAAGCGGGTGACGTGCTGGGTGCGTATCGTGTGCTTCAGGCAGTCTATGAGACAGATGTGCGTCCGTTACTCTCAGAGGTTCGAGTCCGCCTGGGAATTGATCCCGATCCCATTGCAGCGTTCCACTCGAGCGGCTACGCTGAGCGCGTCGCACGTGAACGGATTGCTGCTGCAACATCAAGT
>Ga0187766_10001841_pt1 | contig 12472 bp, 10 predicted proteins | sample 0216_QUI02_MP05__4_FD_132971 | JGI IMG/M metagenome (GOLD analysis project Ga0187766, IMG submission 132971) | Tropical peat soil microbial communities from peatlands in Department of Meta, Colombia - 0216_QUI02_MP05_20_MG | ecosystem: Environmental > Terrestrial > Soil > Wetlands > Peat ... | reverse complement strand
TGTTCATGGGCGACGGGTCTGGCACATGGGCGTACACGCTCGGCGGCACCGGCGCGAGTCCGCAACTGTCGGTGGGGTGGCGCGCCGGGAGCGGCGGCACCAGCCCCGTGATCGCCGGCGGCCTCCTGTACGTGTACGACCCCGGCGGGGCGCTGGACGTGTACGTGCCCACGACCGGGCGCCGCCTCGCCTCGCTGCCGGCGGGCAGCGGGCACTGGAACAGCCCGATCGTGGTCGGCGGCCGGGTCATCCTGCCCGTCGGCAACGCCAACGATCACTCCACCAGCGGGAGCCTCGACATCTATCACCTGCCCGGGCGCTGAGGCTTCCGGGGGGGTCGGCGGGGCCGGGTCGGCGGGGCCGGTCGGCGCGGTCCGAAGGCGGGGCGGGTCAGGCGGCCAGGGTGAGCGTGTGAATCGCGGCGGTCGCGGTCGGGGCCGCGGCGGCGAGCAGCCGCACGCTGAAGACCGATCCGGCGCCCGGATTCGAGGCGACGTCGATCGTGCCGAGCATTGCCTCGAGGAGGGCCTTCGAGACGGTCAGGCCGAGTCCGTTACCTTCGATTCTCCGGGCGGGCGCATCGAGTCGCTCGAACGGCTGGAACAGGCGCGCGAGCTGCCGGCCGGTCATGCCGAGGCCCGTGTCGATCACGTCGACCCGCAGGCATCCGGGCCCGTCCGGTCGGGCGCGGACCGTGATCGAGCCGCCTGGGCGGTTGTACTTGATCGCGTTCGAGATCAGGTTGAGCAGAACCTGCTTGAGCCGGCGGCGGTCGGCCAGAGCCCACAGGGTTCCATCGTCGGCGTCGGCCGTGATGGTCAGCGATTCTGAGGTCGCGAGCGGCGCGCACAGCGAGACGGCCTCGACGATCTGCGCCCCGATCTCGACGGGCTGCAGTTCGAGGCCGGAGGCGTCGAGGCGCGAGAGATCGAGCAAATCTTCGATCAGCGCGAGCAGGTGGCGGCCGCCGGCCATGATCTGCTCGACGCAGTGGCGCTGGGATTCGTTGAGCTCATCCAGCGCGAGTAGCTGCCCGAAGCCCAGAATCGCGTTCAACGGGGTGCGCAGCTCGTGGCTGGCCCGGGACAGCGCCTCGCTGTTCGAGAACATGTCCCCTTATCGTCGTAGTCGACCGAAACCGTTAGCAGTAGTTCTCCAGACGGAGTGCGGGGAACTACGGGTTTGAGATTCCGGTGGTGGTGGTGTCGGGGTGTTGAGGGGCGGGAGCGCGGAATGCCGGGCGGTCCGGGGTGCGTTAGGAGGTGCGTTCCAGCAGCTCCTCGGCGATCGCCAGGCTCGAGGTGGCGGCCGGAGAGGGGGCGTTTCGCACCCAGGCCACGTTGCCGTTGACGCCGAGGCGGAAGTCGTCGACGAGTGTGCCGTCGCGGTCGATCGCCTGGGCTCTCACGCCCGCCGGCGCCGACACGACGTCCTCGATCGAGATGGCTGGGACGTAGCGCGCGACCTCGCCCACGAACCGGCGTCGGGACGCTGAGCGCGCTAACTCGCCGACGCCGGCACGCCAGTGGCGGCGAAGCATTCGCAGCGTACCGGGCCACGTGATCGCGTCGTAGGTGTCGCGCAGGTCGAACCGGCGCCGGTCGTACGCCTCGCGCGCGGTCGACAGGACCGCATTTGGCCCGAGCACGACGGTGCCGTCGACCTTGCGCGTGAGGTGGACGCCGAGGAACGGCAGGACGGGGTCTGGCACCGGATAGATCAGACCACGCACGAGGTGCGAGCGGTCGGTGCGCAGCTGCCAGTACTCGCCGCGGAACGGGACGATGCGGGGCGCGGCCGGCTCGCCCGATGCCACGGCCACGCGATCTGCCTGCAGGCCCGCGCAGACGATCACGCGGTCGGCGTGAATCGGCGCGCCGCCGGCGACTTCGACGCTCGGGTTACGGCCGTCTCGGTGGACGCGCGTGACGGCGGCGCCGGTCCTGATCTCGCCGCCGGCGGCCGCCACGTCGGCGGCGAACGCACGCGCCACCGCGGCGAAGTCGGCGATCGCCGTCTCGGGGGAGTGGAGCCCGGCGACGCCGCGGACATGCGGCTCGATCGTTGTCAGCCGCTGCGCCTCCAGCCACATGAGCCCGGGGACGCCGTTGGCCGTCGCGCGCTCGGAAAGGCGGCGGAGCGTCTCGACCTCCCGTTCCTCGGTGGCGACCACGAGCTTGCCGCACTCCTCATACGGGAGCCCGTGCTCGGCACAGTACTCGCGCAGCAGAGCGAGGCCCCGCCGGCAAAGCCTCGCCTTCAAAGACTCGGGCGCGTAGTACAGGCCGGCGTGGACGACGCCGCTGTTGTGCGAGGTCTGGTGGCGGGCAAGGCCGCTCTCGCGCTCGAGCACGACGATCTCAGCGCCGGGGGTGGAGGTCGCGAGCTGGCGGGCGGTGGCGAGGCCGAGGATCCCGCCGCCGACGATCACGTAGCGCACGACCGCAAGCGTAGGGCGGCGATCGCGTGCGGTGGCGGTGGCGGTCCGCCGGCGCTTCCCTGGGGCGGTTGTGGCCATTGAGGAAAGACTGCGGCCCGAGCGGGCGGGGTGGCGGCCGAACGGCGGGCGCCTGAGGGAGACCGGGGCGTGCTCGAATATCCGATGAGGGGGGCGCCGGTGCCTCATCGTCGCGCGCGGAGGGACTCGATGAGGCGGTTGAGTGGCGACTCCCGGCATCCTGCGATCTCCCACCGAAGAACGCGCTCTCGACCGTTCGAGCAGCAGCGCGACCGCGGCTGGGTCCTCGGGCGTCCCTTGGTTGCCCGACTGGCCGCGATCGCTTCCGGCGGGGAGGGGGTGTGACCTTTACGCCGTAACGAAGTATTTATGAAGAACGCCTCGCCGGGTAGAAGGAAGGTGGGTCGGCCGGCGTCCTCACATTCAGGGCCGTCATGGGCGTTCCCGCAGGTGAGCGCGTGGCGCCCTCGAGACGACGCCGCCCGCTCGCCGCCCGGCGGTGTGGCGCCGAGCGGACCAACGCGTGCCGACCCGGACCACCGCCCCCGAAGTGTTGGATAAGAATGGTTCGATGACCGTCGAACAAATGCTATAATTCGATCTGCATCGAACTATGGATGACAAAGGGATTGAATTGGACAACTTCGAAGTAGATCGCCGGATTGCTTCCTCCCGGTCCGGCAACCACGAAACCACCAGGCGCCTTCGGTCAGGCACCCCCAAACGCAGAGCCACTGCGGCGAACCGACGTCAGGACCGGCGTCGCGGCGCGCATGCGCAGGCTGAGACGGGGGCCGAGCTGCGGATGATCGACGCTGGCGTAGGCTCGCTCGACTCGCTCGAGCTGTTCATGCGCAATGCTCGCGTGCACCCGCTGCTGACCGCGGCCGAGGAGATCGAGCTCGCCAAGAAGATCGAGCGCGGTGATCTAGCGGCCAAGGAGCGGATGATCAACGCGAACCTCCGGCTGGTCGTCTCGCAGGCGCGGCGCTATCAGGGTCACGGCCTGCCGATGGAGGACCTGGTTCAGGAAGGAATGCTCGGGCTGATCCGCGCGGTCGAGAAGTTCGACTGGCGGCGCGGCTTCAAGTTCTCGACCTACGGCACGCTGTGGATCCGGCAGGCGATCCAGCGCGGGCTGCAGAACCACGGCCGGACGATTCGGGTGCCGGTGCACGTGTCGCAGCGCCAGGTCAAGGTGCGCAAGATCGAGAGCGAGTTGAGCCTCAAGCTGTCACGCGAGCCGACCGACGAGGAGATCGCGGCCGTCGCCGGGATTCCGCTCGATGAGGTGATGGAGCTTCGTGAGCTCAGCCGCGCGATGACCAGCCTGGACCAGCCGGTCAGCGACGACGGCGAGACCGCTCTGGGCGATCTGCTCGCGAGCGATCGACCGGAGCCGATGCAGGAAGTGGCCGAACTCGAGCGTGATCAGCGCGTCAACGAGGCGGTCGAGCGACTGCCGGCAGCCGAGGCGAGCGTGATCCGGTTGCGGTTCGGCCTCTCGGGCGAGGAGCCGCGGACGCTCCGGCAGGCGGGTTCGGAGCTCGGAATCACCGCCGAGCGAGCCCGTCAGCTCGAGGAGCAGGGGCTCCGGCGCCTCGCGGCGACCGGCGAGCTCGAGGGCCTCAGCGCAGCCGCCTAAGGCGCCGCCGTCAGGCGCCGCCGACCATTCCACTAAAGGCGCCGTCGTCAGGAGCCGGCGTCGCGGCGCAGTTTCAAAAGGCGGGCCCGGGCGATCACCCGGGCCCGCCTTTTCCCCTACGCCGCGTCCCGCGCGATCAGCACGTCGCACGGCGCCCGGGCACACACGCGGGCGGGCAGCGAATACGCGTGCCACGGCGTGACCGGGCTCACAGCGCGTGGATCGATCACGATCAACGCGGCATCGGTCTCTTCGGCGACGTCGATCACGGCGTCGACGGCGTCGCCGCCGAGCAGGTGGGCGGTGACGGCGATCCCCCGCCGGCGCAGCGAAGCCGCGGCCGCGGACAGGCGCTTGTCCGCCTCGGAACGATCCGAGAGCACCGGCCAGTAGCTCTCGACGAGATGGACATGGGCGTGGCGCGCGGAAGCCAAGCCCGCGGCGACGGTCAGCGCCGGCGCATCGTCGTCTGCGCCGGCCCCGTAGGCATGCGCGACGATCACGTTGGCGGGCTCGATCACGGCCGCTGCGCGCGCACGGTGGTGCGCGAAGTCGACGACCTGGCGCCACATGGTGATCGCCGGCACCAGCAGGCCGCGCGCGGCTGCGGCGAGGACGAGCCGAAGCGACGCGCTGGACTGCGCGCGTTCGGGCAGCTCGATCTCGAGCTCGAGCTGTGGCCCATCGGAATGCCGGACGGTGTCCCCGAGACGTTGGAACAGCCGCAGCGCGTCGGTGTTCTCGGCGAGCACGAGCGCGGTGAACCGCTCGACTCCCTCGTCGTGGGCGCGATCGACCAAACGATCGAGCAGCTCCGAGCCCAGGCCCCGGTGCTGCCAGTCGTCGGCGACGACGATCGCGAACTCGGCGACGCCGTCGCCGACGCGGATGAAACGGGCCACGCCGATCGCGTCGTCCTCGTCCGGGTCGAGCGCGATCAGCGCCTCGTGGTCGTGATGGTCGACCGCGGTCAGGTACGACAGCTGCTGCTCGCTGAGCGCCGGCAGCGGCGTCTGGAACCGCAGGTACCGCGACCGCTCGGACAGTCGCTCGAAGCCCGACTTCAGCCGGTCGCGATCGTCGGGCTCGATCGGACGGATCACCACCGACGAGCCGTCGCGGAGCTGCGTGGGCGCGGGCGCGGTCAAGGGGCGTTCAGCGGGGCGCCGGCGCCGGCCCGCTCGTCGCGGCCCGCGGCCCGGTCGGCGACATCAGCGCGCTCGGCGATCGCCGCGATCAGCTGCGGCCAGGCCGCCTCCGGGAGGTCGTGACCCATGCCGTGGACAACCATCATCCGCGCTCCGGGGATCGCGCGGGCGGTGGCCTTACCCCCCGACAGAGCGACCATCCGGTCCTTGGATCCGTGGATCACGAGCGTCGGCACCTTGATCGTGCGCAGCTCCGCGGTGCGATCGCCGGAGGCGATGATCGCGGCGAGCTGCCGGCCCGGGCCATCGGGGTCGTGGCCCCGGTCGTAGCTGCGGGCGACCATGTCCCGCACGCGTTCGGTGTCGTGCGGCAGGCCGGTCGAGCCGATCGCCGCGAACACGCGCGTCACCTGCTCGATGTATCGGTCGCGGTCCTCGGGGGCGCGGCGCAGGAAGAACGGGTAGGTCCGGAACGCCGGCTGGCCGCTCCAGCGGCTGCCCGTGCTCGACATGATCGACACCAGCGAGCGAACCAGCTCGGGGTGCCGGGCCGCGAGGGTCTGGGCGATCATGCCGCCCATCGACGCGCCGACCACGTGCGCCGGCGCCAGACCCAGCTTCGCCAGCAAGCCAGCGACGTCTCCGGCCATATCGCCGAGGTCGTAGTGCACCGGCCAGATCCGGCGTCGCAGCAGCTGACCGACGGGAGGGGGCCGGCCGGGGATCCTCGTCGACCGCCCGATGTCGCGGTTGTCGAAGCGGACGACGTGGAAGCCGCGCCCGGCGAGCTGCTCGCAGAACTCCTCGGGCCAGCCGAGCATCTGCGTCCCGAGCCCCATGACCAGCACCATCGGCGGGTCCGCCTCGTTGCCGAACGTCTCATAGCAGAGCGTGATCCCGCCGCCAATGTCGCAGAACCGTTCAGTCATACAGGTCCTCGAACACGTCCGCGTAGCGGTCGTTGACGACGTTGCGCTTCAGCTTCAGCGTCGGCGTCAGCTCGCCGGCCTCCTGCGTGAGATCGTGGTCGAGCAGCGCGAACTTCTTGATCTGCTCGACCCGCGCGTACTTGGCGTTGGCAGCGTCGAGCACGTCCTGGATGAGCTCGCGGACCTCTTTGCGCTGGACGAGCTCGGACATGTCCTCCGGCAGGTCATGCTCGCGAGCCCATGGACCGATCTCCTCGGGATCGAGCGTGATCAGCGCGACGGGGTATGGGCGCCGGTCGCCGTGCATCACGGCCTGGGAGATCCAGCGCGACCGCTTGAGGTCGTTCTCGATGTTGGCGGGCGCCAGGTTCTTGCCGCCGGCGGTGATGATTATGTCCTTCTTGCGCCCTGTGATCGACAGAAAGCCGTCCTCGTCGATCGATCCGAGATCCCCCGTGCGAAGCCACCCATCCTCAGTGAACGACTCGCGAGTCGCCTCCGGATTGCGCCAGTACTCACGGAACACGTTCGGGCCCTTGATCAGGATCTCCCCGTCGTCGGCGATCTTCAGCTCGATGCCCGGCAGCGAGAGGCCGACCGTCCCGAGCTTGAAGCTCTCGAGCCGGTTCACGGTTCCGAGCGCCACCGTCTCGGTCATACCCCAGCCTTCGAGCACGGGCACACCGCAGGCATGGAAGAACTCGAGGATCTCGCTCGAGATCGGCGCCGCGCCCGTGACCGCCTTCTCCAGCCTGCCGCCGAACAGCGCTCGGACCTTGCCGTACAGCGCCTCCTCGGCCCGGTCGTAGGCTGCGCTCAGCTCCTCGGGGACGTCCTCGCCGCGCGCACGCAGCCCGCGAACGCGCATGCCGACCTCGACCGCTCCGCGCAGCTGCTCCGCGCTCTCGGCCATCGACAGCGCCAGCGCGTACAGCTTCTCGAAGATGCGGGGGACCGACGGGAAGTAGGTCGGCGAGGTCTGCATCAGCTCGGCGATGATCTGCAGGGGGTCGCCGCCCCAGTACACGATTCCGCTGCCGACGTCGAACGACGCGAGCTGCACGGTGAGCGCGAACGAGTGGGCCAGCGGCAGGTACAGGTAGCTGAGGTCATCGTGGGTAATGAAGCCGATCTCCATGACCATCACGCCGAGCGTCGCGCAGTTCGCGTGGCTGAGCACGACGCCCTTGGGCGGCCCGGTCGTGCCCGACGTGTAGATGATCGTGTACGGGTCGCCGGGGGACACCGTCGCGCAGCGCCGGTCGAGCTCGGAGCGGTCTCCGCCGCGGGCGCGCTCCCGGAGCTGCTCGATCGAGCCGGGGGAGTTGCCGTCGCCGGACGGATCGATCAACAACACGTGCTCCAGCTTGTCCAGCCCGCTGCGGACCTGCTCGATCTTCGCCGCCTGGCCGGCGTCCTCGCAGATCACGATCCGCGAGTCGGAGTCGCCGAGTACCCATTCGCATTCCTCGGGCGAGTTCGTCGGGTAGACCGGCACGACCACGGCGCCGGCGCGCGAGATCGCGAGGCTCGAGAACGTCCATTCCGGTCGCGTGTTCGCGAGCAGCCCCACCCGGTCGCCGAGCTCGATCCCGAGACCGACGAGCCCGAGCGCGATCTCGTCGACGATCTCGGCGACCTCGGCAAAGCTCAGCTCACGCCACTCTCCGTCCTGCTGATACCGAACCGAGACCCGGTCCGGGTAGCGCTCTGCGGCGTTCGCCGCCGCTCGCGCGATCGTCCTGTTGCCTGCGTCTACCGTGTCTGTCGCCATCAGTCAACCTCCTGGCGTCGTTGCTGCCCCGATGATAGGTCGAGGCCGAAGCGTCGCTGGGCGTTCGCGAACGCGAGCGTCTCGCGGTCGGCCCCGCTGATCCGCGCGCCCAGGTCGAAGTCGCGGCCTGCTCTTGCAACGCGATCAGTCGCATGCGGCTAGTGGCGCGCGCTCCAGTGGGCCATCCGCACGAACAGCTCGGGATGGGAGAGCGGCGGCAGCGTCGGGTCGAGCTCCCGGTAGATCGTGGCGACGTTGACCGCGATCCGCTCGGGGTCGCCCCAGTCGCGGAAATCGGACAGGTCGATGTCGTCCGCGGCTGCGGTCTCGTCCATGCCCGCCTCGAACCGCTGTGCAGCCTGGTCACGGACGTACATCAGGTAGCGCTGGACGTCGCGGACGCCCGACTCGTCGGTCACCGGACCGTGACCGGGAACGATCACGCGCGCGCCGAGCCTGATGATCTCCTCGCACGCGCGCAGCCAGTTCGCGACCGGGCCGGCCCAAATGATCGGGGTGCCCTCGATGAACAGGAGATCGCCGGTGAACACGACGTTCGTGTCAGGCACATGGGCGATCGCATCGCCGTGGGTGTGCGCGGGTCCGAGCTCGATCAGGTGAACGCCGCGATCGCCGACCCGGAGCTCGTGCCGCCCCTCGAACGACTCGGTCGGCAGCCGCTCGGTGACCGACGCGAAGTCGAACCTTCGCATCGCGTGCTCGGCGAAGGCCTCGAACTCCGGGCCCAGGTCGAGCTCGTTGAACAGGAGGTTGACGGCTGCGGCCGGCGCGGCACGCATGTCTTCGATCGCGCCGGCGCTCGCCACGATCGGGATGCCGTCGGGGAGCAGCGCATTGCCGAACCAGTGATCGCCGTTGCCGTGCGTGTTGAACGCCTGACCGATCGGGCTGCGATCGGTCACCGGCTGCATCGCAGCGAGCATGTCCCGCGTGAGCGTGAGATCGAACAGCGTGTCGACGAGCAGCGACGTGCCGTCGGCGGTGACGAGGCCGGCATTGCTCCAGCCCCAGCCGCCGTCCGGCTGGAGGTAGGCGTAGAGCCCGTCGCCGAGTTCGTGCAGGCCGCGCTCGTAGGCGATCTTCACGCGCTTCTAGCTCTCAGAATTCGGGTTCGGCCGGGAGGCCCACGTAGTTCTCGGCCAGGCTGCGCGCCGCCGCCTCTGAGCGCTCGATGTACTCCAGGCGTCCGAGCTGGAGGTGGCGCTCGAACGGTCCGCCGCCGAGGTCGTGCAGCAGCTGGGTCATGTAGTTCGAGAAATCCTGGGCGCGCCACACCCGGCGCAGGGCCGCGGTCGAGTAGCCATCGAGAAGGTCGGCCCGCCGCTCGCGAACCAGCTGCACGAGTCCCGGCGCGAGCAGCCGCACGTCGTTGACCGCGAGGTTGAGCCCCTTGGCGCCGGTCGGCGGGACGATGTGCGCCGAGTCGCCGGCCAGGTACAGGCGTCCGTGCTGCATCGGCTGGGCCACGAACGAGCGCATCGGCGTGATGCCCTTCTCGAGCACCGGACCCACGTTGACGTCCCCGAGCCGCGTGCGAAGCTCGCCCCAGATCCGGTCATCGGGCCAGGTCTCGATGTCCTCCTCGATCGGGACCTGCAGATACAGCCGGCTGACCTGCGCCGAGCGCATCGAGTGCAGCGCGAATCCCTGCTCGTGCCACGCGTAGATGAGCTCGTCGGTGGCGGGTGCCGCATCGGCCAAGATCCCCAACCAACCGAACGCGTACACGTACTCGTACTCGCTCAGGTGCTCGGCGATCATCGGGCGCGACACGCCGTGGAAGCCGTCGCAGCCGGCAATCGCGTCGCACCCCAGCTCGTGCTCGCCGCCGGCGTGGGTGAACGTGATCCTGGGCCGGTCGGAGTCGATGTCGCGAAGCTCGACGTCGGACACCTCGAACCGCACGTCTCCGCCGCGGTCGAGCAGGGCGCTGATGAGGTCCGTCACGACCTCCTGCTGGCCGTAGATCGTGATGTGCCTGCCGGTGAGCGCGGCCATGTCGATGTGATGGTTGCGCCCGTTGTGTCGCAGGTACACCCCGGAGTGCTCGAGGCCCTCGCGGTCGAGGCGGTCGGCGACCTCGAGCCGGCGCATCAGGTCCACCGTGTTCTGCTCGAGCAGCCCCGCCCGTACGCGCTTCTCGACGTACTCGCGCGTGCGCGCCTCGAGCACGACGCACTCGATGCCCTCGCGCTCGAGCAGCATCGCGAGCGTGAGCCCCGCGGGACCGGCCCCGATGATGCCTACCTGGGTTCGCACGGGCGCGAGTCTATTCGTGCGTGTCCACGAGGATCACGTCGAGCGTCCGGGGCCCGTGGACGCCCTTGACGCGGACCATCTCGATGTCGACGGTGGCGGATGGTCCCGAGACGAACGTCAGCGGGCGGGTGGGGTCGAGCCGGGCGAGCGCCTCGGGGACCGAGCCGACGAGTTGGTCGGTGCGAACCACGCACAGGTGGTAGTCGGGCAGGAGCGTGAGCGCCCGTCGACCCATTCCGGGGCCGCCGTCGAGGACGATCGTCCCCGTCTGGGCGATCGCGAGCGCGCACGTCGTCACCACCCCGTCCGCGCCATCGAGGGCGTCGTTGTCGAGTTGGGGTGTGTCCTTTATTGGATTTACGGTGGTCAGCCAGCCGTGGGGGACGCCATCGGGCGCGACGATGTTGCGAGCGTCGCGCTGTTTGAGCGTGGCCCGGACGGTGGCGTCGAGCTCGCCGGGGGTCGTCTGGATCGCGCGGGCGTCGTAATGCGCGAGCCGTTCGAGGAACGAGTCGAGTCCTTCCTGCGTGGTTGCCCGGTAGTCACGGGGAATCGCACGCGGGTCATGTGTCGCGGAACCGAGTGCTGATCGCACGCGGGTCAGGATCTCGTCGCGAGCTGCGGTCATCGGCGCTTGCTCCACCATTCGCGGAACGACTCTGCCGGCGGGGCGGGAAGGTCGCGCGTCCGGGTCCAGCCCGACAGCGGTGGGGGCGCGCCGTGCTTGATGAAGCGCATCAGCGGCGCGAGCTTGAGCGCCGCCGTCCACCGCCGGCGGCCGCTCATCGCCCGGGCCGCCGCCGCGAACATCGCGTCCTGCACCCTATGGTTTTCGGCACGCACGGCGTCGTGGCGGAGCTTGACGAGCACCGTCGGTATGTCGATCTCGACTGGGCACACCTCGTAGCAGGCGCCGCACAGCGACGACGCAAACGGCAGCTGCGGGGCGTGCTCGACGCCGACCAGCAGTGGGGTGAGGATCGCGCCGATCGGCCCCGGGTAGGTCGAGCCGTACGCGTGTCCGCCGGTCCGCTCGTACACCGGGCAGACATTGAGGCAGGCGGCGCACCGGATGCATCGGAGCGCCTGGCGGCCGGTCGTGTCGGCCAGCGCTTTCGTGCGGCCGTTGTCGAGGAGGACGATGTGAACTTCTTGCGGCCCGTCTCCTGGGGTCACGCCGGTCCACACCGAGTTGTACGGGTTCATTCGCTCGCCGGTCGAGGAGCGCGGCAGCAGTTGAAGGAACACCTCGAGGTCACGCCACGTCGGGAGCAGCTTCTCGATCCCCACCACCGAGATCAGCGTGTCGGGCAGCGTCAGGCACATGCGGCCGTTGCCTTCGGACTCGGCGACGAGCAGCCCGCCGGTCTGCGCGATCGCGAAGTTCGCGCCGCTGATCGCCACCTTGGTTTTCAGGAACAGCCGTCTGAGGTGGAGGCGCGCAGCCTCGGCAAGGGCATGCGGGTCGTCGGTCAGGTCTCTCGGCGCATCGCCCATGTGGTCGACGAAGATCCGCCGGATCTCGGCGCGGTTGCGGTGGAGCGCCGGGACGACGATGTGGCTGGGCCGGTCGTTCGAGAGCTGGATGATCATCTCGGCCAGGTCGGTTTCGTGCGCGGCGATCCCGGCGTGCTCGAGCGCCTTCACCAGGCCGATCTCCTGTGTCGCCATCGACTTGACCTTGATGACCTCGTCGTGGCCGGTCTGCTGGACGAGGGTCGTGACGAGTTGCGTCGCTTCTTCCGCGTCACGGGCCCAGTGGACGTGAGCGCCGCGCGCGGTGGCGTTTCGCTCGAACTCCTCGAGGTATTCGTCGAGGTGGTGCAGCACGTCGTCCTTGATCGCGGCGCCGGCCGTGCGGAGCTGCTGCCAGTCCGGGGTCTCCGCGATGAGACCGGCGCGCCGCTCTCTGATCGTGGCGGTCGCCTTGCGGACGTTGCGCCGCAGCTGCGAGTTCTCGACCGCTCGCTTTGCGTTCTCGGGGAAATCCGGGCCCGGCCATCCCTCCTCGCCCCAGATGAGCTCGCCGGTGTTCACGCTGCGGTCTCCGCATCGGTGCTGGCCAGGATCTCCGCGAGGTGAAGCGTCCGCACGCCGGCGCGGATCCGGCCGAGGCCGCCGCCGATGTGCATCAGGCACGAGCGGTCGCCGGCGCACAGCACCTCGGCGCCGGTCTCGATCACCGACTCCATCTTGTCGGCGAGCATCGCGGCCGACACGTCGGGGTTCTTGATCGAG
>Ga0187766_10001840_pt1 | contig 12476 bp, 11 predicted proteins | sample 0216_QUI02_MP05__4_FD_132971 | JGI IMG/M metagenome (GOLD analysis project Ga0187766, IMG submission 132971) | Tropical peat soil microbial communities from peatlands in Department of Meta, Colombia - 0216_QUI02_MP05_20_MG | ecosystem: Environmental > Terrestrial > Soil > Wetlands > Peat ... | reverse complement strand
CGCCGAGCACGAGGGCGAGCGGCCAGCTGAGCCCCGGGACCACGGCTCGCGCCGCCGCGGCGACGGCCATCGTGGTGGCGAGTACCAGCCCCACCGCGAGGAGCGCGATCGGCCGGAGATTGGCCCGAAAGTCGCGGAGCGAGGTGAAGTAGGCGGCGGCCCAGAGGATCGGAGGCAGAAAGATCAGGAACACGAGGTCCGGATCGAGGCGGATGACCGGAATGCTCGGGACGGTGCTGAGCGCCAGACCGCCGAGCACGAGGAAGATCGGGTAGGGAATCAGGATGCGCCGGGCGATGGCCATGAGGACGAGCACCGCCACCACGAGCAGGATCACCGCCTCGACGTGATAGGAGCTCGCCATTCTCACCCAGGGAAGATGCCCCACTCGACCGCCCGGAGGCCGCGCGGGTCATTCTCCTCACCGGTGGCGCGGACCGCGCTGCGCGCCCTTTGAAGCAAGGCCGATCGCCGCGGAGGAGGCCGTGGACGCCGCAGGGGCGAGGGCGTATCGTGAGTGACTGTCGGGCGGGAACTCGGAGCGGGATCCAGCCGGGCGCGGATTCCCCACCTGAGCGATCTCCTCGGGCTGTGTGCGGCAATCGAGCGCGGGCCGGTGCGCGGCCTTCACCTCGAGAGACGGGTGGGAGGGACGAGGCGGGAGGAGAGGAAGGCGGGCCGCATGGCTGACGTGCAGATGATCCGGTGCCCCTCGTGTGGGGCGACCAACCGCGTGCCACAGGTCAGGATCGCCCAGGGGCTCTCGCCGGTGTGCGGCCGATGCAAGACGGCGCTGCCTCTCCCGGGCCAGCCCATCACCGTCACCGATGCCACGTTCGCGGCCGAGGTCGAGCGGTCGGCACTGCCGGTGCTGGTCGACGCGTGGGCGCCCTGGTGCGGCCCGTGCCGGATGATCGCGCCGGCGATCGAGGAGCTCGCCCGGGAGATGGCGGGGCGGGTCCGGGTCGCAAAGCTCAACGTCGACGACAACCCGGAGACGGCGGCGCGCTTCGATCTGCGCAGCATTCCCACTCTGCTGATGCTGAGCGGCGGTCGGGAGGTCGATCGCATCGTCGGGGTGGTCCCCAAGGCGGAGATCGCGCGACGCCTCGAGCGCGTGGTCGCCTGATGGACTCGGCGCGCGTGCGACGGGGAGGGTGAGGTTGGAGCGGCGTCGATTCGGAGCGGCGGGGCGCGAGGTGCCGGTGGTGGGTCAGGGGACCTGGCATCTGGAGGACGACGACCGGGCCACGGCGATCACCGCGCTGCGCCGAGGTCTCGATCTCGGCATGAGTCACATCGACACGGCGGAGATGTACGGATGGGGCCGCGCGGAGGAGATGGTGGCCGAGGCGATCGCGGGGCGGCGCGATGACGTGTTCCTCGCCTCCAAGGTCGTTCCCGAGAACGCCTCTCGCTCGGGCACGGTGACCGCCTGCGAGAAGTCGCTCGCCCGCCTCGGGACGGACCGGCTCGACTGCTATCTCCTGCACTGGCCGGGCGAGCCTCGGCTGGAGGACACGATCGCCGCCTTCGACCAGCTCGTGCGCGAAGGGAAGATCCTCTCGTGGGGCGTGAGCAACTTCGACGTGCCCGAGCTCGAGGCCGCGTGGGCGATCGCCGGTCCGGGGCGCATGGCGTGCAACCAGGTGCTCTACCATCTCGGCGAGCGCGCGATCGAGCATGCGGTGCTCCCGTGGTGCGAGGAGCGCGGGGTCGCGGTGGTCGCCTACAGCCCGTTCGGCTCCGGGCGCTTTGCCGGGCCGCGCACGAAGGGCGGCCGGGTGCTGGCAGAGATCGCGGCGGCGCACGGAGTCACCGCTCGCCAGGTCGCCCTGAGGTTCCTGTTGCGCCGCCCGGCCGTCTTCGCGATCCCGAAGTCCTCGCGGCCGGAGCACACCGCCGAGAATGCACGGGCGGGCGATCTGGCCCTGACCGCGGAAGACATCGACCGGATCGACCGGGCGTTCCCACGTGGGCCTCGCGCCCGCGGGCTTCCGATGCTGTAGCCGGCCGGCGGCGGTCCGACGCCCACTCCGGTGCCGGCCCGGTGCTCGGGCCGGGAAGCGATCAGCCGCCGCGGCTGGACACGATTCCGACCAAGAGGAGGCGGCGATGAGCATGCAATCGATCAATCCGGCGACCGGCGACACCCTCGAGCAGTTCCCGGGTGCTTCCTCCACGGACGTCGAACGGACCGCCGACGCGGCGCACGCGGCGTTTCTCGAGTGGCGGAAGGTGGGGTTCTCCGAGCGGGCGGGCAGGATGCGGAACGCCGCGCTCCGACTTCGCGCAAACCGCGCGACCTACGCGCGGTCCATGACTCTCGAGATGGGCAAGCCGATCGTCCAGTCCGAGGCGGAGGTCGACAAGTGCGCCTGGGTCTGCGACTACTACGCGGAGCACGCCGAGGGCCTCCTGGCGGTGCAGCCGCGCGAGACCGATGCCGGGAAGAGCTTCGTGCGCTTCGACCCGCTCGGGCTCGTCCTCGCCGTGATGCCGTGGAACTTTCCGTTCTGGCAGGTCTTCCGGTTTGCGGCGCCGGCCCTGATGGCGGGCAATGCCGGCATCCTCAAGCACGCCTCCAACGTGCCGCGCTGCGCGCTCCAGATCGAGGAGGTCTTCCGCGAGGCGGGATTCCCGCCCGGGCTCTTCGCCACGGTGCTGATCGGCTCGGCGGGGGTCGGTCCGCTGATCGCCAACCCACTCGTGGCCGCGGTGACGCTGACCGGCAGCGAGCACGCGGGGAGCACGGTGGGTGCGCAGGCCGGGCGCCAGCTCAAGAAGACCGTGCTCGAGCTCGGGGGGAGCGATCCGTTCATCGTGCTGGCCGACGCCGACATCGCGGGCGCCGCCAAGACGGCCGCCGACGCCCGCCTGATCAACAGCGGCCAGAGCTGCATCGCCGCCAAGCGCTTCGTCGTGGTCGAGGCGGTGGCCGACGCCTTCACCGAGCGCTTCGTCGACGAGATGAAATCCCGCCGGATGGGCGATCCCCTGGCGCGGGAAACGCACGTGGGCCCGCAGGCCCGGGTCGATCTCCGGGACTCGCTCCACCAGCAGGTGCAGGAATCGGTGAAGCGCGGCGCCCGTCGGCTGCTCGGAGGCGAGATCCCGCCCGGCAAGGGAGCCTTCTACCCGCCGACGCTGCTCGCGGCGGTGGACAAGGGCATGCCGGCCTTCGACGAGGAAACGTTCGGGCCGGTGGCCGCCGTCATCCGCGCCAAGGACGAGGCCGACGCGATCCGGCTCGCCAACGACTCGGTGTTCGGCCTCGGCGCCTCGCTGTGGACGCGCGACCTGGGCCGCGCCGAGCGGATGGCCGCGGAGATCGAGGCGGGATCGGTGTTCGTGAACGGCATGGTGAAGTCCGACCCGAGATTGCCGTTCGGCGGCATCAAGCGCTCGGGCTACGGGCGCGAGCTCTCGGAGTACGGCATCCGGGAGTTCACCAACATCAAGTCGGTCTGGATCGCCTAGTCGGATGCTGAAAAAGGCCCAGCTGCTTCGTTGGCGCCCGCGGCGGCCCGCTCGACGTAGAGAGGCCACGCCTCGCGTGCCGCCATCTGGCGCCGCAGATGTGCTCTCCTCGGCCGCCCGCTGATCCCGGTCCGAAGTTCCCGAGCGCTCGACGCGACCGCGGAGCTGCTGCTCCGCGCCTCCCGCGGCGTCGGGAATTTCAGATCGGGGCCAGTTGATTGCCGGAGGCCGTCGATCGTCGACCGGGCGGAGGGCACGGGCGCGGCCGGGAAGCTGCGCCCCGGCGCGGGCTACGCCACGCTGGCGAGCGCGATCGATGGGCTGACCGCCCGGGGCTTCACCGCGCGCTTCCGTGTCGTCGATGGGGGTCTGCGAGTCATCGGCAGCGGGGAGATCCTCGGGTCAGAGGATCTGGTGATCCGGGAGTTCCACCGCTTCGAGGGGATCTCGGATCCCGACGACATGGCGATCGTCTATGCCGTCGAGAGCCGGAGTGGGGTCAAGGGCACGCTCGCCGACGCGTTCGGCGTCTACGCCGACCCGGCGATCGGCCGGGTCGTCGAGGCGATTCCCATCCGTGGGACGGGCTCGTGATCCGGTGGGCGGATCATCGACAGGTGGCCAGCTCGCGGGGAACGATCCCGAGGGCCCCGGCGACCCGGCGCGCGTTGACGCAGGCCCCCGGATAGCCGGGGGCCGCGCGGAGGGCCTGGAGGAAGAGGCCAAGCGCCTCCTCGCGCTGACCGCGCCGGAGCTCGATGACACCCAGATTGTTGAGGGCGATCGCGTTGTCCCGGGAGAACCCGAGCGCGGCCCGGTAGTGCTCCTCCGCTCCCGTCACATCGCCTCGCTGCTGGAGCAGGAGCCCCAGCCCTGCGTGAAAGGCCGCCTTGTCGTACGGGAACTGATCGGGCAGCAGCGCGATGGCGCGCTCGATCTCGGCGATGGCCTGATCGGGCTGTCCGGTGTTCGAGAGGGCCGCGCCGAGCTGAAAGTGGGCGAAGGCGCTCTGGGGGTCGATGGCGAGGGCGTAGCGCCAGAGCGTCTCGGAATCCCGCCAGATCCGGCTCTGCCGCCACGAGCCGGCCGCCCAGCTCGCGATGACGAGGACGGCCACGAGGATGCAGCCCGCCGAGGCCACCGCCGGAAGCTGACGGCGCCGGGCGAGGATGCAGCTGAGTCCGCCACCGGCCAGGAGCGCGAGGCCGAGCCCCGATAGATAGCTGTAGCGGTCGGCCGCCAGCTGGATTCCGGCGTGGACAACGATGCCACTCACCGGCAGGACCATGAGCCCCGAGTAGACCCAGACGGCCGGCCCCGCCGGCCACCGCCGGCGCAGCGCCAGGAGCCCCAGCGTCACCGCGACTGCGAGGACCACCGGAGCGAGGAATCGCGGGCTCGCGAGATCGACCCGGCCCGGCAGCTCGACGAGCGGCGTCAGCGCGGCCGGCCAGAGGAACTTCCACGGGTAGAAGACGAGGCTGTAGCCGGTCATGCCGATGCGGGCCGCGGCGGACCGGTGGTACGTCGAGACCGCCTCGGCGCTCGACTGGGCGAGCCAGGCGAGGACCGCTCCCGCGCCCGCGACCGCGAAGTACGGCGTCTTCTCGACCAGCAGCCGCCCCCAGCCGACCGATCGCACTCGCCTCAGGGGATAGACATCGAGGACGACGAGGGCGGCCGGGAGCGGCATGGCCGCGGCCTTGGAGAGCATGGCGAGGACGAACACGGCCACCGAGACAATCCACCAGCGCGTTCGGAGGGGCCCGCCCCCGCGAACTCCTCTCAGGTAGGCGAGCGTCGAGGCCAGGAAGAACAGGCCGCAGAGGAGATCTCGGCGCTCCGTGACCCAGACGACCGACTCCACCCTCAGCGGGTGAGCGCCGAACGCCAGCGCGGCAAAGGTCGCTCCCAGGCAGAGGTCGGGATCCTCTCGCCTCGCGAAGGCCGCCGCCAGGAGCCGGCGCGCGACCAGGAAGAACAGCGCCGCGTTCGCCGAGTGCAGGAGGAGGTTGAAGAGGTGATAGCCCCGGGGATCCATCCCGCCCAGCGCGTAGTTGAGCCCGAGGCTCATCCAGGTCAGCGGGACGTAGTGTCCGAGGAGCATCGTGGTGAACATCCACCGGAGCTGGGGCCACCCGAGTCCGCGGTAGTGGGGATTGTTGAGGAAGTTGTCGGCGTCGTCGAAATTGACGAAGCCGTTGTCCAGCGCGGGGAGGAAGCTCAGGAACGCCACCGCCGTCACCGCGGCGCCGCCGCTCCAGACCATCCAGGGAGCCAGCGGGCGCGGAGCGCCGGCGGCGGGCGGGCCCGCCTCGGGCGGGAGCAAGCTCTTCCCGTGTGGCACGGCGGTCGATCTCCTGGCCGACATTATCTCCACCGACTCTGCGCGGACCCGGCACAATTCGCTCCGAAAGTCGAGCCGCCGGCCGCTCTGCGCGGCGCGATCCGGCGGCGGCCCGGGGCAGACGATCCCGATCGCGCGTGTTTTCTTGACCCTCCGCGGGTGGCCACGCTATGAACTTTCTCGGAGGATCGATCATGCGCGATCGGACTCTCCGCGCGTCCGCGGCGCGGAGCTCCGTCGGTGAATTCGTCGAGCGCCAGGGACCGTTGTTTCTCCCCGCGCTCCTCGCCCTGCTGACCCTCGTGGCCTTCCTGGGCACGCTCGGGAACGGATTCGTCGCCTGGGACGACGATCGCAATCTCCTCTACAACGCCGGCTACCGCGGCCTGGGCTGGCCGCAGCTCCGCTGGATGTTCACCACGTTCTTCGCCGGCCACTACATTCCTCTGACGTGGCTCACGTTCGGCCTCGACTACTCGCTGTGGGGGATCAATCCGGCGGGATACCACCTGACCAACCTGCTGTTGCACATCGCCAACACCGTCCTGTTCTACGCGATCGCGGTGCGGCTCCTCGCCGACGCGCTGCCGCGGCTGGGGGAGGGAGCTCCGAGAAGGCTCGGGGCGGGGCTCGCCGCGCTGCTCTTCGCGCTGCACCCGCTGCGCGTGGAGTCGGTGGCGTGGGCCACGGAGCGGCGCGATGTGCTGTGCGGGCTGTTCTATCTCGCGTCGGTGCTGGCGTATCTCCGGGCGGGGGACGGAGGGCGGGAGGGGCCGCGCTGGGGGAGCCCGTGGTACGCGGCCTCGGTGGGGCTCGCCGCGGCGGCGTTGCTCTCGAAGTCGATGGCGGTGAGCTTGCCGGTCGTTCTCCTGATCCTCGACGTGTATCCACTCCGGCGACTCGGCGGAGTAGGCGGCTGGCGCGGTGGCGGAGCGCGGCGGGTCCTGCTGGAGAAAGTTCCGTTCGTCCTCCTGACTGGAGTGGCGAGCGCCGTCGCCCTGGTGGCGCTGTGGCACGTGCAGGGATTTGCCCCCATCGCCAAGCTGGGCGCGGGGGAACGGCTCGCCATCAGCGCCTACGCGCTGGCCTTCTACCTGTGGAAGGCGATTGCGCCGTTCAACCTCTCGCCGCTCTACGAGCTGCCGGAGCGGATCGACTTGTGGGGCTGGCCCTACGCCCCGGCGATGCTGGTGGTGGCGGCGCTCAGCCTGGCGGCGCTGTGGGGGCGGCGACGGTGGCCGGGCTTCGCCGCCGCGTGGGTCGGCTACATCGCCATCCTGTTCCCGGTGCTCGGGATCGTGCAGAACGGGTGGCAGATCGCCGCGGATCGCTACACGTACCTGGCCGGAATGGGATGGGCGTTGCTGGCGGGGGCCGTCGCCGCCCGATGGTGCGGCGCCCGCCCGGAGGCGCAGGGCCGCCGCGAGGCCGCGCTGGCCCTGGCGGCGGCGCTGATCGCGGCGATCCTCGGCGCGCTCACCTGGGAGCAGGCGAAGGCCTGGCACGACACGAGGGCGCTGTGGACGCGCGCGATCGACTCCGCGCCCTCGGCGACGGCCCACTACAACCTGGGAGTTCTTCTGGTCGGCCGCGGCGAGTTTGCCGAGGCGGCCGCCCACTACCGGAGCGCGCTCGCCATCGAGCCAGGGTTCGCCGAGGCTCACAACAATCTGGGTGTGGCCCTGACCGAGCTGGGGCAGCGGGATGACGCGATCCGCCACTATCGCGAGGCGCTCAGGATCAAGCCCGCCTACGCAGATGCCCGGCGCAATCTAGAACAAGCTCTCATCCAGAACCGACAATGACGGCATCGCCAGCGGGCGCCACGGGCGAGGCTGCCATTCCTGGCGCGCGCAAGGCCCGTCGACTTCGGAAAATCCGCGCGACCAGGGGCGTTCCTGCACGTCCGTCGACGCCGTAGGCCGGTCCCGGGATCTCTGCCGAGTTTTGTCCCCGGCGTGGTCAGGCCTGGTCCCATACCCCGGCGTGGGAGGACGGCGGCCCGAGTCTTTTCGCACGCCTAGGCGTGGCACGGTTGTCGCAGGCCCCGGGGTGGCCATGCGCAATCCCGGACGGAGGCTTCCGCGGTGACCATGGACGGCAAGGGAAGTCGAGGACTGACGGCGGCGGCGAGCCAGCGATCTCGCCACTCGCTGACAGCTCTTCTCTTCCTCGGGGTCCTGTTGCTTCCCATCCTCGCCTATGTGATCGGGGCCCCGGCGGTGATCGGACCTGATGCGGGGACCGGGACCTATCGCTTCCTGGAGAGCCAGGCCCTGCTCGTCCTGACCGCTCTCGTCGCGGTGGTGGGTGTGGGCGGGTTCCTGATCTGGAGCACGGCCACCTCCGTGGCCCGCACCAGCGAGGTCGAGAACGGGCTCGGTGATCTCGACGAGACTCTGGCCCGCCGACTGGAGCAGAACAGCCCGCTGGTGAATTCCTTCACCCGCATGCTGAACACCATCGAACGGCAGGGCAACGAGATCACTCATTTCGCCAAGCAGCTCGACGCGGTGTACCGGGAGCTGGAATCCGCCAATGCCCGGCTGCAGGAGGTCTCCTCCGCCGACGAGCTCACGCGGCTGCACAACCGGCGGTCGTTCTCGCTGCGACTCGAGGAGGAGATCGGGCGCTATATGCGGTTCGGGCACCCGCTCTCGCTGGTGCTCGTCGACCTCGACGGATTCAAGGCGATCAACGACGAGCTGGGACATCAGGCGGGGGACGAGACGCTCCGGGAGGTCGCGCTTCTTCTGAAGCGGAACTCGCGCAGCGTCGATCTGATCTTCCGCTACGGAGGCGACGAGTTCGCGATCCTGCTGGTGGAGACGGATCGGGGGGGCGCCGTTCCCTACTCCGAGCGGCTCCGGGAGATCCTGCCGCTGTCGTCGTTCGACCACGGTCGCGCCGTCACCGCGAGCATCGGGATCGCCACCCTCCCGGAGGACGGGCCCGCCGCCGAGGATCTCGTGCGCGTGGCCGAGGAGGCCCTGGGCGCGGCCAAGCGCGCCGGCCGGAATTGCGTGGCGGTGGGCGCGAGGGGGCCGGCCGCCCCCGAGGTTCGGGTGGCATGAGCACCGCCGTCGCCGAGCAGGGTCCCGTCCTCATCGTGGACGACGACCAGGATGTGCGCGAGATGCTCCACGACATCTTCCGGTCGAGCGGCTTCCAGTGCCAGGTCGCCAGCAATGGACGGGAGGCGCTCCAGGTCTTCGAGGCGGCGCATCCCCAGCTCACCGTGACCGACGTCAGGATGCCGGTGATGGACGGCGTGGAGTTCCTCAGGCACGCGCGGGCGGTCGATTCCGACGCGGTCGTGCTCATCCTCACCGGAGTCGGCGACGTGCGAACCGCGGTGGAGAGCCTCACCAGCGGCGCCTACGATTTCATCCTCAAGCCGGTGAATCCCGACGAGCTCCTCCAGGCCGCCGGCCGCGCCCTCGAGCACCGGCGCTCCCTCCTCAGCCGCCGGGAGCAGCACGAGCAGCTCCAGCGGCGCGTGGCCGAGGCCACGCGGGAGCTGGAGGCGACGCTGCGGCGGCTGGAGGACACCTACCGGAGCACGCTCGAGGCGCTCGGCTCCGCCATCGACACCCGCGACGTGGGCACCCATGCCCACTCGCGACGGGTCCGCGGCTATTCCCTCGTCATCGCGCGCGCCCACGGCGTGACGGGGACCGGGCTCCGCGACATCGAGCACGGCGTCCTGCTGCACGACATCGGCAAGATCGGCATACCCGACTCCATCCTGCTCAAGCCCGGACCGCTCACGCCGGCCGAGTGGAAGATCATGCGGCGCCATCCCGAGATCGGGCGGCAGCTGATCGAGAAGATCCCGTTCCTCAGCGGCGCGGTGCCCATCGTCTACCACCACCACGAGCGCTGGGACGGGACGGGCTATCCGCTCGGGCTCCGCGGCGAGGCGATCCCCCTGGGGGCGCGGATCTTCGCCGTCGCCGACGCGCTGGACGCCATGACCTTCGACCGCCCCTACTCGCGCGCCATCCCGCTGGAGGCTGCGCAGGCGGAGATCCGTCGCTGCGCGGGATCGCACTTCGACCCCGCGGTGGTCGACACCTTCGCCGGCATCTCCCTCGACGTCTTCGCGGCCATCCGGCAGAGCAGCGAGGAGGCGGCCGACAGCGCCGACGAGGTCGAGGCCGCCCTCCTCGCCGTCCCCGGTCTGGCGAGGGCGCTCAACCTCGCCACCCGCGACGAGATCATCGCGCCCGCGACCGGCCCCGCCCAGGGGACCCCGGCCACCCTTCCTCCGCCTGCCCCCCGGGCGTCTCGGCGGAATTCCTGACGCGGCTGACCGGTCACGGCCAGCGCACCTCGATCAACCACCGACAAGGAGGCGGCAGCGTGAGGGCAATCGACGACATCCTGCGACTCGCCACGAAGGAGAACGCCAGCGACATCCACCTCCAGGCCGGGCTGCCGCCGGTTCTCCGCATCCAGACGCGCCTCGTGCGGCTCGAGTCGGAGACGCTGTCCGCCGAGGCCACCGAGCAACTCATCTTCTCGATCATGTCCGAGCAGCAGAAGCGGATCTTCCACGAGCGGCTGGAATTCGACTTCTCCTACGACATCCCGTCGGTGGCGCGCTTTCGCGTCAACGTGTTCCGGCAGCGCGACACCCTGGCCGCGGCCTTTCGGCGCTTCCCCCACGAGATCCCCACTCCCGACGCGCTCGGGCTTCCCAGCGCCGTCGTCGAGCTCAGCGAGCTCAAGCGGGGCTTCGTGCTCTTCACGGGCGCCGCGGGACAGGGGAAGTCCACCTCGCTGGCCTCGCTGATCGACCGGATCAACCGCGATCGCCAGGTCCACATCGTCACCCTCGAGGACCCCATCGAGTACGTGTTCGAGCACCGGTCCAGCGTGGTCGTTCAGCGCGAGCTCGGCAACGACATGCTGGACTTCGCGGCGGCCCTGCGGGCCGCGCTGCGCGAGGATCCCGACGTCATCCTCGTCGGCGAGATGCGCGACTTCCAGACCGTGGAGGCGGCGCTGACGGCCGCCGAGACCGGGCATCTCGTCTTCGCCACGCTCCACACCCAGAACGCCGCCCAGAGCATCGACCGCATCGTCGACGTCTTTCCCCCTCACCAGCAGCAGCAGACCCGGATCCAGCTGTCCAACGTACTGCACGCGGTGGTGACCCAGCAGCTCGTCCTCCGCCGCGACAACGGCGGCCTGTCCCTGGCCCTCGAGTACCTGCGCGTGAACGCGGCGATCCGGAACCTGATCCGCGACGCCAAGACCTTCCAGATCCAGTCCGTTCTTCAGACCGGCGTGGCGGCGGGAATGATCACGATGGAGAGCTCGCTGAAGTCACTGGTCGATCGCGGCGTGCTCACCGAGGACGACGCACTGGAGCACGCCTTCGACGGGCGCGAGATGGCGCGGCTGCTGGGTCGCCAGCGCCGCTGATCTCGGCACCCGTCCCCCTCGCCCTCCCGGCCTCGCGGGCCGGCGCCGGGCGGTCAGGGCTCGGCGACTACGAGCGTGAGATACCCGCGCGACGCCAGCCGGCGGGCGGCCGCCTGGGCCGAGGATCGGTCGGGGTAGGGCCCGACCCGCACCCGGTACACGGTCTCGCCGCCCATCTCGGCCTCCGACACGGTGGCCGCGCTTCCCTCGCGTCGCACCGCCTCCCGGAGCCGGTCGGCCCGATCCCGATCCACGAAGGCCCCGAGCTGGACGGAGAACCCCCGCGCCGGGCCGGCGGGTGCCGTCTCGCTCGTCGGGGAGCCGGGCAGCCCGACGACGTGAAGCCGCACCGGGATCACTCCCGGGCCGACGGCGCCGAGCAGGCTGGCGGCGCCATAGGAGAGATCCAGGATGCGGCCCTCGATGAACGGGCCCCGGTCGTTCACGCGGACCTCCGCCGTGTGGCTGTTGTCGAGGTTGGTCACCAGGAGACGGGTGCCGAACGGCAGCGTCCGGTGGGCCGCCGTGAGGTCGTGCATGTCGTAGACCTCACCGCTCGATGTGGGCCGGCCGTGGTAGGGATGTCCATACCAGGAGGCGAGCCCGGTTTCCTCGCTCCCGATCGCCACCGGGCGGGGCGGGCTGGTGACCACGGTTCGGGCACAGGCGCCGAGCCCCAGCACGGCGGTGATGGCCAGCGTCCCTACCCGCAGCCGCCCCGGGAACATGCCCAGCATCGTCCCACAGGGGGCCCGGATTTCGAAGTTCGCCGCGCCGGGGGTCTTGTGTTCGCTCCCGTTTCCTGGTACTGAGGTGGGCACGTTTCGGAGCCGCCGGGCTCGGAGAGAAGGTCCCCCAATGCCAAAGACCTCCCAGGTCGCGGTCTCCGCGGATTCCGGGCCCGCTGTTTTCGGCTTGATCCGCGGCGCCGGCCCGCGCGCCGGGGTCAACATCGCTGCGATCTCCGCCAGAAGGTCGACCGGGCCGGAGAAGGCTCGGCTGGAAGTCGGTCACGCCTACACGAGCGCAGCGGGCAGTGGCCAGGCGTGCGCGATCCTGGTGGCCGCTGATCCGGAGAGGGTCGAGCGCGCGCTCGGGTGAGGTCGAGGTGCGGCTCAAGCGGGAAGACGTGGAGCGCATGATGGCCGCCCGGCCGGTCGGCGCCACGCTCGAGGAGGTCCTGGAGGTCTTCGAGGTCTTCGCCAGTGGAACGCTG